>OCZT010006201.1_pt1 | contig 11859 bp, 11 predicted proteins | sample 1539031 | NCBI WGS metagenome assembly OCZT01 (sample SAMEA3539308, study PRJEB22396) | soil metagenome | biome: tundra; feature: field; material: soil | place: USA | collected 2010-05 | depth 0.15 m
CTAACAATACCAGCTACTTGCCAATTCAACCTATTCTTGAACCGCCGTTTTTAGGTTGAATGAACCGCGAGCGACCATCGCCGCCGGCGAGCCCCCATATCGCACATGCTTGATCGAGGGCGCCGACCGCTTCCTGGGTGAGCCGGACTTCGACCGGATAAAGTTGTGCCATTGCGGATCATCCAGGAACCGCCTAGCCGGATTCAGGGAGATGGGAGGGGGCGACTGTTTCCGAATGGGTCCGCCGCGGCGTTGTTGGTGATATGGGGATATCAACAGGAATCGACCGGGCGGCGTCTGTGGACCTCGACAGGCGGGGCGTAAGCGAACCCGCGACGTCCAGCTTGGGAAAATCAGCGTCGATTGAAAACAAAGATCAATGGCGGCGATGGCGGTGAATCCACGTCTATTGGATTCAGCAACTTCCCCACGACCCGCCTCTTAATGGAGTGAAAGTGGAGTGAAGGTCTCGGCTATCGACCGACTCCCCGCGCGACAGTTCACGTCTGCAGACTGCGCAAATGGGAGCGACCGCAGGCTCGCGTTGAGAGCCACGCCAAGATCGCTGGCGTGGTCCGACTTTCTCCGCTTGATCGTGCCGTTCCGTTTCCGAGGGTGAACACGTCGGGTTCTCACGTGAAAGCCTACAACCAGAACACCGGCGGTCTGATTCAGCCTGAGCCTATTGTGAAGAACTCGACCCAACTCTGTGTCACAATAGGGTTTGCGAATTGTAAGCACCGGAATCTACTACTCCCTAACGCTGGCTGGAGCCGCGATAGTAATCGCATGGCTCGCCATTTGGTGGCTTGCCGCTCCTCTGCTTGTCGCGGCGGTGTTCTGCCTGTATTTCTTCCGCGACCCCGAACGGGCTAGTCCTACTGGCCCCGTGGCGGTGGCCCCGGCCGACGGCACCATCGTCAGCGTTAGGGCGTTAAGCCCTACCCTAAACCGGATTACGATTTTTCTGAGCGTCTTCGATGTGCATGTCAACCGGCCCCGATCGAAGGTCAAGTCTCTGCGGCTGAGTATTGCCGGGGGCGGTTCCACCCAGCGAGTATGGATGCTGCGTCCATCGAAAACGAGCACAATATCGTCACTTTCCAAGGGGACGGCGCTTCCGTCTCCTTTAAACAGATCGCTGGAATCATCGTCCGGCGCATCGTTTTTTCTAAGAAAGTAGGTGATCGTGTCTCCATGGGCGAGTGGGTCGGGCTGATCAAGTTTGGCTCTCGGGTCGATGTCTTCCTGGGCCCCGAATGGGAAATCGCCATTCGGCAGGGACAGCACGTCACGGCGGGGATGACTGTGATCGCACATCGCGTTGTTACGTAGGGCCGTGTGGAGGCCCATCTGCGCATCATAGCTGCGCCGCAAGTTGGCGGCCCGCCTCATCGGTACGAAGGTCGAACCAGGGTTGACCTGACCACCTGCGGGCCCCTGGCGGCCTACGAGCGCTCCGACGTATGCGTGGCCCCGGCAGTCTGCCCTCTTCCGGGGATGCTCGGCCCACGCCGAAGCGTCGTAGGACCCGGTTTGCCAGTGATCAGGCCCTGGCAGCCTGGCAGGCATTACTCCCAGCGATTGCGAGATTGTAGTAGGATGAAGGCGATGTCGTGGGGACGGAAAAGCGCACTTCACTATAGTTGTGTATGGGAAGACGCTGACGTTCTTTGCCATGCGCTTGAGCCGGTTGCGCAAGGACGGCGGCTACTTTCGATTTCATCTGCCGGTGATAACTCGCTCGCACTATTGACGCTCGATCCATGCGAAGTTGTCGCAATCGACATAGACCCGCTACAGTTGGCAGCGCTCGATCTTCGGTCGCGTGCGTTCGAAACCCTCGATCATGCTGGGGTGCTAGCCTTTCTAGGCGTGCATGAGGGCTGCGACAGGCTGGCTGTGTACCAAAGGCTCCGCCCTGCACTCGCAGAGCCGAGTCGCGTTTTTTGGGACAGCACGCCGAAAGCCGTTCATGGTGGAATAATTCACTTTGGCAGATTCGAGCGTTACATTCGCTTGTTCCGCGCCATTTTCCCTCGCCGCGCTCGCGCCGCGTTTGGACGGCTGGCCGAGGTCAGTACAGTGGCGGAGCGCGCACGGATCTATGACGAAGAGTGCGACGGCTTCTTCTGGCGGGTAGTGACGTCGGTGGGCTTTTCCCCGAAGGCCATTTCTACGTTCGACTACCACCGTCGGTACTTTGACGATGTAACCGTAAGCGTAGTGCGCGCAATGCGCGCGCGGCTCCGGCATGCGCTCACGGCTGCGCCCTGGACGACGAGCCCGTATCTCACATATTTTCTGACTGGCAACTATAGCCCCGGTGCTCTGCCCCTATATTTACGACCGCAGTATCACGGCACCATTAGCTCCCGAATTCACCGGCTGTCCCTGCGTCGACTGGACGTGGCCGACGCCGCGAGTCTAGGTCGCTTCAGTGGGTTTAACCTGTCCAACATTTTTGAATATGTAGGTCCTGCCGCCTTCGATACGACTTATCAAGGCCTGCTCGCCGCCTCGGAGGACGAGGCGCGACTCGCTTATTGGTGCACTTTCTCGCATCAAACGCCGAGGTCGGTTTCATCTCGCGTCAGGTCGCTCGCCGTCGCGGCGCGTCTTCACGAGCGAGACAGAGTCGGCTCCTATGAGTCGTTTCACATTGACGAGGTATGCGGGGAGATATATTCGCAGAATTTCGCAGGGCTAATGAATACAATGAGTACTAAGAGAGTTGCCGATTGATTCCGGACCTCCCCGAGGCTTGGAGTGCCGCCTGCCGGGAACGGCGCGGTGAAGGCGAAGCGCTGATTCTCGTCGCCTTTCGTCTCTTGGTTTGCTGGCTTGAAGAGCGCGGTTTCTCCCGCCGGCCAGGGTGGATCTCAAAGACTCTCAGGAGGCCCACTCCTTCGCCAGAACTCGGGCCACTGTTGCATATGCTGTTGCATACGCCCGGCGCGCAGTTCACAGATGCGTTTGCGGATCTGGTCGGTGGACACTTACGTTCCGTCGATGATCAACGAGTGGGGAAATTCGCCGCTGCCATTGACAAAGAGTTTGGCGGGACGCTGTCTGGCAACCTCAGGTCCGACGACCGGAGCGAAACCCGGACTGTGGCTCGGGCGGTGAACGTCGCCAATCGGGTGCTGATGCAAGGACCCTGTTTGCAGAAGCCGATGGTCCTGGTGAAGTCGCCACTAAGATACTGGCAGCAGTACCCAGATCTGGTTCCCCCGTTTCCCGGCGGGCTGCAGAACTTATCCAATGCGTTCGGAAATCTATTGCCGCTGAGAACGGAATTCAATTGGGTTGACTACAGCGTTGTCTTCGACGACCGGGAGATCAGCGTCCTCGACCAAGTGGTGCCGCCCAGACTCCGTGTGGCGCTCTGGCCGGATAAGGCGCCCGGGTTCGATAGTGACGCGATCGCGAAGGGCAAAGCGAGGGAGAACGGCGACGTGCCGTTCTACTTCACGCCCTGGGAAAGCCTCGGGGAATTGCAGGCAAAGCACACCGGGCTTGCCGGGCGGATCGCCAGCTATATTCGCGCCGACCCGGATGAGCGCGGTATGGTCCATATCGCCGCTGCACCGGAACTCACGATGGCGCCTCAGTCACACCAATGCATTATCGAGGCAATCGCGACCCGGAGCAATGCCGCCTGGATCGCGTTCCCCGGAACCTACCACATCGTATCGGACGGCAATGTGACAAACCGGGGCTCGATCTACGTCGGCGGGGCACTGCATCAGAAGGATCTCAACCGTGCCCCCGGATCCGGCCCGATCTCAGCCATAAAAGGAACTGCCGTAGAGATACTCGACGGGAAAGTGACGTATTTCGAGGATATAGAAGGAGCGGTGTGTTCCGTACATGTCCTGGATTGCAGAGCGGGCCGCATTGCGGTGATGATCTGCCGTGATTTTCTCGACGACGATCTTCGGAACCAAGTGGTTTCGATGGGCATCGATCATCTCTTCGTACTGTCGATGTCCGGCGACAGCGGCGTCAAGTTTGAGACTGCGATGGACTCCGCGAGCAACTACGGAACGGGGTGCTTTCTCGTAAATGCGTTCACCGAAAAGTCGTCGGATGCGGCGCACTCTGGTCCGCCGAAACGTTCTTGGGAGGCGGCGCACCGCGCCCCGCTGAGGGATCCGCTGGAAGGTCACCCGGAACCGTGGGTGCATGCGGCGGCCGACGGGCTGCCATGTGTCTTCGAGCCCTTGCCAAAAGCCCCGCCTAAATGACACACCGGAATGCGTGGATCGGTGATCTTGTCGCCTCCGCCTCCGGAATTGTCCAGCGATCCGATGGCCGTGTCGCCATTGGCGCCGTTCTGCTGATCGAAAACGCCGCGGGTGAGATCGTGGTTGTGACGAAGGCGCCCAAACCGGGATACGAGTTCAGCGGCAGCGATACGCTTCCGGGCGGCATGCTGCGAAGCGCATGCGCCGGCCCGATCCGCCCGGACGATCTGCGCCGGATCGCGTTCGAGTCGCTTTCAATGCGCGCCAGTGCCGAGGCGGGCTACCTCCCCGAGTCGGCGCCGGCGGTGATCGAGCTTAACCCTCCCCCAACGACTTCTTACACCGTCGGCGGAGCGCGAAAACACGTCGTCGTGTTGCCTTACGCGATCACGGCGCCGCAGGGCTTCCACCCGGTTGCCTCAGACCGCTCCGTCACCACGGCGAGATGGGTAAATCCATTAGAGGTAATAGCGAATCTCGCTCCCGCGAACTGCATCGTCGTCTGTAAGTTCATCTGGCCCCGGCTGGACGCCGCTCTGCGGGGGAAGTGCCGGGCTTCGATCGGGAATGCGGCCGCGGATTGCAAGCGCTGGGCTCAAGAGGCAGGTGTGCCTCCCGTGGACATGGCATGGCTGTCAGGAACCGGGTGATGCATCGGGCTCCCGGACGCTCTCGGGCTCCGGCAGACCTCGCGCCACGAGAACGCCTGCCAAAAGCAGCAATGCCATCGAGAGCATCGCACTTCTGTGCGCCCAAGGCCCGAAACTGCCCATGAGCCAGACCACCGTGCCCCAGACTAGTGGACCCAGAATGGCGGAGAAGCGTTCCGCAACGGAGTAAAGACCGAAATAGAAACCCATGCGATCCTGGCTCCCGGCAACCGCCAGAAATGCGCGGGAAAGTGCCCAGACGGCGCCGAAAAGAAAGCCGCAGGGAATGAAAAAAACCAAGAAAGCGGTAAACGTCGGCGCAAGCGCGATAGCCACCAGACCGGCGCACCAACACCAGAGCACGAACACCAGCAGACGGCGGATGCCGAGCCGCGAGGCGAGCCCGCCTGCAGCCATCGCTCCGATTCCCGAAGTGATCAACGCCAAGAGTACAGTGAGCGCAACCTTGTCGCTGGGCAGCGACCAGACTCGATTCAAGTAGATTGGGATGAACAACTGCACCGAGAGGATCGCATCGCCGTAAAGGTAGAACGCGAGCAAGAATCGGCGGACCACCGGGTCGCGGGTGGAATCGACGAGTTGCTCGGCGGACTCGCGATACCGTTGGCGCATTCGGCTACCCTTGGTGGGCATGGAAAGGGCCCGATTGCTCATGAATGAGAGCACAATCAGAACCGTGAGCCCCGACAGCAGACCGGCAGGGGCGAGCGTGAAAATTCCGCCGGGTGGTAGGAGAGGCGGCAGTCCTGCTTTGGCTAGCGGGAGCATCAAAAATATCCCGGCGATGGATCCGACGTGTCCGAGGCCTTCGCCGATTCCCGAGAGGACCGAGGTCTGTCGACCCCGGATCAACCGTGGCAACATGGAGTCGTAAAAGATTAGGCTCGTCTGGTAGAAGTAGTTCAGGAAAAAGAAAAGAACGAGCACAATCACCGTGCGCAGCAATCCTTCGACCAACTGGATCACTGTGATTGGAATCGCCACCGCGAACATTGTAATCACGACCGTCTGTGCGCGTAGCCATGACACGCGTCGGGCAGTTTGGTCCACTATCCACCCGATCGCCGGGGCCGTCAGAAGTAGTAAAACTGTGGAAAGCGAAAAGGTGAACCCGTACCAGAACTCACGCACCCCGTGCGATGTCACCCATTGTGAGATGTAGAGAGATCCGTTAATGATCACAAAAGAGTTGCAGAAATCGAACAGACTCCAGGCTACGCGAATCCCGCCGCGTGGTTGCTCGGTAGCCGCTGTCACAGTGTCATTCACGATCATCTCCTTGGGGCGCTAGGGCGCCGAAAGATTCGAACAGCGAACGCGAGGAGTCCGCCTCGAAAACCGACCCGACGACCACAACATCCGCGCCTGCCGCGAACGCGGCTTCTGCCTGCTCTGGTCGGCGAATGCCACCGCCGACGATCAGCGGTCTGCCAGTAGCCCCGCGCACCGCTCCAATGATCGCGGCCGGAACGGCGTCAATCGCGCCGCTCCCGGCATCGAGATAAACGGCCTTGACGCCCGTATACTCGCAGCAGAGCGCGAGTGTCGCAGCGATTTCCGGCTTGTCGCGGGGTATTGGCACACCCTGCAGACCGTGGATCGATGACGTAACACGGCTGCCGTCGACGGCGAGATATCCGATCGGAATTACCGTGGCGGCCAGCGCAGCAAGCGCCGGCGTAGCGCGATAGGCTTGCCGCAACAGTTCACCCGCGGCGGACAATGTCCCCACCAGCGGCAGCAGCACGCCAGCCAAGCCTGGAGCGAGTATGTTCTCCGCCGGCGATAGCCCGAGGATTGCGAATACCGGTAGAGCGCTCGCCCGTCCCGCTTCGATCGCCGCGCGCACGATGCCGGGACCGTTCGCGCGATGAAGAAACGTTCCGCCGATCCATGCCCCCCTGAATCCGCTCGCGGCAGCAGACCGTACCGCATCCGCCGCATCCGTCGCCGTGACGCGGTCGGGGTCGATCAGCAGAACCATCCCCCGCCTATTGGATAGTGAGACGCTCCCGTTCATAAAATGCCACTACCACCGACAAACAGTGCAAATACAACAATTGACGCATAGCGGTGCAATCGCTGGATCTGGCGGGCCGGCATCATGTCGGGGTGAGCGAAGAGCAGCGCGCACAAGACGACACCGGCAACGCCGAGGTACACCGCGATCGTCTCGACATTGTGCCCGGGGGGCCGGTCGAGAATCAGCACAAGAAATCCCACCACCGCCACGAGGCTGGCACTCCGCGCGGCGAACGCCCTTCCGCTGAGAATCGGTATCGTGCGGAGCCCCGCGGCGATGTCGCCGGGCTCGTCCTCAATGTCTTTCCAGATTTCGCGCGCGAACATGAGGCAGAAAAGGACAGCCGACAACGATCCAAGGCTCGGCGAGAAGCCCTGAAGGAGGCCCGGCGCCGCCGAAGTAGTCACGCAAAAGGCCGTCAGGAGGTTGGCCAGCAGACCAGAACGCCGCTTCAATCCGAATGAATAGCCGATGGCACAGCAAGACCAGGCAGCTTCGAGTACCAGAAACCGGTCGAGCGGGACGAGCGCCCCGGTGGTCCCGGCCACTAGAGCCCCTAGAGACACGCTGACGACGACCCAAAACGGCGTGCGATCCACCCGTTGCAGGTAGCGCTGGGGCCGATTCACGCGATCGTTAACGCGGTCGACCAGGTCGTTGATCGCGTAGGCTGTAGCGGCGAGCGCGCTCCAACTAATGAACAGGAGGGACAAGTGAAGCGCGGTCCACCGGTTGCCATGTCGCGTCACAGCAACCGAAAACAGCGCCAGTGAGCCGAGTAGCGCGGAGTTACCGATTCGAAAAAGTCGAGCGAGGACCGCTACCCGCCCGGCCGCGGTCAGGCGTTCACGACGTCCGGCTGCGTGGTCGCGAGTATTAGGGTAGAAGTTCGACGGCATCCTTAATCAGCTTTAATGGTACTGCTACCTCGGGGATGATGCCGGTTGGCATGAGCTGGTTAAACAATTCATATGTCGTCTCAACGCTCGCTTGGAGCACCGACTTGACAGGAGTCCGCTTCTCCATCTCCTTGGCTTGGGCCTGAAGGATGCCCCATTGACAGAAGGCACGGGTGAACAGGAGCTCATGAGCATATCGGTCCCAATCCCGATCGCTGAACATATCGGTGTAGTTACGTTTCTCTAGCGCCTTCATGAACTCTAAGGTGTCGATGAACGCACGGATCGCCCTTGGATCATCACTCTTAGCCAGAGCGCGGGCGTAGAAAAACAGCGTCTCCAGCTCAATCTGCCAGTGTCCCACCGATGAATCGGCGTCCTTCCACTGCTGCTGACCTGGCTTTAGGTGACGCTCGCGGATGAGTGTCACAGCCGTCTGGAAGCGTCTCTGGGTCTCGTCGATATCTGCCTCGCTGTAAGCCAAGCGTTGTGCATCGAGTTTCGCACAGCGGATCAGGCCGTACATGTATTTCGCGTCCTTTGACTTGGCGCGCGCACGATTCAAGATGTCCACGGCTTGGCCCTCCAGTCCGGTCACCGCTCCTTCGTAGAGAGCGAGACTAATGAGATTGTCAATTTCCGCGAACCGATGCCTCGCCAGTCTCTCCGCGATTCGCACGTACTCCCGAAAAATTGAAGAGTGTGGGTGGTCCGGAACGACGAGCCGCTCCTCAACCGCTAGCGTGGAGACGTACGGCAATCTTACCGGTTCGCCGAGAAGCATTTTTGCCCATTTTCCGACTCTAAGAGATTCCTCCGCTTTGGTGATACGCTCCTGCAATTTATCCAGGTCGCCGGACGGGATCAGGGAGAGCACCGGAATGATGTGCAGATCTCCCGAAGGGCGAACCTCATCGACGCTAGCCAGTGGTACGTGTAAGCCTTTGAGATTCTCTTCGTTGAGACCGGCAACCACTACGGCCACGTCAGGAAGGATGCCCACGCAGAATTGCAGGTAGTCGGACAGCCCCGTTCGGCTGTCGATCAAAGTGAAGTCGTATTCGCGCCACCACTGATCGCGCATCGAGAGGATGAACTTGAAACCGTCGAACTTCGTCAGAAACCCGTACCACCCGATTCCGGCAAGCGTCTCGAGCGCCCGGTGGTCGGCAGGACCGGCGGGTATCACATCCACGTAACCGCCAGATGCCTTGTGTTCATGTACCCTGCGCATCCACTTTTGCCAGATTTCCTTCTTTTCGTCTATCGGGCGAAGTTTCTCACGAAAGGGCTGCCGTACTGCGTCTTCCGGGGAAGCCGAGGACCATAGCTGGCGCTCGATGAGGTCGAGCATCCCGCCTTGGCCGAGTTCACGGTCGCCCGGGGGGACATAACGGATCGACGACTTGACCGCGTCGTGAAACGGCGGATACTCTTGCACCCCCGGGGCATAAAGGTCGAGATCGACTACCAGAACTCGGAAACCGTTTCGGGCGAGCGTCATCGCGACGTTCCCTACCGCCATCGTTCTCCCAACACCGCCCTTGTACGAATAGAAGCTAACGACCGTACCGGGGAGGCCGCTCATGCTGCCGCCTTCTTCATGTAAGCTATGTACATGCCCTTGTACGTGTCGCCTTGCACACCGGGTTGCACTAGGACCGGTTTGGGGTAATCACCCGGCAGTCTTTCCCTTAGTAGTCCTCTCTCGTCGTCAATTGCGGCTCGAAGCTTGTCGTCATGGGCTGCCTGATCGACCGGGAACCGCGCAAGTTCTTTTTGCAGCCAGGTGCGTCCTATCTCGTCCTCCATGGCGGCTCGAAGCTCCTTATCATAGACCGCTTGATCCACCAGGAACTGCGCAAGTTCGTAGGGCTTGGACCGGCGCGCCAGAACCGCCTCGCCAAGATGTGATATCCGGTAAGACACCGCCTTCTTACTCAATTCGAAGCGTTCGATCAACTTCATCTGAACCAGCTTTTTCAGATGGAACTTGACCTTACCCTCCTTAACGCCGGTAGCCCGCTCGATGGCGATGGCCATTTCCTTGGCCCGCGCTCCAGCGCGCGCGAATGCGGTCTTGAGAATCATCATGCGGATCAGGTCGACCGGCTCCTGAGAAGTGCGGTTCGGCGAGAGCTGGGCGACCGCCGAGTCCACAGCCTTGCCGTCCGCCATGAGCGTAAGAATCTTACAGTAAGCACTGATATACCCGACGAGAAGCCCCAGACTCCCCGCCGGCACGTCTTCTATTTCAGCCTCGACCTTGTTCAGGATTGCCGTTAGCGTCCGATGTTCCCGCAGTTGCAGGGCGACAGCGGCGGGTCCGAGCAACTGAGCGTCGCCGACTAGACTATGCCGGAGAGACCGAAGCGCTTCGACAAGAGTGCCGTCGTCGCGATTCGTGTAGGCTTCGTAAACAGCGTTGATCCACATTGCCTTAAGCTTGCCCCATAATATGAACATCAGATCGCGTTGGGTCAACGTCCGTGTCGACCCAACACTACCTTATCGTACCAGAATCGAGCAATGGTGGGTCAACTCCCGGACTGGAAGGGGCGGCTGTGTTCCGTCTTTGCTCTTTGTTCGCCATTCATTCGCCCGTAGATGGGTTGTCGTTCGCCTCCCGCCCGTGATACCGTCTGTTCGGCGGCTGTGTTGGCGGGCCTTTTATTGGCCGCCGGTCTGTGCGAATCGTGGTCGGGTCGATGTGTGAGCGTGTGGCAATTATCGGGGCGGGTCCAGCGGGGTGTAGCGCCGCATTCAGATGCGGCCAACTCGGACTGCCCGTCGTGCTATTCGAAGCAGGCGGCCCTTATCGAGACAAACCGTGCGGGGACGCGCTGATAGCGAGCGCCGTCACGTTTACGCGGTCGTTTGGCTTCAATGATCGCGATTTCCTTAGCCTTGGCGGTCGACCGTTCGAGCAGATAGAAGTCGCACTCCAAGGGTCGCCCTCTGATGTCCTGCGGTTACCCCATCCGGGTGGATGGGTGATTCCCCGAGCGGCTCTTGACCAGGCTCTTCGCGACGCTGTCTCCAGCACGTGCGAGGTGCGCTACAACGCTGTAGTTCGGAGCCTGCTCCCAACAGGCTTTGGAATCTCGGTGGCGGTTTCGAAATCGGGTCGAACGAATGAGCTCTTTGGGGCTGCAATCATCGCAACTGGGGCCGCCTCAAGATTGTCACAGATCTTGGGAATTGACGGGCATCCCAAGAGGGGGTTGGCGTTTCGGGGGTACGTCCCGACACAAGATAACCGAGATGGTTTGTTGTTTGAGTTGGCCGGCGGGCCAAGCCTACAGTATCGCTGGGTGTTTCCGATGGGCGACAAGGCGAACGTGGGAGCCTGCCGATTGGGCGAAAGCACTGGAAGGTCGAACGGTGCGGCAACCGCGGCTTTGCGTGGGCTTGCAGGATGCTCCCAGGAGTTCGAGCTCACTGGCGGTGTTGAGCCTCTGTGGAGCGGAAGTGCGAGCAAGTGGCATCATGCTGGCGGTGTGGTCAGTTGCGGCGATTGTGCAGGCCTTGTGGACCCGCTGACGGGAGAAGGGATTACCGCCGCGTTTCTTAGTGGCGACATGGCAGCATGCGCCGTTGTTGATTATCTTGGACGCCGGGACGAGGTTGCCCTTGAGCGGTTCTCCCTGAGGATCGGTGAGGTCTTCTCGGAAAGGTACCGTGCCGACAGAGAGAGACACCTCGTCAGCCTATTCCGTCCTTCGGCTAGAGAAGGTCTGGGATGGCGCGGAAGAGCAGAGGAATGAATCGGTGCATGGCCAACTTGGTGCGCTGGTAGGGTTGTAGGAGTATGGGCATGCCGCTGGTTCCCGCACTGGCGAGCACCGGTGCCCGCGCCCCCTGCATAGATATCCCGGTTGACAACGGCCGCGCAACCGCTTACCAAGTATTTGTATGAGACGTTTGCCCATCGTCCTGACCTTGATGGCCCTGTTGCCGCTGCACACCAAGGCCGCGCCCGGCACCGATCCCTTCGAGCAGAACCGCAGGCTCGG
>OCZT010006202.1_pt1 | contig 11859 bp, 12 predicted proteins | sample 1539031 | NCBI WGS metagenome assembly OCZT01 (sample SAMEA3539308, study PRJEB22396) | soil metagenome | biome: tundra; feature: field; material: soil | place: USA | collected 2010-05 | depth 0.15 m
CGAGATATTGGCGTGACTGGAGTTCAGACGTGTGCTCTTCCGATCTGCTTTCTGAAAATCACATGATTATAATTAAATCTTTGACTGTATAGTTATATTTATCTAACTTTATCAAACATAGAATTACATATGGAACCCGATTATGTGAAACTGAAAGAGATTAAGCCTGTACTTTCAGGATATATCAGAGCATCGCAGGCTTTGCTGAAACGATCAGTATTGCCTGATGAAAAATCCATCCATGATATACGTGTTCTGATGAAGAAATCGAGAGCATTGGTGCAGTTGACTTTATCTCAGCAGGATAATCTATATTTCGACAGGAATATCTCAGACCTGAAGGAAGGTGGTACATTAATGTGCTCCTGGAGGGAAACATCAGTACAGCGAAAGCTCCTTAAGTCGTTCCGGAGGAAATATCCTGATATTTTTTTCAAGCTTCATGAAAATTCCAGGTTAATCCATTTGCTTGAGAAAAATGAACCCGTAACTGGTTCGCCTTCGGAGGTAAAAACCGCTATTGAAAAAATTGATGACCTATTAAATAAAACGAGCTACCGTGTCAGGTTTCAATCAATGAAATCAGCAGATCCCCAACTGCTATTAAAAGAGCTTGATAAGTCATTTATGCTGGTAAAGGATATTTACATGTTATGCCGTAATTCTCCGAAGCCAGCTCTTATGCATAAATTCAGGAAAAAAGCCAAGTCTTTTCTTTACCAGCTTGTAATTTTCCGGCCATTAAATCCGTCGGTTGTAAAAGCCCTTGAAAAAAAACTGGACAACATGACACAAAATCTTGGGAAATTCAATGACCTCACACAGATAATAAAAGCCTTGGGATACATTTACAATGAAGGATCGAATATGCCTGCAATGGATGAACTGGCAATTAAGTTCAGGGAAGCCCAGGATAAGTATCTTTCCAAAGTATGGCCGGCAGCATACCAGGTTTTCTGTCCGGGTCAGAAACTGGTAAATATTCTTGGATTTAAATTGCTTGTAATTTAATCCTTAACACATCTTACCGATGCTCCCCAACCGATAGGGTAAGTTCCTTTCGAGATTATGGAATTTTTGGTGCTCAATTCCCGATACATGGCCTGATCAGTAGAAACAGGACTAGACGTCCAGAAATCACAATTCTCTCCAAGGTTTAAGTAAGTGGCTAAATCTCCGCGATACCCGCCCGGGAGAGCTGAGATGGCTGAAGCTACATTGCTTTCACCCACAAAAGTTTCGAGAATTGTCCATTCATCAGCACCGGGAACATGCCAGCCTGATGGGCAAAGTTTCATGGTATTTACTGTGTACCAATTATATAATGCTCCATAGGTACTTTTATTGAGCTCATCATTATTATACAGGCAATAACCCGGCGAAGTAAGAAAACTCCAGCATCTGTAGCATTTCCCGAGTTGAATATCCGTGCTGTCATTAAATTTGGTAGTTTTCAGGTTTTCGAGGGTCCAGATTTGCGATCCGATTCCGGTAGTTTGATATGAATTGCCTTCTATATCTGTAACATTTCCTTTTTCACCTGTATGATCAACAGGAGTTGTAAATGATAATTCATTCCCATATACTGTTCCTGCATTACTTGTGGCGTATGCCCTAACAAAGTATTTTGTATCTGACGTGAGGCCGCAGATGTCTGCAGTAAAGACCTGTGATTCGGAGAATGTGTTATCTGTAGCTTTATTATCAGAAACCGTGGCCGATTGTCCTTTGCTCCAACAAACTCCTTTTTCAACTATTCCTGATTTGCCTACAGGCGTAATTACTGCACTGCAGGAAGCGGATACAGGTGTTATCAGTGATATTCCCAGTGTATTGACCCTTGAGGTCATAGTTAAATTTTCCTTGTTGCAACCTGTGAATAACAGGATAAAAACACATGTTGATGCAGCGAGGTATTGCCATATTCTCTTTTTCATTTTGGCAGGAATTAGTTAAGAGGTTTTTATGTCATGTAAATGTCATAATTTTTTTTTGCAAAGGCAAGTTTCATTTATGATCATTTTAAGACATGGGAAATGTTAATTGTTCATAATAAACATTATTTACAAATAATATTTTCCTTGCTATTCATTTAAAAACTAATAACATTTGGGTTTGATCAGGTTAATTTAAACCAGTCGGAGTAAGCAGAAGCGGTTTTTCCTGAAAATCCGGAATGATTGAATTCATTGGTATGCTTGTCATAACAGTAATCTTTTTTCCACTGATCGGCTTTCTCCGCTGTCTCTTTTATAGCATGAACAATAAACAGCAACTCATCATCAGTCATTGTCGGATGAAGAGACAGTCTAATCCATCCCGGTTTCATTGAAAGGTCACCTGCATCAATTCTGTCAGTGATTTCTTTAGACATTTTAATATCGACATTCAGGAGGAAATGGCCATAAGTTCCTGCGCAGGAACATCCTCCTCTTACCTGGATGCCAAAATAATCGTTAAGCAGTATGGTGAAAAGATTGTGATGAATTTTATCAACAAAGAAAGAGAATACACCTAATCTGTCGGTGATATCCGGCGCTAGAATATGAAGATTCTTTATCCCCGAGAGTTCCCTAAAAGTTATTTCGGTAAGCTGGCTATCCCTTTCGCGCATCTTTTTTACTCCCATTTTTTCTTTCAGAGTCACTGCAAGCGCCGTCTTTATTCCCTGAAGGAAACCAGGAGTTCCTCCGTCTTCCTTAACCTCAATATCAGTTATATAGCTGTAGCCTCCCCATCTGTTGGTCCACTTTACTGTTCCTCCACCAGGAGAATCCGGAGTGTCATTTTTGTAGAGTTCTTTATTGAAGATCAGAACGCCTGCGCTTCCGGGACCGCCCAGGAACTTATGAGGAGAGAAAAATATCGCATCGAGCTGTTCCATTTTATTCGCAGGATGCATATCAATATCGACGTACGGAGCTGATGCTGCGAAATCTACAAAGCAGTACCCGCCATGTTCATGCATTATCTTTGCCAGTTCATAATACGGTGGGAAATAACCGGTTACATTAGAGCAAGAGGAAAATGAACCTATCAGAAGCGGGCGGTCTTTGAACTTAACTATCTCTTTACGCAACATATCAGGGTTTACTTTAAGATCAGCAGAAGGTTCTAGAACAACAACATCAGCGAGTGTTTCAAACCAGGAAGTGTGATTGGAATGATGCTCTGTATGAGTTAGAAATACAACAGGGCGTTTATCATTGGGGATCTCTTTGCATGAATTATAATTTCCGGGAGCATGTGCACAGAACTTGATGGCCTGTTCCGGAACCTTCAGTCCCAGAAGTCTCTGCAGCTTGGCAATTGCCGAGGTCATTCCCGTACCTGTGAAGAGCAATATGTCATTATCATTCGCATTCACATGATGTTTCACGATTTTCTGTGCATGGTGATAAGCGTCAGTCATTGCCTTCCCGGTTGAAGTGGATTCTGAATGAGTGTTCCCTACCATAGGGCCTATATCATCAGAAATCCGCTTTTCAATTTGTGAATAAAGTCTGCCGCTAGCAATCCAGTCTGCGTATATGAGTTTTCTTATTCCGTAAGGAGTTTCTATTACAGAGTCAATACCTACGATATTCTTTCTATACTGGTCAAAATATGTTTCAAGCTCAGACATAAATTACTGTAAGTTTTAGAGAGAAGATATACATAAGCGTTTCTGCAACAAAGGTAATCACTTTCCAATGCAAAAAGAGAGACATTGAATTCAATGTCTCTCCTTATTTTTAAAAACAAGAAACTTGTTTAAGTAAATATTATCTGTGATCCTTCTCCTATGGCATGGGCATAAAACTCACCTACGGTTAGGATTCCGCTTACATGCTCTGAAAGATTCTCTGCTTTTAAAAAGTAGTTACTTAAGAGATATTTATGATGATTATGATGTTTTTTATTTTTTATATGTTGTAAAACAATGTTAAAAAATCAAAGTAACTTAGGACAAATAAAAAATCATTAATGTTTATATCAATTTAACTTCTGTTTTATGAAAAAGGGAATTGTTTTAATTATGATTGCAATGCTGAGTCTGCCGATATTGAATGCTCAAAAAAGTCATGCAAAAGATAATTGTGCAGGTACATGGAAATTTGAAGCCCCGTATGCTCCGGAAGGATATACCTCAGGAACTATCGTTGTCAGCCCGGCTGAACAAAAACATACAACGACAATGTCTTTTACAGGGAACGATTTTAAATTCCCGGGTGAAAACATATCAGCTGAAAGAGACAGTATACAGTTCTCTGTATTTATTCAGGGTGAGAATGTAAAGGTTATCCTGAGAGTTGAGAATGATACGCTGATGTCAGGCAAGGCCATTTACTCAGAAGGAGAGGTTCCCCTTTCACTTAAAAGATCTGCTGCAGGAGATGCAATTGTAAAACAGTAATTGTACTGGCTCATTCATATTATATGATAAATTGTGTATTGCAAATTTCAATTTATTGGTTGTAGCCATAACTATAAACAACTGTTTGTTTTAATTGGAAATTAAAGTAAAATTACTTCTCAATATTATTCTTTATTTGTTTTTGTATTTCCTGATATTTTGTAACTTGATAGGTGAAAAATTGATTAATAATTAATCAACAGACATTAACCTGTTTAATTTACTAAAAACGTTTGGCTATGGAAAAACTTATTGCGTGCTGTGGATTAAATTGCGCCACATGTGAGGCAAGAATTGCTACGATTAATAACGACGATGAACTAAGAAAAGCGACTGCGGAGAAATGGAAGATGCTTTATAACGCGCCAGATATGTCCCCGGCCTTAATAAATTGCACAGGATGCAGGGAAGAAGGGGCAAAACTGGCTCATTGGAACATGTGCCAGATAAGGGTTTGTGCAGCTTCCAAAGGATTTAATACCTGTGGTGAGTGCAAAGACCTGGAGGAATGCAGTATAATTTCAGGAGTACTTAAGTTTTCACCGGAGGCTTTAGTGAATTTAAAGAGTCTGAATTGATTAAAAAAATCCTTTGTGTGCCTTCATGATAACCTTTGTGTTTTGTGGTTAGAAAACTTTTATTACAAATTAAGGTTTATTTACTAAGGAATGGTTATTTATGAATAGATAAATCTATATTCTTATGGCTGAATACGAAAAAATAGATCTTTCTGACAAATCAGTTACTCCAACCGACGATTTCATATTTTCAGTTATCGGAGAAAGAAAAGATCACTGGATAAGGATTATGAATTATTTATCTGAAAACTATCCCGATGCCTCAGGCACCTGGAACTATTATAATGACGGGAAGCAATGGCTATTCAAATTTGTGCATAAGAAGAAAACTGTTTTCTGGGCTGCATTATTGACAGGTGCGTTCCGGATTACTTTCTATCTTGGTAATAAAGCTGATTCCATAATTGAAAACAGCGATCTGCCTGTGAGTATTAAGGAAGAATTCAAATCAGCAAAAAGGTACGGACAGATAAGACCTCTTACCTTAATTGTCAGTGATTATTCAGATGTAGATAATGTATTGAAAATGATTATCTTAAAGAGTAAAATGAAATAAGTAATTCTTAAACAAGTATGGAAACCCGGTTTTATCAGTTTACAGCAAGGTCGCTTCAGGGAAAAGAGATCGGCATGGACACATTTAAAGGGAAAGTTGTTCTTGTAGTAAATTCAGCAAGCAAATGCGGATTTACTCCTCAATATGAGGGACTTGAGACCCTTTACGAAAAATATAAGGATCAGGGATTGGTCATTCTTGGCTTTCCCTGTAACCAGTTTGGAAACCAGGAACCGGGTACAGAAAAGGAAATAGCGGAAGGATGCCTTCTTAACTACGGGGTTTCGTTTCCAATGTTTTCAAAAATTGAAGTTAATGGCTCAAATGCAGACCCAATATATAAATTTTTAAAGGATAAGCTCCCCGGCTTTTTAGGCAAAAGGATTAAGTGGAATTTTACAAAATTTCTTATCGATAGGAATGGATTACCGGTGAAAAGATTTTCACCGTCAACAAAACCCGAAAAACTGGTGAGTGACATTGAAAAGCTCTTAAAAGACTGAGTACAGAATATAAAATCATCATGACTGCCTGAATTTTAATTCTGCAGTTATATTGACGCGTGATTGTCTGCACATTTACACTTTCACCTTTGCGCCTTTAAGCCATTTATATACGTATAAATACCCCATATAAATAGGCTTTAATCTTCTTTCTCTCACCTTATTTACGAGTTATCTTTGTGTTAATTTTATAACAATTCTTATTCATAACCCCACTGATGGGAAAGCTGTACGATCTTTTACTTGAAGATATCAGGTTTGAAGAAGGCCTTAACGCATGTATGAATTGCGGTGTCTGTACAGCTATTTGTCCTGCAGCAGAGTTTTATATTTATGATCCCAGAAAAATAGTTGATGAAGTTCAGACAAAAGACGACGATAAGATAACTGAACTTTTAAAATCAGAAACAATCTGGTATTGCGGTGAATGCATGTCGTGCAAAACACGCTGCCCACGCGGAAACGCACCTGGTTTAATAATAATGGCATTGCGGTCATTGTCACAGGATCTTGGGTTTTTTACTGAATCGGAAAAGGGAAGACAGCAGCTTGCTCTGAAAAGGACGGTAGGAAACTGGATGATTACATACGGTTATTGCCTTTACCTTGAAGGTGTGGGAACATCCTTGCATCCTGAGCAGGGACCTGTATGGGACTGGATCCAGGATAACTGGAAAGAGCTCTTTAAAAAAATGGGTGCAAACTATAAGGGAAATGGCCCCGGAATCCTGAGAAGAGTTCCCGAAGAAGCAATGGATGAAATCAGGGAGATTTTCCGTGTAACCGGTGGCATGAAAAGATTTGAAAATATCGAAAAATATTCTAAGATAAAAGCAAAGGAGTTAAATCTCGAGCTGGATGAAGGTATTGAAAATGAATACTTTAGGCATATCTATAAAACCAATAACGGTTCGCATACAAGATAATAATTTTTAAGATGATACTTGAAGGGAAGAAAGCTGTATGGAATGATTATCAGAAGGAAATAGCTGACGATAACTACTTTTATGTAAGGAGTTGTGTCAGGCAGAATTTTTTTCCTGGTTCAGAGACAGCGTTCCTTAAAATCATGCGTGAAGAGCTCGGAAAGGATGTATATGAGCATCCATGTCATACATCGTGTTCCGGAATTGGTTATCACAGTGATATTGTGCCGGTGGAGACAACAATGACTATCGTTGCCCGCCAGTTTGCACTTATGACGGAAGCGGGATACAAAAACCTTTTGCCGTCGTGCATCACATCATTTGGTTTATATACTGAAATCCTCGACACATGGCATCATTTCCCCGAGGTTGAGGAAAAAATCAGGTATCAACTTAAGAAAGCAACAGGCAGAGAGTTTGAAAAACCGGAGAACCTGGCTCATGCAAGTGATGTGATCTTTAAATTCAGAAAAGAAATCGGTGCAAAAGCCAAATATAAACTCATTAATAAGAGTACCGGAGAACCTCTCAAAGTTGTTGATCACATTGGATGCCATTATGCCAAGATGTTTCCATCCAAAGGAATTGGCGGTGCAGAATATCCTTATGTACTTACTGGCATGATAGAAGAGTGGGGCGGTCAGATAATTGACTACCCTGAAAGAAGGCATTGTTGCGGTTTTGGCTTCAGGCAATATCTGGTTCAGGCAAACAGGGGTTTCTCTGTTGCCTGTTCAAGGGAAAAATTTGAATCAATGAAACCTTTTAAACCGGATATGATAATAACAAACTGTCCGGGATGCCCTATGTTTCTCGACAGATGGCAGTATGTTATAAATGAGATGGAAGGCAAACGTTATGGTCAGAACGGAGAAGGAATTCCGGTTTTTACGTATGAAGAGGTTGCCGGTCTTGTGCTTGGGTATGACCCATGGGATCTTGGTCTTCAGATGCATCAGACAGATTGTGAACCCGTTCTGAAAAAAATAGGAATTGAATATTCCCCTGACGATAAATATAATCTTGATATAAAACCCTCATATTCAGAAACTCACAAATTATTAAATGTCTGATTACAAATGAGAAAACATGTCATAGTGATAGGCGGAGGTGTTGCAGGACTTGAAGTTGCAGGTCAACTTTCGAAGGTTGGGATTGATGTAAGCCTGATAGAAAAGGAAACTAAAACAGGTGGTCATCTGAATAACTGGCACAGGCTCTTTCCCGACAGAAGAAAAAGTTCAGAGGTAAAGGAGTATCTCGATGGAATGACTATGAGAAGTGAAATTAAGTTGCTGACTGATACTACAATAGAAGCGTTTAGAAGAACCAGAAATCATTTTTCAGTTACCACAAACAGAGGTAACGAACTGACCGCTGATGCTATTATTGTTGCGACTGGTTTTGATCTTTTTAAGAGCGCAAGGAAAGAGGAGTATGGCTATGGAATATACAATAATGTCATTACCTCTGCTGATCTGGAGAAGATGTTCACCAATGATAAGATCGTTTTGACAAATGGAAATGTTCCGGAAACAATAGGAATTGTACATTGTGTTGGATCACGTGATGAAAAAGCGGGCAATTTATATTGCTCCAAACTGTGTTGTGTAACTGCCGTAAAGCAGGCTATAGAACTCAGGGAATACCTTCCCGAGTCGAAAGTGTTTTGCTTTTATATGGACATGAGAATGGGAGGAGCATTTTATGAAGAGCTTTACAGGGAAGCCCAGGAAAAATGGGGCGTCAGCTTCATCAGAGGTAAAGTGTCTGAAGCAAGCGAAACGATTGAAAACAAACTTTTGATAAAGGTCGAAGATACACTTGCTGGAAGACCGCTAAAGATGAAACTCAATATGCTGGTTCTTATGGCAGGTATGGAAATGTCGGAAGGAGGGAAAAAACTAGCGGAAATTGGTGGACTAAAAACTGGTGAAAACAGGTTTTTCACTTCCAGTGATAATCATTTTGGAAGCAACGTAAGCAATGTAAAAGGAGTATTCTATGCCGGAACATGTACATCTCCGATGAATATTACCGAAACAATTTCACATGCACGGGCAGCTGTTGTCGAAGTAATTGGCTACCTTAAAAATGGTGAAAACTAGTATGGATAAATTTGGATTTTCAATATCAAAAGGGAGGCAGATCGACTATGATTTCAACAACAGGCGTTTAGCCGAATATATTTTTGAAAAAGAGCCAAGCTTCAGACTTTGCATCGAATGCGGCGGATGTTCGGCAACCTGCACGACAGCCAATTTTACAGCTTTCAGTCTCAGGGAACTGAATATACTTATTAAGCGCGGGGAAAATGACCAGGTGCGAAACAATTTAAGAAAATGCATGCTTTGCGGTAAATGTACACTTGTCTGTCCCAGGGGAGTGAATACCAGGAATATAGTGGTTCTGGCAAAAAATGCCTTACAAAAATATGATGAATATGAAATTTGATCCTTTTATAATACCATTTAACATTGGATTGTACTTCATACTTATCTATGTTATAACGAGATGTGTAATTTGGTTTCGAGACCTGTCGAAACCCGATAAACTAAGATTGCAAAGAGGATTCTTTGGTGTGGCTTTTGGACAGAGTATTAAAGAAATTTTCATGGAGAGTCTGCTCCACAGAAAGATACTTAAAGCAAATTTCCGTCTTGGATATATGCATATGAGCCTGGCTTTCGGGTGGTTTTTACTTATTTTGTTTGGCACTATTGAGGCCGATATATTCGGAATAAAGCATCTTAATGCTCCCTATAAAGCAATATTTTTCCGGTTCTTTAATCCTGATCTTGGAAGGACAGGCTTTGAGGCAGGGTACGGATTCCTGATGGATCTGATCCTTGCATTCATTCTTTCGGGTTTGTTACTTGCTGTAATAAAAAGGTTCCATTCCGGAATTGTCGGTATGAAAAAGACAACCCGTCTGAAAATCACCGACAAAATAGCCCTTACTTCTCTATGGCTAATCTTCCCGAGCCGCCTTCTGGCCGAAAGTTTTACAAGCGGAGCCTATGGTACGGGAAGCTTTCTTACAGGGTCACTTGGTTCCTGGCTGGCAACATTTCTGCCTGCGCAGCAGATGGCATATCCTTTCTGGTGGCTTTATTCAATTTCATTAGGCACATTTTTTATTCTTCTTCCTATTACCAGATATATGCATATCCCCACTGAACTGTTCCTGATTTTTATGAGGAATTCAGGAATAAAAACAGGTGATCTGGCCGGTACTTTTTCAGAAGTTCAAACTTACTCATGTTCCTCATGCGGAATATGTATTGATGCCTGTCAGCTCAATTTTTCAGCAGGAATTACAAATATTCAATCCACTTATCTGATGAAGGCTATCCGCAATAATTCTGATGTTTCCGAAATTGCCCATAACTGTCTGATGTGCGGCAGATGCGATATGAAATGTCCGGTAGGAATTGAACTTTCACCTATTCGGATGATCCAGAGAAGAGGAGAGGACGGCGGAAATGATATGCTGAATATTTATAAAGGTTATTTCAGAACACGGCTATCTGTTAATTCAGAAAAAACAATAGGGTCTTCAAATTATAGTTTTCTTCCTGTAAACAATCCTCAAAAAACAGATGTACTCTATTTTGCCGGGTGTATGACTCATCTGACACCCGCAATTAAGAATTCCATGATAAAAATTCTTGAGGCGTCGGGAATGAAATACTCTTTTATTGATGAAGATGGAGGAATATGTTGCGGACGGCCTCTTATGCTTGCGGGCCAGGATAAGGAAGCCAGGGAACTTATTAATTATAACTCGCAGATGATCTGGAAATCAGGGGCTCATACACTGGTAACATCGTGTCCGATATGTTATAAAGTTTTTAAGGAGAGCTATTATCTTGATGTGGAAGTGTTGCATCACACTCAATTTATTAAGATGCTCATTGATGACGGGTCAGTGAAAATGAATTTCCTTCGCAAGAGAGTTGTTTATCATTCTCCATGTGATCTTGGAAGAGGCTCCGGTATCTATGAAGAACCAAAAGAGGTATTGAATCACGTTTCACGCCTGGAGAAGACCAATTTCGAAGATGAAAATTCGCTTTGCTGCGGAGGAAGTCTTGCAAACATGAAAATAAGCTCCCAGAAAAGAAAAAATATTGCTCTCGATGCCGCTCATGAGCTGACAAGGAATAATCCGGATATTCTTGCTACTGCATGTCCTCTGTGTAAAAAAACTTTTTCTGCAGTGACACAAACCAGAGTCGCAGATATTTCCGAGATTGTTGCTGAAGCAATCATTTTAAAGCCATTTAAAAAAAACATTAGCTCCCAGATCAAATCTATAAAAGAACTGGCAAATATCTGATCTGATATCTAATTGACACGGAGACACACATAGCCATACAGAGAAAATCAGGTTTTATATTTTTTTCTTTTTAAACAATTCAGATACTGAAATTGTTTTTCATTCGTTATATGCAAAAATCATAAACCTATCAAATTTAGAAAAATGGGAAGCATAACACGTGGGACGGTCTTATTTATAGGCATTTTTTTATTTTATTCATGCAACAATATCAGCGAACCAAAGGAAACAAAAACTAAAACTGCTCAGAACAAAATCCTGCAACAGTCGGATGGGACTATATCTCTGAAAGTTGACAATGCTGATTGTTATCACGATGTTGCAAATCCTTCAAGCAATACTGCTGAATGGAGTGTTGTTGTTTCGAAATCCGGACGATTTAATGTCTGGTTATCCAGCGCAACAAAGGACACCACAGATCTGAAATATGATAATTCAGTGATGCTCAACATACTGGATAACAGGATTGAAGCCCGTCCTGCATGCGATAAAATAATTCGCAACTCTTCAGATGTTGCTAGATCGGCAGAGCACACGTCAGAACTCCAGTCACGCCAA
>OCZT010006204.1_pt1 | contig 11857 bp, 6 predicted proteins | sample 1539031 | NCBI WGS metagenome assembly OCZT01 (sample SAMEA3539308, study PRJEB22396) | soil metagenome | biome: tundra; feature: field; material: soil | place: USA | collected 2010-05 | depth 0.15 m
CAGGCGTCGCTGCAGGTCAACTTCTCATAAGCCGGCCTCAAACGGCCTCTGCTTTGAAAGGCTGCGCATGCGAGTCGTCACCCTCCAATCCTCTGGATCCGCAGATTAGCCAACCGGCAGCCTCTCATCGAATTAAGCGGTTTCTCACGATTATGAGCAACAGTGAACATCTTTCGTGATCACGAATCTGACAGCATAGCCACAGTAAGATTCAAACTTATGTTTCAGACCGTCGTTTAAGACTGTTGTTTAATGTTCCCGTCGAAACAAATTCGAAGGCAAACGCATCGGGTGTCGGCGCCGTTGGAGAGATGCGCGACTGGCAGAAATACCAGCACCTTTAGGCCGGTGTAAATACGTATGTCCGAGTGGTCGAATAGTGCGTCGCCCTCTCACCCTCAGTGATGAGTGGCAGAAGCCCCAGTGCGCGCATAGTCAGGGAATGCTGACTCATTGGTTAGAACGTTGAATCTGCTTAACCCTACGCTGCATTCGTTGAGTTTGCCGGCGAGGAGTCGCGGACTTCTGTCATAAGAGGCGGACGGCCCCAGCTTGCCCGGATTCTGAAACCCTACGCCACGCGTCTGAACTTCGCTGGAACCATGAGTTTGCTGAGTTCCCGTATTCCAACTGCTTGGGTCCGTTGAGGTCATTGTCCCTCGCCACAATTCTGTCCGGCTTTGAAATCAACAACATTGGAGTGCAGGCGAGAATCTCATCTGCTATAACTCTGCCACCATGTTCGACCTGTTTTGCCTGTGGTTCGGAGCAGCCCTTCGCAGTGTTCGCAACCGACAAAATCTGCTTCTGGAGAACCTGGCTCTTCGACAGCAGCTTGTCGTGCTGAAGCGCAGACATCCCAAACCAAAACTCGGTGTGCTCGACAAGCTCTTTTGGGTCGCCGCTCGCCAATTCTGGTCTCAATGGAAACAGTCGCTCTTCCTCGTCATGCCCGAGACAGTTGTCCGCTGGCACCGCGCTGGATTCCGACGATACTGGACCGTGCTGTGCCAACCCAGAAACCCAGTGGGCGGCGGGAAGAGAATTTCCAAAGAAATCCGTGACCTGATCTTTCAAATGGTCGTTGAAAATCCCACCTGGGGTGCGCCTCGCATCCATGGCGAACTCCTCATGCTCGGCTTCGATGTATCGGAGCGTACGATCTCCCGCTGGATGCGCCGTGCACCCAGAAATCCTGAACCTGCGAAGCGTTGGCTTTCGTTTCTTCACAATCACCGCGAAGCCATTGCCGCCATGGACTTCTTTACTGTCCCCACCGTCACATTCAACCTGCTCTATTGCTTCTTCATCATCAGCCATGACCGGCGTCGGATCCTGCACTTCAACGTCACACGGCATCCAACTAGCGATTGGATCGTCCAGCAGTTACGCGAAGCCTTCCCCTATCAGTCCGCGCCCAAGTTCCTCATCTTTGATCACGACGCCAAGTATGGTTTGGACGTGCCCGCGACGATTCGGGCCATGAACATCGTTTGCGAGCAAACTTCCATCCAGAGCCCCTGGCAGAACGGGGTTGCCGAGCGCTGGGTGGGAAGCTGCCGCCGCGATCTGCTCGACCACATCATCGCTCTCAACGAACGCCATCTGAAGCGACTTCTTGCTGACTACATTCGCTATTACCACGACGACCGCACTCACCTGGGCTTGAGAAAGCAAACACCTGGCGGCAGAGTTCGTTCAGCAGCTCAGGGTCGCGTTGTTGCTCACGCGCGGGTCGGTGGCCTGCATCATCGCTACGATCAGGCCGCGTAAGACAACATCTCCGAAAACCGATCTCCGGCGGCTCCTCGATCTTCGGGGAAGTGGCTAATTGCGCTGACAACAGAGACGCAATGTCCTCAGCACCAAGCGATCCTCTATTCAGCTAAAACAGACTTGCGAACCTGCCCTTCCCCCTTCCCCGGCGCCGCTTGGATTGTGGCGAGGCACACTGCCTTCTCCGACTCAACGGTCGCAATAAGGCTCTTCGAAGAAGCGCACTCGCAAGGACCGAGACCGTTGTCGGTAGAACTAGTGGCCAAAATCAGGGTCCCGCCTCTTCCAGTCTGCCGCACCCACTACGCAAGGCGCAAACGTGAGATCACAAAGTGTGAACACAAACATCAGCGTCTAAGACTCATTCTCACTTCATTTCGTCGATCCGCGAATAAGCAGGATTGCCCAACTTCTGTCGCACCGCAAGGCCGAGTTCGGATGCTCCTGCACCGCCGCGCCAGGCTTTGATTACGTGGCCCTCCGGCGAGAGGAACAATAGAATTGGCTTTTCCGATGGATTTCCGTATGCATTCGGTGTAGCTACGAACTTCGCGGTATTGAAGTTGAGATCGGAGACTGCGTTGCCAAGATATCGTTTTGCCGAGAGGTTCTCTGAACCTGGACGTAGCGCAATAACCGTCCTTAGTCCATTGCCATCAAACTGTGCCGCCAGGCTCTTGAGGATGGTCAATTGCTTGCGGCTCGTTTCATCCAGCAACTCGTCCAAGTCAACTCTTCCCGATAGCATGGCATACATTGTCCACTTCCCGCCTAGATGCTGATGCAACGTAGCACCGCCGTCTATGCCTATCAGGCGTTCTGACAGCAGCTCACGATATGTTTTGTCCAACTGCTGTGTCGGGGCACTGGCTTCCGGCCAAAACACCAGTTCTGTATTTGTCGCAGCGACCTGGCGAAGGCTGCTTCCAGCGTCCTGACCGCTCTGTGCCTGATAGTCCGCGAACCCTTGGAACATGCGGTCCCCGTAGCTCCACCTTCCGTCTAGAATGCCATCATGAGAGTAAAGACTGTACTGGTTTCCCTCGAGATGAAGCGACCGGTTGCTCGTAATCATCCATGGCGACGTCGAATAGATCCGATTGTTTCTGAAGATTCCATTCTCGCCCCTAAAGACAGCGTCATTTATTACTGCCGGAGCAGTCCCGGGAGGATTCCAGTAGACGGTGTTGCCTTCAACCACGAGCCCATCCAGCGCTCCGTCATTCCATGTATGTAAGAAGATGGCCCCCTGAAACTGCGCCATTCGGGGACTGCGTGCGTTGTTCAGGCACGTGTTGCCCCGCACCTCGCTATGATGCGTAACAAAACCGGCTGCGAAGACAGCAATGCAATACCCCTGCGTATCGTGTCCAAAATTGTCGACAACAGAGTTGTTGGTATTGCCATAGTCGATGTCAAATGCTCCACCATCCACGCCCGGGCTGTCACTGAGGAACGCTTCGTTCTGTTCCACAACGCAGTCGTGACACATCCATGTCCAAATTGCATTTGGAGTTCCCATACTCTCCGTGGGCTGCATTCCCGTATTCCAAGCAACATTCGAAGTAATTCTGCCGTCCCGCACACGGAAGAGCACGATGCCGTCTCCCTGCACGTCGTGCACCAATGAATCACGAATGGTAACGTGTGTGCTCCAGGTGTTCTCAGGGGGAAATCCAAAATTCCCACCACCGATCAATATGCCAACCCATTGTCGAGTGTTGTATGCGGTCACGCCGTCCACCAGCACATCGTCAAAGCGCTGATCAACACTGCCGGGGGAGATCACAACTAACCCGCTCTCTTTATTCTTCATCTCCACGCCACCGACATCGTGAACCAGGAGATTCGCCAGATGGATATGGTGCAGGATGCCTTTGTCCCCGCTGACGAAAATTCCGTATTTGTTGGCCCCTGAAAAATCCAGAGAGTCAATGTTCCAATACTCCTGGTTGAACAATTTTAGCGATGCTTCGTTTCCAGAATTCGAAACGATTTTCGGACGCAGTCCTGTGCCGTAGGCCGTCATGCGAATGGGTGCAGAATCCGAACCGCTGCCCTTGGGCCACAGTATTCCGTGGCAAACACTGCCACGTTTGAAGCGCACCTCATCTCCAGCGGCGAATGCATGCCCGTTTATTTGCTCCAAGGTCGTCCAGGGAGAATCCGCAGACCGGCCATCGTTCTTCGGGGCATTGCTGCTGCAATCCACGAAGTAGGTCAATGCGCGAGGTGCAAGTTGGGCCGTTCGCGCAGAGCCAGAGATTGCACAGAAGAACGCGCACACAATCACAATGCCCGCCGAACCTGTGTGAAGAAATACTCTAAACGGTTGGTATGACATATCGTGTCGGGTTAAACGCGCCGCTCACAGAACTCTACAGGCGCAATGCCTGGCCAGTTTGGGCGTTTTACCCAAGCCAGCTTCACTGACCTGTGATTCCCGGCCAATCGTCGGTGCGGAACGGCGACGCTGGCAAGCCATCTCTGTTAAAAAGATTGCACAGCGGGCTGTCTCCCCACGCGTAGCGCACCGCAACCGGGCTAGGCACATCTCGACTAGACGCTACCACCGTATCGCCGTCAACGCGGGCGTCGGCCCAGTGGAATTTTCGATCCGCACCCGCCACAGCAAAACCGCGTAACTCTCCGCCGTTGCGCCCTTCCAGACCTGAACCCACGTGAGTAAAGCGCACACGGATCTCACTGCCTTCGATCCGCATGGACTCATACAAAGGTCCCGAATACTCGATCGGCTCCTTAAATATGGTTCCCTGCGCCCACAATGCGAGCCGCTGCCCGACTTCCAACTTTCGGTGGGGATGAACATCCTTCGGATCTCCGACATCGATCGTGACTGCCAGCCCGGTTCGCGGAACGTGCTGCAGCGTCAGCAATTGCGCCTCTCGCAACTCGGCCCACGCCGATTCACCGGGCTGGTCGGGCGTGGCGCCGTGATTGGGAAGCTGTACTATCAGGTACTCCAAATCATTCTCGTGAAAGGCGTCACGCCAGCTGCCGATCAGCGCGGGAAGCAGCTTCCGATACTGGCGAGCCTTGAGTGCGTTACTCTCTCCCTGGTACCAGAGCACGCCGCGGAACGCTGACGGGAGCAGGGGAGTAATCATTCCTTCGTACAGTCCGGAGACCGGGATGGGCGCATATCCTAGAGTTGTTAGGCTTTCGATCGTGAATTCCGAGAGTGCGTCCTGTGTAAAGGGCAGCGTAACTCCCCAGCCTTCCTGGTGGAGGTCGCGGAACCAAACTGTGACCGGTTGCCAGTCGGAGGATGCTCTCATAATCGGTGTGGCGTAGTCATCGTAGTCGGTAATGGTAGGTTGCTTCGATCGAAAACGAAAAGAACCATTTCCTCGCACCCAGAATCGGATGCCTGCATAAGAGCTGAGGTCGACCGCGGCACCATCCAGTTTGTAGTGGGCAGTCAGGCTCGAATCTTGTGTCCCATCGAGTCGCCCCGCGATGCGGGCCGCGAACCCGCCCGCTCCCCGGCCTGGGGATACAAGCTCGAAGAGAGCGTTCGGCGAGTCCGCCCAGCCATAAGAAAACGATCCGCCGGTTGAAATACGCGCGGTTCCGTCATCAAAGTTCGCCAGCATTTTGCTCGCGGAACTCGCGGTTGCCAGGATCAGTTCGAAATCATCGAATTCGAGATCGATAGGGAGCGAATTCTCGGCAAACGTCTTCTGATCGGGCGTCGCGTGCTTCCATTCTTCGAGAACCGACTTCAAATCCGCATCGGCCTGCAAGGCTTCTGGAGTGACCCAATCTTCAATCGTAGTTCCAGGCCACGCACTCTCGACGACTCCGACGGGAACATTCTGCGTACGATGGATCTCGCGTGCAAAGAAGTACGCGACCGCGGAAAAGCTCTTTGCGCTGTCAGGAGTGCAAACCTGCCAATGGGCCGGAAGGGTATCCTCCTGCTGGGATAAAGCAATCTTCCTGGGGACGGTGAAAAGTCTGATCTGCGGATAATCGGCTTTGGGAACCTCGGTGGCAGCACCCTCGGCACTCTCGAGCGCAAACGTCATGTTCGACTGACCGGAGGCGATCCACAGCTCCCCGATCATTACATCCTTTATTATGATCTGCTTCTTTCCCTGAACGGTAAGCGTGAACGGCCCCCCGGCCAACAATGCCGGAAGCTGAACGCTCCAGTGGTTACGAGCGTCAGCAGTTATCGTCGCTGCGTGGCCGGCAAGGCTCACGGCAATGGTCTCACCCGGATCAGCCTTACCCCAGATATGAATTTCACGCCCCTGCTGCAGGACCATGTGGTCACTAATGAGTGAGGGGAGGACGGGATCGGCCCAGCAACCAAGGCCGCCGGCGAGCATGCATAGGCCTGCAGCGAAACGCACTACTCGTAGTCGACAGATCCGCGCTCCGATGTGACTCACCGCTCCTCGATGATAACTGGATCCCGTGGTGGATCGGTTATCGACTCCGGTCACTTGAGTGCAACCTTGCAGGCGCACCGGCCTCGTACATTTCTTGCATCGCGGTTCCGGTCGTCGGAACTCTACTTCTCCTTCCATCCTAAAGAAGATGAGTTTTGCGGGCAGCTGAACAACGCGCATGTGGCCCGCCTTGCGATCTGCCGAATGGCTTCGCGAGCTGTCCGCAGAAACTTCCTAGAAATCAAACCGGATAGCAAACTGCCCGTTCCGCGGGTTATCGGCCACTCCGGTAATTTGTCCGAAGGTGGATGCGCCAATCGAAGCCCGGGTCCCTCCGCAGCCGTTGATATTGTAGTAGTGACGGTTGAACAGGTTGTAGAACTCCGAGCGAAAAGACAGCCTGTATTGTCCATCGGAGCCCATCGTGAAGTTTTTCAGCAGGCTGACGTTTTCGTTAGCCTGTCCCGGGCAACGCAGAGCGGAAGTGGATGGCGACGGCGGCAGGACTCCGACCGCTGGATTGCTGGCCACGCTCGCCGGCATGTAGAAGTTGCTCGAAGGGACACTTCCACCCGGCGGAACTGGCACGAACTTCCTGGGATTGGAAGGTCCGGCAAATCCGTTCAGATTAAACTGGGGATAGATGTCTCCCCAGAATGGCCAATAAGGATTGGCCGCTCCCACCTCAAATGGCTGGCCGCTGTTGTAAAGAACGATGCCGGTCAGGGTCCATCCCCCAACGATTCCACTCACGAGGCGGTTAGGGCCGGCTAGCCAGGGCCTTCCCTTCCCGAAGGGCAGTTCATAGCTGACGTAGCCCTTCACGATATGAGTCAAATCATAGCCCGTGACCGCATGCGCCGCCTGCCGCATGTTGCTGAAATCCTGAACTCCGGTGTAATAGTTGTTGTAATCCTGCTGAGCAGAGAAAGAATCGCCTTCCTGCCGAGACCAGGTGTAGCTCATGTCCATGGTCAGCCCGCGCCCAGTGCGCTTGACCAAGTTAAACACCATCGAGTCGTAGAAACTCTGTCCCAGCGGAAGGCCGACGTACGCCAGGTTGCCGCAACACCAACCCCAGTAGTTGGCCTCAGCAGCGGCCATCTGTGGGAACGGCGCGATTGCAGCCAGTAGCGGAGCGCAGAAGCCTCCATTGGCGGTATACGGGTACTGGATGCCGTAGGTAGCTGCATCCGCCGGGCTGCACACATATGGGTAAAACAGATCGAGTCCAGGAACCTGATTCACCAGTCTCAGAAAGGTTGAGGTTGGACCCTGGTTCCAAGCCAACGCCGTGTCGGTCAGATGGTGGCCGCGGTTGCCGACATAAGAAATCTCCAATCGCGTGTTCGGGGTGAGTTCCTGCTGAATGCCAAAGTTGAACGCCTCACTGTAGCCCAATTCGAGGGCTCGCGGGTCGACGCTAACAGGAAACGGCAGCATAGTAGAGGGATCGGTGTTCGCGTCCACGTTGGTAAAGACACCCGGATAATTGCCCGTGCCGCCTGGACCATCCCAACTGAAGCTGTTCGCGTGATTGGTTCCCAGCTGCGGAGCAAAACCATCCGGAACCCCTCCGAAGAACGTCACCCCAACGGGATTGTAGATCAGGCCAAACGATCCGCGGAGCACAGTCTTGGGGCGGAGCTGATACGCAAAACCCAAAGAGGGGCCGAAATTCTTCGCGTATTCGTTCTTGTAGAAGCTGTCGCCGCCGTTCTTGGCGAACACGAGGGTGCCGGGGACGCCATAGGAGGGGCTGATGGCATTCATGTCGAAGTTCGCCCAGTTGCCGTATTTCTCATGAAAGCGAAAGTTGTAGTTCCAGCGCAGCCCCATACTCAAAGTGAGCTTGGGTGTGACCTTATAGCTGTCCTGGGCGTACAAGAACATGCCCTTTTGCCGGCCGTACAGGTTGTAAGGCACGGTCTCGCTGGCGTTATTCACTTGACCCAGAAGAAAACTGGCATAGGCAAATCCATCGTAAGGGTAGCCCGCCCCCGCCGTGGTGTTACTGGAAAAGTTAAAAGAGAGGGCACCAGAACCGGACCGGCTGTTGACTTGGTGTGCCTTGAAGTCACCGCCGAAGGTGAAGTTGTGGCGTCCCTTGGTCCAGGTGACGCTGTCGCCGGTGATGACGTTTACACCGGAAAGATTACCCTGCCACGCGTTACCCAGAAATGTTTCCGAGTGACCATACGCCGAGTTGTCCGCGAAACTAATCACCGGAAAGGTGTTCGCTCCAGTATTTCCAAAGCCAAGTTGCGAGGTCCAGTTGCCGGGGTCGGTAGGGGAACTGGCATTAAAGTCGAAGTTGTAAGTGAAGTTCAGGACATTCAGAACCCTCGGGCTGAGGGTATGGGATTCGCTGAGGCGCCATTCCTGCGCCCGGTAGATCTGATAGCGGCCGTTCGAGAGCGGCCCGCCATTCGTGGTTCCAGCCTGCCATAGACCTCCGCCATCGTCCAACGTTCGCGGTCTGTGGTTATAGATCCAAGATCCGGAGAGATGGTCCTGTTCCCGCAGGGTGTGATCGAGTTTGATTACGATCTGATTAGGCGTCTGGCTGGGCGATCCCTGCAGAAGACCTCTGCTGTTGTTGTCAATTCCGCCAAACTGTGGCGCATACCCGCTGTAGAAGGCATTCACCTTCTGCGCCACGCCGCTGATCCGGCCTGGCGGAATGATGTTGCCGGTGAACTGGCACGGGGGCGTCGTGCACGCCACTGGCGGATTCGGATCGTAGATCATGTTTTCCTGTGCGGCGACGGACTGGCCCGCATCGTTCTGCACCGTGATTGGGGTGCCCCCGTTTTGGCTGCAAAGGCCTATGCTGCCGGATGAGTTACACAGGGTCCCTCCCAGCAAACCGCTGAAATCGCCCGTCAGGAATGCCGGGGTGGGCACTGTGGCCGATCCGCTGTTGAGCCGGAAGTCAATCTGCTGAAAGCGTTCGAAGGCGCCGAAGAAAAATGTCTTGTTCTTGATAATCGGACCGCCGACGCTGAAGCCATAGTCCCACGCGCGCTGTTGAGGCTTACGTGTGCCGAGATTGTCGTTCGTCCAGGTGTTGGCATCAAGCAGTTCGTTATGGCCGTACAGGAAGGCGGATCCGTGGAGTTTGTTGGTTCCCGACTTCAGGTTAAACGCTATGACGCCGCCGCCGGTGATGCTGCTTTGCGCATCCAAGCCGCTAGTCTGAGCCTGCAATTCTTCCACCGCCTCCATGGTGGGTCCAGACTCCATGGAATCGCCCTGGATGTTGGCGGTACCAGACGTGCCGTCGATGGTGTAGTCCTTGGTGAACCACTGCCCGCCGTTGATAACGGCTCCGTAGGGACTGCTATAAGGTGAATAGCCCGGCGTGATCGCAACCGCGAAATCCTCTACCGAGCGGCCGCCGCCATAGATACTAAGCGGCAGGTCAGTCACCACGCTGCCCTTCATATTCGTTCCCTCCGACGGCCTCTCCAAATCCAGCACCGGAGCATCGGTTGTAACGGTTACGGACTGGCTCACCGAACCCACCTTCAGCGCGGCGTCGATGCGAGCAACCTGCGTCGACTCCAGAGTGATGGCAGGGCGGCGTAGAGTTTCGAATCCATCTCGCTTGAACTCGACGGAGTACTTTCCCGGAGAGAGGTTAGGGATGGCGTAAATGCCGTCCTGGTTGGAAACGGTTTTCGAGGGAACGTTCGTTTCCACGTTGGTCGCGGTTACCTCTGTGCCAGCCACGAGCGCGCCAGTGGTATCCGTTACGGTTCCGGTAATCATGGCACGGTTGGCCTGCCCTGCCGAGGATGTTGCGGCAAGAACGATCATCAGTGTGACAAAAAGAAATAGACTGCAGAACTTGACTCTCGACATGTTGCCTCCCGTAATCTGCGAATCAGATTCCTGTCATTTCTAACCAGCGCTGCATGGGCACGCACTAACGACCGCCTGCGCTCGCGGCTTGCGCCTTCTTCAACTGAACCTCAACCAGTCCTATCGATCCCGGTGTCGTGTTGATCCCGTTCCCATCGGGCTGCGCACCCGAGACTTTTTCATTCGCCGTGTAGAACAGCGTGAACGAATCCTTCCCCTCCGGAATCAGTCCAAGGGGCGTCCGAACCTCGCTCGCCCACACTCCCTTGCCTTCCTGGACCAACAAATGTTGGCCGGAAGACCAGTGAACACCGTCGGGAGAAAATGTGTAGCCAATTGCATTCCGTTCGTCCGTGTCGTAGACGGCGACATAGGTTCCGTCCTCCAGTTTGGTGACAATCGGATTCTCGATGAACCGCTTCTCGACAGTCAGCGGATTCCGGTCCGTGCAGCGAACCCAAGGTCCGGCGAGACCCGGAGCTTTCGCCAACCCTACTTGCCACAGAGATATGGGAAGTTTTTCGGTATGAGCGCTGCCATACAGCGCAAACCACTCATCGCCAACTTTATAGGGAAAGAACGAATCCGTTCCTTGTAAGCCCTCCCATGAGTCGGAGTCTCGATCCCTCTGGAGAATAACGCCGGCATCAGTGTAGGGGCCGCCGATTCCCTCGACACCCGGGGTGTTGGACACGGCGCGCCAAATTCTTCCTTCGTGGTTGGTCAGCCACCGCTGCGCCGTATCCGGAGCCGCTTGATAGGCAACATAGAACAAGTTCCAGCGATTGTCGGTGGGGTTGTAGACCGGCAGGGGAGACCACAAAGCGGCGCGCGGATCCTTCCCGGTAAAGTCTCCGCTCGATTCGGCCAGGGTCGCAAGCCGCTTCCAATGCAAACGATCCTGGCTGACCCAATGCGCCAGCCTCATCTTAACCCAGTGCGGATCTCCGATCATTTCTGAGGTAAATAGGTGGTAAGCACCATTCAGTTTGAGGACTCTACCACCTTCGAACCCGTACTTGTTCCCTTCCGCGCCGCTCGATTGGATGGTCAGCACCGCGCCTTCGAACCTCTTGGTCACCACGAGTTCCACGTTTGGCTCTGCGACGAGGCCGTCAAGAGCCGAGATGGAGGAACAAAACAGAGCGCCGATAAGTAGGCTCTTGCACACCGTTGCGAACCTCGGCATCTTAGCCGGAATCTCCTTTTTGGTTCAAAAACGGCACTGATCATACACCCATCCCGCCGTTCGCCGATAGTGTGAAACAATTTTGGTAGTGGGTCAGTATGATTTCCACAGAGCTAGTTGTCGACTATATTGACGGGATAAATCAGATGGCCCGGGTCCCACCAAAGGACTTGCAGTACGTTGGAGTCTAGAATCCCCCATATGCGCTGGTGAGCCTCAATGAAACCAAGGTGTCCGTATCATCGAGATGCAGGGCAACACCCATCCCGCCGTTCGCCGATAGTGTGAAACAATTTTGGTAGTGGGTCAGTATGATTTCCACAGAGCTAGTTGTCGACTATATTGACGGGATAAATCAGATGGCCCGGGTCCCACCAAAGGACTTGCAGTACGTTGGAGTCTAGAATCCCCCATATGCGCTGGTGAGCCTCAATGAAACCAAGGTGTCCGTATCATCGAGATGCAGGGCAACACCCATCCCGCCGTTCGCCGATAGTGTGAAACAATTTTGGTAGTGGGTCAGTATGATTTCCACAGAGCTAGTTGTCGTGTGGTTCGTCAAAACGTCACGAACTGATAAGAGGTTTCCTCCGCGTGGTGTGTG
>OCZT010006205.1_pt1 | contig 11856 bp, 10 predicted proteins | sample 1539031 | NCBI WGS metagenome assembly OCZT01 (sample SAMEA3539308, study PRJEB22396) | soil metagenome | biome: tundra; feature: field; material: soil | place: USA | collected 2010-05 | depth 0.15 m
GCGGAAGAAAATGCCGTTCGTGGGCGCGGGCATGCTGGCGCTGGGCTTTTTGCTGTGGGGCTTTTATTTGGGAAGTTATCCGCTTTCGCAGCAATACGACAACCTGTTCAGCGCCGGGTTTTTTGTGGCCGCAGTATTGCAGCTTTTCATCGCCGTCAGCATGATTGTGCTCGTCTTGGAGGAGGTCCGATACAAAAATGAGCAGATCCTTGCCGAAATCGCGGCAGTTCGTTCGGAGAAGGAAGCCCTGCAGGTCAAAGTTCTCTCCACCGAGGAACAATGCCGCAGCCTTTATGATCAAGTGCGCCTCACCGAGGGACTTCAAAAGGCTTACGAAGAGTTGCGCCGGACCCAGCATGTGGTGGTGCAGCAGGAGCGTCTCCGTGCCTTGGGACAAATGGCCAGCGGTGTTGCACACGATGTCAACAACGCGCTATCTCCCATTGTCGCCTATTCGGAACTGCTGCTAAGTACGCTGCCGGATTTGCCGGAGGTCTCAAAGCATTACCTGCAAACCATCAACCAGGCGGGCGGGGACATAGCTCAAATCGTCGCCCGCATGCGGGAGTTCTATCGCCGCCGCTCTGACGAGGAGCAATTGACTCAAGTGAACATCAATAAAGTCATTGAGGAGGTGATCGAACTCACCCGCCCTCGTTGGCGTGACCTTTCGCAACGCCAAGGGATCTCCATTAACGTCCAATGTGAACTGGAACCGGAGCCATTCTTGCTGCACAGCGATGCCGGTGAACTCCGGGAAGCATTGATCAACCTGGTCTTCAATGCGGTGGACGCCATGCCGCAAGGCGGCACCATCACCTTTGTCACTCGTTCCATCAGTGGTCCCGTTTCGGAAGAGAGTGGGGCCCCCGAGCGGCAGCTTCAGGTCGAAGTGAAGGACAACGGCTTCGGCATGGATGAGAAAACACGGCAACGTTGTCTGGAGCCGTTCTTTTCCACCAAAGCCCAGCGCGGCGGCACCGGACTCGGTCTGGCGATGGTCTATGGAATGATGCAACGCCACGACGGCATTATTGAGATTGACAGCGCTCCTGGCCGCGGCACCTGTGTCCGGCTTATTTTCCCCATTCAGGAAAGACCTCCGCAAACCGTGCCGGGCACCTCGCCACAAGTCAAACCGAAGCGCTCCCTTCACATCCTCTGTATTGATGACGACGCGCAGGTCCGGCAACTCCTGGACGATTGTCTCACTCACTTCAATCATCGGGTGATGGTTGCCTCCGGCGGGGAGCACGGAATGGAATTGTTCCGCACAGCCATGCTGAAAAACCAGCCCTACGAAGTGGTCATTACGGATCTGGGCATGCCAAAGATGGATGGACACCAAGTGGCCCGAACCATCAAAGCGGAGTCCCCCAACACACCCATCATCATGATGACCGGCTGGGGCACGATAATGAGGGAAGAGGGAGAAACCGCTTCAGAAGTGGACGCCGTTATCGGCAAACCGCCGCGCATGCAGGAACTGAACGACCTGCTTCTCCGGGTTACTGCGTCGGACAAACGCCTCGCTTGAGACGGTCCGGGCAACCCAAGTCCCCGCCGGCCGGTCTTTTTCCGTGCCGTTTTGTGCGAATGCCGGTAAGTTCAAACTCATGTCACGGATCGTGAAATGGCCGGTGGCGCTTACCATTGCCGGCTCCGACAGCGGCGGCGGCGCCGGCATTCAGGCCGATTTGAAAACCTTCGCCGCGCTTGGCGTTCACGGCGCGAGTGTCATCACCTGCCTCACCGCACAAAATCCCCGGCGCGTTCTCGCCGTCGAACCGTGTTCGCCTGAAATCGTGCGGCAGCAAATGAAAGCCGTGTTCGAGGAATTGCGGCCGGTGGCGGTGAAAACCGGAATGTTGTTTTCAGCGGAAATCATTCGTGTCGTCGCTGATTCTTTCAAAAAGCAAAAGTGCCCGCCGCTCGTGGTTGATCCGGTCATGATTTCAACCAGCGGCGCGGCATTGCTGAAACCGGCGGCGATTAAAATTTTACGGGAACAATTGCTGCCGCTCGCAATTCTGGTCACACCCAACCTCGACGAAACCGGGATTTTGATCGGACGCAAAATTGCGTCTGTTGAAAATATGCGTGTGGCGGCGCGGGAAATCCACATGCGGTTCGGCTGCGCCGCGCTGGTCAAAGGCGGCCATTTGCGCGGCGTGCGCGATGCGGTGGACATTTTTTTTGACGGCCGGACGGAATTGCTGTTGAGCGCGCCGTTTATCAAAGGCGTCTCGACTCACGGCACCGGCTGCACGTATTCGGCGGCCATCGTGGCGGCGCTGGCGTTGAACCATGATTTACCGCACGCGGTTGAAATCGGCAAACGCCACGTGACCACAGCCATCACGCGGAGTTATCGCATCGGGAAATATTCCGCGCTCGGACATTTTGCCTGAGCGCGCGAAGTCTTTAGGGGCGTTGCAATCGGAAAAATTGATTGCCGTTCGTCGCGTTCAAAACCACGTAATTTTGATTGTTCGTCATCGTCGTCACCAGATTGCTGAGGCTGTTCCAAACCACCGGCGGCGCAAGATTGGTGGTGGATTTGACGACAAAGCCCGTTGGATAAATCGGCCACTTGAGGACAACGTTGATGCCGGATTTAGCAACGTTCAGCGACATCGAGAAAAATTCAAATGCCAGCGCGTAGGTTTCGCTACTGCTAACAAAACTCCCACCAGCTTTCCAAACCTGCAAATCATATCGGCCTTGCGGCAGACGCGGCAGCCAGATATGTTCCACGTTGTCCACCAGGCTTGTGCTGCACGCGACCAGGTTGCTGGAAATGGCGTTATATAAAAATAAATCGAGATTGTTGATGCTGGTCTGATTGCGGTGGCGGTTCCAAACGAGGGTGGCAGTGGCGGTGAACGTGGCGTTGCTGACGCCATTGGTGACGTTGAAATAATAGTGTTTCACCACATCGGAAGTGGCGCTGCTGGAATTGGTGTTGAAATCCCAACCGCTCAACACACTGACCGTGCCGATATCGCCGGTCGGCGGATGAGGACTGTTGGTGGAAACACTCGTTGAAACGATGTAATCATGCTTGCCGTCGGCAAGTTGTTTGTAGGAATTGAATACGTTCAGCACGCCCGCACCGTAGCGTGTGTGGAGCGGCGCAAGATTGTTGTTCGTCCAATTGGCAGGTTTGATTGCGCCATTCAACAGCAACGCTTTGACCGTGCGAATGTTGGCAGCGGCATTCGTGTCGCTGCCGCCGTCGCCGCGCAATCCGGCTTGCATCAGCAAAGCCGCCGCACCCGAAACCAGCGGCGTGGAATAGCTTGTCACGGTGTCAGGCGAACCGGGCGCGACGATGTCCGGTTTGCTCCGGCCGTCGGGCGTCGGCCCGTAGGGAGTGTCAGAATTATCGGAAACGCCCACACCAATGCCGTTGTAACAAGTCGCTGGCGAATAAACCGGGGAGCCGTTGAACCCGGCTCCGGTGACAAAAAGCACGCCATTATTGGCGGCGTAATTGTCATAAATTTGATCTATGTTTATATTGTATGCGCCGTCGGTAAAACTTTGATTCACTACACGCGCCGGAATCGAAGTTCCTGCATTTACAATGTTATTAATAAAATAATTCGCCTCGTAATTGTCCACGTGCGTAACGTTTGTGGCCACGCCGCCGGACATTCCATAAAAATTTCTGGCCACGGCGTCCGCATGACCCGACTCAGCCCCCACGGCATTCGGGAAATTATTGGCCGAACCACTGGTGGAATAGTAAGTGAAAAGACTCACCGGTTGCCCGATCCCGCTGGCACTGGGATTGACCTGCCAATTTGTCGCTGTTTCGTATCCCGCCTCCACCTGTGCCACGCGGATGCCCGCACCGTTGACGTTGGTCGTCACCGCTTGCAACAGCGTAACGCCGATGGTGTCGAGATTCGATGCGCGGGCGGCCATTTGCCCTAAGCAAATGAAGGCTAGGAGGAATTGTGCGCCGCGCCATTTCATGGGATTTTCATTTTTTGCCGCAAGTTTTATGCCCCAATTCCAACCCCACAGCTGAAGCTTGAGGTGGTTGCGGATTCTTAGAAGATAGCCGTGAATCGTGCCAAAGCAAATCACAGCCATTTCCTTTTAACGCCGGGGCGCTACACTGCCAGCGTGTCCGACACACTGGTTGTCAACGAAATCTATTTGAGCTTGCAAGGCGAAAGCACCTTCGCCGGGCTGCCGTGCGTTTTTATCCGGCTCACCGCCTGCGATTTGCGCTGCTCGTATTGCGACACCACCTACGCCTTTACCGAAGGCAAAAAAAAATCACTCGAAGAAATTTGCACGGAAGTCCGGCGGCTGGCCGCGCCGTTTTTAAATCCGAAATCCTCCCGCAAAGCGGGACGAACCCCGAAATTGCCGCTCGTCGAACTTACGGGCGGCGAACCGTTGCTCCAGAAAAATTCCCTGCCGTTGATGAAGCGGCTTTGCGACGATGGGTTCACCGTGTTGCTTGAGACCAGCGGTGCGCATGATATCTCGCCGGTTGACCCGCGCGTCCGGCGCATCATGGATTTGAAATGTCCCAGCAGCGGCGAGGCCGAACGCAATCGCTGGGCAAATCTCAAACTCCTGAAAGCGACCGACGAAATCAAATTCGTCATCGGCACGGTTGAAGATTATGAGTGGGCCAGGCAGCAAATCGCCGAACATCGGCCAAACATGGTATGCCCCCTGCTCTTTTCGTGGGTGCATCCGCTTGCGCCGGAGCAACAAAATAAATCATTGAAAAAGGTTCCCGCCGGTCAGACGCCGGTTTCGCGGCGCGAATTGGCGGAAAGAATCATCGCCGACGCGCTGCCGGTGCGGTTTCAAGTTCAGATGCATAAAATCATCTGGCCGCCGGAACAACGGGGAGTTTAATCAGCCACCGATGAAACGCAGATTGAATACAGAAATACGCAACCGCGTTTTCTCCCTCTCCGCCAACGAAGTTGAGGGGAGAGGGCCGGGGTGAGGTGGCGCATAAAACGCAAATCCCCTCACCCTGTCCTTCTCCCCGCTTGGGCGGGGCGAGGGGAAAAGCATCTCGCATTTCTGAATTTATCCGTGTCCGTCCATCCGTGGTTAAAAAATGAAATCGCAGCAAATCATCCAATTGTTGCGTGATTACGAGTCGCGCAACATTGTGTTCATGGAGCCGGACGGCTCGTGGCCCATCGTTTGGGAACGCGCCAAAGACGTTTACGTTTGGGACGCCGACGGGAAAAAATATCTCGATTTGACCGCCGCGTTTGGCGTCGCCGCCGCCGGTCACGCAAACCTGCACGTCGTCAAGGCCGGGCAAAAACAAATGTCCCGGCTTCTGCACGCCATGGGCGACGTGCATCCGCACGCGCGCAAAGCGGAACTCGCCCGCGACTTGAGCCGGATCACATTTGAACGTTGGAGCAACGGCAAAAAATCGGGCAAAGTCATTTTCAGCAATTCGGGTTTTGAAGCCGTTGAGTCCGCGTTCAAAACCGCGATGCTGGCCACCGGCAAACGCGGTGTGATTGCCTTCGAGGGCGCGTATCATGGCCTCGGCTACGGCACACTCAACGTCACCCACCGCAATTTTTTCCGCAACCCGTTTCACTTTCAACTCCGCGAGTTTGCAAACTTTGTGCCGTTTCCAAAAAAACCCAACGACCTCGCCGCCGTCGAATGGTCCATCCGCCATTTTTTCCGCCGCGAATGGATTGGCGCGATTCTCGTCGAACCGGTGCAGGCACGCGGCGGCATCAATATTCCGCCAAAGGAATTTCTGCCGCTGCTGCGAAAACTTTGCGACGAACACGGTGCGCTGCTGATTCTCGATGAAATTTACACCGGCTTTGGCCGCACCGGAAAATGGTTTGCCTGCGAACACACCGGCGTCATGCCCGACCTTATCTGTTTGGGCAAGGCACTCACCGGCGGTTTCCCGCTCTCGGCCTGCATTGGCCGCGCCGACCTGATGGATACCGCGTGGCCCGCATCGCGCGGCGAGGCGATTCACACCAGCACCTTCCTCGGCCATCCCGTCGGCTGCGCGATGGCGCTGGCACAAATCAAAGAAATTGAAAACTTGGATTTGTCCGAAAGCAGCGCGGAACTTGGCGAATTTCTGCTGGGCGAACTGCAATCGAAGATTTCAAATCCGAAATTTCAAATCGCCGTGCGCGGTTTGGGTTTGATGGCTGGCGTCGAACTGCACTTGTCCGACGGCCGGCCAGCCACTGACGCGGCCATGCAGGCCATTAAAACCATGTTGCAGCGCGGCTTCATTCTGTTGCCCGAAGGGGAGCATGGCAACGTCATCAGCTTCACGCCCCCGCTTACGATTACCAAAGCGCAATTGGCCAAAGCCGTCAGCGCCCTCGCGGAAGTTTTGAGCCACGAATGAACACGGATTGAACACCGAAGTGCGCGACTGCGTTTTCTCCCTCTCCGCCAATGGAGTTGGGAGAGGGCGGGGTGAGGAGGTGCGTAGAAAACTCAAATCCCCTCACCCTATCCCTCTCCCCGCTTGGGCGGGGCGAGGGGAACAGAACATATTCCGCGCGTCGTTTTTATCCGTGCCCATCCGTGTTCATCCGTGGTTTAATCCTTCCCGGTGAAGCTTTCGGAAATGCGGGAACTGCTGGCCACGCGCGGGATTCAGTTGACGAAATCCCTCGGCCAAAATTTTTTGCACGACGCCAACCAACTCCGCCGCATCGTCGATGCGGCGGAACTGAAAAAAACGGAAAAAGTCCTCGAAATCGGGCCGGGGCTGGGTCCGCTGACGGAATTGCTCCTGGAAAATGCGGGTGAGGTTTTGGCGATTGAGAAAGATTTGCGACTGGTGGAATTTTTGCGCGAGCGGTTCAAAGTTTCGGAGGGACGAGTTACACGAGTCCCAAACTTTGAAACCCCAATCACGCAAAAAAAACAGGGACTCGCAGAGCTCGTCCCTCCGAAATTTAGTTTGCTCCACGCCGACGCGCTGGAATTTCTCCGCCGCGAGTCGCACGATTGGGGCAACTGGAAGCTCGTGGCGAATTTGCCCTACTCCGTCGCTTCAACCATTTTTGTGGAACTGGCGCAATCGCCCAAACGACCGGAACGGATGGTTGCGACGTTGCAACTCGAAGTTGCCCGCCGGCTCATGGCCAAAGCCGGTGACGAAGATTACGGTGTGCTGACGTTGCTGCTTCAACTCGACTACGAACTGCGCGAGTGGTTCAAAATTCCGGCAGGCTGTTTTTTCCCGGAGCCGGACGTGGACTCTGCTTGCGTGGTTTTGATCCGTCGCGAACAACCGCCTTTGTCGGACCACCAACGCGTGATGTTCGCGAAAATCGTCAAACGGGCGTTCTCGCAACGGCGGAAAATGATGTTGAAACTGCTGCGCGAAGACTGGCCGGCTGAAAAATTGGAGCGGGCATTTGAAAAACTGCAGCTTTCTCCGCAAATTCGCGCGGAAGCGGTGAGTTTCGAACAGTTCGTGGCGTTGGCACAACGTGTTGCGTGATGCAAATTACGTCAAGTATTGTGCCTGCGCTTCCCGTTGCTTGACGCCACACACAACACGGAACACGAATCCATGAGCGAGGAAATTTTCGACGTCGTCAACGAGCGCGACGAGGTGATTGACCGCCAGCCGCGCCGCGAGGTGCATCGGCTCGGATTGAAACATCGGGCGGTGCATGTGCTGGTGTTCAATTCGCGCGGCGAGGTTTTTCTGCAAAAACGCTCCCCGAAGAAAGATACCGCCGCCGGTTTGTGGGATTCGTCGGCATCCGGTCATCTCGATTCCGGTGAAGATTACGACGCGTGCGCGGTGCGCGAGCTGCGCGAAGAAATTGGGCTGGCTTTGGCACAAACACCGGAGCGGTTGTTCCGAATTGAAGCGTGCCAGGAAACAGGCTGGGAATTTTGCCGGGTTTATCGTTGCAAAGCGGAAGGTCCGTTTCAACTGCACCCCGACGAGATTGAGAGTGGCGGGTGGTTCGCGCCGGAAAAAATCACACGCTGGACCGCGGAGAAACCGGGAGATTTCGCGAGCGCATTCCGGCTTATTTGGATGAAATTAAACGCAGAGGCGCCGCGGAGAGCGCAGAGAAATTAAGCCTGTTCGTAATAAATTTCGCCACCGTAGATCTGCACATTTTGGACTGCGCTGGCAGAGCGCAGCGGCGACAGCGCTTTGAAAACCGGCGATTATGGAATTTTACCTTCTGCGAAAGCGGCGTCGCGCTCCGCTTGCCGCCGCAGTCCAAAAATCTTTCGCGCCTTTACTTGCGGCAAAAATGGAGTAGTTATTTAGCCATGCAAGATTTTCTGGTTCCGATTGTGGTTGAACAAACCGGGCGCGGCGAGCGCAGCTGGGACATTTATTCGCGCCTGCTCGTGGACCGCATCATTTTTCTTGGCACCCCGATGGATGACACGATCGCAAACATCATCATCGCGCAGTTGTTGTTTCTGCAAATGTCCGATCCGAAAAAGGACGTCCATCTTTACATCAATTCACCCGGCGGGAGTGTCACGTCGGGGCTGGCGATTTACGACACGATGCAATATCTCACCTGCGACGTTAACACCTATTGCGTCGGGCAGGCGGCGAGCATGGGCGCGGTGCTGCTGGCGGCGGGCACGAAGGGCAAACGCTTCGCGCTGCCGAATGCGAACATCATGATCCATCAGGTGCTGGGCGGCGCGGAGGGCCAGGCGAGCGACGTGGAAATCCGCGTCAAATATATGCTCAAACTCAAGCAACGCTTGAACAGCATTCTCGCCAAGCACACCGGCCGCACCGTGGAACAGGTGGAGAAGGATTGCGACCGCGACAATTTCATGTCCGCCGAAGAAGCCAAAAATTACGGCTTGGTGGACCAGGTGGTGCAATCCCGCAAGGAAATCCCGGGAGCCATGGAGAAAAGTTCGGTGGTTGTGTGAACAAGATAATCTCAAACGTCGCATGAACTCAAAGCGAACCCTCACCCCGGCCCTCTCCCTTTCCGAAAGGGCGGGGGAGAAGCGTTCGGATGTTCGCTGTAATTCTAAATGCGCCGCGCCATTCGCCATTGGCAATCGTAAATCGTAAACCCCAAGTGGCCCGTCCGAACAACATCACCATGTGCAGTTTCTGCGGCAAGTCGCACGCGGAAGTGCGCAAACTCATCGCCGGACCGGACGTTTATATTTGCGACAACTGCATCATTCTCTGCAAAAACGTTCTCGACCGGGAATTCGCGGCCGCCGCCAAAAAGCAGCAACCGAAGTTCACCATCCCCAAACCGGCGGTCATCAAACGGCAGCTTGACCTTTATTGTGTCGGCCAGGAACACGCGAAAAAAACCCTGGCCGTGGCGGTGCACAATCATTACAAGCGGATCCAGCCGGAACCGGCGGCAAAAAATGAAGAGGCCGGCAAGTCTTCACCCCAGCCGCACGCCGACGTTGAAATCGAGAAGAGCAACATTTTGATGGTCGGTCCGACCGGCTCCGGTAAAACGCTGCTGGCCCGGACGCTCGCCAAAATTCTCGACGTGCCGTTTGCCATCGCCGACGCAACGACCCTCACCGAGGCGGGTTACGTCGGCGAGGACGTGGAGAACATTATTTTGCGGCTGCTCCAAAACGCCGACTACGACGTGAAGCGCGCCCAGCGCGGCATCGTTTACATTGACGAAATTGACAAAATCGCGCGCAAAGCGGACGGCCCGTCCATCACCCGCGACGTTTCAGGTGAAGGTGTGCAGCAGGCGCTCCTGAAAATCCTCGAAGGCACGGTCTGCAACGTCCCGCCCCAAGGCGGACGCAAACACCCGCAGCAGGAATACATCCGCGTGGATACGACGGACATTTTGTTCATTTGCGGTGGCGCGTTCATCGGGTTGGAGAAAGTCATCCACCGGCGGCTGGGCCGGCACGTGATTGGTTTTGGCGCAATTGGGGAAGCGCAAAAAAACGCCGGCGCGGCGCGCAATGAAATTCTCCAACACGCCGAACCGGAGGATTTGCTCAATTTCGGCTTCATTCCCGAATTTGTCGGCCGGTTGCCGGTCGTGACGACGCTGGCCGAATTGACCGGGGACGAGTTGGTTGCAATTCTCACCGAGCCGAAAAACGCGCTGACCAAGCAATATGCCAAGCTCATGGCCATGGAAGGCGCGGAGTTGGAATTTACTCCGGACGCACTACAGGAACTTGCGGCGCAGGCGCTGAAAAAGGGCACCGGCGCGCGGGCTTTGCGCGGGTTGATTGAAAAATTGATGCTCGATTTGATGTATGAAGCGCCGGACAACGGCAGCATCATTCACGTCAAAATCACCCGGCCGGTGGTGCTGGGCGAAAGCAAACCGATTGTGCGGCGCAAACAGGACCAGGCCGCGGCGTAAACATGAAGTGCGGCTACTCTTTCTTTTTTCCCAATCCCCAAATCAGCCACACGGCCAGCGCCAGGAGCAGAACCAGCCACCAAAGGTAACGCAGTTCGCGCGCGCCCATTTCGACGAATTCGAGCACGGGCGGGAAAAGTAAAATCAAAGCTGCCACCACAATCGCCAGGACGACGAGCTTGAGAAAGGCAATCCAACGCGGATTCATGGATTGGCTGGCGAGGGTGTGGACACGGCGCGTTGTTTTTGCAGGTCGGCCAATGGCAACAGCATGTTCACACCGCCGCCCGTGCCGCCGCCAACGACCATCGGCGCCTTGCCATCCCACTTTTCAACAATTTGCAAATCAATGAATGCCGGAGTCTGCTTGAGCGCTTCACCGCGAATCCGGATTGATTCAGCATCGCCTTTGGCTTTGATGACCACGGTGTCCGCTTCGATCTGGGCTTTCTGCTGGGTGAATTTTGCTTTCGCGGCTTCCTGTTCCTGCACCATTTTGGCTTCAATGGCGGTCTCCAGTTCCTTCGAGAGGTCTATGTTTTGGATGACGATGTCTTCCACGAACAGCATCGTGCCGATTTTCTGGCGTGTCGCCACCAGCGCCTTGTTTTTGATGTCCTCGCGGTTTTTGACGATCTGTTCTGCGCTTTGCATGGCGGTCACTTCCTTCAATGCTTCCTGCACGCGTGGGGCGATCAAACTGTCGAACGGGTCCCCCGCATAACCTTGATAAATCTGCACCACCGAAGCCTCGGGGATGCGGTACAACACGCGCAATTCGGTCTTCACCTGTTGCAAGTCGGAGGAATAGCAATCGGCGGAAAGTTCACGGGTTTGCTGCCGGATCAACACCGGCACGATCATGGTGATGAACGGTGATTTGAAACCGAAGCCCTCCGGCTTGAACACGGGCGATACTTTGCCAAGCGTGACTTCCACGCCGCGGTACCCCGGCTGCACAATGTAACTGCTCGTGGACGCGGCGATGATGACGACAAAGATGATGATGGCTACGCCGATTAGTTTCGCAATGGTTTGGGCTCTCATGGGCCGGAGATTAGCCAACCATTTCCCATGAACCAATTACAATTTACGCCATTAATTACACCCCGATGTCCTCATTCCACAACTCTGGTCGCGCGGCGATGAAATCCTTCATCAGCTGAATGCACGCCGGGTCTTGCCGCACTTCCACCTGCACGCCTTGCGAGCGGACGTATGCTTCCGGGCCTTTGAACGTCACATTTTCGCCGATGACGATACGCGGGATTTTGTAAAGCAACACTGCGCCGCTGCACATCGGACAGGGTGAGAGCGTCGAATACAAAACGCATCGCTGGTAAACCGACGCCTTGAGTCGTCCGGCGTTTTCGAAGCAATTCATTTCCGCGTGGTGAATGACGCTGCCGTGTTGCACCCGCTGGTTGTGGCCGCGCCCGATGATCTTGCCGTCCAGCACGAGCACCGAACCGATGGGAAT
>OCZT010006206.1_pt1 | contig 11853 bp, 6 predicted proteins | sample 1539031 | NCBI WGS metagenome assembly OCZT01 (sample SAMEA3539308, study PRJEB22396) | soil metagenome | biome: tundra; feature: field; material: soil | place: USA | collected 2010-05 | depth 0.15 m
GGAGTTCAGACGTGTGCTCTTCCGATCTATGCAGCCCGTCGCCATTCCACCCCCGCAGCCGGCGCCCCCCACGGGTAAGAAGCCAATGATATTCTGGGTCATGCTCCTGGCTTTTGGATGCTTGTTCCTGGCCGCTGTAATTTTGGTCATCTACTTCGCCATGAAACACTAAGAGGGAATGTGCGTGGGTGGCGCGGAAAGCTGGCTGTCAATCATGATCGGTGAATGAATCGGTGCCGCCTTGGCTTGCGGCCGCTATCCTGGCAATGCAGGCCGAATCCTACGGGGATTATTCCGCTTGCGGAAGGACGATAACCAATTCCAGTTGGGGATTGGGAATATCTCCGGGCACGTAGGCGGCGATGTTTCGAGCCCGCTGCACGGCCTCCCACGCCACACCGGATTGATTCAAGCTGAAATACTGGTAGTTGAGTTTGATGGGAATTGAGCCCGGTGGCGAAGGGACGTGCACCATCGGCATGCCGGGAAGGGCCTGGCGAATGAGGGTTTCAATGTGGGTGGCGGAGCAGAGCTTGACCAGTCGCGGAACCCGTTTGAGCAGGTCCGCCTGGCTCAAATCGGCGCTGATGGCCAGATACATCCGCGTGTTGAAAAGGTACTTGTCATTGGCTAGAGCTGTGGCATAGATCGAAGGCTGCGTGAGTTTGAGCGGCAATGAAACCACGTTGCTGGGAACCACGGTTTCCAAAAGCAGCCGCAGTTTTTCATCGAGATCGGTGAAGCACTCACCGAGATTATCGTGGTCGTACAAAGGCAGGTCGCGCGCCTGCACAGTGGATGAGAATGTGGTGAGCGACCCTGCGAGTGAGAGCATCGCCGTGAAGAGGCTTTCCGGATGCCCCTTCTTGGATTCAAACAGGTGGCGCAGGATGGGGAAATAGCTGTTGGCTGTGTAGAGCAGCCAAAAGTTGGCAATATCCGAAGCGGTGAAATCCGCCAAGCTCTGGTTCTTTTGCCGGCGCGTGCCCGAGAGCGCGTTGGTCTTGGCAGCCAGAATTTCAACCAGCCGGCGCAGAATCGCCATCAAGTATTCGCTGATGGAAAGATCAATCACCGGCGGAACGAATTGCGAGTCCAACTGGTAAGTCCCGGCCGTCGTCTTCTTGATGCGCCCAATTCGTAAGGAACTGCTCCCCTGCCGGGGTTCTCCTTCCAGCAACAGGCGGAAGTTCTTCTTGGCGACTTGCACCGGCCGTTCCGCCAAGCCTGAATTCTCATCGCGCAAAAGCGCAACCTCGGCTTGATAACGCGTGTCGCCATTTCTCTGCCCCAGTGTCACGTTGAGGCCATGATCGTGATATTGCGGAATGGCGAGGTAAACATCGATGCTGTTTTGGTCGGGGCCAAAGGCTTGTTCAAGTGAGCGGGCGGGCGGGGCGGCGTCGGAGTCGGGTATTTCAAAAACCAGGCCGTCGGGGAAAATGCCGGTTGCGGTAGGGACCAACAAGGTCCCGGTGGAAAGCGCTTCGCGATCAATCTGCACGTCGGCGAATCCCCACGGGCAGAACCGCAGGGCGCCCAATTTGAACTCCAACACACTTTCGATGAAGCGGTCCTGGAGCTGTAAATGCTGTGGTGTGAGGAAGGTCCCCTTTGCCCAGATGACCGGTTGAAGTTGTCTCATAACGCTTCAAACTAACAAGAGATGCGGTTCAAAGTCAAACGGGAAACAGACGTGCATCCGACTCGCGTACGCACGACCGCAATGATCCGGCAACCTTCAGAAATCAGAAGTTTTTCAATGTTGACTAAGACGCGAGTTAGTCTACCACACTCCGCCCTAATGCGTATCGCGCCGCTCGCAGCAATCAGGGGCGGTTCACTCGATTATCACGACTCGGTGGATATCGAGCTGAGGAACTTTGCTGGTGACGAGTCCGTTTTTGTAGGCCCAAGTCATCTTCGCATCCGAGGGCGCGATCGCCACTGATTTAGGTGCGCTGGTTCGAGGCACTCGCACCAAAAGGTTTTCGATGGGCGGCAGATTCTCCACGGTGTTGCGATTAGCCGAAAACGCTTCTCCCGCGCCGCGATTGATCAAATTCACCAGCAGCTTCCCTTCTTTCTGCCGCAGGACCATCTCCACTTGCGGCGGGCCTTCGACGGTTGCGGCCCACGGAATGTTCAATTCATCCACGAGCTTGCCAATGAACTCTCGCAAGCCGGGAGCGTGGTCCGTGTAGTAATTGCGGAAGATCGGCCCATGCACGGCGATGATGGCTCCCTTGCCCACGTCGCGCCGAGTAACGATGGCCTGGTCCGTGAGATTCCTCGCTGGATCCTGCTCATTCAGCCGATACGAGACCACCTTGGTTCCTGTAGCTAGCGAAACTGCCTGCCATGCAAATCCCACGGGGACGGCGCGATTGCCGAGTGGCAGGAAGATGCGATCCTTCAGTGCTTCACCGCGTGGTGAAGCGCCCACCCACGCCGGATAATCCCGCGCCAGATCGGCACCGGTTACTAGAACGTAGCCGCCATGCCGCGCGAACTCCTCCAGGGCACGGAGCAGCGGAGTATCGAGAGGCGGTTCTTCCGGAACGACGATCAATTTGTATTGGTTCATGCGTTGGAGTGCCGCATCCTCCGGCAGGACGTCGGTGGAGTGATGAGTCTCCAGGAGCGCCTGGAGCGCCCCCCGCATCGTGCCCACAGAGTCGTCTGTGAAATCATACAAAGGGGTATTGTTGGCATAAAAGTGCGCGGGCAGAAAGAGCACCGCCGCCTGCGGAACGGTCTTCGAGTGAAAGCATGCCTCTTTGCGTGCACGGCAATAATCGCCGACTTTCGCCAGGATTGCATTGTGCCATTCAGTCAGCCAGCCGCTACGCTGTGGTGTCTCATCAATCATCACCGCCCCGCCCAAGGCTACGGGCTCGGAAAGCTCTTGCTCCAGATGCACCGCGGGCTTGAACACAAGCGGAGAATCATTTCCGTCCGCATGGATATAGCCCCACGCCATCAAGTCCCAACTCATTTGGCGGGAGTCCAGGATGCGACCCTGCACAGCGGCCAGGTCAACTCCCGACCACGGAACAATATCCCCGCTCAGGTAATCGATGGGCGCCTTCACCGCTTCGGGCTCGTACATCGAGTACATCCAATTGCTCACCACCTGGCATTCGGGCTTGCGGACGTGGATGGCGTTGGTGTACTTGGTGACATGTTCAACAAAGAGGTCGCGATGGAAGGCCAGCCACTCATCCCAGTGGGGCTGGCCTTTTTCCGTGGGGATCTCGTGAATTCCCGTACGCCGCGTGAATTCCGCCTTGCACAGGCTGCACCAGCAGGGACGAGCCGCCCAGTTTTCACCATCCACCCAGAAACCATCCACGTCGTAGGTATCGATGATTTCCATCATCTGGGGAATCATCAACTGCTCCGTGTATCCATGCAAACGGCAGGTGGCCCACTTTTCAACCTTGCCCGCGGCATCGACACGGCCCCATTCCGGGTGAAGCTCAATGGCGCGCACGTCCACGACGCCGGAGTAGTGAACCCCCAGTTTGATTCCCAATTCGTGAGTCACATCGCGATAGATGCGCAACGCATCTTTCACCACTCCGGGCGAGGTGGAACCGACCTTGGTGGGCCAGCTCGTATAGCCGGGATGGCCCTTGCAATCGGTCTGGATCCAGTCGGGATGTGTTTCAAGAAGCCGCTGGCGCAAGATCTCCGGGGTCAACTCACGACCGAGTTCCGTATCGGAAGCCGTAGCATGGAGATCATTGTGAATGCCGAAGAACACATCTTCATGCCAATTGGATTTTGCGCCAGACGCTCGAGTGTTGACGCGAGGCTGAAAGGCAAGCATGCACCCCAGGAGCCCTGCAAGAATCAGGATCGTCGTGCGTCTGAACATGCCTTCGCCTCCGAGTCTGGACTGTTCGCTGTGGTCACTTTGCCCTCAAGGTGAAACTTAGCCTTCATGAGTTGGTGCTCGGTCGCAACGCCCGTTCAGTCAGCCACACCATATTCCTTAATCGTATCCATCAGCGCGACGACGTTTTCCCAGGGCACGTCGGGCAGCGCCGTCTGTGCCAAGGTTACGATGGCCCCGCCGCCTTTCTTCCACTCCTGTGTAATCCTTCGAACCTCGTCGCGCACATGATCCACGGAAGGGCTGGGCATGACCGATTGGCTTCCAATGCCACCCCAAAGGCAGATTCGGTCTCCGTATTCTCGCTTAATGCGGATGGGGTCCATCGCTTCGGGTTGGACCGGATTCATCACCGTGATTTCCAGATCGATCAGCTCGGGAATGATGGCATCGACATTGCCGCAGCTATGATAGAAAATCAGGATCTCCGGATTTACATGCCGGGCGGCGGCGAAAATCTGCGACCAGCGCGGTTTCATCCATTTCCGCCAAAGATCGGGGCTGATAAGCATGCCTTCTTGCGTGGCCGTGTCGTCATAGAAACAGATAATGTCCACGCCCGCCTCTGTCAGACCCACCGCAATCTGCTCATCCAAAGCCGCGACGCGGTCGAATACAGGTTGCGCCAGGTCGGGATTGTCTACCATATCCACGAGCAATTCCGCCATTCCACGCAGACCATAAACCCATTCCGAAATGCTGCCCGCAGGCGCTGAAACTGCATACCCGCGATCTTTCAGGCCCTTTACCTTCTCGGCCACACCCGCTGGATTAAAGGTGGGCATCGGGTAGTCGAGCATCTCCCAGACCGAAGTGAATCGTTGCCAAGGATGCAAGTAATTGCCGAGTGGGAAAAGCTTCTCCGGAACGTGAGCAACGCCGAGTTCATCAAAAGCCGTTCCAGGCGGAAGGTCGCGATAGTAGCGCGAAAAATCGGCGGCGCCGGGCTTGAGTGGGGTCGTAATGTGGCGAATGTCATAGTCAAAATACTCCGCCGGATCGGTGGCCCCTGTGTGGGTGCGAAAGACATCCAGATAGGTCACGTCGATGCCGTCCGATGCGCCAACATCAAGAGTTCGCGGCATGCGGTCAGCAACCTGGTGATGGAGCGTGCGAAAGACTCTTTCTCGAGGACTCATCGCGTTCATATCAGATTCTCCGCTGAAACAATAAACCTACTCATCCCGTGTCCGCATGAATCGTTTCTGCGCGCCTCATAATCCTCAAGCTTTGCTCACTTGTCCAGACGAAAATTGTTGGAATTCAAACAACGGTCGCAAAGGTTGCAAGGGTGCGGGTTGCCGTACCCCCGTGGTTCAGGGACACAACGAAGTTGAAGATGGTAGGGTAAAGCCGTCAGGCTGGAGCGGGGGCTCGAGGAGGTGATTGTTCCGGTCAGCTCTTCGATTTACTTCCGGGCTTGCTGCGATACTTGACTGCGGTCTCCAGGCTGGCACGTTGGGTCCGCTGGGGCGGCAGCCCGCGCAGGACCAGCTCCACGTCATCTACCACCATCCGCCCAATCTCAAACATAATCTCCGGCACATTACCGGCTCGGTGGGCAGAGAGAATCGTGTTCGGAGTGCGCCGGGCGCGGTGGTCGGCGGGAATGGGTTCTTCCGGAAATACGTCCACAGCGGCGCGGATGTGGCCCGACTCCGCCGCATTCAGCAGATCGTCAAAGTTCACAATCCCGGCGCGGCTCACCAGCACAACCACCGATCCCCGTGGCAGGAGGTTGAAGTATTTGCTGTCAATCGAACCGGCATTCTCCGTAGTGGTCGGCGCCAAAATGAAAACAACGCGGGAGCGAAGGAATAGATCCTCAAGTCCCACGGGCTCTAATTGCATGCTGCGCAGAACGTGATCGTGTACCCACGGATCGTGCACCAGAATTTCACCCTGGAACGGCCGCAGCATGGGAATCAATTCCCGGCCGAGATTTCCGCAACCGATTACGCCCATTGTCTTGCCGCGCATGAGAAAGGAATTTTCCGTATCGTCAATTCCATAGAGCGATTCCCTGCCCACACGGGTTTTGGCATCGCCTTCCACCAACCCACGCGCGGCCGCAATGGCCATCCCCAACGCCATCTCCGCCACGGGCACGGCGAATACCGGAGCGATGGTGGTGACGTAGATGTTACGCCGGTGGCATTCCTCGTAATCGATGTTGGGGAGGAAATTGCCTTCAATATTGATGATCAGCTGCAGGTTTGGGGCGCGGTCCAAACGCTCGCGCGGCATGGCGGATTGACCAAGCACAGCGAACGCATTGGGAAGGTTATCGTCAATGTGCGCATCCGGCGCTGGCCCGCCATCGTGCCACATCACACGGCCCAAAGCCTCCAACCGGCGCTTGTCCTCCGGGCTGAAGATCACATGCGAGTAACGCGGATAGGGATCGAGAATAAAGACCTTTTCAGTTGCGCTCATTGTCGCTTATGGCCTCACTTAATCTTTCCATCTGTAGGGGGAGGGCTTGCCCTCCCATCGTCGCAAATCGTCGCCCGCCGGAGGGAAATGTGCGTGCGCTCCACTCAACATACATCACCGTGAATCCCAGTAGGGTAGGGCGAGCCCTACCCCTACAAATCCGCCCCTCAATTTATCGGAAGCTGTACCACAGGAAACATGTACACATAAACAGCACCACGGCCCAAGTACGGTAGTCTCCAATTCCCGTCCAGGGCGCAGTGAGTTCCCCGGAAACATTCTTCGCCGCTTTGCCGAACTCCGACTCTTGGCTGGTCATGTGACTGACGATCACCATCACAACCACGGCAGCGACAAATGCCACCAGCGTCCGGTGCATGAAGGAGTGCATGATCGGATTGGAAAGGACGGGCAGGCTCCAGTGCAGCACCTGGTCAAGAAAGAAGACCAGCCCCAGACTGAAGCCGGCGATAAGTCCTCCAATGGCGCCCTTGGTGTTCCCCTTCTTCCACAGCAACCCGGTCAAAATCACTGCCGCCATGGGAACGGAAAGGTAGGCGGAGATGAATTGCAGATAGAACCAAATGGTTACCGAAAGTCCCACGAGCGGAGCCGCCGCAACACCCAGCACCGCCATCAGCACCGTAACCCATCGCCCGATGATGACCTGTCTGATTTCAGAGGTGGCAGGTTTGAATCGAAGCACAAAATCTCTCACCACCAGCGTGGCGCTGGCGTTGTAGCACGCGCTCATGGAGGACATCAGAATCGCAATCAGGCCAGCAAGCACGAGGCCGCGCAAACCGATGGGCAGAAGACCCACGACAAGCCGGGGATAAGCACGATCGTAAAGAGTAATCCCCGGGTAGAGAACCCGGGCGATCAGGCCGGGAAGGACGAGAATGAAGGGAACCAGAAGCTTCAGGAAGCCGGCAAACATCGCGCCGCGTTGGCCATCCTCCAAAGTCTTGGCGCCCAGAACGCGCTGAACGTTGGTCTGGTCCATGCACCAATAGAACATCCCGGCAAAGAAATTGGCGATGAGGAATCCGGTTATGGGAAAGTCATCGTTAAGAGGCTTGACCATCTGAATTGCCGAGTGGGGCACGTGGGCCACCAGGCCAGACCATCCTCCCACGGCTTTGAGGCCCACGAACGTCAGCAAGATGCTGCTGAGGATCAACCAGGTTCCTTGCACCATGTCCGCGTAAACCACAGCCCGTAGGCCGCCCTTCATGGTGTAAAGAGCTGTGAACGCCGACAGCACAATCATCACCAGGAGCTGGTTCCATCCAAACAAAACGGTGAACAGAAGAGAGCCCGCCCAGATGTCAATGGCGTTTTTGGTAAAAACGTTAATGACCAGCAGATTGGCGGAAAGGAATGCGCGCATGGGCCAGCCAAAGCGGCGTTCCAGAAATTCGGGAATGGTAAAGATCTTTTCGCGCAAATAGAGAGGTGCGAACAACATGGCCAGCATGATGAGGTCCCAGCCGCTGACCCATTCGTATCCGCCAGCGACCATACCGATTCGATACCCGTCGCCGGCCAGCCCTAAAACGTGTTCGGCGGAGATATTGGACGCGAACAGCGACATGCCGATAAACCACCACCGCAGGTCGCGGCCGGCCAGGAAGTATTCGCTGCCTGTATTGCTCTTTTTGGAGGCGCGCGTGGCGACGAAGAAAACCAGCCCCAGGCTTACGAAAATCGTAACGGAATCAATCCATGACAGCACGATGTTTCACTCCTTGCATGTGTTGTGCGTGCACGCTACTCACATGTTTCCCGCGCCAAGCACAATAACCCTCAATAGGCCCGCCGGGGCTTCGGCACAGTAGATCTGTTAATGGGATCAAAACTTGCCGGCGTTATGACAAGCTGCGCTGCCGCCTGGGTCGCCCGCACCAACTCCCTCTTCGGCAAGACCGGCTCGCGTTCTTTCCTCTGCCGCAACCGGCTGATCGCGTCCGCGTCAACATCCTGGCCGCAGATTTTGCCCGGCACAGCTTATGAGATTGCGGCCTTGCGGTCTAGCACAAAATGCAGGGGCGCGCTGCTATGCGCTCATGGCTCCGGCTTTCTTCACACGGTCTGCCAGCCCACCTGGTTTGATTAACACGGTGAAATCCCCGCCAGCGAGAGCTGCCGCCATCATCCAAATCGACCAGTTGAACCAGTAGTCCCAACCGTAGCTGATCTCCCCATCGTCGCCGTACCCGCTGGAGCAGCATACGCCATCCCACATGTATCCCCAACGGCAACTGTACAAGTGCAGATGCTTTTGCAGCAGGTCCATTCCAAATTCCTTGTGCCCCTCGTAAATCGCCAGGATGGCGAGCATGAAGACCTGAAAATTGAGATAGACGTATTTACCGGTCATGTAGGGATCACTCGGCCCTGTCCACATGCTTCCGTCGGGATTCGCATAGTTGGGCGGAATCCCCCATTGGCTGATCTTGCACACCTTCTCCTGGAGTACCGTGAAGATCTTCTCGACGTGGTCTTTGGGGAACACCCCGGGTACGCCGCTAAGGTGAGCGTAGTACTGGCCGTCGAGTTGCGGCGTGTAAAATGCGTCGAACACCTTGCCGGTTTTCGGGTCGTTGTAGACCAGATAGTGATCGCCGCGCCACAGATGCTTTTCCATGGCGTCCTTCCCGGCTTGAATCATGATGCCCATCTTCTTGGCGTAATCCGTATCGCCGAGCTTGGTGGCCCAATTCCGCATCAGTTCCGCGCCCATCAACCGGTATCCCCCGGCAAGGACCTCGTATCCGTACATCGGCCGGTCTTCAAACCATTCCACACCCTCTCCCGGTGGCATCATGACGATCTGTTCCGGCCCCCTATCCTTGTGCATGTTAAAGGAGTGTTCCAGCAGCCGTTTTGCCGAGGGATAGAACTCTTTCAGAACGGCATCGTCGCCACTCACCTTCCATTGCCAATCCACCAGGGCCAGGTAGCTGCCCGGATTCATGACCTCTTGATAGGTGTAACCCAGCGGGAAGGCAACATCCATCCACAGACCCAGCACGCTGGGAATGTTTCCGTCTTCCTTCTGCGCCGCACGAAATGCGCGCAGGTTGGAGAGCGCCAGGTCCGGGAAGAACATTGAGAGGAAGGGTCCGCCGAGCGCGGCATTCTGCAATGTATTCATGTGCGCGCAGGAGCGGGGCGCCTCCGCCAGCGCGAAGACTCCATCCTCCGGTTTGCACCAACTGCCAATCGGGTCCTTGGCCTGCGCCCAAACACTGCACGGTCCAAAATAGTAGAACGCGTTTACCAGCACGTCGGCAAGAAATCCGGGGAGAGTTTTCTCTCCGTAAATTTCCGACTGCCAGGCAATAATCCTTTTGAGCAAGGATGCATGATGTTGGGCGAGAAAACTTGCCACCTCGCCCGCATCCGCAAACCGGGAGGCGTACATGTGCGTGTAGCGCTTTCCCGTAGTCCCCGGCCCTCCCTTAGGATCGACCTGGCCGTCATGGTAGTTGGCCAGATCCCTCGTGACGATGACTTTGCCGCCCGTCCCGGGATTGCCGTTGCCCTCCCACTCCGGCGCATACCACGCGAGAAGAATTCTGACCACCTTCGTACTGTTGGGCTCGATGCTGAAATCCACCGCCAGAGAGGAGCCGCCATCGTCTCCAGTCTCTTGCACGACCGGCGGCAGTGATGTCACGATTTTGGTCCACTTGCTTCCATCGACTCCCATGGCGCCGCCCACGCGCACGCTTGATTCAGCCAATACACCAAGCACGTAGCTCATGCCCCAGCCTTTGTCGTCCACCCACGTACCGTGAAGACCTTCGGGCGCTTTGCGACGCTCCAGGTGCGGCGGGGGAAGAACGGGCGTGGTGGAGAGATCGGTCCAACCCAGAATCTGGTTCCTGCTGCGATGATCGTCAAAACCCGGAAGGCTGAAAGCCAGAGTTCCTGTCTGCTTTTGCGCCGTGGTGTTGGCGAGATGAACCTCAAAAATCGCGCCCGGAGTATTGGAAGTCTTGGAATCCCCAGGAATAAACGGTGCCCAGGCCCGGACTCCCACAGAAACCGGAGCATCAGTTTGGAATTGTGTGTCGGCAATGGGATAGTGCCCCCAATAATCAACCCCAATGATCTCTTCCAGGCCGGGAGTCTCAAAAAAGGTCATGGGCGGTCCTAAACTCGGCCGGCAATCTCCCGCGTAATTCTTGGTTCGACGGCTGGTGAGCACCCACACCTTGTCGCCAATGCCCAGCCCCAGATACGGCGTGTTCAGCGGGCCGCCTTGGGGGGTGTAATGATTGAAGATTGATGAATAGCCAAGGGCGCCTGAAGCTTCCACATAGAGCGCACCGGTATCAACGCCTCCCAAGGGCACGCCGGAAACCGGTCGAGGCCGGGAATCGGCTCCGAACTGCGACCATGAGGCCAGTAATTGCCGGTATACAATTCCCGTCACCGGAGCGGGGTAACCTGCGGCCTGAAATTCATTCCACTCCGACTCTTGCAAGCCCTCCGGAAATAATTTGCCAAGCCCCCGCAACTCGTGAATTTCTTTGCTGGTGGTAGAACTCCCTTTTGAGGCAAGTCCGAGATTCTCCGGGAAAGCAATTGCAGCGACGGATGCGGCGGCCTGCAAGAAATCTCGACGTGAAAATGGAGACATTATGTTCCTCCAATATTTCGACCGGGTTCTGTCCCGCGATTTTCGAGGGCAAATGGATTAAGCCAGAATGTCCCCTTTCTCTTGGCGGGCGAGGGGTAACATACACCCGGCAGCCTCGGCTTGCAATCATGGTATGAAAGTTGGCTTTGTGGACTTTTTGACGGAGACACCCCGTAGAGGCTCAGGGTATTGTACAATGGCGTAAAGGCTCATTAAGCCTTAATAGGGGTGTTGTCAAGCAGACCCACAGCATTTCAGAAGAGAGGTACGCGACTTGTATGACTAAGACCGGTGCGCAAATTCTTTGGGAGTGTTTGGAACGCGAAGGCGTCAAGCATGTGTTTGGCTACCCGGGCGGAGCGATTCTTCCTGCTTATGACGCGCTGCAACACAGCTCCATTCATCACATCCTGGTTCGGCATGAGCAGGGCGCGACGCACATGGCGGACGGCTACGCGCGCGCCAGCGGAAAAGTGGGCGTGGCGATTGCCACCTCCGGCCCCGGCGCCACCAATATGGTTACGGGAATTGCCACGGCCATGATGGACTCCTCCCCCATCGTTTGCATCACCGGTCAGGTGGGCAGCAAGTTGATTGGCTCCGACGCGTTTCAAGAGACGGACATCACCGGCGTCACGCTACCCATCACCAAGCACAACTACCTGGTGACGCACGCGAGCGAACTCGCGCGCACCATGCGCGAAGCCTTCTACGTGGCCGCGTCCGGACGCCCCGGCCCCGTGCTGGTTGACATCACCAAAGACGCGCAGCAATCCACGTGTGAATTCGATTGGGATGCCGCCAAGCCGCAGTTGCCCGGGTACCGGCCTGATCTCTCACCGACTGCTTCCGACTACAGATC
>OCZT010006208.1_pt1 | contig 11850 bp, 8 predicted proteins | sample 1539031 | NCBI WGS metagenome assembly OCZT01 (sample SAMEA3539308, study PRJEB22396) | soil metagenome | biome: tundra; feature: field; material: soil | place: USA | collected 2010-05 | depth 0.15 m
GATCATGGAAAATATCTAAAAAGTGATGCCCTATTCTATTGTAGAAATCTTCATTGGAAAATGTTCCCGGAATCCTTAAAACTTCAAGTGTTTTTATGGTTGCCTTGTAAATCGTCATATAAGAATCTATCAATGTCCCATCCAAATCAAAGCAAACGTGCTTGATATCATATAATATTTTTTCCATCATACCCATATTTGATAATTACTGATATAAAACTAACAATTCAAATTAAATAATAAAAATAGGAGAGTTATTAAGAATATTTAATAATTAGTAAAAAATGTTTGGTTTTTATGAAAAAAAAACATTACAATTTGTTTTTATTTGCGATCTCTTTTAATTGGATTTATTAATAAGCATTATTTTAGCTTAATTTGAGTTAAAAAAAGAGCATCTTTGATTGAATCCCATTTTATTAACATGTATTTTTATATTTGAATTTATCAATAGAAACGGAGTATAATTATGATTAATAAAATCAAAGAGCTTCTTGGTAGTGAAGCTGATGCGCTTTTAAATTACAAGGCAAAGTTTCCTAAAGAAAACCTGCATTTGCCTGGTCCTGATTTCGTAGACAGAATTTTTGCTCATACAGATAGAAATATCAACGTTTTGAAAAACCTGCAATGGATCTTTTCGCATGGAAGGTTGTCAGGAACAGGTTATGTTTCAATACTTCCTGTTGACCAAGGAATTGAACATTCAGGCGGTGCTTCTTTTGCACCTAACCCTCAATATTTCGATCCTGAAAATATTATAAAACTTGCTATGGAAGGGGGGTGTAATGCAGTTGCTTCCACTCTCGGCGTCCTTGGCATGTGTTCAAGAAAATATGCTCATAAGATTCCATTCATCTTAAAACTAAATCATAACGAACTTTTAACTTATCCAAACAAATATGATCAGATCATGTTTGCAGGTGTTGAACAGGCATGGGATATGGGAGCCGCGGCTGTAGGTGCTACAATTTATTTCGGTTCAGAGGAAAGCACAAGGCAGATAATGGAAGTAAGTGAAGCATTTCAATATGCCCATGAATTAGGAATGGCGACAATCCTGTGGTGCTACCTTAGAAATTCAGAATTCAAACAGAAGGACAAGGACTATCACACAGCTGCTGACTTAACAGGACAAGCAAACCACCTTGGTGTTACAATTGAAGCTGATATTATTAAACAGAAACTTCCTGACTGCAACGGCGGGTTTGATGCTCTTAAATTCGGAAAGACTAATAAGAAAGTTTATACAGAACTTTCTACGGACAATCCTATTGATTTAGCCAGGTACCAGGTTATAAACAATTACATGGGCAGAGCTGGGTTAATCAATAGTGGCGGAGCTTCAGGCGCTAACGATTTTGCAGAAGCTGCTAAAACTGCAGTTATTAATAAGAGAGCAGGAGGTATGGGATTAATCACCGGAAGGAAAGCCTTCCAGCGTCCAATGGTAGAAGGTGTTAAAATTCTTAACACAATCCAGGATGTTTACTTAACAAAAGAAATAACCGTAGCTTAATCTTTTTCAGATTCGAACTAAAAAGGCGGGATTTATTCCCGCCTTTTAATTTTATATAAGGTCAGGTTATTATTGATTCAACAGAAATTCTGCTATTTTCCCAAGTTCCTGAACACTGATATTATTAAAGGAGGGCATAATTGCGCCAGGGTATTTCTGTCTGTAAGCTTTGAACCTATCACCGTCCATAAAAGATTGTGGATTTCTTAAATAATTTATAAGCTTGTCTTTCGACCAATTTCCATTGATATCAATTAATGTAGGAGCTTTACTTGTACCTGCAAGATCAACTCCATGGCACCCAGTACATCCGAGTCTTACCATCATATCCTTAGGAGATAATTCCTGTGATTGATTTGACATTTCCCCCTGCGGGACAGGATTTGAGGGTTGCTTCTTTTCTTCACTGGGACCTCTGGTCACTCTTCCAAGCAAGAATAAAAAAATAAATATAAATAAAAAGGCTGCTAACCAGATTTGGGGCTTTGTCATACTTCTCTTTTTAATTTAAAATGATGCTTTATATTAGGAAACTTATTAAAAAAGATAAACTATAACAAAACAATTACAAACATGAAATATGATGGAATTTAACAGTTTAATAAACGAAAAAAGCCCATATCTACTTCAGCATGCACATAACCCTGTAAACTGGTTCCCATGGGGGGAGGAAGCATTCAATAAAGCCAGAGTTGAGGATAAACCAATTTTTCTCTCGATAGGATATTCAACCTGCCATTGGTGTCACGTAATGGAAAAAGAATCATTCGAAGATGCGGAAGCAGCCGAATTAATAAATGATGCTTTTGTCGCCATCAAGGTTGACAGGGAAGAACGTCCTGACATTGATGGAATTTATATGTCAGTCTGCCAAATGCTTACCGGAAGCGGCGGTTGGCCATTGACAATAATTATGACACCTGATAGAAAACCATTTTTTGCCGGGACTTATTTTCCCAAGAATGACCGGTTTGGCAAAAGCGGTCTCCTTTCTTTAATTCCCAAAGTCATGGATTTATGGAATAACAGACGACAGGAAGTGCTTGATTCTTCCGAAGAAATAACAGAGGCTGTCAAGTTATCTTCAAAGACCAACCCGAGGGATCAATCCGGTGAAGAAATATTTCACCAAGCTTTTGAGGATTATAAGAAAAGGTATGACCCTAAATACGGCGGATTCGGCAGCTCACCCAAATTCCCTACTCCCCATAATCTTACTTTTCTGCTTAGGTACTGGAAAAGATATAATGATAATTCAGCACTTGGCATGGTTGAAAATACTTTAACCAATATGCGTCTTGGAGGAATTTATGATCATATCGGATATGGTTTCCATCGATATTCAACAGACCATCAATGGCTTGTTCCTCATTTCGAAAAGATGCTATACGACCAAGCACTTCTTGTCCCTGTTTATCTCGAGGCATACCAAGCAACAAATAAAAAGCTATTTCTTGAAACTGCCGAAGAAATACTTTCTTATGTAATGAGGGAAATGACCTCTCCCAAAGGAGGATTCTATTCTGCCGAGGATGCAGACAGCGAAGGAGAGGAGGGAAAATTTTATCTCTGGACCAAGGATGAAATTACTAATCTTCTTCATGATGACACGGACTTTGCATTAAATTTATTTAATATAAAAAAAGATGGGAATTGGACAGACCCGGTAAGTGCAGATAAAAATAAAACCAATATTCTACATATGACAAAGACGTTAGAGGAGATTGCCATTGATTTAAAAAGTCCTCCGGGAATTGTAAAGGAAAAGCTGATAAAAATACGCAAGTACTTATTTGAACAGAGAGAGCAAAGGATCCATCCATTTAAAGATGATAAGATCCTGACAGATTGGAACAGCCTAATGATCACAGCTTTTTCAAAAGCGGCGCAGGTAACGGGAAATGAAGTTTATATTTCTTTTGCCAAGACTGGGGCAGATTTTATTACAGAATATTTAACTGATGAATCGGGCAGACTGCTTCACAGGTACAGGGATGAAGACTCATCAATTCCAGCCAATCTTGATGATTATGCTTTTTATATACAGGCTTTACTTGATCTGTATGAAACCAGTTTCTCAATTGACAATCTTGATAAAGCTAAATATCTACTTGATCTGACAATAAATGATTTTTGGGATAAAGAGACCGGAGGATTTTTCTTCTCGGCCAGAGGAGGGACTGAGTTAATAGCTAATCAGAAAGAAATATATGACGGAGCCATTCCATCCGGAAATTCAATTATGATACTAAACCTTTTAAGAATGTCAAAAATAACTACTAATGCCGAATATGAAGAAAAAGCGTGGATGATAAACAGGGCTTTTTCCTCAATAATTTCCAAATCCCCTTCAGCCTTTTCCCAAGCACTATCAGGATTTGACTTTGCATTTGGTCCTTCGTTTGAGATAGTAATTTCTTCTAATGAATATGATCATAATGCTAATGTGATGGTTAAAGAAATTAGAAGGAATTACCTTCCGGCTAAAATTGTTATACTAAAAACTGCTTCAAATAATCTGCAGAAAATAGCTCCATATGTTTCTGGACAAAACCCAATAAATGGAAAGGCTACGGTATATTTATGCAGAAATTTTTCCTGTGACTATCCTATTACCGATTATAAAAAAATTGGAGAAGCGTTAAAATAATTCTTATAATTGTATGGAATATTTATCACAGATAGTTAAATAATTAATATATTTAATTGGCACAAGATAATAAACTTATCCGGTCCCTGGTCGAAAGTACCCGTAATGGAAATAATAATGCTTTTGAACAGTTATTTAAAATGCAAGTAGGGTATGTCTTTGCCATTTCCTTCCGACTCCTTGCCGACTTGGAAGATGCTTATGAAAACACTTCGAAAGTTTTCCTTAAAGCATGGGAAACAATCTCCATGGTCAGAAGAGATTCCCCATTTATATTATGGCTGAAAGCTATTGCGATATATTCTGCATTACAGAAAATAAGGGAAAAGGATAAGAGCAAAATAACCGGAAATAAACCCATACTTGACAATATCGGCCTCAGCTTCCTTGATCAGGAAATAATTTCACTTCCTGAATCTGAAAGAATAGTTTTCATCCTTAGCGATATTGAGCATTACCAAAAGGAAGAAACTTCCGATCTGCTTTCAATGACCAAGAAAGAGGCCGACGACTTTCTTGTTAGTGCAAGAAAAATCCTTATGGAAAAACTTGTCCTTAAATCCTATGACTCTCTGGAAATAACAGTAAAACAGCTTCCTGAATCAATAGAGCCTGCCGAAAATCTTTATATCAGGATCAGTGAGGAAATGTCAAAAAAAGTTATTCCAGATAAGAAAAAAAGGCCTGAATTAGCAAAAGACATGGATGGTGAAAGCAACGACGGAAAATCAAAACAGAACAAAAAGCCCTTTTTTTTCAAAGATCTCTTTAAGAAAAAAGAATAATTAATTCTTATCTCTTCGGTCTGTAAATATGAGTACTTTGTCCAAAGAAAACTTCAGCTGCTTCCATAACGGTTTCCGACAATGTCGGATGAGGATGAATAGTTAATTTAAGATCGGCTGCATTGGCTCCCATTTCTATCGCAAGGACACCTTCCGCGATAAGTTCTCCTGCACCAGGACCGCAGATACCAATCCCCAATATTCTTTCTGTTCCCGGGTCAATTAGTAATTTTGTTACCCCATCACTTCTTCCGAGGGTTGTTGCCCGTCCCGAAGCAGCCCACGGAAATTTAGCTAACACATAATTTATATTCTTTTCCTTTGCCTGGGTTTCGGTTATTCCAGCCCAAGCAATCTCAGGATCGGTAAATACAACAGCAGGAATTGCCAAAGGCTCAAAGGCAACCTTATGTCCTACTATATGTTCAACTGCAGTTCTTCCCTCATGGGATGCTTTATGTGCAAGCATCGGCTCTCCTACTATATCACCAATCGCATAAATATTGGGATCATCAGTCTGAAGCTGTTTATTAACTTCAACCCACCCTCTCTGATTTACTTTTACTTTTGTATTCTCAAGTCCCAATCCTTTGGTTTCAGGACGACGGCCAATTGACATTAAAACATAATCAAAATTATATTCCGAGGTAGTGCCATCCTGCGCCTGAATTTTCACAATAATAACATCACCGGATTCCTTCATCTCAATCACTTTAGAATTGAGCATAATTTTGTCAAACGACTTCTCGATTCTTTTGGCTAAAAAAGTCACAAGATCCCTGTCAGCACCAGGAAGAAGACCGTGGGTCATTTCAACCACCGATACTTTTGTGCCCAATGCATTGTAAACGGAACCGAGCTCAAGACCTATATATCCACCTCCTATAACCAGAAGACTTTTAGGAATGTCCGGAAGATCCAATGCGCTTGTGGAATTAAGCAATCTCCTGCTATCAATATTTAAGGAGGGTATAGAAGAGATGACTGAGCCCGTGGCTAAAATGATCTTATCAAATTTAATCTCATTAGTTTCACCACTTATCATTTCAATTTTTAAGGTAAAAGGATTTACAAAACTTGCCGTCCCCTGTATAAAATTTATTTTTCTCTGCTTTGAAAGTATACCAAGTCCCCCGGTCATCTTACTGACCACTTCATCCTTCCATGCTCGTAACCTATCCAGGTTTATCTTCGGTTCACCAAATTCAATCCCCCAAGCGGAGGCTTCCTTTGCTTCATTTATTAATTTAGCGACATGAAGCAATGCCTTTGAAGGGATACATCCCCTGTAAAGGCAGACACCGCCGGGGTTTTTTTCTTTATCAATTAAAGTAACATCCATTCCAAGATCGGCGGCGAGGAAAGCCGCAGCATATCCACCGGGACCTCCTCCAATAACAGCAATTTTAATTTTATCCATATTATATTTTCCCTTTATCAGTCAACGAATAATTTGAAAGGTTCCTGTAGGGCTTCGCAAATCCATCTCAAGAAACGAGCGGCATCGGCTCCATCAATTATCCTGTGATCATACGATAATGACAAAGGGAGCGTATTCCTTGGTTTAAAAATCCCCTCATTGTAAATTGGCTCATACGCTCCTCTTGATACTCCAAGGATTGCCACCTCAGGGGCATTTACTATAGGGGTAAAATATGTTCCCCCTATGCCGCCGAGGTTCGTGATTGTAAAACATCCTCCCTGCAGTTCATCCAGGCTAATCTTTCTTGTTCTTGCTTTTTCTGCAAGACTGTTAAGTTCAGCAGAAATCTCAGTTAAATTCTTCCTGTCAACCTCTTTAATGACAGGCACAATCAAACCATGATCGGTATCAACTGCAACTCCAATATTGAAATAGTTTTTATAAATAATTTCTTTCTTTTCCATATCAATACTTGAATTGAACTGCGGGAATTTTTTCAATCCAAAGGCAATTACTTTAAGAAGGATCGAGGTGACAGTTAATTTGCCTCCAGTTTTTTCAACCTTAGATCCGTATGATTTCCTGAATTTTTCAACTTCTGTAATATCTGCTTTATCAAACTGACTAACATGAGGAACGGAATTCCATGCATAGCTTAAATGTTCAGCGGTAATTGTTCTGATCTTACTCATGGGTTTTCTCTCAACAGTGCCGAACCTGGTGAAATCGGGAAGGGGTTCCTGCCTAATGCCTAATCCACCGGACGGAAGGGCTTCCCTCTCTTCATTCAGTTTTTTAACATAAGCCTTAACGTCATCCATTGATATCCTTCCACCGGGACCTAAACCAGCAACTTTTCTTATATCAACTCCAAGTTCCCTTGCTATTCTTCTTACTGATGGCGCGGCAGGGGCAGAATTCTTTAATATAGGGGGCTGCTGATCAATTTCGCCTGGTTCTGTTTTCTTTTCCCCAGTTGCAGAGTCTCCCTCAACTTTAAATGTTTCGGGTTTCGCTTCCTTTTCATTTATCTTAATTTCTTTTTTATCATCTGGTGGATTTGCCGGAGCTGGTTCTTTCTTTTCTGCACTTATAAGAGTTTCAACCTTTAAAATAACAGCTCCTACTTTTGCTTTTTCCCCCGGTTTAATATTTATTTCAACCACTTTCCCTTCTACAGTAGAAGGAACTTCAATAGTAGCCTTATCCGTTTCAATTTCAATGACCCCCTGATCCTTTGTAATCAGGTCACCTATCTTTACCAACACATTCAGCACATCAGCAGACTCAATATTTTCGCCAAGTTCCGGAAGTATAAACTCTATTATACGAAGTTCAGAGGGTAACTCTTCCCGTGTTGGATCTTTGACTGAACCTGTGGTAGGAACTGCAATAAGGGGAGAAACCGAAGTGACCTCCTGTTTACTATCCCCGGAAGCATTGGGGACCTCTACCTGGGAGGCGGAGAAAGAAGTTTTTGGACTGTCTTCATTGGAAAGTGCGGTTTCAACAGTAAAGAGGACTGCTCCTACATTTATTTTATCCCCGGGTTTAACCAAGACCTCTTTAATAACTCCCTCAACAGTAGAGGGAACTTCTATGGTAGCTTTATCAGTTTCAATTTCAATAACAGTCTGATCTTTTTCAATCTTATCCCCGGGTTTTACAAGCACGGTCAGAATGTCAGCACTGATTATATTTTCCCCCAGCTCGGGTAATTTAAATTCTTTAGCCATTACAAAAACCTTATATAGATAATTTTATGATTTTTCTTATCACTCTACGTATTCATAGGATTTCTTTTATCAGGATTTATATTCAAATCCTTCATAGCTTTTTCCACTACGCCGGATTTTATTTTCCCTTCTTTTAGTAAAGCATATAGAGCCGCCAAAACAACATGCTTTGCATCAACCTCAAAGAAATCCCTTAAAGCCATCCTTGATTCGCTTCTGCCGAAACCGTCGGTCCCAAGTGAAATTAAGGGGCGCGGTACCCATTTGGAAATTGAATCAGGTAAAGCTTTAACATAATCAGATGAAGCAACAAAAACCCCCTCTTCATCCTTTAGCATTTTTGTAATATAAGGAACCTTTGGCTCTTCTGAAGGATGGAGCAGATTCCATCTTTCAATATCAAGAGCATCCCTTCTTAATTCCTTATAGCTTGTTACACTCCATACATCAGCCGATACTTTATAATCTTCGAGAATTTCCTGAGCCTTAACAACTTCATTCAGAATTGTTCCGCTACCGAAAAGCTGAGCCCTGTATTTAGGATTCTTAAGTTCTGAAGATTTCAGTTTATACATCCCTTTTACAATTCCTTCTTTGACACCGTCAGGCATGGAGGGCATCTGATAATTTTCATTCATGACAGTTAAATAATAGAACACGCTTTCCTGCTCTTCGTACATTCTTCTTATTCCATCCCTGATAATAACAGCAAGTTCATATGCATAAGCGGGATCATAAGTTACTATATCGGGCAATGGATACAAAAGCAGGTGACTTTGTCCGTCCTGATGCTGGAGTCCTTCACCGTTAAGAGTAGTTCTTCCTGAAGTACCGCCGAGAAGAAATCCTTTACATCTCATATCTCCAGCGGCCCAAAAAAGATCCCCCATTCTCTGAGGTCCGAACATAGAATAATAAATAAAGAAGGGGATCATATTTATACCATGTGTTGCATAAGCTGTACCTGCAGCAATAAATGAGGACATCGAACCGGACTCGGTTATACCTTCCTCTAAAATTTGTCCATTCATAGCTTCCTTATAATAAAGGAGACTAGCTTTATCTACAGGTTCATAAAGCTGTCCCACGTGGGAATAGATTCCTACCTGCCTGAACATTGCCTCCAGACCAAAAGTCCTTGCTTCATCAGGAATAATAGGGACTATATATTTACCAATCTCTTTATCTTTCAAGAGTTTTGCAAGAATTCTTACAAACACCATAGTAGAAGATACTTCCCTTCCTTCGCTGCTTTTATAGAACTCTTCAAATATTTCTTCGGGAGGAGTTTTAATAGGTCTTACAATTATTTTTCGTGAAGGGACATACCCGCCGAGTTTGATTCTTCTTTCCTTTAGATACTTCATTTCAGGGCTGTCATCGGAAGGTTTATAGAAAGGAGCCTGGGATACTTCCTCATCAGAAATCGGAATTCCGAACCGAGTACGGAATTCAGCTAATTCTTCTTCATTCAGTTTTTTCTGCTGATGGGTTATATTTTTTCCCTCGCCACTTTCGCCGAGTCCATATCCTTTAATTGTTTTGGCAAGTATAACGGTAGGCTGACCTTCATGTTCAAATGCGGCTTTATAGGCGGCATAAACTTTTTCCGGATCATGCCCTCCCCGCTTCATTTTTCTTAACTGCTCATCAGTAAAATTTTTAACCATCTCCAGGAGATCAGCATTAGCACCAAAGAAATGTTCACGAACATATTTCCCCGATTCAACGGAATATTTCTGGTACTGCCCATCAACAACTTCACCCATTCTTTTGACAAGTTTACCTTCAGAGTCTTTATCCAGTAAAGGATCCCAGTCACTCCCCCAGATAACTTTAATAACATTCCATCCGGCGCCGCGGAAAATTGCTTCAAGCTCCTGGATTATTTTTCCGTTTCCGCGTACAGGTCCATCTAATCTTTGCAGATTGCAATTAATGACAAAAATCAGATTATCAAGCTTTTCCCGAGAAGCAAGAGTAATAGCGCCCAAAGCTTCGGGCTCATCAGTTTCACCATCACCGAGGAAAGCCCAGACTTTAGTGCCATTTTTCTTTTTGAGTCCACGGTCTTCAAGATAACGATTAAACCTTGCCTGGTAAATTGCCATAATAGGACCCAGACCCATAGAAACAGTTGGGAACTCCCAAAAATCAGGCATAAGCCATGGGTGGGGATAGGAGGAAAGTCCGCCTTCAGGTTTAAGTTCTCTTCTGAAATTTTCAAGCTGCTGCTGAGATAATCTTCCTTCAAGAAAAGCTCTTGCATAAATTCCGGGGGAAGCATGTCCCTGGAAATAAATCTGGTCCCCGTCATAATCTTCACCCTTTCCGCGAAAGAAATGATTAAACCCTATCTCATAAAGAGTTGCAGCTGAAGCATAGGTTGAAATATGGCCCCCGATTCCGCTTTCATGTTTATTTGCCCGAACAACCATAGCCATCGCATTCCAGCGGATAAGACTTTTTATTCTTCGTTCAATTTCCCTATCGCCCGGGAAGGGGGGCTGTTCTTCTCTAGGAATAGTGTTTATATATGGAGTATTTGCAGTAAAAGGGATGCTAATTCCTGCTTTGTGGGCTCTGATCTGGAGCTGCTGGAGAAGTTCTTTTACCCTTTCAGGACCTCCTTGCTCAAGCACATAATCGAGTGAATAGAGCCATTCTTTAGTTTCCAATTCATTTATGTCTAAGTTTTTATCATTGCTCATATACCAAAATTCCTTTAATCCTAATGTGGTTCAAATACATATGTTAAGGTAAATATCGAACTAATAATTTAAGAGATTTGACATATAAACACAAGAAAATGAATAGTTTAGGGGATATTGAAATGAGCCAGAGTACAATCTTATTGTTTTAAGAAAAAGATTTTATTACCCAGTATAAATTCTTATTTTTCTGTACTAATTATAAAAAAGAATTAAACCTATTATGCCAAAACAATTGGAAAACAAATCTTCTGCCCAATTAAAGAACCAAAGACCATTTTTTTCAAACCCGGTATATATAATTTCAGGTATTGTGATATTAGCCGTAATTTTATTCCTGGTTATAAACCCATTTTCAAAAAACGAGAGTACGGATCCTGAATATATGTTCAAAAAAGACGGAGAACTAACTTTTACAGATTCCCTGAATAATTCAAAAACAAAGATCGATATTCAAATAGCGAACAGTGATTTTGACAGGCAGCTTGGACTTATGTACCGGAAGCAGATGGATGAGAATAAGGGTATGCTTTTTATTTTCCCTGACGAAGAAAGACAGTCATTTTGGATGAGAAATACATTTATACCTCTTGATATGATATTTGTTAATGCTTCAAATAAAATTGTTACCATTCATAGCAACACACAGACATTATCAGATCAATCCTATCCTTCAACAGCACCAGCAAAATACGTATTAGAAGTAAACGGTGGGTACTGTTCAAAGCATAATATAAACGAGGGGGATAAAATAAATTTTATAGAGCTTACACAAAAGTAATTATTTAACCTGATCGCCGTATAATTCCAATTCGACCAGTTCACATAAGATATGGGCAACTGTAATATGTCCCTCCTGAATCCTTTGAACATTTGATGAGGGGATGATAATGGGGAGATCCACCTGAGTTTTTAATTTTCCCCCGGTACCTCCAAGGAATCCTACGACCAGCATTCCTTTTTCATGAGCCATCTCCACTGCTTTAATAATATTAGGAGAATTTCCGCTTGTTGAGATAGCAATTA
>OCZT010006209.1_pt1 | contig 11850 bp, 10 predicted proteins | sample 1539031 | NCBI WGS metagenome assembly OCZT01 (sample SAMEA3539308, study PRJEB22396) | soil metagenome | biome: tundra; feature: field; material: soil | place: USA | collected 2010-05 | depth 0.15 m
CTCACCTGACGCCAGCCGATCTATCCCGCGAACAGGAACGGGCGCGGAAGTGGTTTGAGGCGCATCGTGCGAAGCCATAGCAAACGTACGCCTAAAATCCGATTTTAGGACGTTCGGGCGTCGGTTGTCGATTTTGAAAATAGTAGGCGATGCCGTCTATTTGGCGCTGGAGGAAATGAACATCGCAGAATCGCTTGTCTGACATTTGCTTGCCGGCGGGGAAGGGTCCTGAGTACGGTGCCCGACTGAGTCGACCAACGTGTCGCCCAGCATCTACCCATGCGGTGCTCCCAGATTCGTCCTCGTATTGTTTCAATTCAGCTTCTGGAATACGGAACGAAGACAGGTCTTCACTAAATGCATCCTCAAGCGCGGAAACAATTTCATGGAATTGCGACACTTCGCCTTCATCCCCTGAGGAAGGTGGGTGATCTCGCAACGCCTGAAACCGCGCCCAGGCACGGCTTTGTTTGTTGGCAATGTCCATGGGGAAAATGCTACACCCGCCGGGTACCGCTACGTCACAAGAACAAAGACGTCGAGGGTGGGGCACCCTGGCGCCTGGGATATCTACAAAGGGCCTCAATTCCCGGCTTAATTGAGGCGGAGAGCTGCGGCGGCAATTGAGTACAAAGAGCTTTCATCGGATGAAAATTACTTCGCAATGCGGGATTTCGTCTCCGCCGTGTGTCTGGCATCACTGCCTGTACCCCCCTGCCAGCAATGACACTCAGGCTAGCGGTTGATCTCCGCAGGCCGCGCTATGAGGCAAAGGGAATGAGTGAACAAAAAATGGTGATTCTTGATGGGAACGAGGCGGCCGCCTCGGTTGCCTATCGTCTCTCTGAAGTGGTTGCAATCTACCCGATTACCCCCTCGTCGCCAATGGCCGAGTGGGCCGATCAGTGGCGTTCAGAGGGAAAGAAAAACATTTGGGGCGCATTGCCCATCGTGGAAGAACTCCAGAGTGAAGGCGGCGCGTCTGGCGCGCTGCATGGCGCATTGCAGGCCGGCGCATTCGGCACCACATTTACAGCTTCGCAGGGCTTGCTGCTGATGATTCCCAACATGTTTAAGATTGCCGGTGAACTGACCCCGGCGACGATGCATGTTACGGCTCGCACGCTGGCAACGCATGCGCTTTCGATCTTCGGCGACCACTCCGACGTGATGGCCTGCCGGTCAACGGGTTGGGCCATGCTGGCTTCCAATTCCGTTCAGGAAGTTGCCGACATGGCGCTGGTGGCGCAGATTGCCACTCTTGAGTCGCGCATTCCGTTCATTCACTTCTTCGACGGCTTCCGCACCTCGCACGAAGTGGGCAAGATTCTGCCTATCAGCGACGAGACCATTCGCGCGCTGCTGGACGACAAATACGTAATCAATTTCCGCAAGAACGCTCTCAGTTCCGACCACCCGTTCATTCGCGGCACGGCGCAGAACCCCGATGTGTTCTTCCAGGCACGCGAGGCTTGCACCCCGTTCCATCTCGCCGTTCCGGGAATCGTGCAGCAAGTGATGGACCGCTTTGCCAAAGAGACCGGCCGCGCGTATCACCTGTTCGATTACTACGGCGCTGCCGACGCGGAGCGTGTGATTGTGATCATGGGTTCGGGCGCAGAGGTTTCAGAGGAAGCCGTCGACGCCATGAATCGCCAGGGCGAGAAGGTGGGCGTGCTGAAGGTTCGCCTCTACAGACCATTCGACGCCAGCGCATTCCTGAAGGCGTTGCCCAAGACCGTGAAGTCGATCGCTGTTCTCGACCGCTGCAAGGAACCGGGCGGAATGGGCGAGCCGCTCTATCAGGACATCGTGACGGTGCTGGCCGAGAACTCCGCCAGCCTGCCCTTTGCCGCGAAGCCGACTGTGGTCGGCGGACGGTATGGGTTGTCTTCAAAGGAATTCACACCGGCGATGGTCAAGGGCATCTTTGACGAATTGTCGAAGCCTGCGCCGAAGAATCGTTTCACCATCGGCATCAACGACGATGTGAGCCATTCCAGCCTGAGCTACGATCCGAATTTCTCCACCGAAGATCCGAAGACGGTGCGGGCGCTGTTCTACGGGCTTGGCTCCGACGGCACCGTGGGCGCAAACAAGAATTCGATCAAGATTATCGGCAGCGAGACGCCGAACTACGCGCAGGGCTACTTTGTGTACGACTCGAAGAAGTCCGGCTCGATGACGACCTCGCACCTTAGGTTTGGTCCGAATCCGATCCGGTCAAGTTACCTGATCACTCGAGCCAGTTTTGTGGCCTGCCACAACTTCAGCTTCCTCGAAAAGATGAACGTGGTTGAAGCGGCGATGCCGGGCGCGGTGTTCCTGCTGAATTCGCCTTACCCGGCCTCTGAAGTATGGCAGCACTTGCCCAAGACCACGCAGCAGGAGATGCTGGCCAAGAAGATCGAGTTCTACGTGATCGACGGCAACCTGGTGGCGCGCGAGGCCGGTATGGGCACGCGCATCAACACCATCATGCAGGCCTGCTTCTTTGCCATCAGCGGCGTGCTGCCGCGCGACGAAGCCATTGCGCAGATCAAGAAGGCCATCAAGAAGACCTATGGCAAGCGCGGCGAGGCCGTGGTTACCAAGAACTTTGCCGCCGTGGACCACGCGCTGACTCATCTACAAAAGGTGGAGCTACCCTCTGCTGCGGACTCCGCCTTCGATCTGATTCCATCCATTGCGAGCACGGCTCCCGAGTTTGTTCGCAACGTGCTGGGACAGATTGCAGCCGGTCATGGCGATCTGCTTCCGGTGAGCGCAATTCCGGCCGGGGGCGCTTTCCCGACGGGTACCGCAGCATACGAGAAGCGCAACATTGCGGATTTCATTCCGGTATGGGACAAGGACCTGTGCATCCAGTGCGGCAAGTGCGTGATGGTTTGCCCGCACGCCGTGATTCGCGCCAAGGTCTACAGCCCTGAACTCGGCGACAAGGCTCCGGCGACCTTCCAATGGGCCAAGCCCAAGTGGAAGGGCATGGAACAGGATCACTACACGCTGCAGGTGGCTCCGGAAGATTGCACCGGCTGCGCGGTTTGCGTGGAGATTTGCCCGGTAAAGAACAAGGGCGACGCCAGCAAGAAGGCTATCAACATGGCTCCGCAGGCTCCGCTGCGCGAGACCGAGCGCGAGAACTGGGATTTCTTCCTGAACCTTCCGGAAGTGGACCGCTCGAAGCTCTCGCACACCCAGGTGAAGGATATTCAGCTTCTGCAGCCGCTGTTTGAGTTCAGCGGCGCCTGCGCGGGCTGCGGCGAGACGGCATACATCAAGCTGCTGACGCAATTGTTCGGCGACCGGCTGTACATCGCCAACGCGACAGGCTGCTCGTCGATCTACGGCGGCAACCTGCCCACCACGCCGTACACCAAGAATCACGATGGTCGCGGGCCGACGTGGGCCAACTCGCTCTTTGAGGACAATGCGGAGTTCGGCTTCGGCATGCGGACCGGCCTGGACCAGCAGAAGGAGTTTGCCGAGTTGCTGGTAACGCGGCTGGCGCCGGCGATTGGTCCTGAACTGGGTGCGGCTTTGCTGCACGCACCGCAGAATACCGAGACCGAAATCAACGAGCAGCGGGAACGCGTGAAGGCACTGCGCGAGAAGCTTGCAGGCAACGACACTTCGGATGCTCGCAACCTGCTGGCAATCGCCGATGCGCTGGTTCGCAAGAGCGTGTGGATTCTGGGCGGCGACGGATGGGCTTTCGACATCGGCTTCGGCGGATTGGATCACGTACTCGGCTCCGGCAAGAACGTGAACGTGCTGGTGCTGGATACCGAGGTCTACTCGAATACAGGCGGTCAGGCTTCAAAAGCCACGCCGCGCGGAGCGGTGGCCAAGTTCGCGGCCGCAGGAAAGCCCAACAGCCGCAAAGACCTGGCCATGGAAGCGGTGAGCTACGGCTCGGTGTATGTGGCCCAGGTGGCTCTGGGCGGCAACGACAGCCACGTGGTGAAGGCCTTCCAGGAAGCCGAGGCGCACAATGGGCCGTCGATCATCATCGCCTACTCCAGTTGCATAGCCCATGGCTACGACCTGGTGCATGGACTTGAGCAGCAGAAGCTTGCTGTGCAGTCCGGATACTGGCCGTTGATGCGCTACAACCCGGCATTGCGCGAGACAGGAAAGAATCCCTTCCAGCTCGATTCGAAGGCGCCGTCGATCCGGCTCAAGGAGTACTCGTATCGCGAAGCCCGGTACACGATGCTGGCGCGGAGCAATCCGGAACTGGCGGCAAAACTGCTCAAGGAAGCACAGGATGACGTCGAGCGGCAGTGGCGCGTATACTCCGCACGGGCTTCAATGCCGGGCCGCGGAGAGACGCCGAACATCGCTCCTGAAGAGAGGCCTGAAGAGAAGACGGTGGAAGTAGTTGCCGGAGGTGAGGAATGATAGATTTTTCAACACAATACCTGGGGCTGAAACTGAATGGGCCCATCGTCGTTTCGTCCACACCGCTTGCCGAGTCGATTGACAACGTCTGCCGCATGGAAGAGTCAGGCGCCTCGGCCATCGTGCTCACTTCGCTCTTCGAGGAGCAGTTGGAACTGGAGTCGCGGGCGCTGGACGAGGACCTCTCGCGGGGCACCGAGTCCTTCGCAGAGTCACTCGACTACCTGCCCGACCTGAGCGACTACCGCATGACGCACGAGGTTTACCTCGAGCACCTGCGGCGCGCCAAGGCGGCGGTGAAGATTCCGATCATGGCCAGCCTGAATGGAGCCACAACCGGCGGATGGGTGCGTTACGCCAAGGAGATGGAACAGGCCGGCGCCGACGCCATTGAGTTGAACACGTACGCACTGGCGACCGACAAGAGCCAGACCTCCGCTGAGCTTGAGCTGCAATTGCTTGAGTTGGTGGACAGCGTTTGCCAGGCCGTCAAGGTCCCGGTGGCAGTGAAGCTCTCGCAGTCGTTCACTTCTGTGCCACACCTGGCGGCGCGGCTTGAGGACGCGGGCGCGCGCGGCATCGTTATGTTCAACCGCTTCTACCAGCCGGACTTCGACATCGAAACGCTCGAGGTCAGGCCCACACTGCACTTTTCAACACCGTCGGAACTGCTGCCCCGGCTGCATTGGGCTGCGATTCTCTACGGGCACCTGAACATGGACATAGCCATCTCCGGCGGCGTTCATTCCGCTGAAGACGTGCTGAAGGGAATCATGGCCGGGGCCTGCGTCACCATGATGTGTTCGGCGCTGCACATTCACGGCATCGAGCATATCGGCCGTGTGCTGGCCGACCTGCGCTACTGGATGGAGAAGCGGGAGTACACCTCGTTGGGCGAGATGCGCGGCTGCCTGAGCCGGCGTTCCGTCCCTGACACCTCGCCCTACGACCGTGGCAACTACATCAAGACGCTCAGCTCATACAGCCTGCGTCAGACGGTGGCTGCGTTTTAGAACCGCGCCCATTCGGCAAGCTCAGGGCAGGCTGTCCAGCGAATCGCCCAGGTCTCAAAAAGCGAGACCTGGGGCACCCGCAGCGAAAGGAGCCAATACGGATTTATGAACGAGACCTTGTATGCTGCAGTGACAGGAGCAGTGATAGGAGCGGCAGGCGGGCTGGTCGTGTGGTTGCTCAGTTGGGCCTGGCTTCGTTATACGGAGCTCAGGATGAGAAAGCGGATTCGGATCATGGTGTCGATCGAGCTAGACGAGAATCTGGCTGCGCTTCGGGCATTTTTGTTCGCAGCGCAGAATCAGGTGACCCTCCCGAATTCGCCTTTGGCTCAAATGCAACGGCGGGGCCAATTCGCCACTTCCCCGTTGCCAGCGTGGAAGCATACGATTTGGGCAGGCTTGCTCGCATCGATACCGCTCGCTCTGAAAGAACAGGAAATCAGAGAAGTTCATCAGTTTCATTTTGATTTGGATGAACTAACGAGACTGAGGCAGGCTTCTGATGGCGTCTCTTCTGGATATGGGGGGGGTAATAACTTAGAGGCACAAATCAACACCTTCTTAAAGAAGGGAAATCCGCTCATACAATAATGCTCGTCAGCTCTTCGCGCTCCGAGGAGGCCAAATCCCAGAGTGTGCAATGAAATTCTTATAACGGGGGCATTTCGCTTGCACTGCCAATGTTTCCAACCTTGTCATCACCCCGCAGGAACATCCTCACGCATTGGTCGAGAGCCGGCATATGGTGCTCGTTGTGAAGTCCTGCGTCAGAGGCACGAAGCTTCAGCTTTCGTGCCTCACCCGTATTCTTGTTCTTCAACGCGAGCGCAAAAATAATTTCGTCCGTGTTGTTGTTGTCGCGAGCACCGGGAGAATTCTCAACTTCCACAGTCCAAACGATTCCGTCGACCTCAAATTCACGGCCTTGAAAAAGGGCGCGATAATCCATGCATCACTCCAATCTGATCGCTCTTCCGCCGACATCTGTGTCGATATCGCCGCATCGTCTCTCGTGCTCACTCAGCTCACATTGCAATGGAACATTACTGCTTTGTCGGTTCCTGATCTAATTCGGCGTTAACGTGAACCGTTCCGCCGGTGACGTTGAGGGTCCTGCTCCAGTCGGCGAAGCCTTTCTTCTTGACGGCAATCTGATGGCTGCCCGAAGCAACGGAAGCGGTGGAGGGTGTGTTGCCAACAAAAGCGCCGTCGATCTCGATGTCCGCGCCGGCCGGGGTGGAGTCGATGTTCAACGAAGCCTGAGCGGAAGCTGGCACAGGCTGTTTTGGCATAGCGTCCGGCTTGATCCGAGTATCCCTAGCAGCAATGTCCCAGCACGATTTTCCTGGCTCACTTGCAAGCCATTCCTGCTTACTCTGCCGGTGATACAAACTCTTGATAAGCTGTAGACCGCCGGGGCCCAGATCGTATTCGTACCTAATTTGCCAAATATCAGGGCCTATGTTTGCCATGCCTTCGATCCAAGCTTCACCCCGCGTCATGGGGTGAGGCGAATCCTTTGTTCCCCGAACGGTGAACTCAATGTAGCCCATATACGGAGCACGGACTGAATTCCCCGAGATAACATCCCAGGTGACATTTTCTGGAGGCCCGGAATAATCGCGCTCTATCTCGTTTGGCTTGTTGCCCCATTGGGATTCACTCTCTAAAACCTTCGGGCATTGCCCGATACTTAGTGCAATCCTGTGCAATGTCTCCATAGCGGGCTTGCTGTCGTCGCTAATCGTAATCGCTTGTGCCGTTGCTCCAACCGCCCCCGCCAGCAGCGCCATGACCACACAGGGAACAACGAATAGTGTTCGCATGTCTTATAGGCCTCTCCCTGCTTGAACGATAGCACGAATTCACCGTTTCTTCTCCCTATTAGGCTAGAATATTTTCATCAGTCAACCAGCAGTCGCGTGCCCAATTCTTGCGATTTCCAGTGCTCCAAAATCAATCTGCGAACAGATGCAGCACGATCTCTTCGATCAGCTTGCAGGCTTCGGGCAGCGCGGCGGCCACGGCGGCGCTGAATGCTTCGCCCAATTCCGTTGAGCCAGCACCAATAGTCAGTTGCAAAGCGTTGCGGGGCAGGGAATTGTAGAACTCACGCGACATGGCGAGCAGTTCTGCCGCGCCCGAATGATGGGTGCCTAGACCTTGAGCGGTTGCGGCGGGCTCGACGGGGAGAAGCTGAATTGAACCAGGGGCGGAATCCACGGAACAATCGATGAACAGGACGGACTCGGCCTGGGCGACTTCTTCGGCTAGCTCGGGGGGCCACTGTTGGCGGGAGAGGATGCGGACTCTGGGTTCGGACTTGAAGCGTTCTTCGGCCCACTGGGCAAGCCAAGGCCCGAGGCCGTCATCCCCGCGCAGCGTGTTGCCGCAAGCCAGGATAAGGCATCGGGCCTTGGTGTGGGTCATAAATAATCTCGGCTTTGAAAGGGCTCGGCGGGGTACCCTCTGGGTCCCGTGCCGTAAGACCGTCAAAAATAGATCTGGCTTTAGCCGCCGAGGGAATATTCGTGGCTGAATGAACATTCCCTCAGGGGCTAAAGCCCATACTACTATCTACCGCGTAGCGGCACGACTAAAGTCGTGCCCTTTCAAAACATCGACTTGTTCAGAGCGCCATAGACAGGCGTCCCTATTAGCGGATCAACGTGTCGACAACTTCGCCGTCGGCATTCAGCAGCGTAATTGCCAGCGGCATCTGGCCGAAGGCGTGCGTTGAGCAACTGAGGCAGGGATCGAAGGTGCGGATCACGGCCTCGATGCGGTTGAGAGCGCCCGGTGTGAACTTGCCGTTCTTCACGTATGCCTTGGCCGACTGAAGAACGCCCTTGTTCATGGCGTTGTTGTTGTGGCCGGTGGCGACGACGAGGTTGGCCCAGGTGATCTTGCCGTTCTCGTCCACCTTATAGTTGTGGAACAGGGTGCCGCGCGGGGCTTCAATCTGTCCCGCACCCTCGAGGCGGTTGACGCCGGCGGTGGCGCGAACGTGCTTGTCGAGGATCAGCGGATCGGTTAGGATCTGCTCGATCTTCTCCAGGCCATAGAGCGCTTCAACCAGGCGCGCGTGGTGATAGTGGAACGAGCTCTCGATGGGCCCTGCGGCCATCTGCTTGAACTCTGCCAGTTCGATGTCCGCCAGCGGCGTGCCCATGGACTTGACGATATTCAAGCGCGGCAGGGGACCGACGCGATAGCTGCCCTCGGGATAGCCAAGCGGCTTGTAGTAGACGAACTTGGTGTAGGTGAAGTCCTCAACAGCTTCGCCAATGACCTCGGAGAAGCGGCTGGCGGCGATACCGTCTTCAATGATGTTGCCCTTGGGATCGATGAGGCGGAGAAGGCCGTCGGTAAACTCGATGGACTCGTCTTCGTTGATGAGGCCGAGATAATTCGACGGGAAGTTGGCGAAGACTTCGATCTCACCCTTGAAACTGGAGGCGATGCTCTTGTAGGCGGTGAACGCGAGCTTGAGGTTGGCATAGGCCTCGGGAAGCGAGGCAAGGATCTCGTCGCGATGAGCCGGAGAGAGAGGCTCGGTGACGCCTCCGGGCACCACCCATCCGGGATGGATGCGCTTGTTGCCCAACAGTTCAATCATGTGCTGGCCGAAGCGGCGCAATCCGATTCCGGCGCGGCCGAGTTCGGGATGGGCAGCCGCCACGCCGAAGATGTGGCGCTTGGCCGGGTCCGACTCCATGCCCAGCAAAAGATCTGGAGACGAAAGATGGAAGAAGCTGAGGGCGTGCGACTGGACCATCTGGGCGAGGTTGAGCATACGCCGCAATTGCGCGGCGGTGTGCGGAATCCTGACCGACATGATGGCCTCGCAGGCCTTGGCCGAGGCGATGAGGTGCGAGACCGGGCAGATGCCGCAGATGCGCGCCATCAGGCTGGGCATTTCGTAAAATGGCCGGCCTTCGGCGAACTTCTCAAACCCGCGCACCTGCGTAACGTGGAAGTGCGCGTCCGCAACCTCGCCTTTGTCGTTGAGTTGGATAGTGATCTTGCCGTGGCCTTCAAGCCGGGTTACGGGATCGATGGTAATGGTCTGGCTCATGATTTACGCTCCAAACCGCGTGAGGGCTGGAATGTCCAGCGGCTCGCCGGTTACCAGCGCGGTCAGCGCTGCGTGAAATGTGTCAGCCGAGGGCGGGCAGCCGGGCAGAAAGACGTCCACCTTTACATACTCATGGATGGGACGCACTACCTTGAGGAGCTTGGGCACCACGACGCAGGGAATCTGCTGCTGGCAGGTGGCGTTCTCGATGTAGGCCCGGTTCAGGATCGCTTCCGGTCCGATGGGGTTGCGCATCGAGGGAACATTGCCCGCCACGGCGCAATCGCCCATGGCGATGAGCATCTTGGAGTGGGCGCGAACCTTTTTGATCTTCTTCTCGTCGTCCACCGAGGCCACGGCTCCCTCGACCAGCGCAATGTCCACTTCGTCGGGAAACTCCTTGGCGTCCACGATGGGGCTGTAAACCACATCGACCAGCTCAGCCAATTCCAGGAGCCGCTCGTCCATGTCAAGGAAGGACATGTGACAACCGGAACAACCATCCAACCACACAGTTGCAACTTTCAGTTTGCTCATTGGGCTTCCCTCATTTGATTCAGAAAGGGGAGAAAATCGGGATACTTGGGATGATCGGAGCCAATCTTGCTCTTATCAAACAAGGCTCCAGTGGGACATACCTGCACGCACTTGCCGCAGCGGGTACAAGCCGAGCTTCCCCATTCCTGATGCAGGTCAGTGATGATGGTCGAGTTGATGCCGCGGCCCATTACATCCCAGATGTGCGCGCCCTCAATCTCTGAGCAGGCTCGCACGCAACGGAGACAGAGAATGCAGCGATTGTGGTCCACGGTAAACCGCTCGTGCGATGCATCCACGTTCAACTGAGGATTGCGATAGGGCAGGCGAACATGGGTGACGCCCTGCTCCTGTGCCATGGATTGCAGTTCACAGTGCCCGTTGGAGACGCAAACGGAACAGATGTGATTGCGTTCGGCGAAGAGGAGTTCGAGGATGGTGCGGCGGTGCTTCTGAAGCCGCTCAGTGTTGGTGCTGACTTCCATGCCTTCGTAAACGGTGGCCACGCAGGCGGGAAGGAGCTTGTTGCTGCCCTTGATCTCGACCAGGCAGAGGCGGCAGGCGCCCACGTTGCTGAGGCCCTCAAGGTTGCAGAGAGTGGGAATGTTGATGTCATTCTCACGCGCCACTTCAAGGATGGTCTGGCCGCGACGGGCGCTGACTTCCTGCTCGTCGATGATGAGTGTTTTGACTTCTATGGCTTCTGCGGTCATGCCAACGCCTCCATTGGAACTGTGGGCAAGGGAACGTGCACGGGAGAGTCATCGGTCGCGTGCGCATCAATGTTGCAGACGCCGGCCGGGCAGCGCTTGTTCACGATGTGCTCGATGTACTCGTTCTTGAAGTACTTCAGAGTACTGAGCACCGGGTTGGGCGCGGTCATCCCCAGGCCACAGAGGCTGGTTTCCTTGATGGTGCCGCAAAGCTCTACCAGCAGGTCCAACTCTTCCATTGTGCCCAGGCCTTCGCAGATTCGCGTCAGCAAGGTGTGCATCTGGGCCGTTCCCGCGCGGCAGGGAATGCACTTGCCGCAGGACTCGGTCATGCAGAACTCGACAAAGAAGCGAGCCACGTTGACCATGCACGATGTGTCGTCCATGACGATCATGCCGCCGGAGCCCATGATGGAGCCGACTTTCATGAGGGCGTCGTAGCTGACTCCAAGGTCAAGCATCTCGGCTGGGATGCAGCCGCCGGAAGGACCGCCGGTCTGAACCGCCTTGAATTTGTGGCCGTCCGGTACGCCGCCGCCGATGACCTCGATGATCTCCCGGAGCTTGATGCCCATAGGCACTTCAACCAGGCCGGTGTTGGTGATCTTTCCGGTGAGTGCGAATACCTTGGTGCCCTTGCTGCGCTCGGAGCCCATGTTGGCGAACCACTTGCCGCCGTTGCGCACGATAGGCGCGATGTTGGCGTAGGTTTCAACATTGTTAATGAGCGTTGGCTTGCCCCACAGGCCGCTGACCGCCGGATACGGAGGCCGGGGCTTGGGAGTGCCGCGCTTGCCTTCGATGGTGGCCAGCAGAGCAATCTCTTCGCCGCAGACAAAAGCTCAGGCGCCGAGACGAATCTCGATATCGAAGCTGAAAGTGGTGCCGCAGATGCCGCTGCCCAACAGGCCGCGACGCCGCGCTTCGCGAAGACCAGTGGTCAATCGGGCGACGGCCACGGGATACTCGGCACGAACGTAGATGAAGCCCTTGCTGGCGCCCACCGCGTATGCGGCCAAGGCCATGCCCTCGATGACGCGATGCGGGTCACCTTCCATCACGCTGCGGTCCATGAACGCGCCGGGGTCGCCCTCGTCGCCGTTGC
>OCZT010006211.1_pt1 | contig 11847 bp, 8 predicted proteins | sample 1539031 | NCBI WGS metagenome assembly OCZT01 (sample SAMEA3539308, study PRJEB22396) | soil metagenome | biome: tundra; feature: field; material: soil | place: USA | collected 2010-05 | depth 0.15 m
GCACCCGGAAGCCACCCTCAGGCTACCCCGAGGCTACCCCGAGGCTACCCCGAGGGGACTCCCAACAGGCTCCATTCTGGCAAAAGCTGAAATGCTGAAAGCTGAAATGCTGAAACCCGGCCAAGGCCACCCAAAGCCACATCAATGCGACATCAAAGCCACCTCAAAGCGTGTTGCTAGGCAACCGATTGCGCCGCCCCTGCCACGGCGAGGATCGGCGTTATGCGGAAGACCCGAACTGGCGCGACCTTGTGCTGTTCCACGAGTATTTCCACCGGGAAACGGGGCGCGGTTTGGGTGCCAGTCACCAGACGGGTTGGACCGCGCTCGCCGTTCAACTGCTGGAGCGGCCCGCCCCGGCTTGACCAATCGAGGAGTGCCGCAGATCCGAACGCGCGAAGCGGCCAGCGCGCGCTCAGGCCGGCGCGCCCACGGTCTTTTTTGCCGGATAGCCCAACCGGAACTTCCCCGAGCTCTCCGGCACCAGCAGGTCCGTCTGCTGAACCGCCAGCTTGCCGTTGACCCCGAGCAGACGTGCCAGGCGCTGGCGCAACTCCTCGATTGCCTTGGCACTGGGCGCCGTGAGGTCGGGCACAAAGCGCAGCAGCCATTCGCCACCGGCTCGCTCGCACAACTGGTAATGGGCGACGCCCGAGAAGTCGGCTAAGCACTGGTCGATCTGCCAGGTCGTGACGCGCCTTCCGTCCGCCGCGATAAAGGCATCCGCGGCGCGACCGTGCAGGAGGTAGCTCGTGTAATAGGGCCGCTCGTGCCGCTCCACCAGGTCGCCGATGCGGTAGCGGATGAGCGGCATGAAATCATTCGTAAGGGTCGTGACGGCCAGCTCGCTGATGCCCTGGCTGTCAGTGTTCAGCACTTCCAGCAGCGCCGTTTCGAGGCTGGGCCGCATTTCGCCGCGCGTGGTTTCCATCAGCAGATGGCCGGTCTCGGTCGAGCCGTAGAGGTTGAAGACCGGCACCCCGAACACGCGCTCCAAGATCCGCCGGTGCATGACACTCACAAACTCGTAGCTGCCCAGGATGAACCTCAGCGACGGCAGCCTGATGCCGCGCCGCTCGCAGTAAAGCGCGAACAGCACGCCATAGACCGGGTCCACGTCGAGGAACTGCGGCTGCCATTCGAGGGTCTCCGCCGCCATGCGCGCCAGGTCGGCTTCGCCCCAGAGGAATGGATAGCGCGAGAGGCTGACGAACAGCGCATTGCCGACCACGCGGTCAGCGCGTGACGGCACGCCCGAGTAACAGATGTCCCCGCTGCAAACCGGTGAGTTGATCGTAACGCGGCGCGCGCCCGGAAACTCATCCAGCACGCTGGCCACGAATGGATTGACCCGCAATGCGCGCTCCTCCTGTTCCGCCCACCAGCCGCGCCCCAACAGCAGCGGCGTGCGCTCTTCCGAAGTGCCGGAGGTGTGCTCCAGCTCGACCAGATCCTGGTCCAGGAGCGTATCGAGCTCCACGCCGGCGCGCAGGAAATTACGCGGGAAATTATGACGGATGTCCTGCTTGGTAATCAGCGGCAGGCGATGCAACTCCGCCAGCGAGACCGCCTCGCCGCTCAACTGGACGAGACCGCCTGGCCGCTGGTAAAGCGGCACCTCGCGCAACCAGCGCGGCAGCAGGCGGCCCAGCCGATACGGCAGGGCCGCTTCCTGAATCAGTTCCGGTGTGGCCAACATGCAATAATGCTTTCTGTCATAGTCCGAATGACGCGCAAATCTAGCACAAAATGAAGGCGGTTGCCGATATGACAGGTGAAAAGGCCAGGCGGGCGGACAGAATCGAGCGGCCCCGATTACGCAGCTTCCTCGAACACAAACGCTCCGTAGCCGACGACTCTGTCCCGGGGCCCGGCCGTGTCACCGGAATTGCGCAAATCGAGGGTGCGCGCGCGCAGCCCATGGCTGCGTGCGGCTTGCAGGAGCCCGCAAATGGGCATCCGACCGCACGCGCGCTCCTCGCCAATGTCGCCGGGCTTCAGGGCCTCGATGGCTTCGGCGGTGGCGCGGTCGAGGCGGCGGGCGGTTTGGAAATCCTGGTAGTGGCTGAGGTCGGAGCTGATGACGATGCGTGTTTCGGGGCCGCCCCAGAGCAAGTCGAGCACCTGCGTGATGTCATCGGCGCTCGCGTCGCCGACGGCCAGCGGGACCAGGGTGAAGTCGCCAAGAACGGTTTGCAGGAAGGGCAACTGCACTTCAAGGGAATGTTCCTGCGCATGGGCTTCGTCCAGCTCTCTGACTTGCGGCAGCAACCGAACTTGGCGAACCGCCTCGACATCCACCGGCACCACCCCAAGCGGCGTGGCGAAGGCTTCGGCGGAACTCGTGGCCAGACCCTGCACGGCAACGTAATGCGACGGCCCCAGCAGAATGATGCGCTTGATCTGGTCGCGCGCCGGGATGAGCTGGGCATAGGCGGAAGCAGCGATAGGTCCGGAATAGGGATAGCCGGCGTGCGGCGCGATGAGGGCTTTGGGCGCCAGCCCGGTTGCCGGAGGCACCTCGGCGAACAGGCCGGTGATGAGCTGGCGCAGCTCGATCGGATCGCTGGGATAAAAGCGGCCGGCAACGGCGGGTGGCCGGACTTTGCGGGGTGCGGCTGTTTCGGAGGTTGCCACTCAGTTCACCTTCACGCCGCGCGGCAGGCGGCTGTAATAGTCGGACATGCTCTCACCAATCGTTACCCCCAACGCGCCCGTTGGGGGCCAGATGCCTGGGATGGGGGTACGGCAGCTCGGGCATTTGCCATCCGGCGTCAGCTTGTATTCGCGCACCAGGTAGCCGAAGCGGTCGATGAGCTTCTCACGGCAGTTCGGGCAATACGTGTTCTCCCAGGGGCCGACCTGGCCCGGGGCGTTGCCGGCATACACGAAGCGCAGGCCCTGGGCGGCGCCGATCTCGGCCGCGCGGATGAGTTGCACCGCGGTCGTGTTCGGCGCATCGGTCATCTTGTGCTCTTTGTGAAAGGCCGTGACGTGCCAGGGAATGTCGCGGCTGATGGAAGCGAGGAACTGCGCAATCTGGCGCAGCTCGGCTTCGCTGTCGTTGAAGCCCGGCACCACCAGGGTGACCACCTCGAGCCAAAGCCCGCGCTCGTGGACCAAACGGATGCTTTCGGTGACGTGCGCCAGCGTGCCGCCGAGTGTCCGGTAGCGTTTGTCGTCGAAACCCTTCAGGTCAATCTTGTAAGCGACAATCCACGGGCGCAGGAAATCCAGCACCTCGGGTGTGGCGTTGCCGTTCGAGACGAAAGCGCAGTCCAGACCCGCTTTCTTGGCTTCCCCGAAGACGGCCACCGCCCATTCGGCGGTGATGAGCGGCTCGTTGTAGCTCGACACCACCAGCCGCGCGTGCAATCGCCGGCCCGTGCCGACCAGTTGCTGCGGGGTGATGGTTTGGATGGGCGCCAGCGCAGCGTCGTCCCGAAGCGCCTGGCTGGTAACCCAGTTCTGGCAGTAGGAACAATGGAAATCGCACCCCATCATCCCGAATGTCAGCGCGTCACTGCCCGGATGCACGTGGTAAAACGGCTTCTTCTCGACCGGATCGCACTGCAAGCCCGCGACGTAGCCGAACGGGACGCGCAGTTGGCCGTCCAGGTTGAAACGCACGCGGCAAATCCCGCTGCGTCCGGCGCCAATGAGACAGCGGTGGCCGCAGGCGACACAACGAATCCGCTCTCCTTCGGCTCGCCACAGCGAACCGACGGCCGTGTGACGGCGCAGCACTTCGGCCAGCGCTTCACCGGCCGTGCTGGGCTTCACGAGCGCGGCGGAATCGGCACCCAACTTGGGGTTCGGGGTTGCATCTCGCATACGGCACAACAAAGACTCAACGCAATGTTGCGCCGTGCGGGCGGGTTGTCAAAGGCGGAGTAGGTCTCCCGCGTAATAGGTGACCCATTACTCCTCCGCCGGGATAGGCCGGCTGAGGTTCTCCTCTGAGGATGAAAACCCGTTGGGCAGGCGCCTAGTCATCTTTCGTCCCTATATCCTCCATGGTGCATATTGGTACGAATCGGGCTATTTTCGGTGTACTGGGGGGGAACAGCGTCTCCTCCCGCCCGCTCACCCCACCGTAGCCTCCCCGGGAGGGTCGGGTGCAGGGTGGGAGGAACCAGGGGCCTGAGGCTCGACGGCTTGGGGTGCCAAGCTGTGGTTCGGATGGGTAGCCGAGACGTGGGAGACGGGTAAAGGGCCAGAGCCGGGGCACGACTTGGCGCACGATTCTTCCGGCAAGCCCAGCAACCCTTCCACCGGAGAGAACGATAAACCGGGTTCCGGGCGGGTCTTCTACAGCTTTGGCGCTTCCTGCCGCATCTTGTTGTTTCTTCGTTGACCTCACCGCCGCCGCCGCTAACATACGGGCTCCGATTTTACATTAAATCTGAAATTGAATTATGGCAGTAAAAGTTGCAATTAACGGGTTCGGCCGCATTGGTCGCCTGGTATTCCGGGCGATGGTCGAACAAGGTCTGGTCGGGAAAGATGTCCAGGTGGTCGCCGTCGGTGATATTGTGCCGGCCAACAACCTGGCGTATCTCCTGAAATATGATTCCACCCAGGGCCGCTTTGCCGGCACCGTCGGCTCGGAGAAATCCGCCGCCGACAAGCCGGAGCCCGATGTGCTTATCGTCAACGGTCAGAAGATGCTGGTGGTCAGCGCCAAAGATCCGTCGCAGTTGCCCTGGAAGCAATTGGGCGTGGACGTGGTGATCGAGTCCACCGGCCTATTCACGGACGTCGAGAAAGCCAAAGGCCACCTTGCGGCCGGCGCGAAGAAGGTCATTATCAGCGCGCCCGCCAAGGGCGATTGCCCGACCATCGTCATGGGCGTGAACGAAGGCAAATACGATGCGAAGCTGCACCACGTTGTCTCCAACGCTTCCTGCACGACGAATTGCCTGGCGCCCATCGTCTATGTGCTCCTCAAGGAAGGCTTCGGCGTGGAAGAGGGTCTGATGACCACGATCCACTCCTATACCGCAACGCAGAAGACCGTTGATGGCCCGAGCAAGAAGGATTGGAAAGGCGGCCGGAGCGCGGCGCTGAACCTGATCCCCTCGACCACCGGCGCGGCCAAGGCTGTGGGCCTGGTGCTGCCCGAAGTCAAAGGCAAGCTCACCGGCATGTCCGTCCGCGTCCCGACGCCCACCGTCTCCGTCGTGGACCTCACGGTTCGGACGGTCAAAGAGACCAGCTACGCTGAGATCAGCGCCGCGATGAAGAAGGCCAGCGAGACCTACCTCAAAGGCATTCTCGAATACACCGAAGATGAAGTGGTCAGCTCGGATTTCATCCACTGCAAGTCCTCCTCCATTTACGATAAGGGCTCCGGCATCGAGCTGAACAAGCGGTTCTTCAAGCTGATAAGCTGGTACGACAACGAGTGGGGCTATAGCTGCCGCGTGGCGGACCTCTTGAAATTCATGATCAAGAAGGGAATTTGATTGGTGGTTTGGGTTCGTTGGGAACGGCGGCTCGGCAACGGGCCGCCGTTTTCGTTTAACACCACCACAGATGAACACAGATGGACACAGATAAGGATTGCCCTTAACGCGCGTGTCGATGCTGCGAACCCGTTGACTGGCCAAGAGCCTCACAAGACGTAGTGGAACCTGAGTCCACTCTGCAGTATCTGTGTCCATCTGTGTTCATCTGTGGTTCTCCCCCGCCTTCAGCTTCTTCTCAAACTTCTCCACCTTCGGGCGAATGACCACCCGGCAGTAAGGCTGGTTCGGGTTGGCGCGGTAGTAATCCTGGTGATAATCCTCGCCCTTGTAAAACTTCGTCAGCGGCACAATCTCGGTGACGATGGGCTTGCTGAATTGCTTCTGCGCCTCGGCTTTTGACTTCTCCGCCGCCGCCTTCTGGGCTTCGCTGCCATAGAGGATGATCGAACGGTATTGCGTGCCGCTGTCGGCGCCCTGGCGGTTCAGGGTGGTCGGGTCGTGCGCCTCCCAAAAGGTCTCCAGCAGCTTTTCGTAGGAAACCACCTTGGAATCGTATTCGATCTGGATTACCTCGGCGTGGCCAGTGTCGCCGCGGCACACTTCCTTGTAGGTCGGATTCTCCTTGGTGCCGCCGGCGTAGCCGCTGGTCACCGATTTGACGCCGGGGAGCATTTGGAAGATCGCTTCCGTGCACCAGAAACAGCCGCCGCCCAGGGTGGCAAGTTCAGTGTGATTGGTTGAGCTGTTCATATTCGTGGTCTGCGCAGTCCCCGTGCTTGTGTTAAGCAACAGCAAGACCGAGGACAATAAGATTGCGAATTGGATGGAAGGCCGCAACGCGAAACCCCACACCGCAGAGCAATGCCGGCTGCCGGTTGGATGCGAGATTCTTTGATTCATCGGTTTCCGGAAACCTCGCATATAACTCTGGCGCTCGCGAATCAGGCAGTCCGGGAACGTGGGTGGCCGCTGCGAGCCGGGACGGCTCGCGGTCCGCCGGTTTGCTCAGCCGCCGGACTTTCGGGTCTCGGCGCCGACGGCTTTGACCTGATCCACAATCTTCACGGCGTCTTTGCGCGTCAGGCCGTTGGCCTGGAAGATCGCCTGGACGTCGGCGTAAATGGCATCCATTTGGGCGGACTGAATATTCGCCGGGTTGAGCACGGCCGCAAGGCGCGAGACCAGCCGATCGCGATCTTTATCCGGAAACGCCGACTGGGTGAAGGCGGCTGAGAGGCTATCGGCCAGGACTGAAATGGTTGCCGACGAGGGCTTGCCCGCGCCCTGTGCGCTGGCCAGGAGGTCATTCTTAAGCTGCAGCTTCTGCTGAGGCGTAACCGGGGAATTGGGTTTGAAGGCGGCCAGATCAGCCCGCACTTTGGCGAGGCTCTGTTGCAGGACTGGCGAAGGAGCGGACGAGGCCGACGGCGCCGACGGCTGGCTTGGCGAGGCTGCCTGGCCGGGCGACGTCACGCCCTGCCGGACGTTGTTCTGGTCGCGTATCTCTTTGGCGCGTTGCTTGATGATGACGTCGGGACCCGCGAAGACGCTGCCAGCCACCAGGGTGGCTGCGCCGACCAGAGAAAGGACTGTTTTCATAAGCTTGTCCGCTGTGCTCGCCAAACTGTAACGCCCCGGGCGCCGGCTAGTCAATGGACAGCCGTCACCAGGTTGCCTTTGGGCAGCACGGAAAGATAATCGACCAGGATATGTTCCGCCTCCGTCAACGGCGCATCTGTCGCAGCAGGCTTCTCGGCCTCCGCCTCGTCTGAACCGTCTGCGCCGGGTGTGGCACCAGCGGCAGCAACGGCCGCGTTGGTCCCGCTTCCGGAAAGCCCGCTTCCCGACGGAGCGGAAAGTTTTAGGAGCGCGGTGTTGGTCTTGGTGACTGGCGGTGGGAGGCCCGGCAGAGCCGCCTCTTTCAACGTCAGCACATAGACCCTCTCCGGCGGGTCATTGCGCGCCAGCCGTTCCTTATCCCGGGCCTTCTGGCGGGCCTCGGCCTCTTCCTGTTCCTTCAGCCGCTTCCGCTCGTTCAGCGAATACGTCTTGTCGGCCTGCAGCTTCTTGAACTGCTCGATATCCTCCCGCACGTAAACGAATTCTTTATCGGCGGCAACCCGCTCCGCCGAGCGCTTGCGCAGCTCCGGCAAATACGGTTCGACCAGGTTGAAGTGGTCGTATTTCGCGCTCCGGATGGTGTCGCACGGCAGTGGATTCTCGAGCGCGATTTCGCCGATGTCCTTCGATTCGTTGGCCACCGAGGGCAGCACGATGTCCGGAATGACGCCCTTCAACTGCGTGGACGTGCCGCTCGGGCGGAAGAACTCCTTGATGGTCAGCTTCAGCGCGCCGGGGTCATTCGTCACCGATTTGTCCATCGCGGAAAGGTATGGCCGCAACGGGTTTACGCTTTGCACCGTGCCTTTGCCGTGGGTCGAGGAATCGCCGACGATCAGGGCGCGGCCATAATCCTGTAACGCGCCGGCCACAATCTCCGACGCCGAAGCGCTGTGACGGCTGGTCAACACCATCAGCGGACCGTCGTAGAGCATTGACGGGTCAGTGTCATCGGCCTCCTGCACGTTGCCGGCCTCGTCGCGCACCTGCACGACCGGGTTGGTCCTGACGAACAGCCCGGTCAACTTAATCGCCTCTTCGAGCGAGCCGCCGCCGTTGTAGCGCAGATCCAGAATCACCCCCGCGACCTTTTCCTGCTTCAATTTCGTGAGCAGGAGCGCCACATCGGCTGTGGTGCTTTTCGGTTCCGGCTTGTCCTTGGAGCTCGAGGTGTCAAACGTGGCGTAGAAGGAGGGCAAATCTATCACCCCAAGCCGCAGCTTCTCGTCGCGGGTATCGGTCAACTCAATGATCTTGGCCTTGGCGGCGGATTCCTCCAACGGGATCTCATCCCGGACAATGCTTACGATTTTGCGCGTGGAAGCGCCCGCGCCGGCGGGTATAATGGTGAGCCGCACCTCCGTGCCCTTCGGCCCGCGAATGAGCTGCACGGCCTTGGGGAGGCTCATCTCCACCACGTCCACGGGCGGCTGATTGCTCTGCGCCACCGCTACGATGCGGTCATTCTCTTTGATCAGCTTGCTCTTGATCGCCGGCCCGCCGGGCAGCAGCCGGCGAATCTTGCAATACCCATCCTCGGGAACCAGTTCCGCGCCGATGCCGAACAGGCTGAGGTTCATGCTGATCGAAAACTGCTCTAGCTGCGCGTGGCCGAGATAATCCGAATGGGGATCATACACGTGCGCCAGGGCCGTGAGATACACCTGGAGAACATCATCGCTGTCCCAGTCCGTGAAGAAGCGCAGGTTCCGCTGATAGCGGTGAGTGAGCGTGTCGATGATCTCCTCGTCGTCCGTCTTCTTGGGCGGTGCGGCAGCCGTCTGGTTGGTCAGCGACGCGGCGGGCGCCGCAGCCTCGGCCAAGGCCTGGATGTTTTGGGCGGCGGCCGGTTGCGCTTGGGCCGTCAGGTCGGTTTCCACTATTGCGCGCGTCTTCGCGGCCGCGGGCTGCATGGCAGCGGCCCGCTCAGAATCCTTTGGCGATGGCAACACCGCCGGACGCCGATTCTCCGTAATTGGCGGCAGCGGGGGGAAGGCGGGCGGAATGCGCGAGGCGGCGGCGACGTCCGGTTTCGTCTCCTTCGGCGACTCGGCAGCCTTAACCACGGCGTTCGTTTCGGAGGACTGCGGCGGGAGCTTCAGTGCGGCGAGGTTCGTCTTCCGAGCGCCAATCTTGCCGAGCAATTCTTGCAGATACTCGAACCGCAACCGCTCCCGCCAGAGCTTCTTCGCCTCGTCCAGGTCCGCCGGGTAAGGCATTTCCTTGCGGTTAATCAGCACCCGCTCATCGCCGTCAAAGGTGAACCTCTCATGCTTCAGCAGATCCTCCGCATACTCCACGCGCTGCGAGATCCGTTCGAGAAACCGGTTGAAGACGACGCAACCCGGGCTCGCATCACCTAGGCCGAGGCGTTTCGCACGAATCGTCAAGTACGCCAGGTTCGTGCGGTAGCACCCAAACTCCGCCAGGTCGCCCTGCGTAAAATGCAGGTGCATCGGGTCCAACGTTTCCATATAGCGGTCCAGGAATTGGCTCGACATAGACTCATCGAACGACTTCCTCAAATAGTGGTTGCGCTCCAGCATCCGGGCCGTCAGGGAAGCGATCTCCCCATCCACCGGGCCGGGCTTGATGATGCGCAGCGCGTTAGTGGTGGCAGCCGTACTGGCGACTGCTGCGGCCTGGTCGCTGGTGGCGGGGCTAACCCCGGGCTCAGCCGAACGCAACGGCAGGGCCAGCCCAAGGCCCAGAATCAGCAGCAGGAATCTCGTGGCAAGACGTTCAATCATGATTTCTTAAATGCTTAACGATAGCACAGCTTAGACGCAACGGAGAAAGAACTGTTCACGCCAATAGTGAAGCAGCGAACTACTGTCCGGAGCCCTACCCCCCATTAGGCGCCGGGTTTCTTCGCCCGGGTAAGCCACCGTTTGGCCCACTTCCGCGCCTCGGTCCGGGTCGTGAGCTCATCCTGCAACTGCTTCTCGCGAATCTCGGCGAGCAGCGCCCCCAGCGCCGGGCCGGGCTCCATGCCGAGCGCGATCAGGTCGTCTCCCTTCAATAGCGGAGGGCGGATTTGAGGCTGGGCCTCCAGCAGCCGGGCTTGCGCCACCAGAAAATCATGGACATCCAGCCGCCCGTGCGACCCCAGGCAGTCGAGCCGGTGCAGTTCGAGTTCCAGCGCGAAGGTGGGACGCATGAGCAAACGGCGCAGCGTGGACTTCCGCATCTCCAACGTGTCCTTGAACTGCATGTGGCAGCGCACCGCCTGGACGATCTCATCGATCTGTTTGCGCGGAAATCGCAGCCGCTCCAGTATCTCAGCGGCCATATTCGCGCCAAGCTTCTCGTGACCGTAGAAATGCCGGCTGCCCGTCTCCGGGTCGGTGGAGGCCGTGACCGGCTTGGCCACATCATGCAGCAGAACCGCCCACGGCAACGACGGGTCGGCCTCGGGCGGCAGGTTTTGCAGCATAAGCTGAAGATGGTTGAAGACCGTGCCCTCGGGATGGAAATCAGGCGATTGCTCGCACGCGACCGTGGCCGCGATCTCCGGCAGCACCTGTTCGAGCAAGCCGCTCTCGCGCAGCAAATCCAGCCCCCGCGCCGCATGCGGCGGACGGAACAGCTTCACCAATTCCTCGCGCACCCGCTCGGCGCTGATGGCTTTGATCTTCGCCGCGTTGGCTTTCAGGGCGGCGAACGTGCCCGCTTCGATGCTGAAATCCAGTTGCGCGGCAAACCGCACCGCCCGCAGCAGCCGCAGGTGGTCCTCGCCAAACCGTTCCTCCGGGGCGCCGATAGTGCGGATGGTCCGGGCGCGCATGTCCGCTTCGCCCCCGACCCAATCGTGCGACTCCTGCCGCACCGGGTCGTAAAACAAGCCGTTGACCGTGAAATCGCGGCGCCGCGCGTCGGCCTGCGCATCGCCGAAAGCGACCAGCTCCGGGTGGCGGCCATCCTGGTAATCGGCCTCCGCGCGAAAGGTGGCCACCTGGAACTCCCGGCTGCCTTCGAGCACCACCATCACCCCGAACTTGCGTCCCACAGCGATGGTGCGCTTGAACAGCCGCTCCACCTGTTCGGGCAGTGCGGCGGTGACGATGTCATAATCCACCGGCTCGCGCCCCAGCAGGAAATCGCGCACGCAGCCTCCCACCCAAAAGGCCGGGAAGCCGGCCTGCTGCAGCCGCCGGACAATGTCCAGCGCGGTGCTTCGCGCGGATTTGGCCGCTTGCACGCTCATGTCCAGTCGCTCCCTCGATTCGCCTTGGGGTTCCCGCCTACTCCGTTCCCCAAAGCTGTTGGAGGTGCTCGATCCCGCCCTTCACCTCCTCCACGGTCAGGCTGGGGCTAAGCTCGAACACCTTGATGTGCTCGGGGCTGATGAACGGTTTGAGGGCGGTGAAGTCGATCATGCCCGAGCCGGGCGCGCAGTGGTCGCGGCCGGGGAATTGCACGTCGTGGACGTGCAGGCCGTAGAGTTTGTCGCGCAGGGACTCCAGGTGCATCGCGTGGTGGATGAACTTCAGGTTCTCCTTGATCTGGCCGTGCCCCGTGTCGTGCCAATAGACCAGGCTCGGGCTGTTCAGTTCGCGGAACATGAACTGGAAATCGGTCTCTACCGGCAGCTCCTCCAGCGCCTGGCGGTTCTCCACCCCCAGCTTGATGCCCTGCCCTTCGGCGGCCGGCAGGAGCTTCTTCAGGACTTCGTACACCCGCTCGACGAACGGCCCCTTCTTGGCCTCGCGCTTCTCATCCGCCTCGGAGCAAAGCTTGGCAAACTTGGCGGCGG
>OCZT010006212.1_pt1 | contig 11845 bp, 12 predicted proteins | sample 1539031 | NCBI WGS metagenome assembly OCZT01 (sample SAMEA3539308, study PRJEB22396) | soil metagenome | biome: tundra; feature: field; material: soil | place: USA | collected 2010-05 | depth 0.15 m
ATTTATCTGACGTAAAAATAACCTACTTTTACTTAACAAAAATAAAATCTAGATGGATTTCTTTTTTTTTAGGAAATATGTTGTATTTTTGCAGACCCCAAAATAATGCGGTAATTACATTAATTATAAGTATATCAATTAAAAAATAAGAACTAGTGAACACCTTAAGTTATAAAACAGTTTCAGCAAATAAAGCTACTGTAAACAAGGAGTGGGTAATTATTGATGCCGAAGGCAAGGTTCTTGGAAGACTTGCATCAGTTGTGGCCTTTATGCTTAGAGGAAAGCACAAAACCGACTTTACGCCTCACGTTGATTGTGGTGACAACGTAATTGTTATCAATGCAGAAAAAATCGATTTGACAGGTGAGAAGTGGTCGGATAAAGTATACGTGCGGCATACTGGATACCCCGGAGGACAAAGATTTACAACTGCTGAAGCGTTGTTGAAAAAGAATCCAATCGGATTGGTTGAGAAAGCTATAAAGGGAATGTTGCCTAAAAACAGGCTTGGAAGTGCACTTTACAGAAATTTGCATGTTTATGCCGGTACAGAACATCCGCATGAAGCACAGAAACCTAAAAAAATTGAACTTTAAAAAATATTAAGCAACAGATATGGAACCAATCAATGCTCTTGGAAGAAGGAAGGCAGCTGTAGCCCGGGTATATTTAAGTGATGGCAAAGGGAAAATTACTGTCAATGGCAGGGACTATAAAGAATATTTTGGCGCTGAAACACTTCAATATGTAGTTACACAGCCACTTGTTCTTTTAAATGCTTCCGACAAGTATGATATCAATGTCAATCTCGATGGTGGTGGAGTAAAAGGACAGGCTGAAGCTCTCCGTCTTGGAATAACAAGAGCTCTGATCATGATAGATGCCGAATGCAAATCCAAGCTTAAAGCTGAAGGATTTGTCAAACGCGATCCGCGTGAAGTTGAAAGGAAAAAACCCGGTCAGCCAAAGGCCCGCAGAAGATTCCAGTTCAGTAAACGTTAGAATTAAAAAGTCAGTCGTTATAGATGCAAGTTTAGTATCTAAATTGTAAAGACTTCCTTAACTGGAGCTACTTTGCAATTGATTGAAAGAATGTAAACTTAAAAAACCAAAAAATGCCAAGAACAAATTTCAAAGAATTACTTGATGCAGGTGTGCATTTCGGACACCTTAAAAGAAAATGGAACCCGGCTATGGCTCCTTATATATTTATGGAGCGCAACGGCATTCATATTATTGATCTCGAGAAAACCGTTGTAAAGATTGATGAGGCAGCTTCAGCAATGAAACATATTGCCAAATCGGGTAAGAAAGTACTATTCGTAGCGACAAAAAAACAGGCAAAAGAGATTGTAGCCGAAAAAGTAAAAGCAGTTAATATGCCTTATGTAACAGAACGTTGGCCCGGTGGTATGCTTACCAACTTCCCTACTATCCGTAAGGCAGTTAAAAAAATGTCATCAATCGACAAAATGGCTACAGACGGTACCTTTTTAAATCTTTCAAAACGCGAGAGACTGCAGGTCACACGTCAGAGAGCCAAACTTGAAAAAACTCTCGGAAGTATAATCGATCTTACCAGACTTCCATCAGCTCTTTTTATCGTGGATGTTACAAAAGAACATATTGCTGTCAGAGAAGCAAAAAGACTCGGAATTCCGGTTTTTGCTATGGTTGATACCAATTCAGACCCCTCCGACATTGAATTCCCGATTCCGGCGAATGACGATGCTTCGAAGTCGATTTCATTAATAATCGGAATTCTTTGCCAGGCAATTGAAGAAGGTCTTAATGAAAGAAAAATTGAAAAAGACAAAGAGCCTCAGCTGAAAGACAAAAAAGTAATGCGTAGAGAGCTTGAAACTAAAGATATTCCTGCCGCTATTATCGAAGCTATCGTTGAAGAAGAGGAAGAAGTTGAAGCTGATGAAGATGTTGCTAACGATTCAGATGAAGATGAAGATATCGTTAAGGTGATTGACGAGACTGAAGAAGAATTATAGAAAATAATAATTGTAAATTATAAAGATATTACTATGGCTGCTATAAATGCTGCTGATGTCGCTAAATTAAGAAGAGTTACTTTAGCAGGGATGATGGACTGTAAAAAGGCCCTTGAAGAATCCGATGGCAATTTTGATAAAGCAATTGAAATAATTCGTAAAAAAGGACAGGCAGTTGCCAACAAACGTGCCGATAAAGAGGCCTCTGAAGGTGTTGTCTTGTCAAAAGTATCTGCTGATGGAAAGACAGGCGCAATGATCGTCCTCAACAGCGAAACTGACTTTGTTGCAAAGAATGCAGACTTCATGGCTCTTGCAAACAAAATACTTGACCTTGCAGTTACAAAGAAGCCTGCAAATCTCGACGAACTCAAATCACTTCCGATGGATGGTGGCAAAGTTGGAGACAAGGTTGTAGAATACGTTGGAATTATTGGTGAGAAGCTTGATCTTTCATATTATGAAAAAATCGATGCAGCTCATGTTCAGGCATATATCCACCCGGGAAACAAACTGGCCACTCTTGTTGGTTTCTCAAAATCAGGAATTGATGTTCAGGTTTATAAAGATGTTGCCATGCAGGTTGCTGCAATGAACCCGGTTGCAATTGACAAGAATTTTGTTTCTGATGTTGTTATTGCCCAGGAAATTGAAATTGGGAAAGAACAGGCAAGACGTGATGGGAAACCTGAAGAGATGCTTGAGAAAATTGCGCAGGGGAAACTCTCTAAGTTCTTTAAGGAAAGTACTCTGCTTAATCAGGATTTTGTGAAAGATAACAAGATGACAATCAGACAGTATCTTCAGTCTGCAAATAAAGATCTTACAGTAACAGAATTCAAACGATTCACACTTAATTTGTGATACGTAGGTTCATATTTCAATATGTTGTGGCGCCTCAGGGTGCCACTTTTTTTTAAAAAAAGAGGCTGTCCTTTTGAGACAGCCACTTTTTTTTTATTGTTTCAGATCACGCGGAAGCTTTCCTTCCCTCCAATGCTGTTCAATTTTCTCGAGTGTAATATTTTTGGTTTCAGGGATGAAGAAGTAGCCCCATATTATTCCAAGAATCCCTACAAGTGCATATAAATAGAACGCACCTGCCGGATTGCCAAGATCTTGTCCTTTGAGTGTAATTGCAGTACCAGGCATGGTTAACCCCTTTACTATTTTGAAAAAAGTAAATGCAACAACACCATTAAATAACCAGTTTGACAGGGCACCAATACTTGAACCGATACCTCTGACGCTTAACGGGAATACCTCTGATATTATTAACCAGCCCAATGGACCAAGACTGATTGCAAAGAATGCAATATATATCCAAACCAGAGATATTGTAACCCATTTAATCGAATCACCCAATGTTGCCTGAAGTGCGAAACATGTTCCCATGGCTATCAGTGCAACCACCATTCCGGATAATCCAATAAAATAGAGCTTTCTGCGGCCAAGCCTGTCAATCATAAAAAGTGACAGAATAGTAAATGCCACATTCACAACACCCACACTTACCGAAGCCCAAACAGCAGCCTTTGCATCGGCGAAGCCAGACATCAGAAATATTTTAGGACTATAATATATAATTGTATTTATTCCGGTAAACTGCTGAACGAACATAATGCCTATAGCAATAATTAGCGGTACTCTCAGCCATTTTTTAAAAATCATGGTCCAGTTTACTTTGTTTTTCTTATCAGCGTCGAGATCTGATTTCATTCTTGTGATAACTTCCTCTACCAGAGCAGGTTCTTCAACTTTTTCCAATACCTCGCGACATTTGTCCTCGTGGCCTTTGCTAATCAACCAACGAGGTGTTTCAGGAAGAAAGATCATCCCTGTGAACATGATCAGTGCTGGAATCACTCCAACATAAAACATTGCTCTCCAGCATGTTGTGAATGCAGGATCTGTATCCGGTACAGCAAATGCAGAGTCACTTAAATAGGAAACCATTATCCCGATAGTGATCAGCAATTGAAACATAGATACTAAAGTTCCACGGCTTTTTGTCGGTGATATCTCGGCAATGTACAGTGGTACAGAGAATGAGGAAACACCAATTGCAATACCAAGAAAGAAACGGGCAAACACCAGCATCAATGCACTTTGTGAAGCGCCTGACCATACTGCTCCGATTGAGAAAATAATGGCTGAGGCTAAAATAACTTTTTTCCGTCCTAAAATGTCAGCTATTCTACCACTGAACATGGCACCAATAACTGCGCCGACTAATCCGGCCGTGGTAATTATTTCTATCCAGTTATCAGCTATTCCAAAGGTTTTTTGAAAAAACGGGATTGCTCCTGAAATTACGCCTGTATCAAAACCGAAAAGTAAGCCTCCGGTTGCTGCCACAGTAGCTATTACCACTACAAGGGCTTTGTTTTGTTTGATTGTTCGTTCTGCCATAGATGTATATTTAAAAGGTTTGGTTCAGTAAAATCGTTTCTAAGATAATACTTCTCATTCATTATTATCTCCTTCTGACAGGATTTTCAAAACAAGATAACTCAAAAAATAAGTATACTACATTTCAGATTTTGAATAGAAACAGGATTAAAAATAACGGAAAAACAATTAACAGCCCTGGAAATTTGATAAAACTTAATTAATTCCACTCAGTTTTATTAAATTCGTTGTTCTGATTCCTTTCATATAAAGAACCATCGGGAAACAGACGAATTAACTTTAACCTTTAAATACTATGAGATATTCCAGAATTCTGCTCAAACTAAGCGGAGAATCACTTTCAGGGACGGTCAACTATGGAATCAGTGATACTGTTTTAAATGAATATGCCAAACAGGTAATTGATGTCTTAAATAAAGGTTGTGAAGTCGCTTTAGTCGTTGGGGGCGGAAATATTTTTCGTGGTCTGAATGGAACGGAATCAGGATTTGACAGATTAAAAGGCGATCAGATGGGTATGCTGGCAACAATAATCAACAGCCTTGCTCTCGAAAGTGCCATCAGCAGACTGGGTGCCAAAGCTAAGGTATTCACTTCCATAAGGATGGAACCAGTGGGAGAACTGTACAACAGGGACAGGGTTCTGGAGGCAATGAAAAACAATACAGTATGCATTCTTTCCGGAGGCACCGGAAATCCATTCTTTACAACTGATACAGCTGCAGCCCTGAGGGCTGTTGAGATCGGAGCAGACGTCCTTCTTAAGGGTACAAGAGTGGATGGTGTATATACCTCCGATCCTGAAAAAGAGCCCGATGCAGAAAAATTTGACAAAATTACGTTTGAAGAAGTGATTAACAGAAGACTCAAGGTAATGGATTCAACTGCATTTACAATGTGCAGAGAAAACAATATGCCACTTGTAGTCTTCGATATGAATAAACCCGGAAATCTCAATAAATTGATAGATGGAGAAAAGATAGGGACCGTGGTCAGCAATTGATTAGACTATTGATATTCCGTCTATTTTACTATTTTTGTTGTACAACTCTCTAACCTGAACCATATGAACGAAGAAACTGAACTTATAACTGATGAGACCAGGGAAAGAATGGAAAAGGCCCTTGAGCATCTCGAACATGAACTTGCCCGTCTTCGTGCCGGAAGATCAAACCCTGCTCTTCTCGATGGCATTACAGTTGACTATTATGGAGTTAATTCACCTTTGACCCAGGTTTCCAATATTAATACTCCCGATCCCAAAACTATTCTGATACAACCATGGGAAAAAAATATGCTTGGAACAATTGAAAAAGCAATTATGGCAGCAAACATCGGACTCACACCGGTTAACAACGGTGAAGTTATACGAATAAATATACCTCCCCTGACGGAAGAAAGAAGACATCAGCTTGTTAAACAGGTCAGAAACGAAGGCGAAACTGCCAAGATCAGTATCCGTACTGCAAGGAAATGGGCAAACGATGAATTGAAACAATTGCTTAAAGATGGGTTGCCGGAAGATCTTGAAAAAGAAGCTACCGATATAGTACAGGAGATGACACATTCATATAATACAAAAATTGATAAGGTAATGGCATCCAAAGAAAAGGATGTTATGACGGTTTAGTTCTTAATATCTGACTCCTTTTAGCCCTGAGGTACAATTCCTGCATATTTCTATCGTTTTGCGACCCGACAGGATACTTTTTCTGAAAATTCTGTATTTAGGTCCATTCCAGATCTCTCTGAATGAATCGTAGTTAAGATCCCCCATTATATATTCTGCATTTTTATCAAAACAACATGGAACAACTTTCCCGTCCCAAGTGATAACCGGATTAAACCAAAGTCTTGCACATCTGTCAGGCAATGAGTTTTTTATTACATATCCCTCATCTTTCATTTTGTATCTTTTGAATCTCCGGTCTGATGGAAGCCATGAGGCGATGACCTCTTTATCGATAATCTGCATCGACTTCAAACCTAACGATGCATTTACACTTTTAGCTAATTGTCTTATCTGCGGTATCTGATGCTCATTATGCCTGTTCACCAGGAATTGTATCTCAATCTTCAAAGATGAGGAATGCGCGTTTTTTGCACGAGCCACATTTTTCAACCCCTCAACTACACTCTTAACACTACCATTGACACGGTAAGCTGAATAGGTTTCCTGATCCATCCCATCAATGGAGATTATCAGTTTATTTAATCCCGACCTTACAATCTTATCTGAATTCTCCTCCGATAAAAAATGACCATTAGTTGAAACTACAGTTTGAGGTTTAGTGCAATTTTCTATAAAAGAGAAAAACAGAGGATGCAACATTGGCTCACCCTGAAAATAGAGATTTACATTATAAAGGAAGGGAGCGAGCTCCTTCATTACCTTCTTAAAAAGTTCAATATCCATAAAACCGCGTCTTCTTATCATCAACCCCGATCCTGACGAACATTGGGGACAGTTAAGGTTACAGTTATTCGTCAGTTCTGCACTAATGGAAACAGGCATACCGTTTATAATTGTGTTCCCGGTAGAAGAGCCTTTAAGATATGAATATCCCGCTGCGATGAGATTAACAGGTTTGATAAGGCTTTCAATCATTGATGAATAAAAATTGGGAAGTAAGATATGAAAATAATATGACTATGAGTCCTCATAATTGTAACTTCATAAATCGCTTGAAACTCAATTAGTTAGTTGGTATTTTTCTGCCAGTCATTAAAATATATATTACAATGATCATAGGGTATAAGATCGGCTTACTGGTCATAGTCTTGAAATGGAAAGAATACAGTATTCGAAAACAAAATGAACTCAAATCTTAAACTTAAATAAATAAATGCCATGAAAACTTTTAAACACATTTCGTTGATTGCAGTAGGTCTTCTGCTGGCCCTGACGGTCCAGACTGCATTTGCCGGGAATCTTTCAGGGAATAAGAAAAGTACCCAGCAGAATCTTGTAATAATCAAAGGTAAGGTAATTGATGCAGTGAGCAGAGCTCCTCTGGTGTTTGCAACTGTTGCCGTAAAGGAATCCAATGTGGCAATTGTAACTAACATCGATGGAGAATTCACACTTAAAATCGGTGACCTTTCAACCTCAAAGTCTCTTGAGGTATCTTTTTTGGGATATAAAAATAAGACCATCCTTCTGAGTGAGCTTAAGGATAATGGTTCTAAAAACGTTATCGCTCTTGAAGCAGCTCCTATACCAATCAAAGAGATTGTAGTAAAGCCACTCGATCCTGTCAGTATAGTTCAAAAAGCTATTTCCAACATACCTAAAAACTACGAATCAGTTCCAAATCTGATGACAGCATTCTACAGGGAAACTATCAGAAAGAACCGTACATATGTATCCATTGGAGAAGCTGTAGTTGAGATCTTCAAAGCACCCTATGACAATGATCTGCGTTTCGATGGTGCAAGGATTTATAAAGGGAGAAAAGGCTCAGATGTTGAAAAAATGGATACAGTTCTTTTTAAACTTCAGGGCGGACCGGTAAGCGTATTGGACCTTGATCTTGCTAAAAACACTGAGACTGTTCTTACCAGAGAAGCTATGCAGAACTACGATTATAAGCTGACTGGTGTTATTGAAATAGATGGGAAACCTCATTATGTTATTGACTTCATTCAAAAACCATCAGTAGATATGCCTTTATTTATGGGAAGCCTTTACATTGAAATGGACTCTTACGCTATAACCGAAGCAGAATTTGGATTCAATCTTGCAAACAAAGAGGCAGCTCAATCGATTTTTATCAGGAAAAAACCTCTTGGAATGAAAGTAATTCCGGAAATTGCAACCTACAGGACCAAATATCGTGAACAGGGAGGCAAATGGCACTTTGAGTATTCGAGGGCTGAAGTCAAATTTAAAGTTGACTGGAATAAAAAACTATTCAATACTTATTATACTACCATGTCTGAAATAGCCGTAACAGATCGCACTGACCAGGAAGTTATTAAATTTGCCGGAAAAGATAAGATAAAATACAATGATGTGTTTTCTGATAAAGTTACTTCATTTACTGATAAGGAATTCTGGGGAGACTATAACGTGATTGAACCTGACCAGAGCATTGAATCAGCAATACGCAGACTCAGCAGAAAGCTGAAATTCAGCGACAGAGAACAAAACAAATAAGATTAGATCTATGATCAGGGATACTGAGATAATCGGGAGGATCAGAAATGGCGATGCAGGACAGTTTGAGTCGCTTTTCCGATCCTCCTATGTTTCCCTGGTACGATACGCGAAGACTCTGATAAAAGATCATGATACCGCTGAAGAAATAGTTCAGGATCTGTTTTTCAGACTCTGGCAGGATAAGGAAAAATTAAATATTGAAAGTTCTTTGAATGGTTATCTCTTCAGGTCGGTTCACAACAGATGCCTGCATCATATTGAACATAACAGGGTTGTCGAACGACATGCTGTAGAGATGTTAAACCACCAATCAGAAAGTCAGGAGAGTCCTTCCGACATCCTTAATTACAAAGAGCTTCAGGAAAAAGTAGCAAGGATACTGGAAAGACTTCCCGAAAGATGCGGAAAGATATTTACGATGAGCAGGTTTGAAGGGCTAAAATATACCGAGATTGCTGAAAAACTATCCGTCTCAATAAAGACAGTAGAAGCAAATATGGGCAGGGCTTTAAAAGAATTCAGAAAGGAATTAACACAATAATGAAAGAGATGAAAAAGATAGAGAAATTCACCGATAGGGAATGGGAGGAACTTGCCTCCATCCTCTCAGATGAAAATGGTGAACAAACAGATCTCCTCGACCGGTTTATGGCAGGCGATACAAATAATTCAGGTAAAAAATGGAAAGATTTAAAGAATATGAATAGCAAGGAGGAAATAAATGTTGATCGGGCCTGGAATAATGTTCATTCGAGGATGGTGGAAAATGGTCTCAAAATAAATGAAAGCCCTGTCAGTATCAGATTTATGAGAACAACAATAATGAAAATCGCAGCTGTTGCTCTTATTCTGGTAAGTCTCGGAACCGCTGCAATTTACATGAATAACTCAGGATATTTAAGTAAAAAGATTACTGTTATTGCAGGCAATGATCAGAAGAATATCCTGGTTTCACTTCCCGATGGAAGTAAGATTTATCTTAACCGGAATTCTGAATTCAGTTACCGGGAAAATTTTGGCGAACATGGAAGGAATGTAAAACTTACAGGGGAAGCTTTCTTTGAAATATCACCTGATGTTTCAAAACCATTTATTATAGATGCAGGTAAAGCAAGGGTAAAAGTTGTCGGAACAACATTCAATGTAATTACAAATAACAAGGAATCTGAAGTTGAAGTCTTTGTAAAAACCGGGAAAGTTCTGGTATCTGACAATTCTGGATCGCAATCCATTCAACTTGATCCGGGCTATGTTGGAACTGTAAGCTCAAAGGCAGCCGTTAAAACTGTTAACAGTGACCCAAACTATCTTTCCTGGAAGACCAGTTACCTTTATTATACTGACCAAAAGTTAAGCGTTGTATTCAACGATCTTAAGAGAGTCTATAATATGGATATTGTTGCCAATGATCCTCTTATACTAGAAAACCCGTGGCATTCCCCTATTGATAATCTACCGCAGGAAACAATAATTCGTTTAATTTGTACTAGCTTTAACCTGAGTTATACAAAAGATGGCACCGTTTACCATCTTTCAAAAAGATAGCTCATCTCTGAAAAATGTCATCTTTCAATGGCAATATTTCTTTAAAATTCCTGGCCATTGCATTATTTTTTTTGCTGATCCTTCCTCAAAGAGCGGAATGCCAGCAAAGCATTCTTGATTCAACATTTACTTTCAGGGCGGGGACAGTTAACACAGGCAATGCCCTGGAGATAATTTCCCGGAAGACAGGTTACAACTTTACCTACGATAGCCGCCTGATTGATCAGGAGAAGAAGACGGTGATGACTTTCAGGGATACAAAACTCAGTGTCATTCTGGATAGTCTCCTGAAAAACGATTCCCTGGTCTTTTCAGTAATTGACAGATATATAATCATTTCACATGCAGAAGGACACCCTCCTCTTCTTTCTGATTCAACAGCCTCGGAAAAAGTAAAATATATAACAGGCAAAATAATTGATAATGAGACCTCAGAACCATTGCCTTTTGCAACAATCGCATTAAAGAACAAAGGGAAGGGAACAGTCACAAATAATAATGGCAATTTCGGCTTGAAAATCACATCTGATTTCTTTAAGGATACTCTATCCGTCTCTTTTCTTGGATATTTAGGCAGAGAAATTCCTGTTAAAAAGGCCTTTGGAAATAACCTTACAATTTCTATGAAGAGAGAATTCATTTCTATTCCCGAGATCATCATCAAAAATCAGAACCCACAGGAAATCATTTCCAGGGCACTCAAATTAATACCAAAGAATTACGGTAACACACCTGCATTAATGACTGGTTTTTACAGGGAAGGCGTTTTGAAAAAATATGAACTTCAGACCTATTCCGAAGCAATATTGCAGATTTATAAAAGTGCATATTCGGGAACTCTTTATGGTGATCAGATTAAGATTTATAAAAGCAGAAAAATTGAAAACACAGATCGTAGTGACACACTGGCAATAAGACTCAAAGCAGGTTTAAGCACATGTCTCGACCTTGACGGGGCAAAGAACATCTTTGATTTCCTGGCCGGTGAGAATATGTCTGACTACACTTACAGGATGACAGATATCGTTACCTACGATGATGAATCAGCTTATGCTATCGAGTTTGAGCAGCGCGAGAATGTTGATCTTCCTCTTTTTCAAGGCACAATATATATCAATACTATTGATTATGGAATCCTTAACGCTGAATTCGAGATCAATCCAAAGTTAATCCATGAAATGAAAGATTCGTTTATTTCGACCACCTCACATGGATTTAATACCTGGCCCGCTTCAGTAAAATATTCTGTGAGTTACCGGAAAATGAACAACAGATATTTTTTAAATCATGTAAGAGGTGATTTGATTTTCACTTCAAGTCAAAAAAGGAAACTTTTTAATACCCAGTTTAAAGTATTTTTTGAACTAGCGATTACAGAAGTAGATTTATCGAATGTTACCCGGTTTGACCGGGAAGAACTTGCACCTATTCATTCAATTTTCTCCAAGACTATTAAGAACTATGACCCTTTGTTCTGGGGGAACCAGGATTTTCTGAGACCTGAAGACAATCTGCTTAAGGCTCTTAAGAATATGCATGTGAATCTTCAGGAATTCTCAAAATAATCATTTCATGACTCGGCTCTGAAAGAGCCATAAATGAATAACCCCCGGTGCAACCGGGGGTGACACTGCAACATATCTTCAACAGCTCTGAAGGAGCTGAATATCATAATCATGAAAACATTTTTATTAAACCCCTTCGGGGTTTTAGATCATAT
>OCZT010006213.1_pt1 | contig 11845 bp, 11 predicted proteins | sample 1539031 | NCBI WGS metagenome assembly OCZT01 (sample SAMEA3539308, study PRJEB22396) | soil metagenome | biome: tundra; feature: field; material: soil | place: USA | collected 2010-05 | depth 0.15 m
CAACAACCACAAGGGATCGCGGCCCTCAGATCAGTGCTAGGCCAGGTAACTTCGGACTAGTTGACTTTGACCGACGCCTGCGCCCAACGACCAGAAACACACCGAGGCACCCCATTAGTCCACAAACTCTTGAAATCTGGAGGACAGCTTGCCTCTCATCTGCAGCCTGACGGTCCGAGTCAGAGGCGCTTACGTCGCCTCGCGAGCGCCTCCTGGGCATCGTTCCAGACGCGCGGGTCTACGATCCTCCATTCGCCCATGCGCTTGTACTCGGGGCGCTTGACAACGCGTGCCAGCATGGTCGGATGCCAGCCGAGTTCCGCTGCTGCTGCTCGGACGGAAGCGCCGCCTCGCACAAGCTCGAATGCGCGCCGTACGTCTGCCGCTCTCCCAGGATCTCCTTCGACATCGCCTGAGCGACTTCGGCGATAACCGTACGGTAGCTGGCCCCCCTGAGCCCGAGAGCGCGGGTGCCGTTGTGCCTTGGCCTGCCTGCCCGCTGCCATCCGAGCGACAATGACGCGCCGGTCGTATGCGGCTACTGCGTGACCGATGCCGTCGAGCAGCAGGGCGGCGGGATCGCTAGAGCCGTTGCCGCTGGATCCATCGGCGTATAGCACTCGAACGCCTGCATGAGCAAATGTCCTGAGAGCGTCGTGGGCCGCATATTCGTCACGGGCTAGCCGCGTGCGCTCTTCTACCAGCAGGACGCCTGCGCCATGTTCAAGACACGCCGCCAAGGCCTCAGAGAGACCAGGGCGCTCAGCCATGGGCAGCGTGCCCGAGCGATCCTCGAATACTCCAGCCGCGATCGAGAGCCCGTTCGCCGTGGCGTAGGCCTCACATGCCTTCCGCTGACGGTCCGGTCCCGAGGCCCGCTCCTGCTCAGCCGAGGACACACGACGGTAGGTGACGCACCGAGCAGCGTCGAGGCTGGGAAGCGGGTTCATGGTAGAGACGCCAATGCTTCGCACCTGCGGCATATTTTACTGTAGATTGTGCACTAAACGCGAGCGTTGCGTGTACAAACGTCCCGTTGGTCCTAACGGTCCCGGGACCGTGCTTGTGCGTCAGTCGTCCGTGATCACCGAGTCGCCTTCGCAACGCCGGAGCAGTCCGGCAGCGAATATGTGCACAAGCGAGAGTGCGATATGAAATGCCGGCATCGGCTTCTTCCTGACTGACGTTGAGCGGCGCGTTCGGGTCGTCAGTGCTGCCGAAGCGATTCAGGGCTCGTTCAGGGCGAGGAAACGACGGTGATGCCTGCCTCCTGCGTCGCTTCGGGGGCGCTATTGACGAGAAGCGTCGCCTGGTCGTCGTAGATCAGGGGCTCTTCGGCGATCCAATGAAGCGGACGCAGACGCGATGGAGTGCTGATCACGATCGCAATCGTAGAAGCCCGCTGGCTAGGGTGTGCGGCGTGCCCGACGAGTTCATGACCGTCGCCGAAGTCGCCGAGACGCTGCGGCTCAATCAGCAGACGATCCGCAACTGGATCGACGCGGGCATATTGCCTGCTGTCCGCCTCGGCAGACGGGTTCGGGTCAAGCGCTCTGACTTCGATCGGCTGGTGGAGGAGGGCTATAGCGGTCCCAGCAGCTCCGCAAGCAGCTCATCAGGCGTCTGGGAGGGCGAGATCCGGATGCCCGAGCTGCCGTAGGTCTGTCCGACCGTCGCGTCGTCGGGATCAGAAACGCCCCATGGCCCGAGCAACCCTCTTCGTAACATAGGGGGATCTGAGCGGTCGACTCTATAGACCTAGCTCATCGCTGATCAGCGAAGCCCCCGTCGTCGCGCCAGCGAGCCCTGAGCCTCAGACATCAGCCGAGGACAGCCGTTCATTCTCGTTCATAGTATTACTAAACGTAAGACACGCGGCGATACAGCTCAACGTCAGACACGGCGGGTGTTTTCGCTAGGTCGAGCGCGACCAAAAGTTGGGGTCCGTAGCGAGCGAGCGTAGTGCGCTGCGGATGGAGGAACGATCGCCCAGATTTGAGCCGCGACTGGTGTCGAGCATGCTCGTCGCTCGCGAAGACCGCCTCCTCTTGACCAACCACGTAAGCCACGACCCGTAGGGGAAACACCGCTGGATTGAGATCGAGAGCGATCGGCTCGACGTGAGCCGATCCGAGGTCGAGCTCGCGCAGATGCCGGTGCAGGGTGTTGTAGTGCAGCGATTGCCAGACGAGGAAATGCCCGTGGTAGCCGCCTTTGCCTTTCCCCGCAGCTATCGTTCCGAAGTAGATCAGAGGTCGGCCTCGGTCCCGTTTGAGACGCTGCTTCAGCTTGGCGAACTCGCGCGTGAAATCGCGGCGCTCCAATGTTGAGTCGATCGTCAGATGGTGGGTGGGTCGGCAGGCCGCCACCGCGACCACAAGCCGCTCCGATCGGGTCAGGCGTCGGGTTAGAGGCTTCCCCTGTTGGAGCTTTGCGACCGATACGCTGAGGACGTAAGGGTGGCTATCGACGAGCTTTCGGAACGCGACCACGTCCGGTCATTGTCGCTCGCAGTGACCCACGTCGTGTGAGCGTGTGGAGTATTTCGTCCGCGAAGTAGCCGAGCAGGGCACTGAGGATCTGTCCGTCGCTGACCGCGCCGTCCTGTGGACAGCGACGACCTACGCGTCCTTCACGGCGCAGGCCTACGGCCTCCTTCGCATCGTTCCCGGATCGCCCTCATACGTCCGAGATAACACGCCTGTGGGCGAGGAGAAGAGCCGTTATAGTAACGCGCGAGCTACCTGAAACACGGAGATCCGCGCTCGTTCTTAGACGAGCTTTCGGAGTTTCAGCGCTCCAGCCTCGATGCGCTGCGCCAGCCGCTTGAGGACGGGCATGTGACGATCGTCCGCGGACAGCGCGCGCTCCAGTTCCCGACGCGCTTCATGCTCGTCGCCGCCACCAATCCGTGCCCGTGTGGGTTTGCCGGCGTCGATGATCGCTGCGGATGCGGCGAGGCCGATCTGCGTCGTCACCGGCGCCGCCTGAGTGGCCCGCTGCTGGACCGCATGGACCTGCTGGTCGACGTCAGGGCGCCGGGCGAGCACGAGCTCAGAGCCCCCGCGGCTACCAGTTCGGCCGAGGTCCGCGCGGCGGTGGCCGAGGCGCGCGAGCGCCAGCAGCGGCGCTTGGCCGGAGCCGGGGTCAGCTGCAACGGGGAGATGGACGTGCGCATGGTTCGCCGCCACGTGCGTCTGGCACCACCCGCGCAAGACGCGCTGGCGCGCGCCTACGCGCTGGGCACACTCAGCGCCCGGGGACGGCACCGGGTGCTGCGGGTGGCGCGGACGATCGCCGATCTCCGCCGCCGTGATGGGGTCACCAGCGACGACGTCCTGATAGCCCTGGGACTGCGCCAGCGAGGCGGCGCGGAGTCTGCGCTGGCGGCGTGATGCAGTCGCGCGCCTGCGAGCGCTGCCTGGCGCGATCCTGGCTGCTCGGCCGGCTGGCGGGTCATCTGGATGTCGTGCGCGAGCGGGTCGCGGCGCTGCTTGGATTGGGCTGCGATGAGCTGATCGCGGCGGTCGGTGGCCGTGAGCGGGCACGGATCGCGCTCGAGCTACAGCGCTTCGACGCCGCCCGGCTCCGGGTGGCGTGCACGGCCGCCGGGCTGCAGGCGATTTGCGGCTGCGATCGAAGCTACCCGCGCACAGTCGCCGAGCTCGCGTCGGCGCCGGGCGTGCTCTACGTCGGTGGCGGGCTGCAACGCTTCCTGGCGGCGGTCGGCGCCGACCCCGTCGCGCTGGTCGGATCGCGCCAGGCATCGCCGTACGGGATCGAGGTGGCACGGTCGCTGGGACGCTCGCTCGGGGCGGCTGGGATCACCGTGGTCTCAGGCCTGGCCCTGGGGGTCGACTCGGCGGCTCACGCCGGCGCGCTGGACGCGGGGGCACAGACCGTCGCGGTCATGCCCGGCGGCGCCGAACTGGCCTACCCGGCGAGCCGGGGCAGGCTGCATGGACGGATCTGCGCGACTGGAGCTGTCGTCTCCGAGCTGCCGCCCGGCTGCCGGCCGCGGCGCTGGACGTTCCTGGCCCGCAACCGGATCATTGCCGGCCTGAGCGCGATGACGGTGGTGATTGAGGCCCGGAGCGGGTCCGGCTCGCTGGTCACCGCTTCGGCCGCCCGTGACCTCGGCCGCCTGACGGGCGCGGTGCCCGGCCGGATCACCTCGCCGCTGGCCAAAGGTCCCAACCAGCTGCTGGCGGACGGGGCGGCGGTGATCAGAGGCCCGCGGGACGTACTCGACGCGCTCTACGGCGCCGGTGAGCGGACGATCGCGACGACGACCGTGAGACCGGAGCTCCCGCCCGAGCTGATGTCCCTGCTCGGCGCGATCGGGGACGGCACCGACACCGTCGCGGGCCTGGCGAAGGCGGGTTATGCGTCGGACCGCGCGCTGGCAGCAGTGGCCTCGCTGGAGCTGGCCGGCTACATCCGGCGTGAACCGGGTGGGCGGTTCACGATCATGCCGTGAGCTCAGTGGAGAGCACTAAGCTGATCCGGCAAGATGCGAGGGCAGACCTTCATTGCCGCCGGCGCCGCGGTCGGTACCTCCTCCCGGATCCCGCGGGCGCTGTCGATCGCCGGCTCTGACTCCGGCGGGGGCGCCGGCATTCAGGCTGATCTGAAGGCGTTCGCCGTCTGCGGGGTCCACGGGATGACGGCGATCACCGCGCTGACGGCGCAGAACACCGTCGGCGTGACGGCCGTCCACGGCGTGCCCGCGGAGATGATCCTGGCCCAGGTCCGGGCGGTGCAGAGTGACATCGGCATCGACGCGGTCAAGATCGGCATGCTCGGGACGGTGGCGGCGATCGTTGCGGTGGCACAGGCGCTGGTCGAGCTCGGGGCCGAGATCCCCGTCGTGCTCGATCCGGTGATGGTGTCCGAATCCGGCGCAGCACTGCTGGAGCCCGAGGCGCGCCGGAAGCTAGTGAGCGCGCTGCTCCCGCGCGCGACCGTGATCACCCCCAACCTGCCCGAAGCGTGGGCGCTGCTTGCCAGCCAGGGTTGCGAGCCGACCGAGGACGCCGACGTGGAGGAGCTCGCCCGCCGCCTGCATCGGCTTGGCCCCCAGGTGGTCGTGGTCACCGGCGGACACCGCGAACAGGCCGTCGACCTGTTCTTCGACGGATCCAGCCTGATCGAGCTGGCGGGCGAGCGCTATCACACCGACGCCGCACATGGATCGGGCTGCACCCACTCATCCGTCCTGGCGGCCCGCCTGGCCCACGGGGACACCCCACTGGAGGCGGCGCGGGTGGCCAAGCGGCTGGCCTCGCGGGCAGTCAGGGACGGGTTGCACGAGCTCGGCGCGGGCCCCGGACCCGTCGACGTACTCGGCCTGCGCGCGGCAAACGCCGATCCAGCGGGAGACCTGGCGGCCCGGGGCTCAGCGCCGTGATTCGGAGATCTCAAATCACGACACCGGTACGTGGCTGACCCGGCTCGGAAGTCTTGGCAACTTTGACATAATCATGTGAGTGCGCTTCTTGAGGATGAAGCCGGGCCACGGCGAGGTGCTGATAACCGAGGGCGACGTTGAGCTCGCCGAGGATGAGCGGCGCCTGATTGAGGAGTTCCGCCGACAGCTCGACGCCGGTCTGTGGGCGGCGGTTCCCTTCAAGGACCCTCAGGGACGGCGCCACGCGCAGATGGTGCGCTCGTTTGACGATGTCCCCAGGGATGCCGACCGCGTGATCTTCTTTCCGCGGGCGGCGGGCGGCCGGTAGGCGGTCGCGGCCGGTGCTGCTGGCGCTCGCGGCAACCGCGCTGGTCGCCATCGCGCTGCTGTCAGAAGAGCTGCTGCCGCGGCTGGACGAAGCGTGGTCACGACACCGCGCGCGGCGCCGCCGCACGCCTGTGACTCCGTATGACCCGGGCCGGGAGCGACGGGCCGAGCAACGCGCCCGGATGCTGCTGCGCTCGTGCGTCAACGAAGAGGAATGGGCGATGTACCGCGAACTCGGCTTCATCCGCGTGTGGGGCAGCCAGTCCGACGGGCCCGTCCACGCCGGGGGAACGCGGGGCGCGCCGTATGCGTACCTGATCTATCCCCATCGCGCGATCGTCGCCTACCTGGCCCAGACGCATCGACTGCTCAACGAGTACTGCGTGGTGTTCCCGGACGAGACCCGTCCGTACGGCAGCGCCCGCCTGCCTGACTCAGACGATGTGCTGGCCAAGTGGATGGCGCTGACCGGCGACGAGCGCCGCCTGATCTCGACCGCCAACATGCATCTCCCCGGACGCCAACTCGATCCCACCCGGGTCAAGCGCGATCTGTGGCGCCTGTCGCAGTGGGAGCGCGCGCGAATGCGCGACGCCGCCCGCAACCCGACCTCCACGCCGCTCGACACCGCGGGCTGACGCCGCCCGCAACCCGACCTCCACGCCGCTCGACACCGCGGGCTGACGCCGCCCGCAACCCGACCTCCACGCCGCTCGACACCGCGGGCTGACGCCGCCCGCGACCCGCCCGCCCCCCGGCCGGCCGTCACGGCCTCCCGGCCGCTACAGTCCGGCCCGCGATGACCCCCGCCGGCTTCGATCTCAAGCACCGCAGCCGGGCGCTCACCGAGGGCCCTGAGCGGGCCGCGGCCCGCGCGTACCTGAAGGGGATCGGCTATGACGACGACGCGCTGGCGCGCCCGATCGTCGGGGTCGCCAATACGTGGATCGAGACGATGCCGTGCAATTTCCACCTGCGCGCGCTCGGGGCGAAGGTCAAAGAGGGGATCCGGGCCGCCGGCGGCACGCCGATGGAGCTCAACACGATCGCGATTTCGGACGGCATCACGATGGGCACCGCGGGCATGAAGACCTCGCTGGCCAGCCGCGAGGTGATCGCCGACTCGATCGAGCTCGTCTGCCAGGCCCACATGTTCGACGCCGTCGTCGCACTGAGCGGGTGTGACAAGACGATCCCCGCGACGGTGATGGCGCTGTGTCGCCTGAACGTGCCCAGCGTGATGCTTTACGGCGGCTCGATCATGCCCGGGCACTACCGGGGTGAGCGAGTCACGATTCAGGAGGTCTTTGAGGCGGTCGGGGCGCACGCCGCCGGCCGGATCACCGACGATGAGCTGACCGCGCTCGAGAACGCCGCATCGCCCGGCGCAGGAGCCTGCGGAGGGCAGTTCACGGCCAACACGATGGCGATGGCCTTTGAGGTGCTTGGCATTTCCCCAGCGGGCTTCTCGATGGTCCCGGCCACCCATCCGCGCAAGGCCGAGGTGGCCGCCGACGCCGGACGGCTGGTGATGGACGTGCTGGCCCGCGGTCTGCGTCCCAGCGACATCATCACCCGCGACAGCCTGGAGAACGCGATCGCAGCGATCGCCTGCAGCGGCGGGTCCACCAACGGCGTGCTGCACCTGCTGGCGATCGCGAGAGAGATGGGGATCGGGCTGTCGATCGACGATTTCGACGTGATCAGCGACCGCACGCCGCTGCTGTGCGACCTCAAGCCCAGCGGCCAGTACGTTGCCCCCGATCTCTACGAGGCGGGCGGGGTGCCGCTGGTGATGAAGCGGCTGTCCGACGCAGGCTTGCTGCACGCCGATGCGATCACCGTGACCTCCAAGACCGTCGGCGAGATCGCCCAGGCAGCCCAGGAGACCGCGGGCCAGCGCGTCGTGCGCCCGCTCGACGATCCGATCAACGAGAACGGCGGCCTGGCGATCCTGCACGGAAACCTGGCCCCCGACGGCTGCGTGGTCAAGCTGACCGGCTACGAGCGGCGAAAGCAGACTGGCCCCGCCCGAGTGTTCGAGTCAGAGGAGGACGCGATGGCGGCGGTCACCTCGCGCTCGATCCAGCCCGGCGACGTGATCGTGATCCGCAACGAGGGCCCCGCCGGCGGACCCGGCATGCGCGAGATGCTGGCGGTGACGGCCGCGCTCGTCGGTGAGGGACTCGGCGGGGAGGTGGCGTTGATCACCGACGGACGTTTCTCTGGGGCCACCCGCGGGCTGATGGCCGGCCACGTGGCGCCCGAATCGATTCGCGGCGGACCGATCGGGCTCGTGCGAGACGGCGACGAGATCACGCTCGACGTGGCTGCCCGTCGGCTGGACGTGGCGCTCTCCGATGAGGAGCTGGCGATGCGAGCCAAGGCATATCAACCCCCCGTCCGGCCGTTTCCAGGGGTCGCGCTGGAGAAGTACTCGCGGCTGGTTTCTAGCGCCGCACGGGGTGCCGTCACCTGGTGACGGGCCCCGCCAGGTTGCTGCGGCCCTGGAGCTTATACCGGCCAAGCCTGCGCAAAAGCGCTGCCACCAGACAGGAAATGAAACGCGACTTGCAGAATTAGGTTGGGTCGGGTGCTGGCTCGCTCCGTGTTCGCGGGTCGCTAGCATGCTGAAGGGGTAATTTCTTCGTGGCCAACGTCTCATATCTACGTCCCCTGATCGGCGAGCGCCGCTCGATGGCCGGGGCAACTGGCGCCGGCGGCGCGTCGCGTCGCTTTCGTTCCGGGCGCTACCTGATCGGCGGCGCGCTGCTGGTGGTGATCGCCGTGCTGGCGGTCGGCGCGCTGATCATCGTGTCCGCCCGAGCCAGCCTGACCGCCGACCAGGTCGCGCTGGCCAAGGTCGGGATGCCGCTCGGCGGCGGCTCGATCCAGAGCGTGAGCGCCGTCGCCGGGCCTCACAGCCGTCCGGTCGCGATGCAGATCCGCGGCTCGCAGATCTGGCCTGAGCACCTGATCCCTGCCAACGAGACGCTGTCGATCCAGATAGTGGTCAAGCGTCCGGGCTGGATCTCCTGGCTGGCTGGGAAGACGCAGTCGCTGCACCTCTCGGTCACGGCTCCGACTGCCAGTCTGGCCAGCCACTACCTCACGCTCGCCGCCGGGGCCCCCCTGAAGCTGAAGTTCAAGGCGCCGATCCGGGCCTACTCCTACGGCGCGGCCGGCCATCTCCGGCGCCACGTTCTGGCCGCAGCGAGCAGCGTGGTCACGTTGCCCCGCACGGCCGAGGCCGGCAACATCTTCGTCTCGGCCACACCGCGTTCTTGGGAGAGCTCTGGCGCGCGACTGGTCAGCTGGTTCCCGGCTGGCGCGGCAGCGACCGCGGTCGCCGACCCGGCTCCCGGATCCCCGATCAAGTCCGGGACGCCGATCATGCTCACCTTCTCCAAGCCGATCGCCAAGGCGCTGGGCTCCCACCGGCCGCCGGTTTCGCCGATCACCCAGGGCGTCTGGCACACGGTCAACAGCCACACGATCGTCTTCCGCCCCCAGGGCTATGGCTACGGGCTCGGGGCCAAGGTCGACGTGGCGCTGCCCGCGGGCGTGAGGCTGATCGGCAGCCGGCAGAGCGGCTCCTCCAACGTCGGCACCTGGACCGTCCCCGCCGGATCCACGGTGCGCCTGCAGCAGATGCTGTCGCTGCTGGGCTACCTGCCGCTCACCTTCCACTACAAGGGGGGCGCAGGCGTCGGGCGCACGTTCGCCGACCAAGAGGCGGCGGCGATCGATCGGCCGGCCGGCCGGTTCTCGTGGACCTACCCCAACACGCCTAGCGCGCTGCGCAGCTTCTGGTCGCCCGGCGCCTCGGGCGTGATGACCCAGGGGGCGCTGATGTCGTTCGAGAACGACCATGGGATGCTCGCCGACGGCGTCGCCGGCCCCGCGGTCTGGAAGGCGCTGATCGCGGCGGTCATCGCCGGACATCGCTCCAGCTTCGGCTACACCTTCGTAACGGTCAGCGAGGGCTCGGAGACGCTCAACCTGTGGCACAGTGGCCGGACCGTGATCGGAAGCACGCCGGTCAACACCGGAATCGCCTCGGCACCGACGGCCACCGGCACCTATCCGGTCTACGAGCACCTCCCGGTGACCACGATGAGCGGCACCAACCCCGACGGCAGCCACTACAGCGACCCGGGCATCCCGGACGTGAGTTACTTCAACGGCGGCGACGCGCTGCACGGCTTCACGCGCGCGCAGTACGGCTCCCCGCAGAGCCTCGGCTGTGTCGAGATGCCCTTTAGCGTCGCGGCGCAGGTCTATCCCTACACACCCATCGGTACCCTGGTCCACGTCACCTAGGGCTAGGGCTGCCGGTTGCCAAGCAGTCGCGGTAGCCGCCGATTGACCCGGGCGGCCTGGGGAGGCAAGAGGTCTGCTCGCGTTGGTGGCGAATAAGCGCCATGCCGACATGCAGACGCTGAAGGACCCCACCGCCGCAACCGCCGCCCAGCCCCCTCTTTCGGCGGCGTGGGATTCCGCCGTGCAGGCCTTTGATCGCGATCTATGCCGGCGCGCGGTCGCGCCCAAGACCCGCCACGCGTATGGGATCGACACATCCCAGTTCGCGCATTGGGCCGACTCACGCGGGCTGCATCCGGGCACCGTCGACGTCCGCGCGCTGCGCCGTTACGCCGCCAGCCTCTCTCAGCGCGGTCAGGCCCCATCCACAATCGCGCGCAAGCTCGCGGCGCTGCGCGGCCTGTTCCGCGCCCAGGTGGAGCTCGGCGAACGCTCGGAGAACCCCGCCGAACTGCTCAGCTCCCCCAAGCGCGTCCAGCGGTTGCCGCGCGTGCTCAGGGCCGGCGAGGTCGCGGCACTGCTCGACCGGATCCCCACTACAACTCCGCTGGCGCTGCGCGACCGGGCGCTGTTTGAGCTTGCCTACGCATCGGGCTTGCGGGCCGAGGAGCTCGTCTCGCTCGATCTGGAGTCGATCGACTTCGATTCCGAACTGGTGCGCGTGGAGGGCAAAGGCGGCCGTACGCGTCTGGTCCCGGCCGGCGAGCATGCGCTCGCGGCGCTCGAGCGCTACCTGGGCCAGGGCCGGCCGGCTCTGGCGCTCGGTGAGCAGCGCTCGCTGTTTTTGTCGAAGTCCGGTCGCCGCCTCGGCACCTCCGACGTCAGGCGTCGGCTGCGCACATGGGCCCGGCTCGCAGCCGGTCATGCGCCGGCGCTGGCCGAAGCTCATCCGCACGCGCTGCGCCACTCGTTTGCCACTCATCTGCTCGATGGCGGAGCCGACTTGAGGGTGATTCAGGAGCTGCTGGGACACTCGAGCATCTCGACCACGCAGGTTTACACTCGGGTAGAGTCGGCTCGGCTTCGAATCGCCTATTCCCGAGCTCATCCTCGCGCCTAAGTCACCTGGGGTAACACTGCAAACCAACGTCAAAGCGATCGAGCTCCACGAGCTGTGGAGACGATATAAGGCCTCTGGTGACGAACGCGCCCGCGAGCGTTTGGTCGTCGCCTACTCGCCATTGGTGAAATACGTGGCCGGCCGGATGGGCTCGGGATTGCCCGCACACGTAGAGGAAGCCGATCTGATCTCCTATGGACTGGGGGGTCTGATCTCGGCGATCGAGCGATTTGACCTCTCCCGTGAGATCAAGTTCGAGACCTACGCGATCACGCGCATCCGCGGGGCGATTATCGACGAGCTGCGCGCGCTGGACTGGGTGCCCCGCTCGGTCCGCGCTCGGGCGCGCGAGTTCGAGCGCGCGAACATGAAGCTGGAGGCGCGTTACCAGCGCGCGCCGACCGACGAGGAGATGGCCTCGGAGCTGGCGATCACTGTGACTGAATTCCTGGACGCGCTCGTGCAGATTTCGAACTCCACGATCGTCGCGCTCGACGAGCTGTGGAACGTGTCGGACTCCAGCGGCGACAAGGTGTCGCTGCTCGACACGTTGCCCGATCGCCGTGCTCTCGATCCGCAGGTAGTCGTCGATCAGAACGAGGTACGTGACCGGATCGCCGACGCGATCGCCGCGCTGCCCGAACGCGAGAAGCTGGTCGTGGCCCTGTATTACTACGAGAACCTGACGCTGCGGGAGATCGGCGAGGTGCTCGGCGTGACCGAGT
>OCZT010006214.1_pt1 | contig 11841 bp, 10 predicted proteins | sample 1539031 | NCBI WGS metagenome assembly OCZT01 (sample SAMEA3539308, study PRJEB22396) | soil metagenome | biome: tundra; feature: field; material: soil | place: USA | collected 2010-05 | depth 0.15 m
TTGTAAGAATGAAAATGGGGAGCGGCGAGCCTATGCAGAGGCAGGGAGGATATTACTTGACTGTTGTTGGCCAGCCGGCTTTTATTAAATCGGCAGACTCAATGAAAAGATTTTCCGAACATTTAAATGAATCAACTAAAAAAAGTACGGAATATGCCGCGACTCCATTGATTGGCGTTTTTGCAGGCGGTGATCTTCGTACCTTTCAGAGCAACATTTCTGAAAAGCTGCGGCATATTTCGGTTCATCAATTAGCGCAGTTGCTTTATCATATAAAAGAAGCACAGAAGTTTTACGAAGGAGAAATAATTCGCGCCGGTGAACCTCTTGTTGAAACCCGGCTGCAGTTTAAAACACGCGGTTTAAAAGAATTGGAACATCTTACGGTAGGAAGGAAAGAAATTCTCTTTGAAGAATTTTTATCTATTGTTACCGAGAACTTTAGACAAATCCTCTACGGAAGGGAAGAGGACGTTGTCGGTATTCATATTATTTCTTATTTCATATCACGCACCACTCCGCCTTTGAGAGATAGACCTACTGTCCGTCCCGGGCAGGGAGTTTCCGGCGGTGCAGGTCAAAAAATACTCGAAAGAATAGCGGCGACTATTCCATTTTCCCGTTATGGAAGTCTGCTCCGTGCAATTTCACATAATCAATCACAAACTGCCGTGCTGGGTATTAACCAATTAACAACAGGATTATTCCGCGCTTTGGACACCTTCTCGCAAAAGTATAATGACCTTGGCGAATCAATTTCTCTGATTGAAGATAGAATTTTACCCAATTTGCCCGTCTATGAAATATTACACACATTGCGCATTTATCATGATGTCGATTTGACATATTTAAATCGAATGGAAAAAGCATTCCCGGCAGGCAATTCTGCATTTCTTGCCTTGAGGGAAGATATTGATTCTCTGAATAAATATTTGATCCTTTTCCAGAGAGAGCTATTGAGAAGGCATGGATTGAATGTAACAGATTTTTTTGAGGGAGATAAATTTATATCGGATCTGTTACCAACCCTCCGTCCTGATCTTGCAATTGTGCTGCAGCCGGATTTGTTCAACACAGATCCCGAAGTTTTTCTTTCCGCGATTAAGGGTAGTGTTGATAAAAAATGGTTTGATGAGATAAAAAAATTACTCCTTGTTCCTCAGGATGTAAAATTCTGGCGTTCAAAAATGTGGATCTTGCTTGAACAACCTGTAATGCAGCGGGTTGCGAGTTTTGTTGAATTAGCCATCGCATTATATTCATTATCTTCTAATCCCCAGACAAAAGAACTCCCGTTTGCGCCTAAAAAATTAAAACTCCCAACCGATCTGTCAAACGTATTAAAAATGTCAAGCGACGACACCATGCATCAGTTTCTTGCATCCGCTTTTGAATATCTCTCTGTAATTTCCGAAGGTATGGTTGAAGTGCCCATTAATATAATTCGCGCAATAAAAGAAGTCGAGAGAATTATCAAAATCGAAGAGCAGGCACTATCCCTCAAACAACAGGACCTATTAAGGTTCTACCTTCTGCAAATTGCCCGCCTTACAGGCGAGAACGGCTAGATTCTCTCTAAAAACAAAACTCATTATGCTCAAATCTTCGCTCTCTTTCTATCGTAGGTTTAAGTCCTACCCAACTACTAAAAAAAGCCTGATTTCGTAATGAAATCAGGCTTTTTCTTTAATATCCAGATTAAACAACTAATATAATTCTCGAACTCAAAGTGTTTTTATTTCTTATTAACTATTACAGTTCTTTGCCGGTAAAATTTCTTAGATCATAATTATAAATTTGCATTATTTGTTCGTTAATATCCTTTAAATAATAAACGTCATATTGTTTTTCAATATAATTTCTTTTTAGTGAATCCAAACTTAGTGTATATATTAACTTTATATTATTAGAAACGGTCTGTTTTTTCAATTTTAGGGTCAGTTCTATTTTAGGGAGAAATGCTTCACATATTATTACGGATTTATCTTCTTTTTTTAAAATCGTTGGAATAACTCTATCCAAATATGCCGTTTCTTGAATCCTTTTATTATAATTGATTATAAAAGGTCCCTGAAGTTTAAATCCATATGTATCAAAATTTAATAAAAATGAGGACAATATTAATGAAAGACAAATCACTTGAAAAATTGTTTTGGATAACTTTAGATAAAACAATATCAATATTAAAGGAACAACCGGTAATAAATAGCCCGCTTCTAATGGAAGTCTGATAAACAATAAAATGAAAACAATAATGCTCAAGCTAATGAACCAGAAGAATGGAAACTGTCTGCCATTTAATTTTATATCTTTTCTCTTAGAAAAGAATTGCGAGATAATAATAATGCCTCCCGCAAATACTCCTAAAGTACCAATTATTCCCCATACTCTTATTGAAGCTCTACCAAGGATAAGAGGAAATTTCGGATAATCCGGCTGGTCAAACGTTAAAAAATTTAAGCCATACTGTATAATCAAAGGAGAGTATATGGAAAACAAGATTACGGAAAAGATTAAAAGATATTTAATTATCAGTTTAGTAACATTCTGATTTTTGTACAAGATAACAAAATAAACTAAAATCGGGATGATCATTATCCCTGCTGTTAGCCTGCACCCGGTCGCCACTGCTAAAAAAAGTGCACTTATAATGCCTTTATCGACTAATAGAAAATAAATGGCTCCTAAAATAAAAGCCAATGACCAGACATAGTCCATCAACACGATACTGTTAATATAAAAAAGAGTGTTAAGTCCGAATGCTAAAACTGCTAAAAATATTCGGTTATCATTATTCTTTTTATAAATATCAAGAATTGAAGCAAAAAAATAAATGGCAAGAACGCTAAATAAGACTGACACAAAATTAAATATTCCGGGAAAAGCAAAGGGGATTTTTGTAAACCATAGTAATGAGGAGAAAAACTCCAATACCGGGTATCCGGGAAAACGGGAGGGTTCATAAATATGTTCATAAACTATTTTATACCCGGATAAAATTTCACGCCAACCATCTGCATCAAGCCCAAATCCTTTTGGAAAAATTATTAAAGCAACACTGTAAAGGCATAAAAATAAAACAGAAACTTTTTCTTTACTATAAACGAATATATTTCTAGAAAAGTTTGTTAAAACCACCCGAATACCGATATTTTTTTGTCTAAATACATAAAATTAAATTGTTCATTATTTAAATATTCTTCTCATTTTAATTTAATGGTAAGATTTTTAATTACAAATTATTTATTAAATAGAATTTCTATTTCCCTTTATTATTCAAATAAAATAATTTGGCTAAGCTTATATTACATAAACCAGTTTATTTTATTAAATTAAGTTGAGCACAAATATTTTTTCCGTGCTGTTATTGTTGTAAGACCTGTTGACGTCAGAGTCGGGAGTGCTGAATGATGAATGTTGGGAAATGGCATCCAATTTTTTTCATGTACTAAAGATCAGGTTGGTATGGGAGGCATTTCAAAGAAAATTATTCTTCTTCTTGATATAATTTTTATTGTGTTAGGCATTCTTGGTTTTATTCAGATAAAGCAAAAGTCCGATCTTCCTCTCCTTTTTGGGACCGGGGAGGCAACAAGTTTCAGTCAGAGGGAATATTATATCAAGACTCCGTTTGAATTCTCTATGAATCTTAGCCGTGGGTTTACAAAAAATATTGTCTTACAGGCAGGGATAAAATACCGTTCTGTCAATACTTCAAATTTCGAACCCGGAAGTAAATTTTATTCATTACCGGATCCCCGCAGCCGCGGAACAGTACAATGACTTGCCTTCACATTGTTATTCCGGTATGACAGCCGCGATAGTTATATTAATCCCGGTTACGGCAACGTCGTACAACTATCATCGGAGTTGGCTCCTGAATTTGGCGGTTCCTTTTCGCCATATACTAATGCGGGATTCTGGCTGCAGCATTATAATACACTATTCTACCCAAAGACAGTACTTGCTGTCCGTTTTGGTATGCAGTCAGTTTTCGGAAACAATTTACCTGTCCAATTACTACTCTCGCTGGGGGGAGATCGAACTTTGCGCGGTTCAGTTCAGGACCGTTATCTCAGTAAAATGCAGGCGGTAGCTACTGCCGAACTACGTTTTCCCATTTTCTGGCGATTCGGTGGTCTGCTAGGTATTGATGCTGGAAAAGCTTTTAACGGTATTTCCGGGTTCGGGCTGAAAAATTGGAACTCAAATCCTACCGTGGGTGCAAGGTTTTATTTTGATACATTTATTGTACGAGCCGATCTTGGATTTGGTAATGAGACGACGGGGTTCTTTCTGAATTTCGGACACGTCTTTTAGCAGCATTCCTGAAAACGATGTTCTATTAAATCCTTCATATTTAAAATACTTTGTTGAAGGCGGTGTGGTAGGTGTTAATTATAGAAAAAGGCCGTCTGCGAACAAAACGGCCTTTCTTATAAAAAAGTAGGATATGTTAATATTAATTCAATAAAAAAGATTTGTCACGGAACATGTCATTATTAGGGTTATCATTATGATTATCCGAATTAAGAAATTCCATTAGTTTGGGTAATGCGGTTTTAAGTTGGTCCTTTCGAAAAAATCCATCGCCTCCAAGGTCATGTGTTAATTCCAGGTAATCATCATTATCATAAAAACTTGTCATAATAATTATTGGAGAATTCGAACCATTATTAATTATGGATGAAATTTCTTCCCCCCTTAACTTTTTCATTCCCAAGTCGAGAATAACTACTCTGGGATTATAAATTTTCACCTTCTCTTCTGCCTCTTCAGGAGTGACCGCCCAAACAACATTAGTTAATTTCATTTGGACAATTAAAAAATCCAGCGTAGTGGCTAAAAATTCTTTATCATCATCAATTATCAAAATACTATCAGATTCCATATCAAATCCTTGTCATAAATTTTAATGCCAATCTATTTCTAAAATCCATCTCTAGCAATCGGGGAAAGCCTGATATTATTTAGATAATCCCTGAGACGGAAATCACACATGGAGTATTATTTTCAATAAGATAAAGAAATCACTATATCATATTTCGATATTTCATATGGCGTATGAAATTAATCTCAACAATAAAACAATACAGAATTTGTAAATTTCTTCATAGGTAATTTTTCATGGGGGAAAAAGAAAAGGAATAGAGGGAAAGTATTTTAAGAATAATTCAAAATAGAAATTAAATTTTTATCCAATATGGGTTTTGATATGAATTTATATTTAAGACCCGAAAAATCAAAGGAAAGTTTATCCAAGGCAGAAATAAATATTATCAAAGGTTTATAATGCTTATAAATCTTCTTTGCAGCATCAATTCCATTTAATTCCCCCTTCAAACTAATATCCATTAAAATCACATCGGGTTTTTCATGAAGTGCAAATTCTACTGCCCTGGACCCCTCAGTGAAAACTCTTAAAACATTATAACCGCTTTTCGATAATATCCGTTTTAGATCCAGAGCGAATATCGTTTCATCTTCTACTATAAGAACATTTTTCATATTTATATCCAAGAATTAGTATGAAGCGAGTTTTATTCGCTACTTAGGGTTCCAATATTAAACTAAAAATATTAAAAGACCATTGATCTGGAACATATTTGATCATTATAACCGATTTTATAAACACTATTCCTTATCTTTTTATTGAGAATAAGACCTTATTGCAATGAATCGTGACTATAATAATCAAGAATTGGAATTTTAATATTACAATTGGCTCAATAACCGGGACAAGTTTTCATTTTTGTAAATAATGAGCATTGTCCTGTTTTTATTATTGTATATTAATTATATTATTTTTAATTTAACATACTATGAAAAAAGTTAAAGTATCCCTATTGTTTTACTACTTTTATTATTATTTCTATGGAAATAATCCGGGAGACTTTTGCTTAAATTAAAAGCCTGAAATTAAGAAAATTATAAAGTCACCCGGTCCAATGACCGGGTTTTTTATTATTATGAAAAAAAGAATAGCTATACAAGGATTTGAAGGAAGCTTCCACCAGGAAGCAGCCGACCATTTTTTCGGAGGTAATGTTAAAATTCTCCCATGTGCTACTTTCAGGGAAACTGTCAGACAAGCATCAGATAAAAAGATATCCGACGGGGGAGTAATGGCAATAGAAAATTCAATTGCAGGAAGCATCCTTCCAAATTACAACCTCCTTCAGAAAAGCAGTCTGCATGTTATAGGAGAGATTTATCTTCAGATCAGGCAGCACCTGATGGTTAATCCTGGTGTTGAATTTAAGGAAATAAAGGAAGTCCATTCCCACCCGATGGCTCTGCTCCAATGTATGGATTATCTTGAAAAATTCGATTGGAAACTTATCGAATCTGAGGATACTGCTCTTAGCGCTCAACTTATCCATCAGCATCATAATAAACATGCGGCAGCGATTGCCGGCAGGCTGGCTGCAAAGATGTATGGTCTTGATGTAATTGTCCCCAATATCCATACATTAAAAAATAATTATACCCGCTTTCTTATTCTTCAGAGGGAAGATAAAATAGGGTATATGGATCACCCGAATAAATCGTCCCTCTACTTTCAGACGGACCATTCAAAAGGAAGCCTTGCACGTGTTTTAACTATAATAGCAGATGGTGGGATTAACTTGTCAAAGCTCCAATCATTCCCTATACCCGACAGCGATTGGAAATACTCTTTCTACGTTGATATGGAATTCGATTCTTTGGATAAGTTTAATTCTGTTATTGATGCCATACATCCGGTTACTGAGAAATTAAAGGTGTACGGAATATATAAAAAAGGAATTACCGTCAGATGATAAAAACAGCAGATAGATTAAATAACATCAGCGAATATTATTTTTCTCAAAAACTAAAGCAGATTGATGATCTGAATAAAAAAGGGAGACAGATTATTAACCTTGGTATCGGAAGTCCCGACCTTCCTCCCCATCCGGATGTTATCAAAACATTAAACGAGGAATCTGTAAAACCTAACCAGCACTCATATCAAAGTTACAGGGGTTCTGTTGTCCTACGCAAGGCAATGAGCAGTTGGTATAAACAATGGTACAATGTTGAGTTGGATCCTGAATCTGAAATTCTTCCTTTAATCGGATCTAAAGAGGGAATTGTTCATATATGTATGACATTTCTTAACCCCGGCGATAAAGTTCTGGTTCCTAATCCCGGGTATCCTGCTTACCGCGCGGCGGTTTATCTTACAGGTGCTGATTGCATAGAGTACGAATTGAAAGAAGAGAATAACTGGCTGCCTGACTTTAATTTTCTGGAATCCTTTGATCTGAGCAGCGTTAAAATGATGTGGCTGAACTATCCGAATATGCCGACGGGACAGCTTCCGTCTAAAGAACTGTTTGAACAGGTAATTGCTTTTGGAAAAAAACATGATATTTTAATCTGTCATGATAATCCTTATTCATTCATCCTCAATGATAAACCATTAAGTCTGTTATCAATAAAAGGTGCGAAAGATACTGCCATTGAGCTGAATTCTTTAAGTAAATCACATAACATGGCCGGTTGGCGTGTTGGTTTACTCGCAGGAAAAGCGCAGATTATCAATGAAGTCCTTACCTTTAAGAGTAATATGGACAGCGGTATGTTCCTTCCCATACAGCTGGCTGCGGCAAAAGCATTATCCCTCCCGGTTGAATGGTATGAAGAAGTTAATAATGTATATCGTAGTAGGAGAAGCAAAGTGTTTGTTTTATTAAAAAACCTAAAGACAGGTTTTAGTAAATCCCAGGCTGGTTTGTTTATCTGGGCTAAAATCGATGATTCCGAAAAAGACAGTTATACTTTTGTAGATAAAATTTTGTATAAAGCCGGAGTCTTTATCACTCCCGGTGCAATATTCGGCAGCTCGGGAAACCGTTATATTAGAGTTAGTCTTTGTGCCCCTATCGAAAAATTAGATGAAGCGATTAAAAGAATAGAGGAGATGGAATGATTGTATCAGTTATAGGCACCGGATTAATCGGCGGCTCCCTTGCACTCACCCTTAAAGGCAATTCCTTCTGTAATAAAGTTATAGGTGTTGATTCTAATGCTGTTAACGCACAGCTTGCATTACAATTACAGATAGTTGATAAGATAAGTAATGTTAAGGATGCAGTTAGAAATTCTGATTTTATAATTATTGCTGTTCCCGTAGATGCCGCTCTTAAGGTTCTCGTGGAAGTACTTGATTTTATAGATAATCAGGTTGTAATGGATGTTGGGTCTACCAAAGATCAGATAGTCAAAGTTGCATCCTCCCATCCTAAAAGGAAAAGGTTTGTTGCTACGCATCCAATTTGGGGAACTGAATACAGCGGACCTAGTGCTGCTATAAAAGGAGGTTTCAATGGAAAAGTTACGGTCATTTGCAACCGTGAAGAAAGTGATGAGGATGCTCTTTCGTTAGTAGAGAAAATGTATGACTCCCTCGGAATGAATAGATTTTATATGGATGCAGTAAGCCACGATTTACATGCTGCATATGTCAGCCATATTTCACATATTACTTCTTTCGCACTCGCACTTTCAGTTCTCGAAAAAGAAAAAGAAGAGGATACAATTTTTGAGCTTGCAGGCGGCGGATTCGAAAGTACGGTCAGATTGGCTAAAAGCAGTCCCGATACATGGATTCCAATTTTCAAACAGAACAGGAGTAATATTCTTGATGTTCTTAATGAACAGATATTTCAATTAAAACAAATGAAAAAATTATTGGAGATGGAAGAGTTTGATACCCTATATAAGCTTATTCAGCAGGCAAATGAAATCAGGAAAATATTAAAATAAGGAATGAATTGAGTAATGGAAACAAAACAGTTAACAATGCAATCTATAAAAGACAAATGGAAGAAACGTCCGTTAATTATTTCCGGACCATGCAGTGCCGAATCTGAAGAACAGGTCCTTCAGACCGCAATACAGCTTGCGGAAACAGGAGTCGTTGATATATTCCGAGCAGGGATATGGAAACCGCGCACTCGTCCCGGTACCTTTGAAGGGGTCGGTACTAAGGGACTCCCATGGCTTCAGAAGGCACGTAAAATTTCCGGACTACCAGTTACTGTTGAAGTGGCCTCAGCAAAGCAGGTTGAGGATGCCCTCCATTTTGAAGTGGATGTTTTATGGATTGGTGCACGTTCGGCTGTTAATCCTCTAAGTGTTCAGGATATTGCTAATGCTTTAAAGGGGACTGATGTTCCTGTCTTAATTAAAAATCCGTTGAACCCTGATATAGAATTATGGACTGGCGCGGTTGAGAGAATAGCAAAAGCCGGAGTTGAAAATATTGGTCTTGTCCATCGTGGATTCAGCACATTTGGTAATACCGAATTCCGCAATGCTCCTATGTGGCATCTGGCTATCGAAATGAAAAGAAGGAATCCACAGCTGATGATGATATGCGATCCTTCCCATATTTGCGGAAGAAGGGATATTCTCCAGGAACTTTCTCAAAAAGCAATTGATCTGGATTTTGACGGTCTTATGATCGAAAGTCATATCGATCCGGACAATGCGTTGAGTGATGCAAAACAGCAGATTACCCCCCAAGAATTAAAAAAGCTTATTGATAGTATTAAGTGGAGACATGAAAGCACAACTGAAAACTCTTTTAATCTTGCCCTTGAAAAACTTAGAGAGCAGATAAATCAGCTTGATGATGAACTTATGCAGCTTCTTTCACAAAGAATGAAAATTGCAGACAAGATAGGTGAGTATAAAAGAAATAATAATATCACAATACTTCAGCCGACCCGATGGAATGAGATTCTTGAAAAAGCGGGTATTAAAGGAAAACTTCTTGGTCTGAGTGAAGAATTTATACAGAAATATTTCGATGCTGTACATATCGAAAGTATCAACCATCAGAATACAGTGATGAATTCATAAAAACTGGCCGTTATGAAAAAAGCCGTCCTTTTCTGGACGGCTTTTAGAAACTAACTTTTTACTAATAGGGAACTTTCCCAAATAGCAACAGGTTGTCTACTTCACTTCCTTCTTAATGTATACTTTTTTCCCTTTATCGCTTATTGTATACTTTCCGCCTCTAGGGCCTTCGTATATAATTTTACCGTCAGCGGTTTTACCAACTTCTTTATCTTTAATTACAGTCTTAGTCTCAACTTTTTTGGTAACCTCTTGCTTCATTCCATTTTTCTTGGTTTCTACCGTTTTTGTCATTTCTTTTTTGACTTCTACTTTTTTAACATCGCCTTTCTTAATTACATCTTTTGTAACTTTATGCAGTACTGTGTCTTTTTTGACTTGGTCCTGTGCAAAGGCAGTTGCATTTACACCCCAGAATAATATCGAAAGTAACAATACGATCACAAAAAAATTTCTCTTCATGATATAATCCTTTAATTTGTTAATAGTTTAAAAAATGATATTATAATTTAACTAAAATCTGGAAAAAATTCACTTATCAAATACTTTTTTGTATATCAATAAAGCAAATGCTGCTATTAGCCCAATACCTGCAAAATAATACCAGATATAATAGGCCTTATCATATGCATGAAGAAGCTGCTCCGGTGAAAGTCCCTTTGGGTCCGGGGCATAAATTGTTAACAAATAACCCGAGATACCAAAACCAAGTATTGATGAAAAAAAGACCTGCAGCTGGCTGAACCCTAGGTACAATCCCTCCTCTCCCTTTGGAGCCTGTAAAGAAAAATATTCAAGGTACCTTGGGGAAATAAAACATTCTCCAAACCCCATTATGATTATGCCAGCGATCATCATGACAGTTATCGGATTGGCATGTACGATTCCGAATATTGAAACAGAGGGCCCCATAACTTTTTCAAGAAGCGGGCTCGATGCCATTAGAATTGCCGCTAACGGCATAAGGAACATTCCTACAGTCATTGAGATAACCGCTTTAACGTTTCTCATTAAATTGGTTATCAGCACAACACATGTCATTACTATTAGGGGATCTACATTGGCTATAAATTCAGGAGATGTGTGTTCGCCGACTGTCCTTAAAACATACTTTGGCATCGTTGCATATATCTGCTGTTGTATTATCCAGAAACCTGTGACGATAAAGATCAGTATCAGCAAGCGGAAATTAGTTACTACTCTTAATAATCCTTCACCGACTTCTTTAAATGTTTTTCCTTCCCCTTCCCGGTTTACATTCTTATAAAAAAGAATTGCTACTATAAGAGCTATAAATGTCATTGATGCAGCATAAAAATTTATTGAGGTTACTCCCCATTCCATTCTCAATGGATAAGCGAAAGTCTTTCCCAGAAAGGACCCCACATTTACTATTCCGTAAAATATAGAAAAGCCTCTTGCACGTGTATCTTCTGTTGTTGTTTTTGCAACTGTGCCTGTTATTATAGATTTTATAAAAGAGCCTCCGATCATCACCACTACTAATGAAGGAAGAACTATTGCTTTATAGGGAAGAGCGCCGAGTGAAAAATATCCGATACTTAATAACGCAAAGGCAAGTATTACTGCTTTTCTGAATCCTATTTTATCGGCTAAGGCTCCCGTAAAAGGAGGAAGGAAATAAAGTCCCGCTGAAAATATCCCTGCAATCCATGCCGCATTAATGTCGTTAAAACCAACTACCCTCGAAAGGTATAATGTTATTGCAATGAAAACTGCATAATACGCCGACCTTTCGAATAACTCAACTATGTTTGCTGTCCAGAAGGAACGCGGGAATTTCCAGGTCTGCTTTTTAGGCTTATAATCTTCCAAAATTCATCTATTATTTTGCACCCTAAATTAAAGAAAGACGTTTCAAAACCAAATTTATTATCCGCCCTTTTAGTTTCCCTTAATTGTGATTACTGTTATTTCCGGAGTAGA
>OCZT010006215.1_pt1 | contig 11841 bp, 16 predicted proteins | sample 1539031 | NCBI WGS metagenome assembly OCZT01 (sample SAMEA3539308, study PRJEB22396) | soil metagenome | biome: tundra; feature: field; material: soil | place: USA | collected 2010-05 | depth 0.15 m
GCCGTCTGGGGTGCCAGGTCCAGCAGGTTGCGGATGCTCTGCCGGTTCTTGTCCAAGGTGTAGGACTCCAGCGCCCCCACCACCGCCATGATAAAGATAATAATCGCCGCCGGTCGGAATTCCCCGACGGCCACTGTCGCAGTCAACGCCACGACGACAAAGACATTGACGGTGATCTTCCGCCGATAAATGTCCTGGAAACCGCCGACGAATCGTTGCCACCCGCCGAACACCGTCGCCAACAGCGCCAGCCCCGCATTCACGAACAGCGGCCCAATCTTCCAATGCGCCAAGGCCCAACTCGCTACGATCAGCGCCCCCACGATCCCAGGGACTAGCGCCAACACGGCGAATTCTCGGTATTTAGCGCCGCTGCTCGCAGAATTGTTGCTCATTGCTACTTCCGCGCGGCCTGGCTGGCTTCTTTGCTCTTCGCGGCTTCTTTGGTCTGCGCCTTGTCGCCTTCCTCGCTCGGGCCGCAACACGTCTCTCCTGGACCGCCGCAGCAGCCGCCCGTCTTGCTAAAGGACTCGCGCAACATTCCAAAAAATCCCTTCTTGGTCTTTTGTTCGTTCTTCATGTCAATGCCTTTCATTAAAACCTTCCACTTCTATTTCCTAAAACCGCGCCAACAAATAAAACCCAGCGCCGACGAGCAACACGCCCGCCACGACTCGGATGGCCGCCTCCACCTTCTGTGCCTTTATCGACGCCTTCCCAAAAGACACCCCGAACAGGATCGCGCTCAGCGGCAGGCTGAAGCCGATTCCAAAAGCGGCCATCAGAACCATGCCCCACAGGGCGTGGCCTTGCAGCACCGCCGCCCCCAGCACGATAAAGATCCCCGGGTTGCACGGCAGGGAACATGCCGCCACGCCGCCCCCCATCAATAATCCCACTGCCGCCACGCCTAACACACTCCGGCTGGACGACCTCGCTTCGGTCCTCCGTGCAAGTTGCGGCAGCTTCAACGGCAACATCTTGAGGGCGGCCAGGCCCAGGACTATCGCTATAAGGCCCGCAAAGACCTTCCAATATCGGCCCAACAGCGCCTGCGCCGCCTGCCCCACGAACCCCGCGACAAACCCCAATACGATCAGCGCCAGCGTGGTGCCAACCATGAACGATATCGCCGATGCCAACGCCGTTCGCCGGTTCACCTCTTCACGCGTCCCCGAGTAGGCCACCAGCATCCCCATCGCGGGCAAGGTGCAGCAGGCGCTCCCCACGGCGCTCACCAGCCCCAGCAACAGCGCCAGCGGCACCGCCAGGGTTCCCATGCTGGCCGACTGAAGCGTCTCTGTAACCCAATGCATCATGCGGAATATTCCCTGTTCCTTGCGTTACTTGGGGCAGCATCCCGCCCCGGCCCCTGGCCCGCACCCGTCGGCGCTCCCAGCGGCAACAAACCCCTGCACGAGCTTCGCTTCCGTAATCTCCCCGGACACCGCGCTCATGCCACGTCCCTTGACCAATGCCACTACGCCCGGCACGGACATCTGCTTCCCAACCTTGTCGTAATCAGCCGAGCCTGGTTTCAGGGTAAAAAGGCCGCACTTGGTTCCCTTGCCCTCGATCAGCCGCGCTGCCGCCTTCATCGGCTTCGAAGGAGCCTTGGCCGCCGTCACTTCCTTCCCCGGTAAATAAATGAAAACGGCGTCTGTTTTGACCGCCACGGTGTTCAGCTCGGCAAACGCGCCAATGGTCGTTCCCACGGTCGTTTCGTCCACCGCTGCGTCTGAGTTCGTCACCGAGCCGCCTCCCATGGTCTCTGTGGCCGCCGGATCCGCAAAACCTGCCGGCGACGCTTGCGGCGCGCCCTTATCGCTCCTCACCATGCCTCGCACCACCATCACCCCGGCGATGGCCAGCACAATGACGCCCACCATCCAACGCGATTTGCTTGGCTTCCCGGCGCTATCGCAGCCGCAGCCAGGACCACAGCAGGCTGCGCCCTCTTTCAATGACTCTATCTTCTCAGGTTGTTTTCCGTCTTCGTTCGGTATGCTCATATTTATTTATCCTGTTGGTTTTTTGTTATCTGCTGTTCGCACTACGCGCAGCACTCGCTGCCGCAGCAATTCGCGCCCGCTTTGCGCGCCGTGATCTCCAGGCTCGTGATGTAATCGCTAGGCTTCGCCCCGGCAGGCAGATGAGCGAGGATTTTCTGATACAGCGGGTCCTGCCAGTCCACCATGCCGTCGATGTAGCTGGACTTAGGGTTCAAGACGATGTCGCTTAAGCCCGCCTCCTGCGCCATGCGCTTGGTGTCGGACACAAGCACCGCGCCGGCCACGCAGCCGACGAGGGCCTCCACACTTTCAAGAACGGCGGGGGGCAGCGGTTTGAGTAACGTCAGGTCCGAGACGGGGACGCGCCCGCCGGGTTTGAGAACGCGCGCGATTTCCCGCCACACCTGCGCCTTGTCCGGCGAAAGATTGATCACGCAGTTGGAAATCACCGCGTCCACACTCGCATCCGCCAGCGGCAGATGCTCGATTTCACCCAGCCGAAACTCGACGTTGTCCAGCCCTGTCCGCTCCCGGTAGGCGGCGATGTTCTGGCGCGCCTTCCCCAGCATCTCCGCCGTCATATCCACGCCAATCGCCCGGCCCGTCGCCCCAACCTTCTTCCCGGCGATGAACACATCGAACCCACCCCCCGCACCCAGGTCCAGCACCACCTCGCCAGGCTGCAACGCGGCGAGCGCGTTTGGATTGCCGCAAGAGAGGCCCATGTTCGCCCCCTCCGGCAGCGCCGCCAGCTCTTCCGCGCTATACCCAATATGCTTGGCCAGATTTTCGGATGCCGCCGGTGCGGACCCGCAACACGTCGGCGCCGGCCCGCAGCACGACCCGCCGCTTTTGGCTATTTGGCCATAACCCTCGCGCACTGCCTTCCGGACATCCTCTGCCGTTTTTGTCGCTGTTGATTCTTTCATAAGGATTTCTTGTTCCCAGCCTGGTCCTTCCGCCCGGCTGCGTAAGCCTCAAATACCAGTTTCATTTCGTCGCGCACCCGACGAAACACCGCCAGCTTCTCCTCCTCCGTCCCGGTGGCATGGGCCGGATCATCAAAACCCCAATGATGACGGTTCACCTGGCCTGGAAACATCGGACACGCCTGGTCCGCGTTGCCGCAAACCGTGATCACAGTTTCAATGGGTTGTTGAAGAAACTCGCTCAGGTGCTTCGAGCGATGCCCGGAAATATCTATGCCGATTTCCTTCATCACGCCTATCGCCAGCGGATGCACGTACCCCGCCAGTTTCGAGCCGGCGCTCTGCACCTCGATCAAATCGCCCGCCGCCGCGCGCAGGATGCCCTCCGCCAGGTGGCTCCGGCACGAGTTGCCGGTGCAGAGAATTAAAACCGTCGGCTTCATTTCGCGCATTGGCGCTTGCATAGTTCAACCGGGTCCATCGTTAAAATTCTCTTAAGCCGCGCCGCGTCTTCCGCTACTCGCGGAGCCCCATTGACTGATTGTGCCACCCATTCAACCGCCCGGCGCACCGTCGCCGGAGCCTCTTTGCCGGGCAAACGGTAGTACATCCAGCGCCCCTCCTTCCGCGACTCCACCAGCCCGGCCTGGTAAAGAATCGAAAGGTGCTTGGACACTGTGGACGCCGCTAGGCCGAACAGCTCCGTAATCTGGCAGACGCACAACTCGCCCTTCCGCAACGCCAGGAGCGCGCGGACCCGGTTCTCGTCCGCCAGCGCCTTCGTGATGTTCATGAACTCGCGCATAACCGTTATCCGATATTTAGACATATAACGAAATAAGAATACCGTCACACCGCCAAGCTGTCAACTGCTGTGTCGATTTCATTCAAGACTGGCGATGAAACCGAATCCCGTAGTGCCACGGCGGCAGTTCAATCACCGGCCCCTCGACCTCCAGCAAGCCCGTTTCCTTTGCCCACCCCGCAATCTGCTCCGGCCTCGGCCGGATCTCCATGCGCGGCCCTCGCGGCGTCGCCGGGTCGCAACGCCAGTGCGTCACCAGCACCGCGCCCCCCGGACGCACAACGCGCGCCGCCTCCACCAGCACCCGCGCAGGCTCTTCGCAATGCAAAATATTGAACAGTAGGCAGGCATCCTTGCTGCCCGCCCCGCCGCCAAACCCATCCGCAAACACATCGCCCACGACATACAGCACGTTCCATACTCCCGCTCCTGCCGCCCGTTGCCGCGTGCGCTCGATCATCGCCTCATCAATATCGAACGTCGTCAACACGCCCGAAATCCGCCGCGCCATCGGAATCGTGAACGTCCCGTAGCCGCAACCAAGTTCCACGACGTGCTCGGGCCGGACGTCAATTCCCAACCGGTCGAGAATCATCTCCACATCAAACAGCGTCTCCCAATACGCCTCCTCCGGCATCCCACTCTCGCGCAGTTTCATGACGCGTATTTTGTGCTACGCTCCCCTGAGAGTCTCTGAACCACGTTTCACGTTTCACGCCCCTCAGCACGCCAGCAGTTCCGCGCCCTTGGCCGCCACCTCGCGGATGCGGGCGGGGGTGATCGGCGTTTCGCCCTTCTTGAAACCCATTTCGGCCAGCTTCAGATGCTGGAAGTCCTTAAAGCCGGCCAATTCCATCGTCTTGCGGGCGCACTCCTGGGGGCAGCCGTCAATCACCAGCACTCGGGCGGCACCTCGCGTGTTCGTCATGATGCCTTCTACCCGCCCGCCGATCCCGGCCAGGCAATACATCTTTCCCGTCCCGTCCAGGGTCATTTGACGCCCAGCCTGATCGGACAGACCGCCCACGTCCGATGCGCCCGAGCAGGGGAAAATCAGCTTCGGCGCCGTCGTGCAACTGCATTGAGGTTGTGAGTTCATTGTGTTCATCAGTTTTTCAGTTTTAGTCTATTGTTCAATGTTTCAGTGTTCCGGTTGCTTAGTCCCGTTCTTCAATCGCCCGTCCTCCATCTCGAAATGCCGATCGAACACGTCCAGCGCGCGGTGGTCGTGCGTCACTACCATCACCGCTGCCCCGCGTTCATGGGCGACCTTGCGGAACAACTCCATGACCTGGCGGCCCCGCTGGCTGTCCAGCGCCGCCGTCGGCTCATCGGCCAGAATAAGGCTCGGCTCGTTCGCGAGGGCGCGGGCCACGGCCACGCGCTGTTGCTGGCCTCCCGAAAGCGCGTCGGGAAGATTGTTGGCGCGATCCGCGACGCCCAGGTAGTCGAGTAACTCCATCGCGCGCTCGCGGGCGCGGCGAGGTAGCACGTCGTTGATTTCCAGGGCCACCTGAACGTTTTCGGCGGCGTTGAGGAACGGAATCAGGTTCGATTTTTGGAAGATAAAGCCCAGGTGCTGCCGGCGGAACGCGCGCAGGTCCACCAATGCGCGGTCGGCCTCCATCACCGGTTGCCCGCCGATCACGATGCGGCCGGCCGTGGGCGGGTTGATGAGGCCGATGGCCGTCAATAAAGTGGATTTACCCGCGCCGCTGGGGCCGAGCAGCGCCACCACTTCCCCCCGCGCCACCGTCAGCGACACGTCCTTCATCGCCACGACTTCCGTGTTACCCGAACCATACACCTTCGTGAGGTTGAAGGCTTCGATGGCAGGCGTGGTCTCGGCGACGTTCGTCATGACAGCACCTTGTTCGGCTCCACGCGCATGGCCTTCCAAATGCCGAGCATGCTCGAAAGCACGGAAATGCCCAGCACGATGGCCGCGAGCAACAGCAGGTCGGGCGTCTCAATCACCACCAGGCGCGGGAACTTCGGAAAGGCGAACGTCCCCAGCCAATACGCCAGGCCGTAGCCCAGCGCGCCGATGAGCAGCGCCTGCTGAAGTATCAGGCCCACCATGACACCGTTGCGCGCGCCCATGAGCTTGAGCATGGCAATGTCATGGATTTTATCCAGCGTCAGCGTGTAGATGATGAGCGCCATGATGATGGTGGAAATGATAATGAGCAGCGCGCGGAAGAGGCCGAGTTGCCGCCGGGCCTTGTCCACCATGCCGGCGAGCAACAGGTCGATTTGTTGTTGCGTGGAATAGACCGTGATGTCGGGCCAGGTGGCAAACGTCGCCGCCACCTGCGCCGCGTTCGCCCCGGGTTGGAGCGTGACCATGACCGCGCTCACTTGGGGCGGGGCCAGGGCGGGAATGCCGCTCGCGGGGCCAGCCGCCCGCTCCAGCAGCAGCGGTTGCATCTGGCCAATGTCCTGCCCTTCGGCCCGCGCACGCCGCGCTTGCCGCTCCAAACGCACCCCTTCCCCAGGCACGTCGAACTGGATGGTCGCAGCATCGCTCACCGTGAAAAAACACAAGCCGTCGCCGCCCGTCCCCACCATGCCTTTGGTCAGGCCCACCACTTCATAAAGGTCCTTGCCCAGCTTGAGCTTCTCGCCGAGCGGCAAGCCGAACGAACGGTCGGCAATCATCTCAAAGTGCGCCTGGCGCAGCGGGCGGCCGGCCACTAGCGGAATCCACGCGCCCCGGTCCTCGGGCCACGACAATCCCTGCACCACCATCCGCAAGGGCCGCCCGCGATGTTCCCGCTGAATGGTGTGCGAAACGAACCGCCGCGCACCGGCCACGCCCGGGACGGCGCGAGCCCGGTCTTCCAGGTTGGCCGGCACACGGGAGATTTCCGCGAACGGTCCGCGCGTGCTGCCTTGCACCAGCCAGAGGTCCGCTCCGATTTTATCCACCAGCAGCGTGGCCTCCCGAATCAGCCCGCGGTAGATGCCGCCCATGCCCATGACAATCATCAACAGCAGGCCAATGCCGACAGTCGTGAGCGCAAACCGTCCGAAGTTGTGGCGAATGTCTTTGGTGGCGAGGTTCATCCCTGAAATGCGGAATTCACTTCGCCCCTCCCGCCTTGCCCCCGCCGGCTTCCGACGCGCTGACGCGCTGTCCGTCGCTCAGGTCCTGCTTGGGCTCGCCCGGCTTCACGACTTGCTCCCCCACTGACACGCCTTGCGCAATTTCGACTGTTTCCCGACCGCGCAACCCGAGCGTCACCGCGCCCCACTTGGCCTTGCCGCGCTCGTTAACGAAGACGCCGGGCTTGCCCCCGCGCCACTGGACGAACCCTTGCGGAATCACCAAGGCCCCGGACTTGCGTCCGGTTTCGATGAACACTTCGGCGCGCTGCCCCACCGTCCAGTTTCTCGGCAGCTCCTTTACCCGCACATCCACAAGAAACTCCCGCGTTTCGCGATCAGTCTCCCGGCCCAGGCGTGCAACCTCGCCCGGATAGTTTGTCCCCGGTTCGGAGCGAAAGACAACCCGTGCGGGCTGGCCGGTGACAAGATCGCTCATCGCGGTTTCATCCACCCATGCTGAGACCCAGACTTCGTTGGTGGAAATGAGTTGCAGCAAGGAGCCGCCCGGGACAACCACGCCGCCGGGGTCGCGGTCGCGCCGCACCACCAGCCCGTCGTAAGGACTGAGAATCTGGGTGTAGGTAAGTCGTTCCTTCTGGTAAGCGAGATTCTTCTCCGCCGTCACCACCTGGCTCTCGGCTTCGGCAATGGCGGCTTGCGAACGCTTCACGTCGGCATCCGCCACTTGCAGGGTCTCGATGGCTTTATCGAAGTCCTGTTGCGAGGCGATCTTGGTCGCCACCAAATCCGACACTCGTTGGTGGTCAAGCCGCGCCTGCTTGGCCACTGCCTCCGCGCGGGCCTCATCGGTCTTGACCCTCTCCAGGCTGGCCCGCGCCGCCACCCGCGTCGCTTCCGCCACCTCCACCTGCATCTTCAATTCGCCGTCGTCCAACCGCGCCAGCAATTGCCCGGTTTTCACCACGTCGTTCTGGTCCACCAGCACCTCGGCCAATCGCTCCTGAATGCGCGGGCTGATGGTGGTCTTGACGCGGGCTTCCAGCGTGCCTGTGCCCATGACCTCGCCTCGCACCTCTCCCATGCAGACAGTGTAAGCCGTCACCGGCATCGGACTGAACTTCAGGCGATAGACGGCAAAAGCCACCACTGCGGCGACAACCAGCCACGGCAGGAGTTTGCGGACGGAGATGCGTTTCATAGTTGTTCGCGCGGCTTAGGTTGGTTTACGGCGCGCTGTATATCAGCCACACCCCGCCCAGTATCACCAGCACGCCGCAAACGTACTTCACCACCGTGACGCCCTTGGATTGCTCGTTCCAGTTCAGGAAGCGTTGCACGAGTTCCGTGGACGTGCCCGCCGCGACAATCACTGAGCAATGGCCGACGCCGTAAGCCAGCAGCAGCGCCGCGCCGTAAAGGAAGTTGGTTGCCGCCAGCTTGAAGGTGACGCCCAGCATCGGTGCCATGTAGGCAAACGTGCAAGGACCCAGCGCAATGCCGAACACCAGACCGAGGGTGAAAGCCGCCAGCAGGCCTTTGCGCTTCATGCCCACCTGGCCCGGACCAAACCACGGCATCGGTATCACTCCCAGCAGATGCAGCCCCACCACAAAGAAAATGGCCGCCACGAAGTAGTTCCCCCAGCGGCCCACGTCGCCCATCATCCGCCCCGCCGCCGCCGTGATCGCTCCGATCGCCGCAATCGTCACCAGAACGCCCACCGCGAACAGCGTCGCAATGCCACTCGCCCGCGCCGTGCTCACACGGCCCTGCCCGCTGATGAAACCTACAATCAGCGGGATGCTCGCCAGATGACAGGGGCTGAGAATAATGCTCAGGATGCCCCACCCCGCCGACGCCCCCAACGCCAGCAGCGGCGCGCCTTCCACCGCGTGACTGAGGCTTGTAAAGAGTTGCTCCATGATTATCGCTAGTGATTCGTGACGGTTCCGCTGCCCGTCAGTCCGGGCTTCCCGTTCGTGGATTCAACCGCCACCCAGGGGTTGGTTGGCCACAGGTTCATACCGGACATCAGCGGACAGCACGCGCGGCCACCCCGGCTCCCGCCCTCAGGCCCCGCCCCGTGCTTCATCGCAAAGATCACCGCTACGCCCGCTACCACCCCGATCATGACCATCTCTGTGCGCCTCTTCATGCCTCACCTTTCACGTTTCACGTTTCACGCCTCACTTGCACTCGCCGAGCTTGCAGGCTTTGGCGATTTGGTCGGGCGAGAGCTTCATCTTGTCGGCCAAGGCCTGGGCGATGGTGATCTGCCGCCCCGTCATCGCCGGTCGCGCCTCCAGCCATTTCTGCAAATTGGCTTCGTTCACGAAAAATGCCTGCTTGAAGCAGCCAGCCGAAGCCCACTTCCCATCCCGCCCCTTCTTCTGCCCAAACCACGCAATAGCGGTCGCCGGCTCCAGTGACGCAATCTGGCCATCCAGCGTCTTCACCCGAATCACTTCGCCCGTCTGGCCGTCCTTGGCTTCGACCTCGATGTCCTGCTTCAGCCGCGCCGCCACCCCCATCGAACAATGCGTGCAACAGCCATAGCCGCGCGTGGTCCCGAACTTCACGCCGCAGGCATCCTCGGGATACACCGCCCGGTCGCAGAACGCGCAGCGCGTTGCCAGCTCCTTGCCGCGCAGCACATCCCAGGACACCACATTCCCCCCGCTGCTCTGTTGTTCCTTCGTCGCGGCCTCTTTATCCGCAAACACCTTCACCGTCGCCCGCCCCTTGGCGTCCATCCCATAGACATAGCTGGCCGTGGTCGCAGCAACCGCGTTGCCGCTCGCCCAATCCGTCACGCTCACCTTGGCTTCTTCCGCCTTCGGGTCCGCGCCCACAATACTGGACAAGTAAATGAAGTAGCAGTGCGGCCCGCACAAGACGCGCTGTTCGCTCTGCCCCTTCACCACCGTCTTGGTTTTCGGATTCACGTCTTCGTCGCACATGTAGCAGACGCTATCGCGCGGGCGCGTATCGGCCGTGACCGGTGTTTCCCGCACGATCCCGGCGGACGCTTTGGCCTTCAGCTCCACGCCCAGCTCCTTCCACTTCCCCAGGATGTCCGCCTTCCCATAGAACCCCTCGTGCCGGAAACGTTCCTTGCCCGACGCGTCGAAGAAGATTTGCGTCGGAATCAGCTTGATCTTATGCGCCTTGCCCGCGTCCGGGTTCTTCCATACGTCAATAAACTCGACGTCCATCCGGCCCGCGTACTCCGCCTTCAAATCCTTCAGGATGGGGGCCATCGCCTTGCAGGGAATGCACTTGTCTGCTCCCAGATCAACCAACTTGGGCAGCTTCGTTGGCTCCGCCGCCCACGCCGCCGCCGCCCAGAGAGCGACGCTTGTTCTCAGAATGTTTCTCAGTGAGGTCTTCATATTCAGGATCAGTTTAATGGTTTGTCGCTACTTCTTTCCCGCCGCCGCCAGCTCCACGCCCAGTTCCTTCCACTTGGCCAGAATGTCTTCCATCCCGAAGAAACCGGTATGCCGATCCAGTTCCTTGCCGCTGGCGTCGTAGAAAATCTGCGTCGGAATCATCTCCACCCCGTACGCTTTGCCGGCGTCGGGATTCTTCCACACGTCAATGAACTCAACTTCCATCCGCCCGGCGTATTCCTTCTTCAGCTCTTCCAGGATCGGGGCCATCTTCTTGCACGGGATGCACTTGCCCGCCCCCAGGTCCACCAGCCGCGGCAACGCCGCTCTGGGCCCGCTCGCCGCTGGGCCGTCTTTGGACTCGTTCTTGCCTTGCTTGAGGGCCACCGCCGCAACCACCGTCACAGCCAGCGCCGCCACGATAAGGATCTTAATCGGCGTCTTCATAATTCAACCGGATTTCACGTTTCACGTTTCACGCATCACGTCTCATATCTCACCAGCCCATTCGGCCCCGGCTGTCACAGGGCTGACAAATCTCTTCGATGGCCCCACTCAGGCAGAATGTTTTGCACTTCAGACATCCCGAACAGCGGTAAAAATCAACCCACGACCGCTCGCTTGCCTGCTCTCGAAAAACCGCTTTCATCGCGCATTGCCTTTCCACCTCACACGGCTGGCAGTTGATGCACTTGTCTGGCCGGATCAGGGCTCGCTTCATTCCTCAATAATGATTTCCGGTTCCACCACAATTTCCGACTTCACCGAGTTCGCGACCAAACTGTATTTCTGTGCCGCCTGGAGCGCCCGCCGCGTCCGGGCCTCAATTGTCGCCCGCGCCTCGCCCGCCGCCGCAATGCGGATCACCGGCCGGAAAAGCAGCCGGGTAAAAATCTCCGTGCGGTCGAGCTCAATGAGCTTGGTCCCCTCGCTCCGGCACTCGTACGAGAGCAGTTTGAGTTTGAAGCGCTCTGTCGCCCAAATGAACATCATCATCACGCAGGTGTTCGCCGCGGCCACGAAAGCATCCTCAGGCGTGAACACCCCGGCATGGCCCTGCGCATCCGGCGGGGCCGAGAACTTCATTTCCGGACCGTTCCCCATGACCAGGTGGCCCCAGTGTTCCCCGGTCCAGCGAACCGTGGTGTTGTAAGTCGCCGTGCGGCTCATGCTTGCTTTTCCTTTTGGCAGAAGGTCGCATACTCCCGCGCGACCGCCTCGCGGTAGCTCCCCTCCGCTTCCGCCGGCACCGCGTTGTAAATCTTCACGGTTTCAAACAGGTCCCGCGCCGCCCCCTCGTCCCGCCCGCGCCCCTTCTCGCGGAACTGCCGAAAGATCAGCGGCAGCGCCACCAATTCCACCGCCTGGCCGTCAATGGTGACTCTCGTGACGGGCACTCCCGACCCGCACGAGCAGGTAGCTTCGCGTTGCTCCCCATCGGCCTCATGCGCCGCAGCCTCGCTGCTGGGTGCTGTCCCGGCTTCCTTGCCCAGCGCTTGATCCACCAGCGCCGCCAGGCGTTCGGCGGTAACCTCCACCGTCTTCTGCCCTGCGGCATTCAACCGCCGCCGCCCCTCGGGCCGCGCCAGCCCACATTCGGCCACCAGGTCATTGACCACCAGGCTGGCCGC
>OCZT010006216.1_pt1 | contig 11841 bp, 10 predicted proteins | sample 1539031 | NCBI WGS metagenome assembly OCZT01 (sample SAMEA3539308, study PRJEB22396) | soil metagenome | biome: tundra; feature: field; material: soil | place: USA | collected 2010-05 | depth 0.15 m
AGGCCTGGTTCAATCACTGCATCAAAGGTCTACAGTAATTCCTAAAATGATCTAGTCGGTTGGTTTGGTCGCCTTGAAGGGGAACTTGGACGAGACGCCTTGTGCCGCCAGCTTGGGATCAACCTTTCGAATTTCGATGCCGCCCTTGAAGAATGCGCCGTCTTCGATGCTGATGCGGGGTGCCGACAAATCCCCCACCACGCCTCCTTCTGCGCGGATGTCCAGCCGGTCTGTGGCGATAATGCTGCCGCGCACTTTGCCCATCACCACAACCTCGCGGGCGATGATGTTGGCGGCCGCCTGACCTCCCCGGCCCACCGTTACGCGGTTGCCTACCAGGTGGATGCTGCCCTCGACTCTTCCGTCAATCACAAGGGAATCAGTGCCCGTGATCTCTCCCCGGATTACCAGCCCCTTGCCGATCGTGGCCGGTTCTCCTGATGAAATCGGTGCGTGGGCTTCAATCCGTGCAGGGGTTTGCGTCGGCTGAACTGGCGCGGGAACATCTGTGGACGGGTCAAGTTCGTCGGGTTTCCACATGCGAATAGGCTCTTTTCTGGTCCATTTTCAAGACGTCGGGTCAATCCCGGGTGTTGCCAAAGACAGCGGCTGCCACGTTCCAGGGTTGCCAATTGTTCCGCGTAACCTGTGCCTCCGCGGTTGGATAAGATGTGGCGCCCCGTCGAGTTGCAAGCTGGCCTACCCCCTATTCTCGCACAAGGGCGGATCGCGTTGAACTCCAAACCGCACGACTACCCGCTGGCGCACAAAACAGCCTCGACGGATCGTCGAACCCTGTGACCTGAGACTCGCGGCAGGGAATCCGCCTTCAGATCGTGGTATCTCTAACCGGTCATCGAGCTGAAATCGCCTTACGACTGGACCGGCTTGGGCTCCTCGGATCTTCCAATGGGCCTGATGTCGGACATGTTTCTGGATTCAGCCGAAATCCGAGTGTCAGGCGCGGCCACGTGTTCCGATTTTGTGCCCGGCTCCGACTTGCGGATGTCGATTCCGCCCTTGAAGAAGGCTCCATCCTCGATGCTGATGCGGGCCGCGCTCACGTCGCCGGTCAGTGCGCCCTCCGCACGGATCTCCACGCGGTCAGTGGCAGAGACGTTGCCGTGAATCTTACCCATCACCACGATCTCTCGGGCGGTAATGCAAACGGCCATGCTGGCTGCTACCTGGCCGTGCTGGCCCACGGTCACGCGATTACCTGGAAGATTAATGCTGCCCTCGACCTTACCGTCGATGAATAACGATTCCGTGCCTGTGATCTCGCCCTTGATGACGAGGCCTTTGCCAATGGTCGCCTGATCGCCGGCCGTAGGCAAAACCCGGGCACGGGCCACTTCGGGTGTTGAAGCTGGAGGCGCCGGGCGGACAGGTTCCGGCGTGAAGTTAGGAGTGACTGATCCGGTCTGGTTTGGTTTCCACATTGCGCACACGGTATTGAGGTCCTTTCCTGGGGGAGAATGGCGTTTATTCAATGGCATGGTCGTTGCCGTGGTCCAAAACTTCGCCTGCTGGACAACTGCGCCCGACCCGTCGATTGCGGCCACCGTACGATGTTATATTGGCGCGAACCGCAAAAACAATTCAATCGGGTAATTGTAATACTTTGCCCCCGTAAACTTTCGCCGGCCGCCCTGCGCGGAGGCAATCGGCCAGCCTGTGCAGGCATCTCAAGACCCTGAAGTGGCCAAACCGGCGCAATCTCCAGCCGCATCGAGCCGCATTGAACACGGCGTACTCTTAACAGTATGACTGATCGCGACCTGGTGGCAAGGATTGCCCGTTCTGCCGGTCAGAAGGCCGGATACAAGCAACTTGTACGCGAACTGGGGCTGGCCGGTGGCCGGGAGCGGCGCTTGTTGCTCGAACAGTTGGCCCGGTTGACCGTGCGCGGCGAACTGGCCAAGCTGGACCGTGAGCATTGGAGCATCCCCCGGCCTGTTGGAAGCAGGGACAATCTGATCGCAGGCCGCCTCGATCTGCATCGCGACGGTTTCGGCTTTGTGAGGCCCAATCCGCGTCAGGCTTCCCGGTCGGCGTCGCAGGATAGCGATATTTTTATTCCTCCCAACGAGATCAACGGCGCCATGCAAGGCGACCAGGTGCTGGTTGAGGTGGAACCTCCCAAGGCCGATGGCCGCCGAATGGGGCGCGTCGTGCGGGTGATGGAGCGGCGCAACCCCACCGTGGTGGGAGTATTTCACTATTCCCGTTCCGACAGGGCAGAGGGAAACTCGGTCGTTCCCTTCGACGAACGGATGACGCAGCACATCCTGATTCCCGCGGGGCAGGAACTTCCCGCCATTGACGAAGCCTCCACACCCCACCGCGTCCTGGGTTCGGAGGCCATGGCCGGAGCCGATTACGACGACCTGGAAGGCCTGGTGGTGGACGTGGAAATCACCAGTTGGCCCACGCCGACGCGGCCGCCGGTGGGACGGGTGATTGAGGTGCTTGGCGCGCCCGACGACTTTGGCGTGGACGTGGAGATGATGATCCGCAAGCACCAGTTGCCGCGCGTCTTCCCGGAGAACGTGCTCGCCGAAGCACGCAGCGTGGCGCATCTCGACCTTGATGAAGTCGCAAACCGCCGCGATTTTCGCGGGCTGCCAATTGTCACCATCGACGGCGAGACAGCACGTGACTTCGATGACGCTGTTTTAGTCACAGAACAAAGCGGCGGTTACGAGTTGCAGGTGCATATTGCCGATGTGGCCGAATACGTGCGCGCCTCCACAGACCTCGACCTTGAAGCTCGGCTGCGTGGTACCAGCGTGTACTTCCCTGACCGCGCCATTCCCATGCTGCCGCAAGAGCTTTCCACTGGCATCTGCAGCCTGCGCCCCGGCGAAGACCGGCTGGTGCTGAGTTGCATCATGCAGCTCGACTCCACGGGCCGCATCCAGAGCTACGAGATCGTCGAAGGCGTCATCCGCTCCGCCGCGCGAATGACCTACACCGAAGTGCATGCCATTCTGGAAGGCGACGTTGAGACGCGCACGCGCTACGCTGAACTGACAGCGGCCTTCGAGCGCATGAAGCAGCTCGCGGTCCTGATGAACAAGCGGCGCGAAGAGCGGGGCAGCATCGATTTCGACCTGCCGGAGCCGGTCATCGAGTTTGACGAGCAAGGCCAGATGCGCGGCGTAACCAAGTCCGAGCGCACCTGGGCCAACCGCCTGATTGAGGAATTCATGCTTGCGGCCAACGAGTGTGTCGCCACCTGGCTCGAAGACCTGGGCGTGCCTTCGCTCTACCGCATTCACGAGAAGCCGGAGCCGCGGCGCGTGGTCCAATTCGAGGAACTCGCTGCCAGCTTCGGCTATTCGCTGGGCCTTGGCGCGTTGCCGGTCAAGCGAATCATCACCCGCGGCGACCGGCGCGATGCGCAGCGCAGCGGCCGCAATCCCCGCGCTCACGAAGTGGCCGAAGACATCCCTGTAACCCCGCGCATGTACCAGAAACTGGCCGCCAAAATCGAAGGCAAACCGGAGGAGCGGATCCTGAGTTACCTCATGCTGCGCTCCCTGAAGCAGGCGCGGTACTCTGAGATCAACGAAGGCCACTTTGCGCTGGCCGCGCCAAGCTACACGCATTTCACTTCGCCCATCCGCCGCTATCCCGACCTGATTGTGCATCGCATAACGAAAGCGCTGCTGGCTGCCGGTGTGCGCGGCGAGGGAACAGTGGCGGAAGGCCGGCAAAGTTCGCCATGGACACATCCAACCGAAGGCTGGTTGCCCCGCTCAAACGAGATGCAGGTTCCTCGTTCAGGCAAAATGCTGGGTGCCCCAGGTCTCGCTTCTGAGACCTGGGATAGCAATGAACCTGCCGGCCATCACTCGGGTAGTGCGCATCGTGGGTCCATCGAACCGCCCATCCCCGAATCCGAACTTGCGCAGATCGCCGAGGAGACCAGCCAGACCGAGCGCCGCGCCGCCGAGGCCGAACGAGAGTTGGTCGAGTGGAAGAAGGTCCGCTTCATGCAGGACCGCGTAGGCGAGGAGTTTGCCGCGTTGGTGCTGAACCCCGCCAAGTTCGGCCTCTTCGTGGAACTCACCGACCTGTTTGTCGAAGGCCTGGTGCCCATCGACTCGCTGCGTGACGACCGCTACACCTGGCGCGAGAACACGCACGAAATCATCGGCGAGCGCACCGGGCGCCGCTACCGCGCCGGCGACCGCGTGCAGGTGGTTCTGGACCGCATCCTGGTGCAGGAACGCAGGCTGCAATTCTCAATCGTCGAAGAAGGCTTGCCGCTGACAGGCAAGCAAGTGCCGAAGTCCAAACCGAAGGCAAAGAAGAAGAGGGCCACCGCCGCGCCGCCGCGCTCATTCAAGGCCCGGAGGAAATTCACCAAAAAGGGCAAGCGGCGCTAGGCAGAAACTGCCCAGCTACCGGTCAGCCTGCTTCTCGGCCAGGTTGCCGATGATGGGCAGCTTCAGGCGCTTGCCGTTCACTGCGCTGACCAGCGCGATGAGCCACACCACAAACATGACCAGGCCCACCAACTGGAGAAGCGTCAGTGTCAGGAAGACCGCGGTCGGCGCCAGGTTTTCCACCACCTCCACCAGAATGTCAATCACCGCCCACGCCACAAAGAAGAAGATGCATTGCCATGCGTGAAAGCGAATGAACGAATTTCTTTTGAACGGTTCAACAATCAGGAATGCAATTGCTGGAATGATCGTGAGGTAGGCGATTCCACCGGCGTTATTGTCAGAGAGGCCGTAAGGATTATTGTCGGACATGAAGGCTCCTTCGCGTGCAGGCTGCCCCATCGAGTTCGAAAGCCCAAAGAGCGCCAAAGGCATTGTGGGCTAGTTAGGCTGAATCGAGACGGTCAGATTTGCTCAAGCACTTGCGGAGCTTTGTTGTGCGCATTCCCCCAACGCGCTGCTGCGGAACCAGGGTAGATGGGCCCAAAGACAAGCCCGCCGCGTGGCTCTTTCCAAAACAACAAGCTACGCGAGTCCGATGGCAAAATCATGGCCTGCATCCAAAGAGAAACGGCCTCCACCGGGAGGCCGTTTTCATGACGCCCTTGCCTGAGACCAAACTATTTGTTGACCTGCTGCGCGGCAAGTTCGCCGATCACCGGCAGCTTGAAGCGTTTCCCGTTGATCGCGTTGAGCAGGCGCATGATCCAAATGATGACCCAGCAAAGCTGAACCATTGGCCAGATGGCTAATTGGAGATACGGCGTAAATGCGAACGCGATCCCCATGGCAACGGTAAGAACCAGATCGATGGCGAACGTAGCAATGCACAGAAAGATGCACTGCCAGGCGTGAAAGCGCACATACGAGTTCCTGTCATATGGCTCAACGAGCAGGAAGATGATGGCCGGGATGAACGTCAGGTAAGCAAGCATGCCGGCTACGTTGTCAGAAAGGCCCGTTTGATTCGGTTCAGACACGGTGGCTCCTTTTCGAGTCGCGGCTAAGTCAGTCGGGTATTCAACGGGCAGACCCGGTCGAACAGGCAACTAAGGTTTCCCCCTTAGTTCGGTGAACAAATGTGTGGCGTTGAAACGCAATAAGAAGACCTCCGCCACATTCCTTTGTCAAGCGGATTCTCAGGAGGGTCAAAGTTCATCAAGCAGTTTGGAATCGTTGTTGCGCACGTTACCCACTCGATCGCTCACCGGCCGGGCTGTCATCTTTTCCGCCGGGAATGGCCGCAGCAAATCCACCGGCGGCCTGGCCGGGTCGCCGGGCTCAAGCCAGCGGTCATAATCGCGCGGCTCAAGAATCACCGGCATCCGGTTGTGGATGGGCTCCATCAGCGAATTGGGATCGGTGGTGAGAATGGTGAAGGTCTCCAGCGCCTCGCCTTCTTTGGGCTGCCAGCGCTCCCACAGGCCGGTCAAGGCATACGGCTCGCCGCTTTTCAGAGCGATGGCAAAGGGCTTCTTTCCCTTTGCATCCTTCCGTTGCCATTCATAGAATGCGTCGGCGGGAACCAGGCAGCGGCGCTTCTTCAGAGCCTCGCGAAAGGCGGGCTTCCGCGCGACTTCTTCCGCACGGGCGTTGATGGTGGAGTAGGCAGGCTTTGCCTCTTTGGCCCAGAAGGGCACCAGCCCCCAACGCAGCAGCGCGAACTCCCGACTGCCCGAGTCGCGATTCAGGCGCACCACAGGCTGCACGCTCTGCGGAGCCGCGTTGTAACTGGGCGCAAACCACGGCATGTCTTCCAGCTCAACGCCAAACCAGTCGGCGAGAACCTCCTGCGTAGATCGGCGCGCGAATCGGCCACACATACCTCGACAGAATAAAACACCGCGTCCAGATGAAGGCAACTGCCAGCGCGGGTACAGATTCCCTGCTCCTCCTGCTCTCGCACCCAAGCTCCACCCAATCCATCCAATACAATGTACCCAGGAGCTTGATTGATGGCACATATGGTTTTTTGCGTACGGTACAAAAAAGAGATGGAGGGTCTCGACGAGCCTCCCTTTGATTCGGAGTTTGGCCAGAAGATCTTCAAGAATGTCTCCAAGACGGCCTGGGGCGAGTGGGTTGACCGGCAAAAGATGCTGCTGAACGAGTACCGGTTGCAACCCTGGACGCCGCAGGCACAGCAGTTCCTTGTCGAGCAGATGGAGGAGTTCTTCTTTGGCGCCGGTTCGGCCCTGCCCTCGGATTTCGTTCCACCGGCTCATTGAGCACAGATGCCGGAGCGCAGCCTCTGGTCGGGGCGAAGAGTTCCGGAGCCGTTTTGATCTCAATCTCCGGTCGGCGGCCCGCGCAGATAGCCCGCCTGGTGTAAACTGATTTGGACCCCAGAAGCCGGTCCGCCGCAGTGGACCGGCTCGATTGTGTCGGGACGTGGCTCAGCCTGGTAGAGCACTCGCTTGGGGTGCGAGGGGTCGGCAGTTCAAATCTGCCCGTCCCGACCATTATTAGAATCAATGATTTACGCGTTTTCCTTTCCAGAGGGAAATTGTAAGGCGAGTACTCAATTAGTGCAAGTATTGTGGCGAAGAAACAGCACGATCTGCCCCAGGGGTGAACGCCAGAATTCCGGCAGCCTCAGCCCCACAAGAACCCCACCGACGCAGCCTGCCTTGGTCCCAGCCTCGGCACCAGGCATTGTGAGCAGGGGAAAGCGCCTTCCTGCTCTCAGGCGACCTCCGCCGTATTGCAACAGGGCCGCGACTGGTAAGCAGGAGCCGCCTACTCCTCTGCCACCTTGGCCAACTTGGCGACCGTCCCGGTTGGGGTCCGACGCGAATACTGTTTAGCTAGGGCAGTACGTTGACGCCCCGGTAGCAAAGTTCAGTGAACATTGCCATCCGCTGCTCTCCAGCACCGTCTTGCCAGCGTGCCCGATACAGCCTCAGTAATTCGTCACTGGGCGTTTCAATGATCTTCTTGACCCATTCTGGCGGATGCTCTTCTGATTCGTATATAGCTGGAGGGGAATCGAACGCCCTTATGGTGAAGTAGCGACACACCGTAGGTTGGACGTTGAATACGAGGCTTCATCGGCTTCCCTCAAGGCTCAAAGAAAACTATGCAGGGATTGTACAGCGGGACCCGCTCCTACTTGGCGACGGTTGCCAGGACGACCTGGCCATTTCTCCACCCCAGATTTCAATGCGAGTGGCTCCCGTCCCACGCCTTCCGAGTTCATGCCTTGATTTCAACAGCCGCTAGGAAAATTAGGCATCGTGGGCCAACTTCATCAGCATGAGACGATAGACCTGGCGATTGACAAGCACTAAGATTGTAGGCAAATGGAGTTTGGAAAGCCAACTTGGTACGAGTTCTTCGCTGGCGGCGGCATGGCCCGTCTCGGCCTGGGGAAAGAATGGAATTGCATCTTCTCAAATGAATGGTCCGAGAAGAAAGCAGCCATCTATCGACAGGTGTTCGGGGATACGGAATTGCGCGTCTGTGATGTCGCAGACCTCACGGCAAACGACCTTCCCGGTTTTCCAACGTTGGCCTGGGCGTCCTTCCCCTGCCAGGACCTGTCCCTCGCCGGCAATGGGGCCGGGCTTGCCGGAAAGCGTAGCGGCACGTTCCGCCCATTTTGGAAGCTCATGCTTGATTTGTTCCGCCTCGGTCGCCAGCCGCAGATCATTGTGCTTGAGAACGTCGTCGGCACGCTGACCTCCCACGGCGGCAAGGACTTTAATGCCCTCGTCACGGCGCTCTCGTCTGCCAATTACCGGATAGGTGCAATGGTGATTGATGCCTCTCGCTTCCTCCCTCAATCACGCCCACGGCTTTTCATTATTGGAGTGCAGCGTGATCGGATCATTCCATCGGAGTTGACCCTTGCCACCTCCGCTGGACCATGGCACACCAAATCTTTGTGTTCGGCCGTGAAACGTCTGCCAGCGAAAGTCAGAGATCTCTGGGTCTGGTGGAATCTGCCGTTGCCAACGGAGAAGATTGAATCGTTTGCTGATCTTATCGAAGATGAGCCAGTTGGTGTTAGATGGCACAGTCCAACTGAAACCAGACACATCTTGGGACTGATGTCCGAGCTTCACCGAAAGAAGGTCCGGGAAGCGCAAAAGCTCGGGGTGCGAACGGTTGGAACGGTCTACCGGCGAACCCGCCCAGATGCAGATGGCAGGAAGGTTCAACGGGCAGAAGTTAGATTTGACCAAATATCGGGATGCCTCAGGACGCCAGGTGGAGGCTCAAGCCGACAGACCATCATGATCGTTGAGGGTCGCAGAATCAGATCAAGGCTGCTTTCTCCTCGCGAGGCTGCCCGGCTAATGGGGGTACCAGAACACTATCCATTGCCCAAGAATTACAACGATGCCTACCACCTTTTCGGAGATGGACTTGCCGTCCCGGCCGTCGGTTGGTTGAACACTCACCTTTTGGTGCACTTGGCCCGGAAGTCCTTTATGGCGGTGGCCTGATGCCAAGTCCTGTCAAGACGCCCGAAGGGGTTCCACAGGATGTTGCAGCAATCAGGAAACAGATTAGGGCCTTCCTCGGCACTTTAGCGCCAAACGGACTACGTGTCGGAAACGCCCGATGGGGAGTCTATGCCTTCTTCGATTACGACGGTGAGCCAATCTACGTCGGCCAAACGAACGAAATGTTGCGCTCTCGCATTGGTCGCCATCTCACTAACCAGAGGACAGATGCGGTAGCGATGAACGTTTTAGATCCTTTTGAGGTAGCCGAAATAGAGGTATGGCCTCTGTGGGAGCTTCAAGACCGTGACAGCAAGGACCAAGAAGCGAAGGGTCTCCTAAATTCGGCTGAGTACACGGTCTTCCAACAGGTGCTAAGCAAGTCGAGCTTCGGAGCTGTCCTAAAAGAAGGTGATATAGCGCCAACACAATTGATCGAGCTTCCGGCATCGGCGAGGGGAAGCATCATTCCTGATGAACTCTACTCGCTACGCAAGCATCCAGACATAAGGATTGCCAGACGCGCCACCACGATTGCCGCCCTTGCCAGAGTGATCAGTGAACGAGATGTTTCAGATGGACTAAGGCGGACTTTGGTGACCCAAGCGAAGCGTTTGGAGAGGCTTGCCTCTCAGAGGTTCGCGGAGTTGGGTGGCAAGGTCCCAACCGTTGAACCTGGAGCAGAGGTTTGAAATGGACAACGTCTCACCTGAGACTCGCTCAAGGGTCATGAGGCAAGTCCGCTCTACTCGGAATCGCTCAACTGAATGGCGTGTGCGGTCCATCTTGATTCGGGCCGGCATTAGAGGATGGAAGTTGAATCCGCAAGAGATTGCGGGAAGGCCGGATTTCGCTTTTCCAGTAGAGCGCCTCCTTGTGTTTGTGGATGGATGCTTCTGGCACGGTTGCCCGAAGTGCAAGCGCAGACCCCATTCAAACAATGAATACTGGGACCCCAAGATTCAACGCAACCGGAAGAGAGACCACGCGACTACCACTCAGTTGAAGAGAGCAGGTTGGGATGTCGTTCGCATCTGGGAACACCAACTACACCGAACGGAATGGCTCCTGAGCAAGATCAAATCCCATCTAGGAAGGTCGGGCTGATTGGGCCGGCGTATTCTCACAGCACCTTTAGAGTTTTGCCCATGCCCGGTGCGCTGATAGAGCAATCGGATTGGGTCTTGCCAATGGGTCACGAGGCTGGTGAAGTGGGCATCCCTCAAGGGCCGCATAGAGAGTTCCTGAGAGGCTTGGGCTAACCAGCACAGACAACGAATCCACGTCGATCGCGATCTGGCCAAGGTCAAAGAGCGTGTGTAGGTCCGCACGTAGGAGGAGACCATTGGACACAGAGTTCGTTCCTCCTTCACCGTAGGGATCAATGTGCGCGGCTTCAAGGGCTGAAACAGCATCATAGTTGGTGATCGCACAACGCCCTTGATAGGCACTCAGAAGGCTGGCCCTGAACTGTCCTTGCCCCTGGCGCTGAAGGATGGATGCCTGTACCGGGGAGCACTTTTGCATTATGCATAAGGCGTGACTTATGCCAATCGATCTCTGCGTTCCGATTTGGCTTGTGTTGTATGATCGCGGGAGAGTACCAAAGGCAAATCCGAAACTAACAGGGATCCGATGGCCCAAAAGTCTCTTTTCATATTCGCCGTCTCAATAGGCATGGGCCTTTTCTACCTACCTCCCTTGAGGTGCGTAGCTCAGCACCCGCAAATTCCTTATTCGCCTGGGCCGAGCTTCTCATTTCTCTTGAATACTGCATTTTTGGACAATGAAGCAAAAGCCAAGTTGGACAGTATTGCTTTGGATCTGGCGAAAAATAGTGACGAGATCGTGATTTTTGTTGGCTGCGCATCTTCAACTGAGCGCAATGCGAAATTCTTGAGCAACGTGCGGCCCTTTTACCTCCGAGAATGGATTCTAGGTAAATACGGGATCACCGCATCGCAAATACTTCTCCGTGGTTGTAACCAGTTAATCAAAGTGGACAAGCGGGAGGGGGGCAAACCCAATATTTTCGGGGGTGGTCCCGTGACTTGTTATTTTGCCTCAAGAAATAGCATCCCATCAAACGATGTCCTCGAAGCGCATGACATCGAAGACCGCCAGCGTCGTACTCCGACTCAGGCTAGCTTCGCCATTGCCTTCAACCTCTTTTCCATAAAACCGAAGGCGACAAATGCATTCCAGCAGATAGCATTAGATGCGCAAAAGAATAGTAGCCACGGCTTTGTTCTTTCAGTTTCTTGCGATGTCCGCGAGACCATCTGCTCGGAGTTTCAGTTACACGGGGAAAGGCTTACCGCAGTCCGGCAAATACTAATAAAGGCCGGGATAGATTCCAGACGGATAGCTGACGAATTTAATGACGACGGGACCGCATCTGTAAAGGTCCTTATTGTGGCCGACAGAGATGAAGACGTACGCCTCCCAAGCGCAAGAAGTGTGGCCGAGGACCCCCCCGCAATCTTCCTTAGCGATCTCCTTAAGAGCCTGCAAGTCACGCTTCCGAAAACGGAATACGAGGGTATCCGGACTGCATTCAAAAGATGCGACACAGTATCCGTTCTCTTCTATCCACAATACCTGAACCTTGGATGGAACCAAGACAAAGGGACGGTCCGCCTCCTGATCGGCAACCTCGCGGACCCACAATTTGAATCGAGGCTACAATCTTTGGATGTTCGGAAGTATCTCCCGTATGCTTGCTTGTACGGTGACACGGATGGTTTTCCTCAATTCCGCGCGCCTCCAAGCGGCCTAGCTCTCAGACGGTTATCAAAGATCACGAGCATCCAAAACATTACGCCATCAAGCTTCGTAATTGATTCTAGTACCGTGACCGCGTGAATGAGTAATTCAGTTTGAGGCGCGCCAGCTTTCTGGTGAACTTCCATTTGATCTTGGTCTTGTCGCGG
>OCZT010006217.1_pt1 | contig 11840 bp, 11 predicted proteins | sample 1539031 | NCBI WGS metagenome assembly OCZT01 (sample SAMEA3539308, study PRJEB22396) | soil metagenome | biome: tundra; feature: field; material: soil | place: USA | collected 2010-05 | depth 0.15 m
CCCGAAAGGGAAAACCGTCCGTTACACCCGATTGCCAAGACCGGCTGCGATCAAGCTGAATTTCCTTCCGGTACTTCGATCGCTTTCAGGAGTTCGCCGACCTGGGTGATCTCGTTAGTGCCACCGGGCACGCTGAGCTGCGCAATCGTGACGGCTTCGCGATGGATCATCGCGGAGAGGAGGGTCACCTGGTCGTTCTCGTCCGTCCACGCCCCGCGCAGGACCTTCCCGTCGATCGCGATTTCCCTTTCATCTCCCTCGTTCTTCTTCGCGCACAGGAAGATCCATCTTCCTGCTATCAGGTCGAGTTCTTCCGCGCTGACCCTGGCCAGCACGCTATGCATCACTGACAGGCTCGGCAGCTGATACCGGAACTTGAACCAGTCCCATTTAGCGCCTAGCTTCTTCAGCAGCGACTGAGGCATGTCACGCGCGCGCCTGGCGATTTCCGCATAATTTCTCGCTCCGGCCAGCGTCGCCACCAAACAGACCGCGAGGACGAATGAAAGCGCATACCGCGTTCCACGCGGATCCCGCGGATCAGGCACGCTGCCGAGCATTTCCAGGAGGCTGGAAATATCCACGTGGCAGGCATTTTCGGCATCCTCGCCGAAATCTGAGGTTGACGTCGCGCGGCAATGCTGGCAGAGTGTCACAGGATGGCCTTCTCTTTGGATGCTGATTTGTGTGGTAACAACCATCATCCTGGAAATGAGGAGGCCATCTTCGGTTTATTAACGAGAATTCAGGTAAAGAACAGATACTCATCGAGATGCGGCCAATCACGGAAATTCAGGGGCCGCACGCCCGCCTGGTTCGGTCACTTAATGTGACACTAGCAATGCTGTAAGCTACCTCAAATTAGCCCTGCTGGTGACCCGCAAGTGCCCCTGGACTCGAGGTCAGCTGCGGCTGGGTCCCCGCCGCCAACATTACCGCCGACCTTGCCGCCTGGACCCGGCTACTGGGCTGCCACGACTGCACCGACCTGAAGGAAGCCGAGCCGCCTGCCAGTACCCCCCTGACCAGCAGTAACGCGCCTCGCGGGACGGGCGGAGAACCATCCCGGCACAGTCGGAGCCGGTTTGCACCCGGGCATGCCGGGTAGCACAGGCTGGCGCAACTCAAACGCAACAGACAACAACCTAAATCGGCTGCAGCACAATCAGTAACCGCATCCAGAGCACCATGATCAGTTGAGGTTAGCTGTGATAGAATTTGTTTCGTTATACATCGATCGGCAGTTACTTTTCACTTTTCACGAACGAGCACTTGAGCAAAATTAACCAGGAAATAGATCGAGATTAGCGGCCAGTATTTCGAAGTGGTGGTCTTCATGATTGCTGGACATTCAGACCGAAGAGCGCTGTTGACCTTGGCGGACCTGAGGCCGGAAGATATATCGAAACTTGGCGATACCGCCTTTCGATACGGCCAGGCACCGCAGGATTTTGCAGGCCAGCTGGACGGAACGCGGATAGGCTTGGTGTTCACTGCGCCGTCCACCAGGACCAGGGTATCGTTCTGGAGCGCAGCGCTGACTCTCGGCTGCGACGTACTGCACATGGGTCCGGCCGATCTCCAGCTCTCCACTGGGGAGACATGGAGCGATACGGGAACGATTCTTGCATACTACCTCGACGTTGTCGTTGCCCGCACTAATGGACCGCAGTGCGAACTGGCTGAACTAGCCGTCCACGTGCCAGCGACAATAAACGCCCTGACATACGAGGAGCATCCCACTCAGGCGATCGCAGATCTATGTGCGATGCGCGAGCATTTCGGCAATGTCGAGAATCTTCGCCTGGCATACCTGGGCGAGGTGAACAACACAGCCCGTGCGCTGGCGCTGCTTGTCTGCAAGCTGCCGATCAAAAGGCTCGATGTGTACAGCCCGGACGGCCTCGGCTTCTCAGCGGAGGAGATAGATTCGCTGAATGCCATACGTAACGGAGATCCTGTACATCAGTATTACAAAGTGCCCGCATCACCAGATCCAGTCGACGTAGTTTACACCACACGGTGGCAGTCAATGGGCGAGCCGCGTCGGGAGCAGGATTGGCTTTCCCGATTCGCTCCATTTGCTGTCACTAAGGATTTGATGAAGCGCTTCAGCGGATCATCCGAAGCAGTGTTCATGCACGATCTGCCCGCAGTTCGGGATCAGGAAGTGGCGTCCGATGTCCTAGACGGGCTCAGCACGACCTCGCTGGTGCTGAAGCAGGTACACCACAAGGCGTCCGCCGCTGCAGCAGCGTTGCTATGGTCAGTGGGAAAATTGTGAAGTGAGCACAACTTCAATCCGTTACCCGTTGCCACGAAAGGCTAGGTCTAATAAGATAAGCACATCGGCCACTAATCCGTCGGGTGGTGCATGGATATCCTCGATGACCTCGAGTCCGAAGTACGTTACTATTGCAGGCGATGGCCAGCGGTGTTCGCCCAGGCACAAGGTTCGTACCTCTGCGATGAGCACGGCACCCGGTACCTGGATTTCTTTACCGGCGCGGGAAGCCTAAATTATGGCCACAACCCGCCACTGCTCATTGAAGCGATTATCGCTTACCTCCGCGATAATGGTGTCCTCAATAGCCTTGACATGACTACCACGGCGAAGCGCCAATTTATGCTGGCGTTCAAGAGTATCATCCTCGAGCCGCGGACCCTTAATTACCGCATGCAGTTCGTGGGCCCTACGGGAACGGACGCCGTCGAGGCGGCTCTCCGACTGGCCCGCAAAGTGACCGGTAGAGCGCGCGTAGTAAGCGTATCCGGCGGGTATCACGGGATGACCCTCAGATCGGAGCAAGTGTCCAGTCCGTCTGGTAGCAGGCATCTGCAGCGGCGCTCCGATGTCACCTTCGTGCCGCATGAGATGGATGCCTCATTGCCGGACCTGGCATTTGACGCTCTCCAGGAGGCATTCAGCGATGCGGGGACTGGAGTAGCGGCACTCATCATCGAGACCGTACAAGGCGAAGGCGGCGTGCGGGTCTCCTCCGATCAGTACCTGCGGTTCGCCCAGAAAATGTGCCGGTCCCACAATGCGCTGCTCATCGTTGACGATATCCAGGCAGGTTGCGGGCGTACTGGCACCTTTTTCTCATTCGAGAGCTCAGGAATCAAACCAGATATAGTATGCATGTCTAAATCTCTCAGTGGTGCGGGTCTCCCACTCAGCATGCTGCTTATCAATCCCGCAATGGATCAATGGGAGCCAGGTGAGCACACTGGAACTTTCCGCGGGAATAACCTTGCATTCGTAGCGGGTCGCGTTGCCCTGGAACACTGGTGGTCCGGTGGGGGTCCCACCGGAAGGACCGATACGCTCTCCGCGGCGTTCCTGAATGGACTCACCGAGATCGCGGAGTCGTGCGACTGGCTCGGGTCTCCCCGGGGCAAGGGATTCATGCTGGGGTTGCCGTGCCCCGACGCCCCAACCGCCGACTTGGTCTTGGCGGCGGCCTTTAACCACGGACTGCTTGTGGAGACGTGCGGCCGCGGCGAGATCGTTAAGTTGATGCCGCCGCTTACCGTAACAGAAGCTGAACTGGCCCAGGCGCTCGATATTCTCCGGCTGGCCCTGGCCGAGGTATGCGGAAAACGGACTTCTGGGAGGCTTATGCCAAACTCTCCCTGAAGGAGCACAGGCCGATAAAGGACCAGCAGGTTGAGTATGCGGACTGCCCCGCCTACGATGAGACTAACGGTGAAGCCGCTCTCTGCTGTGGGAAGGAGCCTTAAGGTCCAACCTTACCGTCGGCCTCGCAGGTCGTGGCGACGAAAGAGACGGAGGCTGGGTAATGCCACGCAACAGACTCTGGCGACCCGCTATCGAGTTCAACCTCACTGAGCACTGCAACCTCAGCTGCGCCCACTGTGACCACGCTTCGCCGATGATGCGCACGAAATTCGCGGACCTCACATCTTTTGCGCGGGACATCGAAGTGCTGTCAACCGTCCTGCAAGCCGGGGAGTTCAAGTTTTTGGGTGGCGAGCCGCTTCTGCATCCTCAGCTTCTGGACTTCCTCAGGCTCGCGAAAGATGTCCAGATCGCGAATCGCCTTGTCCTTGTGACCAACGGTGTGCTGCTGCACAAGGCTCCCGACGAACTCTGGGAGCTCATCGATGGCATGTGGATCAGCATCTATCCGGGCATTAAGTACCGCTTCGACTGGGACTGGGTCCAGCGGATCGCCGATGAACACCAGATCTTCGTTTGGCGCAAGGAGACGCCGGAGTTCGCTGAAAGGTCGCTCACCGAGGAGATCAGAAAAGAAGAGTTCGTTAAAATGGTCTTCCAGAACTGCGAGCTAGCACACATGGAGAGCTGCCACACTATCTACGAGGGGCGATACTACATGTGCGCACCATCAGTGTGGACGGAGCCACGGCTGGCTCTGCATGGGGTTACCTTCAAGAACCGCGAGTCCGACAGCGTCACCATCCACGATAACCCCAGCCTCTATGAGGACCTGGACGGCCTGATCCGAAGGCAGGATCCGCTGGAAGCCTGCCGCTACTGTTTGGGATCATGGGCGCGAAGTACGCCAAACGAGCAGTTGACGAGAAAGCGTGCCGAGGAGTTCCTGGCAAGGCAACCTGACGATCTAGCCGAGCTAGTCAGCCCAGAATTGATCGTTCCGCAGCCATACACGGATCAGGACCGTCCCAGGTAAAGCGAAAATGCGTACCCCTGGGCCACCAGACTCTTGACCAGGCTTTCCGGCAGGCGACACGTATTCATCGAGGGACACGTTGTTACGTCCAGCGGTTCAGAGATTCTTGCGTCGAGACTGAAACTTTGATGCCCGCGATGCGGATCGGAGATGCGCAAGACGTGGTCGGAGTAGCTCGCCCACGGTGGGAGGACGTAGGGGGACCGCTCCTCGAAGGTGAGCGGTTCCTTCATGCCATAGGCTTCGAAAAATATTTGCGCGACGGGATCTTCATAGTCCGTATAAATCTTGCGCGCACCGCCGAAAAGATCTCTCCGTTCATCGATATACCGCTGGGTCGGTGACTTCTCCAGCGGCGCCGGCTCGACGTCGGCCCGGCTGAGCATGTGAAATGTGCGCATAGCTACAGTGCTTTCCGAGAACTCCGCGCGCGCCCGGTGAAGCGTGGTGTCTTTCACGATCACCGTGGACATCCTGTTTATCGCCCGCAGGACGGCGTTCGCCAGCAAGACGGGATGCACGACCGGACCCATCGTCGACCGGTGGACGGGCACCAGTATCAGCTGCTGGGGAAACCACTCCTGGAACCCGAAGTGACCACCCCACGCCGTCGTCACTGCCTGATGGCCGTTGACCAGGGATGCCAGCACAGACGAGCCAAAGTTCTCATCGGAATGCAACGTCGGCGACACGAAAATGTGGGGCTCTAGATGCACGTTGTCAAATAGCCAGTCCCGCGGTTTGAACCCGTGCCACGTCACCATGTGTGCTACGCCCAACGATTCGGCGAGGCCTTGCAGGTACGCGCCGTAGTTCGGATATTTGAGGCCCATATTCGGACTGCCAAGATTGTCTTCGCCACCATATACATCCAGTGTGAACCTCGGCACGCGGCCGTACGAAGTGCGCAAGATCCATAGGGCGAACAATAGGGTGTGCAGATTCTTCTGCTCTGAGACGCGACCGACGTACGCCAACCGCGCGGTCTTGTGCGCCGTATCCCGTCCTCCGCCGTTCACCTTGAACTGGTCCACCAGTGGGATTGGAATTACGCTGACCCGGGCGTTCGGGAAGCTACAGTGGGTCGCGACCGCTTCCGCCTCACAGGACACAACAAACATGTCCCTCTCCATCAGCACGTTCGGGAGATCGCCGAAGGCGTGAAAACCTTCAGTGGAGTCGCCGAAAATGTAAATAATCATCGGCGCGGACACTTTCATCTGCAGCCGCAGGAAGAGTGCGGCCCTCACGGTCCCGGGCGTCACGGCGGTTATGATGATGCGCTTCAATTGCGGAGCAGAGGTTTGAATGCACTGCTCATCCTCCGGCGCCAGTGGCACACAGAGCATGCGGATGTTCTCCCGGCTGAACTGGCCGATGCCAGTCCAGACGCGCTCTATGGCCGGAATGACTTCCTGCATGCTCCACCACCAGCTTTTTTCCCGGGTGGTCAGCACCAGAATGCTATCGTCTTTCGACACGTGCCTCCCTCATAATCCGACACTGACACCGTGGTCAGCGCCAATATCGCCCTGCAAGTGCTCCCAGAAATCGTAGCGAGAGTGCCCATGATCGTTGTGCGGCCCCCGCACCGGGCAGATGCTCCTGCGGCACCGCGACGTCCACGCGCTCCAGACCCAGCCGGCGCGGTGGCGGGCCACATGGCGCGACACCGTCACCTCCGACACGGTGGCGCAGTGCTCGACCAGTCGCTGCCAGACCGGCGCCGCGCGGCTCGGCCGCGTCAACTGTTAAGCTTCTTCGCATGCTAAACCGGCGTGACCGGCTCGCCGTATCACTCTTCTTTGGCGATCACGACTCAAACGTGACCGTCGCCTCCAACAGCCAGGTGCTGCTCCACCTCGAGGCTGAACGTGTACTTGGAATAAAGCATGTCGCCGCCACTGCCGAGCAGATGGACGAAGTGGTCCGCGCCGCCCTCAGTTATCTCGATGCCGACGAGGATGCCGTCGACGAGGTGCTCATTGCCAGATGGAGTGCCAAGTACGACCTGGCCCACCCGATCAGTATCGGCCGCCGAAAGTTCACTCCGGTAATTACCGGTCATCATCTCAACCACATCGGCACCGTCCTGCCGTCCGGCTTTGACCACTGCCTGGTCCTGTGCGCCGATGGCTGGTCGGAGGACGGATCCACGTCGATGTACCTCTACGACCACGGCCGGGTGGACCGCGTTGCTGTTCTCGATCACACCTTTTTGACCGGACGGGTGTACGGAACCGCCACGCAGATGACCGTCCAGCCGGACTTCATGACCGCCCATGCCTCCGACACGGGCAAGATGCTGGGGTTGTCGGCGTTCGGTCGTCACGACGCTGTGCTGGCCTCGCGCATACGAGCCGATCTCGACGAGATCAACCAGGCACACGAGGAAGGTGTCGACCATCTCCGCCGACGTTTCGGTCTCAGTGACATTTACTCTCCAATGCCCGATGAGCAACGCTGCCAATTCGCTGCTACCGTCCAAAAGGAATGGGAGGAAGAGCTGCTGCAGGTCGTGACCCGTTTCCGTTCTCTGTCGTCCCGCCTGGCCTTGGTGGGCGGCTGCGCAATGAACGTGGTAGCGAACGGTCGTCTGGCCAACAGCGGTCTCTACAGCGACATCTTCGTCCCTGCCATGCCGTCCGACGCCGGGCAATCGCTGGGTGCCCTGTGGAGTCGCTATCCCAATACGGTGACATCAAGCCCGTACCTCGGCCGCAATTACGGGATTGAGGCGACCAAGGCGTCTGTAACGTCGATGGTAGATGACCTGGCTGCAGGCCGCATTGTCGCGATCTACACCGGTTCCTCGGAATCGGGACCCAGAGCACTGGGCAACAGGTCGATCCTGGCTATTCCACGCAGTAACGAGGTGCGGGTGCGAGTGAGCGAGCAGATCAAGGGTCGCGAATCCTACCGACCCGTTGCGCCGGTGATCCGGGCTGAAGATCTGAGTCGCTTCTTCCACGGCGGCCTCATGTCTCCATACATGACGTACGCCTACGCCGCTAGGGCAGAGACCATGGATCGGGCCCCGGCCATCGTGCACGCGGACGGGACGAGCCGAGTGCAGACGGTCGCCCCTGACCAGCACCCTTTTCTCCACGCCGTCCTGACAGCCCTGGAGGAACGCGGCGAGGCACCGGTGCTCGCCAACACGTCGATGAACGTGGCCGGTTCTCCCATGGTTGACACGCCCGACGAAGCGCGACGGTTCCTCGTCGAGACTGCTGTGGACGTCCTCTACCTCGGCGATCAGCGCCTCGTCCGCCCGTGACCGTCGACGTCCTCATCGTCGGCAGCAAGGGTGGCGAAATCGTCGGGTGAGAACTCCTTATTGACGGACAGCACAGTCCATCCCTCCGTTTCACGCCCTGAACGGCCCGCCCTACCCACCGCGTTCAGTAACTTCGGCGCGTCCAGGGTGGGGACGTAGCCGTCGGTGCCCTGGTAGCCGCGATCACCGATAAACACGCTGCGCACGGGAAAGTTGATGCCTTCGACGAGAGTTGTCGTAGCCACGAGGTAGCGGAGCGGGCCCGGCGAATGCCGTCCTCCAGCTCAGCCTGGATATCACTCGGTAGCGCCGCGTGATGGAAGCCGACACCGCGACGCAACACACAGCGCACAGGGGTCAAGGTTGGCCCGGCATTGACACGGGCTGCTGAGCGGGGGCATCGGACACGGTACTTCTTAATGATCAACTGGGAGGAATTTGGGAGATCATCTTCTGGATGGCCCTGCCCGAACCACTCCAAACCGCGTTGAAGAGAAGCCTCTGAACTGGCCTTTCTACAATCGGCACTGATGACCAGGCGGCTTCGACTTCGTTCGCATCGAGGGGGTCGCGAGGTGCCCTATACCGCGTTCACTCCCGCAACGGCCAGGAGATCACCGCCCGGCTGATCGTCCGCCGCGTCCGCAACCTGAACCACACAAGGCCGCCGAAGGGCAGGACGAACTGTTCGCCTGCTGGCGCTACCACGCCGTGTTCACCGACTCGCCGTTCGAGACGATCCAGGCCGAAGCGCAGCACCGGGATCACGCTGTGGTGGAGCAGGTGTTGCCCGGCGGCTGGCGCGCCCATGCCTAGATCTGCGCGTCACCTACCTGGCCGGATCACGACTCGAATTCCGGCCGACGCTGAAGAACTGCCCAGGACGGCGCCAGACAACAAGAGCCAATCCAAGAGCCAACACGGACAGGCTCCAGGCCATGGCCACCTACACTCAGCCACTCTTCAGGCTGCTCAAGTACCCAGTGAACTCTCCTGAGCGACGCCCAGCGACACCCAGAAGCTGACTGGGGGTCAAGGGGTCGCGGGTTCAAATCCCGCCGTCCCGACAGAGTAAGTGCAGGTGAGGGGCTTTCCTCCGCAGAGACGGGGAGGGCCAGAGGGCCGAGAATCTCACAATTTCTCACGTCAGCCCTCCGCGATCTTGTAAATCGGTGAGAGCGCATCACGCGCGGCCGACAGGTCATCGTCCCCGGCATGGGCGTAAACGCGGTAGGTGAACTCCGGCGAGGCGTGGCCGGCCCACAGGCTGACGATGGAGATCGGCACGCCCGCCTTCTCCATCAGGCTGCAAGCCGTATGACGGGCACCGTGCAAGGTGATCCGCCGGACCCCGGCGCGCTTCACCAGCCGGCCGAACTCATCGCTCAGCCATTCCGGGTTGATCGCGCCGCCGAGTTCATCAGCGGCCACGTACCCGCTGTCCTGGTACGCGGGCCCGGCCGCGAGCTTCTCCTCGAGCTGGCGGCGGTGCAGTGCCGTCAGCGCGGCCGTGAGGTCGTCATCGAGCGGCAGCGGGCGGGCGGACTTCTCCGACTTCGGCGCCTCCTTGACGATGACCTTGCCGTCGACAACGACGCGCACCACGTTGACGGTCCAGGTCCGGGCGTCCAAGTCAATGTCCTCTTCCCACCGCGCGCCGCTGATTTCTTCCCGGCGCCCGCCGTAGAGGGACATGCGCCACAGCGGGTGCAGCCGGTCCTTGCCGGCCTCGCCGAGGAACTTCCGCGCCTCCTCCTCGGACCACGCCTCTTTCGCCCCCGCTGCCAGCTTCGGCGCCTTCACCCGCCGGCACGGGTTGGCGGCGAGCTTCCCGTCATCGACGGCCTGCTCAAGCGCGGCACTCAGCCGGGAGAGCATGAGGCGCACGGCCCGCGGGCCAAGGCGCGTGCCGGGCGTGCCGCCGCGCTTCCGGCCGGCGGACATCGCGTAGTCACGAAGCTCCTCGATATCGGCGCGGGTGATGCCCTGCGCCAGGCGCCCGCCGAGCCGCTCCCGCGGCAGCCGCAGCGCGTGGGCGTAGTTGCTCCGGGTAGCCTCCTCCCGCTCGAAGCACGCGCTCTTGAGATACCCGTCCAACAAGGCGTCCATGGTCAGCTTCGACGGCGGCACGTAGGTGCCGCGGTTGCGCTCGTGCGTCACGCGGGCAAGCTCGGCGTTCGCGTCCTTCAGCCGCTCGAACCTGCGCATGACCTGCTTGCGCTTCCCTGTCTCAGGGTCACGCCCCGCCTCAGTGACGATCTGATACCTGACCGAGCCATCCGCGAGCGTGATCTTCTTAGGCTTCGACATGGGCGCCTCTCCCCCGCTTGTACGCCTCGTCTACGAATGTGCGCAGCTCCGCCAGCATGGCCCGCGCCGCGTGCCCTCGCCGGGCCGCCAACGTGCGAGCCGATGCAGCGCCTCCCCCTGCCCTGGCATCCCGCTCAGCCTCGAAATCGCGGTCCCACAGCACCAGGGCCGCGCATTTGAGCTGGACCGGCTCGATCTCCAGCCGGCCGGCCGCGTGAGCCTCCGCGTCCGTGGGTGGCAGGAAAATCCTGAGCGCCTTCCCGGAATACATGTCCAGGCTCGGCGCACGATCAGCGATCGGCTGGATCAGGCGCCGCTGCCGATCACGCTCGGCTCCCGCTCGCGCGATGGCTTTGTCTATGCTCGCCTCGCCGGGCCAGTCGAAATTCTCGGGCGGCAACGCCTCGAACGCATCCCAGTCGCCAGAGAGCAGCGCCCTCGCGGCGGCGGCGCTCATCGTTGCGCCCGTGCCCAAGTCAATGCGCTCGCTAACATCCGGGATCAGGTCCGCCACGCTGATCTCAAGCACCACGCACGCCAGGAGGAGATCACCGATCGACGGCTTGCGTACACCCGTCTCTACCTGCCCGACGGCCACTGGCCTCCAGCTCGGCAGGCCATACATCCGGAAATGATCGGCCGCGTCCTGCTGGCGCCAGCCCTTCTTCAGCCGGGCGGCACGGATGCCTGCACCAAGCAGCTCATGTATCTGCATGGGCAACATCATCGCGGAAGTGGTCACGAACGGACTGTACCTCTCGTTCCCACAGTTTTCAATGAGCTTGACTGAGAGATACCTGATCCGGCAGGATCTCTCATGCAATCAGATAACTGTTAGCACGAGAGGGCCTACGGATGAGCAATCGCATGCTGGAGTGGCTCGGCGAGCATGACGTCACGATCACCGACGTGTCCGGCCTGTCCGGCTACTCGGTCGCTTACCTGTCGCTGATCTCCCGCGGGAAGCGCACGCCGCCGCCGAGGGTCAAGATCGCGATTGCCCGCGCTGTGCAGGCCCGAGTCGGCGACCTCTTCCCGGCTGAGAGTCAGGAGCAGGTCAGATGACCGCACCGACCCTGGACGACGTCCAGACCTGGCCCGCGACTATCCCGCTTGCCCACGCCTGCGCGGTCCTCGGGTTCTCGCGCAGCTGGGGATACGAGCTTGTCGCCCGCCGCGCCTTCCCGTGCAGGGTCCTGACTGTCAGCCACCGGCACCGCGTGATCACCGCGTCCCTAGTGCGCCTGCTCAGTGAATGGGAAACGCCCGGTCCCGAACCACCGGAACCGGACGCCACCGCTGCAATGACCGGCCGCACCCTCGCCAAGGGAAACGACTGTGAGCATCGTAACTCAGGCCAGCGACGTAGCGCCTGATCCGCGTGATGTCGCCGCGGCGATGGCGGAGGCTGACCGGATCACCGCCAGCTCGGCCGCCTCGCTGTCCTGGCTCCGCTGGCACGGCCACGCGGAGTACGAGCACGGTTTTCGCGACGGGTACGAGCGCGCGGCTGCCGACCTGGAGGACGCCTGGCACGAGGTCGCCGGCCGGGTAGCCCGCGGCGGCCTGCC
>OCZT010006218.1_pt1 | contig 11838 bp, 9 predicted proteins | sample 1539031 | NCBI WGS metagenome assembly OCZT01 (sample SAMEA3539308, study PRJEB22396) | soil metagenome | biome: tundra; feature: field; material: soil | place: USA | collected 2010-05 | depth 0.15 m
GATTTTTCATCCTCTGCTTCCTGCCGGTTTATCCCGGCGCACCAGCCACCGCTTTTCTCTTAATTCACGGCAATCGTTCATCCGCATCAACATCACGAGAAAGCAATACCGAAGATTGCTTCGGCTGTTGCCCAATTCCCGTATGGGGCACGGCCGGAAAGCGGTGGCTGCTGCCGCCGCACTCCAAGGCGCTTCGCGCACCGTGGGCCGTGATTCGTCTTTAAATGGAGGGACACTCGCCCCGTATATTCCCTAAAATAGTCGCCAAAAAAACAAGAGCGAGCGAACTTGCCTCACGGAGAGCAGGCGCAGATCAGAACACCAGACGCGACCGACAAGTAGACGTTGATCTCTATCCGCATAAACAGATCTACTTTTCTTTGTGAACGCTGTGCCTCTGTGGTGAATCATTTCTTTTTCGTGATCAGTCCCGAGGCGCGCAGCCTTTAAGTTCTGCCGTTTGCCCTTTGCCTTTTGACTTGCTCTTACAGCCTATGCGCCTCCGCGTCTCAGTGCGATAAGCCGTTTGGCCAAGACGGCGCTGGACACCCAGGGGATAATTTCGCAGAATATTAAACAGGCCCGAGACACTTCTGTTGCAATGGGCCCGCAGGCTGGATGGTGTACCTTGGGAATTTCCCCGTCCCACCCGAAAAATCCGACTCCCACCGCTGAGTACGTGGAGGGGAAGTTCGTTCCCATCTCGCGGCTAACGCATGACTGGGAATTCCATTCTGACGTCACTCTCAGTCCGGCGGAAGAGCGCACCATTGTGCGTGAGCCGGTGCAGGCCATCCCGGCGGCGATTGCCCTGCGCCTGGGAAAAGTGCGAGTGCTGGCCGTGGCCTATATTGCCTGCCTGGATGCGGGCGACGTGGTAAGCCGGCAGAAGCCCAGCGGCGAAGCGCACACGGCCGCGTGGGTGGAAACACTGGAGCGCATTAATCTGCTGCTGGCCTGCCGCGAGCTGGACGCCCATGACACGGGGTTTGAACTTCTCGGCAGCGTGGCTGAACTGCTCCGCCCGCGCATGACTCCCTCGGAAATAGCGGCCTTTAGCGAGATGCTGGAGGAAGAGATCCGTCACGGAGTGCGCGGCGAAATTGATGAGGATGCCCTGACCGCCAAACAGATCTACCTGCCCGCCCGCGGAGGCCGCCGCTCCCGCGCCCAATTTGAGCGTTACTGCGACATCTCTTTTGTCAGCACCACCGCCGAGTATATCCACGGACTCTGGCACGATGTGCAAATCCGCGTCGGCCCGGAGCACCTGCCCGTCGCCCAGTTGCGCCGCCGCATGGATCTGATGGCCGAGCTTTTCCCTCCCAACGAAGGCTATCGCGTATTCGACGAAACCGTGGAAAAAGCGGAGTAGTTGATTCGGCCCGCCTCCCTGTATACAATTCCCCCGAAATTTTAGAAGAGTAGATTTGTGCTTGGCTTTCTTCTGTGTTCATTCGGAAGTCTTTCCCGCCCAATCAAGAAATGATTCACCACGGAGGCACAGCGAACCACGGAGAAAACTATTTCTGCCTTCGCGGCGGGGGCCACGGTTACCGTACGTTGCCCCGCACTTTTTCTCTGCGTTCGTTCTCCGTGACCTCTGTGCCTCCGTGGTGAAATCCTTTTTGCGTGGCGGCGGGACCGCGCTGTGGTGATATCTTTCGAGCCCTGTGGCATTCAGATACGCTATGATTCCGCGGTGGCGGGAGGGAAGGAGAGCCGTGTCAAAGAGGCTTATTTATGCAGGATTATTCACTTTAGTTGGGCTCTTGGGCGAAATTGTTTTCGTCGACCGGATGTTTCATGAACTCTCCGTTGTCGTGAGGGGAAGGTTGATGGAAGTGACGATTGTGGTTCTGGTTGCCGCCGCCTATTTTATCTTCCAGGATCGCAGCCCATGGGTGAAGAGAAACGGCGTCTTGACGTATCGACGCAAGGATGAACTTGTTTCGGATATCTACCGCGCGCGGAGAGCGCTTGAGCTGAGGGACCCGGATACTAATGATGGGTGGTACCTCATCGAACTTGACACGGGAAAGGTTCTTTGCCTGTGGGACAATCTGCCCAGCGGGCCGATTGGATTTGATTCCATGAATCTCGAGGGCCGGCGATTTCCCTGTACGGAGTTTACCATCCTCCGCCACGCCACCGAGAATTTCACGGCTGAGGTTGACTGCACCGGTCAGGTCATCAAACCCGTCACTATCCAATTGGGCGATGACTATGACACCTGGGTCTATACCTGCCTTCCGAAGGACGGCGAAATCATCCCGGACAAAACATTTGACGAGGTGCAGGCGGATCTGCTGAAAGCCGGTGGGTCTGGTGACGGCGAGATTCCGCCACCGGTATGGTAACGAGTGGGCTCTCTTCCTGATTCAATTCAGTCCGAGTGAGCGTAGCGCTATGCCGCCACATTTGATTGCGGCATCTTCCTCCGAGTCCTAAACGGCGGTGAAGCTATGAAAGAACCGACAATCTCCCGCCGAGACGCAGAGGTTCGAAAGACCAACTGCACCGCTTACTTTTCTGCCTCCGCGACTTTGCGCCTCTGCGCGAGATACTCTCCCGGGCTCGATCGGGCAGTGGTTGTTTGAGTCCGAGGGCAGTGAGGCCACGGAAGAAGCACTCGGGGCCGCGGATGAACACGGATCAACACAGATCAAGCCAGATAATTTCACTATTCCGATCCGTGTGAATCCGTGCTAATCCGTGACCGAGGTAATGCGAAAAGCATGCGACGCTCAATCAACGCCGCCATGGACTACGAAAACCGCACCACACTGCGAGGTTCCTCCGCAGCCCTTCCAGAAAAAAGGAGGGTGCCGCCCCCTATTTCGGGGGCGGCGATTTTGGGCTTTGATAGATGTGGGCTAATTTATGATTGCGGAGGCTCGGTTCGGTGAGTTTTCTTGCAGATGAAAAATTGTTCGAACCACGTCGATGAACTCCGAGCGGTCGGGCCGCCCGGCTGCCTGCTTCAATTCGGTGAAGGGCGTGTGGAGAATCTTGTTCACCAGACCGTGCGTCAGGGCTTCAAGCGCCTGTTCCTGTTCCGGGGTCAGCTCGCCGAACATGCGCCGCATGCGCTTCATTTCCGCCTGGCGAATTTCTTCCACTCGGCGTTTCAAGCACACGATGGTGGGCACCACGTTCAACTGTTCCTGGCGCGCGCGGAAGAGTTCGATTTCCTCGGCCAGAATGTGATCCGCCGCTTCCATCGCCTTTTCCCGTTCGTGCAAGTTGTGGTGGGTAACCTCTTCCAGACCGTCGATGTTCACCAGCGTGCAGCCCGCCACTTCGCGCACGGCCGGGTCCACATCGCGGGGCACGGCGATATCGATCAGGAAAATGGGGCGGCCGTTGCGCTCCGGCATCAAGCGCTCCATATCGTCACGGGTAATAATGTAATGCGGGCAGCCGGTGGAACTGATCACAATGTCGGCTCCACGCATGGCCTGCCAAATCTCGCTGAACTGAACCGCCAGGCCGCGCAACTCATTCGCTAGCGCCACGGCGTGCGTGTGGGTTCGATTGCTGACTAACACCGTCGAGACGCCTTTTGAAACCAGGTGGCGCGCTGCAAGTTCACCCATCTGCCCGGCGCCAATAATCATCACCGTCTTGTCCTGCAAGCCACCAAAGGTTTTCTCCGCCATTTCCACGGCGGCCGAGCTGATGGAAACCGGCGCCTCTGCCACGTGAGTCTCCGTCCGCACGCGCTTGGCGGTGTTGAAGACGCGATGGAAAACCAACTCCAGCGCATTGCCGCAAGTTTCCGCTTCCTTGGCCAGAAAATACGCCTGCTTCACTTGACCCAGAACCTGGGGCTCGCCCACGATCAGAGAATCCAGGCCCGAAGCCACCCGGAACAGGTGGCGCACGCCTTCTTCTTCCCTGTGTACGTAGAAGCAGTCGGCGAATTCATCAAAGCGAATTCCGTAAAACGACTCGGCAAACCGGCGGAAACCGGCCATGCCGTCCTGCTTTTCAAAGGCCACCAGGACGAATTCCACGCGATTGCAGGTGGAGATAATCACCGCCTCTTCGATCTCCGGCTCGTTCTGAAGCTGGCGCAGGGCTTCCGGAGTGATCCGTTCATTCAGGGCAAACCGCTCACGCAACTCAAGGGGCGTCTTTTTGTGACTGATTCCCACGACAACCAAATTCATGAGTAAAGTCCTTATAAATGCATATGAAGCGCGAGTAGGGCTAAATGTCGCTTACCATATGCCCTCGCGACTAGGAAAGGGCAAGCGGGATGCCATTTCGTCAACGAGAAGGTGTAAAAAAATTATACAAAGTACGCAAATGGTTCACCCTTTGCGCTCATGGAGATAAGGTGTTAGGGTGGATTCGGACAGAGGGTCCCATGTCAGAGAAGTCCGAAGAGGGCTGAGTTATTTCCCGCAAAAGCATCGGAAATTTCGCGCAAATGGTTTCCTTCCAATCAGGTACAAAAAGCCAGCGGTGGCTAACGTTCGCAATATCCTATGTGTACAAAAATTAAACAGTGGCCTCCTATGGTAATCAGAATGCTCCCAGAATGTCGGGTGTGCCTGATTAAAGACTTAATGTCGTTCAACGCCGCACACCCTATTTATCCAAGGAGGTTTAATTCTATGAAGCTGATGAAGACAGTATTTCTGGTAGCGTTTGCCATCGCCATGACGCTGCCTTTTGGCATGAGCAAACCCGAGTATGCCAAGAAAGAGAGCAAGGGTTGCACTTTCTGCCATCCAGCGGGAAAAATGAAGGAACTTACCCCCGCGGGCCAGTACTATAAGGACCACAACCACTCGCTCGAAGGATACAAGGCGGCCGCCGCCAGCTAGTCCGAAGTGATCGGTCGCGAGGGAGGGGGAAATCGAACCATGTCCCACCCTCGCCGGCCGACATTTTCAGGGTACGAAAAATACACTTTTTGTTCAAAACCGGACAGTCTCGGGCTTGCTTGAGGTGCTAGAATCTGCCCCACCCTTAGCTATAGCTTGCCACGGGGACCATTGAGGACCTAGGCCTTGTCTGAACCTACCAGCAAGAACGCTCCAAAAAGTTTCAGCAAACTGCGCGGGGTAATTCGCCCCGCCGTCTATCTCAGTCAGAATATGATCAGCCGCACGGGAGTGGTCTTGGCCACCACGGCTGGCATCACTCTGGTCTTTGCATTTGCTCTCGTCATCTTTGGTTTCCAGCCCAATCCGTACGCGGGGATTGTGGTTTTCATGATTCTGCCCCCCATTTTAGCTTTGGGGCTGATACTGATTCCCATTGGTATTGTCCGCGATCTCCGCAAGTTTCGTCGATTAGGCACACTACCGGTGATCTATCCCACAGTTGATTTTTCCCATCAGGGCGTGCGGCGGACGGCGCTGTTTGTGGTCATCATGACGGCCATTAATGTTCCCATCTTCGCCTTTGCGACTTACCGCGGAACGGTCTTCATGGAGTCCACCCAGTTTTGCGGGCAAACGTGCCACAAGGTAATGGACCCGGAGTACACGGCGTACCAGCGATCTCCCCATGCGCGAGTGGCCTGCGTGGAGTGTCACATTGGGCCGGGCGCGCCATGGTTTGTGCGCTCCAAGATCTCCGGCAGTTACCAGGTTTTGGCCGTGACTTTTGATCTCTATCCACGCCCGATCGCCACGCCCATCCACAATCTGCGTCCGGCGCGTGAAACCTGCGAGCAGTGCCACTGGCCCGAGCGTTTTTCCGGCGACAAGCTGGTGATCAAGACCAAGTATGGCGACGACGAAAAAAATGCCTCCACCAAAACCGTCCTGTTGGTCCACATCGGCGGGCGCAACTCCGACAGCAAGCTCATCGGGATTCATGGACGTCACCTTGGGTTGGTGTCGTACATTCCGTCCGATGAGAAGCGGCAGCAGATTCCCTGGGTTAGCTATCGCACCGCGGACGGAACAGTTACAGAGTACGCATCAACAGAAGCACCGCCCAAGGCGGATTTGTTAGCAAGCGGCGAGCGGCGTACGATGGATTGCGTGGACTGCCACAACCGGCCCACGCACACCTTTGAAATGCCTGAAAACGCCGTGAACCGGGCAATGGCGGCGGGCCGCATCGATCCGGCTCTCCCTTTCATTCACAAGGAGGCCATTGAGCTTCTGAAGGTGAATTACCGCAGCCGCCTGGCGGCAGAGACCGAGTTGCCAGACGCTTTGCGCGAATACTACCGGAAGAACTATTTCGCCATTTACAATACCCGGCGCGCAGCGATTGAGGATGCGGCAAAAGGGATCCTCTACATTTATCAGGGGAATGTCTTCCCGGAAATGAACATCACCTGGGGTACTTACCCCAATAATCTTGGCCATACGGATTTTTCCGGTTGCTTCCGCTGCCACGACGGCAATCACAAGTCGAAAGACGGCAAGGAAATCACCCAGGATTGCAACGCCTGCCACACGCTTTTGGCGATGGATGAGCCGGACCCCAAGGTTCTTCATGAACTGGCCGGCGGGAATTGAAGCGCAGTAGGCAGCGAGTGATTAGAGATCTCCAGCCCTTTCTAAGGGTCAGATTTGAGTGATGCTGGGGTTGGTGGTAAGCTGGCAAGGCATTTCATAGGGCGTTATTTCAATGCGCGAATAAAACAATTTGTTCCTCAAGGAGGATTCCATGAAGTTGCTCCAAGTATTGGTTGCACTGGCTATTCTCAGTGGCTCCATGATATCGATTTCCACCGCCAAACCGGCGTACGCGACAAAAGAAGGCAAGAAATGCACCTATTGCCACGTCGCTGCCGGCAAACCGGACCTGAATGATACCGGCAAGTGTTACAAAGCCAACGATCATTCGCTGGCGAAGTGCACGGCTCCCGCGGGCAATTAGAATTTCGTTGGGATAATCAACCGGGCTTCGTCGGCAGGATCTGAATTCCGATCTTGGCGCCCGCGCTCAAGAGTCACTTGTCAGGGAGCGCGGGCGCAAGTCCGCCTGCGTACCCCCCGGAGCGATCGTCTGACCGGCGAGCACACTTCGCGGCACGCCGGGTGTCGTGTTTACAGTTTCCCTCCTCTGAAAATTGAACAACGACGTGTTGCCGTTGTTCCATTGCGGTCATTCGGACGCCCATTTACTTTGATTTCCGATTCCCAGAACATTCAATCCTGATTCCTTACCTCCGACACCTGGAGTGAAATTTAGGAGTGCGGTCCGCCGCAGAGGATCGCCGCTTTCCCTTGTCGCAACCGGTCGCGGCGCGGGCCGCACTGCGCCTCAGGGATGGAAGACCGGGGAAAATCAGATTTGATTTGTGTGAGGCGTTTTCAATAGAATTACTCATTGGTTGGGGGCGAATCCATTTCCAGGAAGGGCTGAGATCACTTGAGCGAAAAAAACGATAAAGTACGGTTCCTGGCAACAATTCTCATGTTGGCGTTGGTCCATGTTATTGGCGCTTACGGCCAGCTTCCCGCCAGCCACCCCCCGAACCAAATGTCCCCGTCCCAGCCCAAGAAGCCGGCCGCCCCAGTTCCCGTGCTGAGTGAGGCCAAACGCAACAGCATCCTGAAGTACATCCGGGACCGCTTTGGCGTGCCCGACAATGTAAAGCTGACCTTTGGTGACCTGCATCCTTCCGCGGTGGCCCCAGACTTCAATGATGCCTCGGTGAACGTGGATGATGGCAAGACGCAGCATACGCAGCAGTTGCTGGTTTCCCGGGACGGGCATTTTCTGATGCTTGTCACCGTCGCCGTTGTGGAACTTCATCAGGACACCCCGGCGGAGATGGTGCAGCGCATCCAAGAGGTGTTTAAGACCCCTGCCACTGTGAAGGTTTCCGTAGGCGGATTCAAGCCCTCGCTGTCACCGGACTTCAAGCAGGGTACCCTTACGATGGACGACGGCAAGGCGAAGCAAGACCGCACGGTGCTGCTCGCCCGGGATGGCAAACACCTGGTGGTGAGCGACCTGTACAATTTAACTGTCGATCCCCGGCAGCAAGCGCTGCGCACCATTACGGTCCACGACGAGCCCACGGTGGGACCGGCCAACGCCCCTGTTACAATTGTCGAGTATGCGGACCTTCAATGTCCCACATGTGCTCGCATGCACGATTTTCTGGAGACCAAGCTCGTACCGCACTACGGCAACAAGATCCGCATCGTCTTCAAGGAGTATCCCCTGCCCATGCACGATTGGTCGTTTACGGCGGCGATTGCTGACCAGTGCGCGTTTGAAATCAATCCTTCCACTTACGTGCCCCTGCGCAGCGCCATCTTTCGCAGCCAGCAGCTCATTAACATCACCAATCTCCGGGATACCTTGTTGAGCTATGGCGAGCAGGTGGGACTGGACCGGGTGCAATTGGCCGGTTGTCTCGACTCCAAAGCATCCCTGCCCCGCATACAACGCGATATGGCGGAAGCTAAGCGGATCGAAGTAACCTCAACGCCCACCTTGTTCATCAATGGCAGGATGATGGTTGGACTGCCTTCCGAGGATGCCTACTACCAGGCCATTGATGAGGCAATGAAAGGCAAGTGAGAATTTGAGCGTGAGAACACGAAGCTGAAAGCGCCGGACCACCCCAGCGGCGAGCAGCGGAGGCGTAGAGATTTGAAGACAAGTGGCCTTTTCTCTACTGCCGAGCGCCCCGGCGCAAAAAACGTTATTCTTATCTTCCTCGCGAGTTGTGAATAAGGTCTTTTGACAAGATCTTCACCGATCACTGCTTCACTCCTGACCCGGAAAATCCTATCCTTGCCGCATTTGATGAAACTCTTCTATAATGAATAGGTTTTGGCCAAATTGCAGGAGCAATCATGTTTGCGCTATTTAAGAAAAACAAAGACCAAGTGAAGAAATGGCTGCTTATTTTCTTTCTGGGCATCGTGTCCCTAAGTATGGTGGTGGTGATGGCGCCCCTTCCGGGCGGTGACACGTCTCGTCCCGAAGGCAATGTGCTGGCCTCGATTGGCGGCGACACGATTACCAGTGCCGATCTCGATCAGACCATCCGCGACCGGTTTAAGAACTCGCCCATGGGTTTCGACCGGCACATGGTGCCCATCGTCGCACCCAGCGTTCTTGATCAGATGGTGACGGAACAGATTCTGATGCATCAGGCTTCTAAAATGGGAGTTGAGGTTTCCGACGCGGAAATGTTGAAGACCTTTCAGCGAATTCCCTGGTTGTACCCGGATGGAAATTTCGTTGGCGCTGATCGCGCTTCTGACATGGTGGCCCAGCAAACCGGCAAGACGCTTGCCCAGTTTGAAACCCTGTTGCGAAACAGCCTGCTGGAAGAGAAGATCCGCAGCATCGTGACAGACGGAGTCCAGGTTACGCCCGCGGAAGTTCTGGCGCAATTCCGTCATCGCAATTCCAAAACCAAGATCGATTACGTGCTCTTTGATCCCAGCCAGTTCCTCAAGGAAGTGCAAGTGACGCCGGAAGGCTTGGCAGCGTTCTTCCAGAAAGACCCTGCGCACTACAAGCTTCCCGAGCAGCGCCAGGTGCGCTACGTCGTGATCGATCCTGACCAGGTGCGGGCGGAGGTGAAAGTGGGTGAGGCGGAATTACGCCAATACTATGCCCAGCACCTCTCCGATTACCGCGTTCCCGACCGCGTGCGGGTTGCCCACATCTTATTGAAGACCACGGGCAAGTCGCCGGCGGAAGTGGCGACGATTGAAAAGACGGCCGCCGATGTGCTGAACCAGATTCGCGCCGGCGGCAACTTTGGCGAACTCGCCAAGAAGTTCTCCGAAGACAGTACGGCTCAGGCGGGCGGCGAGCTCGGCTGGCTGGTTCACGGGCAGACCGTGCCGGAGTTTGACTCCATGGCATTTTCGCTCAAGCCGGGCGAGGTGAGCGGCCTGGTTAAGACCGTGTATGGCATCCACATCCTCAAACTTGAGGAAAAAGAGATCGCGCATTTGCAGACTTTTGACGAAGTCAAGAACTCCATTGAAGTGGAAATAATGAAACAGCGGGTTGCCGACGCACAGGCAAAACTCGCCACCAACTTGGAATCGCAGCTCAAGGCCAGCCCGCAGCAGTTTGAGGACATCGTACGCAAAGCAGGCTTGGAGCCCAAGCAGTCGCCGCTGTTCAAATACAACCAGCCGATTCCCGACCTCGGCAAGACCGACGCGTTTGAGAATCTGGCCTTCCAGCTTCGTTTGAACGAAGTCGGTACCCCCATCTCCGTCCCCAGGGGAGCAGCGATCATTCAATTGATCCAGGTTGTTCCTGAGCATATTCCCGCGCTTGACGAGGTGCGCGCACAAGTGGAAGAGGACTATCGCCATGAACAGTCCATCCAGTTGGCTCAGAACAAAGCCAAAAAGCTGGCGGAGCTGGCCAAGACCCAGGACTTCGACAAGGCGGCGAAATCTCTCGGTTTGACATCCAAAGAGAGCAATGACTTCAGCGCCAACGGGTACGTGGAAGGCGTGGGCAGCGGCTCCCAGTTAAGCGATGCCTTCACGCTGAAGCCCGGGCAAGTGAGCGGCGTCATTGCTGCTGGGACCAACCTGGTACTGTTCAACGTCGTCTCACATACTCCTGCCAATGAAGCTGATTTTGCCGCGCAGCGCGACCAGATTAGTGAGGAGTTGTTGGACCAGAAACGCGACCTGCAATTTGAGATCTATCGTTCGAACCTGAAAGACCAGTTCATTCACTCCGGTAAATTGAAGATGAAGGCGGCCGGAATGAAGCAATTCCTGGCGTCCTATCAGGCGCAGTAGTAATGGCGGGATGTGCCACGGGCAGCCTGCCCCGATCCATCGGGGTTCCGCCCGTGAAGGATTGCATGGCCGGGATGGGCCATGCACAAGCGGAAGAGTTCGCCCCGGAGTTCCATTGCTCGACCCGCAAACTGGCTCCCCACGCAATCTGTCTTCAGAAACAATTATCGAACCCTTCTGCGCGCTGGTTCCCGCTGGCGATTTCCTGATGGGCTGTGAGCAATTTCGCGATGATGAGCGCCCCGTGCATCGCGTTTGGGTGGACGCTTTTGAAATGGCGATCTTCCCGGTGCGCAGTCGGGACTTTGCTGTTTTCATGCAATCCACCGGGCATCCGGCGCCGCCCAACTGGAATCAGCCTGGTTTTGATAACCCTGACCATCCAGTTGTCGCCGTTAGTTGGGTGGAGGCGCAGAAATACTGCCAGTGGCTTGCGGGAATGACGGGCCGCGACTATCGTCTGTCCACGGAGGCGGAATGGGAACGTGCCGCGCGCGGTGGAGAGGAGGGCCGGCCTTATCCCTGGGGTGATGACCCGCCACAGGATCGTCCGGAATATCTTCAGCGCTGGGGCGGGGAAGTGCCGGGACCGTTGCGGGTGGGCACAGGCACGCCGAACCCCTTCGGAATTTTCGACCTCTGCGAAAACGTGCATGAGTGGTGCGCGGATTGGTATAAGACGGATTACTATGTGCATTCGCCGCGGCACAATCCTGGGGGACCGGCAGCAGGAGAGCGCCGAGCCTCACGCGGAGGCTCATGGCGGCACCACGTAAAGGTTAGCCGTCTGGCCGCGCGCTCCAGCATCCCGCCAACTTTTCAGTATGCGGACTATGGTTTTCGAGTGGTGCGGGCGCACCGCTTGGAAGGTGCGATTGAAATGGAACAGTAGGCAGAAGGCGGAAAGCGGAAGGCAGAAGGCCCAATACGGAATTCAGAATTTGGAGTGCAGAAGCGAATCAGGAGTCTTGAATCTGGAATGTTGAATCTTAAATCTTAAATTTGGAATCCAGAAACAGGGGTTTTGATCTTGAATCTTGAATTTTGAATTTGCGAGTAAGTATCCTCCGGCAAAGCCGGAGGCTTTAAAAACAGTGAGCCGCTCAAAGCG
>OCZT010006219.1_pt1 | contig 11832 bp, 16 predicted proteins | sample 1539031 | NCBI WGS metagenome assembly OCZT01 (sample SAMEA3539308, study PRJEB22396) | soil metagenome | biome: tundra; feature: field; material: soil | place: USA | collected 2010-05 | depth 0.15 m
ATCAATATCCACAAATGGAGCATCTAAGGGGCGATCTCCTTTAGGGCGTTGTAGAGTGGCTTCGTTATATTTTTCTTCCATGTTTATGTTTTTTATAGAAGCCGTGCAATGAAATACATTTCATGATTTAACTGACTTAATACGATAAGCCTTCAATAGGCATAGGAAAAATAAAATCCTGAAAAACGCTGTGAGCCGCCTTCTTCACATGCTTAGCGTATCGTTCAAAACTTTTGCCCAAAGCTTCAGCATACTCTTTATCCAATTTATTTATAATTAAACTGATCTTATCCATTTCCTTTTTGAGCTCATTTCGCTTAGCCTCATCAAACGGAAAATATTTTTTTATTGCTGTCTCAAACTCTTCCTTAAAACCTTTCTCCACTTCTGCATAATAAGGAAGCAGTAAAGGCATGACCGTAAAAGTTTTTAAATGAGCCAATTTAATAGCATCGGCTTTTTGAGATTTATTTATTTTTACTTCATTGAAAGAACTGGATGCAAGTACTGACACTAAAACAGGGGCTTTATATAAAAGCTTCCGGTCTTCTTTTGATAATTTATTGAATTGCGTGATCATTATTCATTCATTTTATCCAAACAAATATTTTTATCTCTCTTGAATCTGGCGGATCATCTGATTGGTAAATCCCCATTCATTATCGTACCACGCCAAAACTTTCACTAAATCGCCATCCACCACACGGGTCATCTCCAGGTCAACGATGGCAGCAAAAGAACTTTTGATAATATCAGAAGAAACCAATGGTTCATTTGAAACCGATAAAATCAACTTATACCTGCTGGTTTTCGATTCCTCTGTAAGGAGGTTATTAATTTCTTCAGCAGAAGTATTTCTTGAGGCAACAAAAGTGATATCTGAAATAGAACCAACGGTTACGGGTGTACGAACCGCTATTCCATCAAATTTTCCTTCAAATTTCGGGAGTGCTTTAATCGTTGCTTTTGCAGCACCGGTTGTGGCTGGTACTAAATTTATTGCTGCCGCACGCCCCATCCGGATTCGCTTTTTTGACGGTGCATCCACTAGAGATTGTGAGGCAGTATAAGCATGCACTGTATTTAATATCGCTTTTTTTATACCTACTCTTCTGTCTAAAATCTCAATAACCGGTGCAATGTTATTGGTGGTACAACTTGCACATGAAAATATGGATGTCTTTCCATCCAAAGTGTTTACACCGTGTATTATTGTAGGTGTATCAACACTTTTTGTTGGCGCAGATATTACCACATTTTTCGCTCCGGCATGAATATGTTTTTCAGCGTCTTCCCTGTTTGTAAATAAACCTGTACTTTCTATCACAACATCAATATCCAGCTTTTTCCATGGAAGTTTTGCAGGATCCTTTTCAGAAAGAAATAAAACTTTTCTATCGCCGATGCGTAAATTATTATCTTGAATATTTACTTCGTTTTCATATTTACCATATACACTGTCGTATTTTAATAAATACGCTGCATTATCAATGTTCATTAAATCATTTATAGCCACAACTTCCAGCCCTGGCGTTTCTATTATTACTTTCAGCGCTGCTCTTCCAATTCTGCCAAATCCATTAATTGCTATCCTTTTCATTTTCGTCTACGATTATACGTTATAAAGATTAGTTTGCACTCAACCAATGTTAAAAATGCTTTCAAAAACGTTTGTCAAAAATTATTGCACAATCAATTTTCCCTTCATTACCACATGAATGCTGCAATAATAATCAGCACTTTCAGCAACCACTACACTCCAGGATTCGCCCGAAGCAAGTGGTCCTGAAGTCCAAAGCTTACCTGGTTGTTCTGTTACATCATGTGCTACTATATCCCGATTTATCCAAACCACCGTATCTTCTTTCTGCACCATAAGCTCTGCAGGTTGAAACTTCATTTGCATAATTTCAACAGTATAAGCTTTATGAGTAGTTTTTTCCGGAGAAGAAGCGCAGCCACTCAAAAGAAAAGTAAAGCATACCAAGTAGATGCCATTTTTCAATATGGGGAATATGTTACTCATTTTTTTGCAAACATTTTTTGTAACATCTCAGCATGAGCCAGGTGGGCTTTTAAAGCAGGAACAACATCCTGTAACAGTTTCTTTAATTCCGCATTCTGACTTTGTGGTATTAAAAGACTTTCAACTGTACCAATAACTGCTTTGTGTACTGCCACTTCATTATCTATATAAGCTTTATCAAAAGTTTTTGCAGATTTAGACCGCAACATCTTTTTAGTTTTCTCTGCATCAGACAGTAGTTGTTTACTCACAGCATTGTCCTTTGGAGTTACTTTTAATTTTGTAACCAAAGCAACGGCCTGGTTAATGATTGCAGTATGATCATCGGTCATGGTTTTTGCGAACTTTAAAACCTCAACATTTTTTGATTTTTCTTTTGCAATTTTTGCATAATTGATGTCTATCTGGTTTGCGGTAACTGCTACAGAGGCAATCTCAGCATCTGAAAGCTTAGTATCTTTTTGCGCAAAAGCAGGCATGGAAAGTATTGCTCCGCATACTATTGCAACGGTAGTTAATACTGTAAGTGGTTTATTGATTTTCATTTTTTTCTTTTTATAAATGAATAATGAGTGTTAACGCATGTAATGTACAATGCCCGTATTAGGGGCAGGTTAAGAAGAAATTAGAAACAGATTAGAAAATTACTTGTAACTGAAATTCCGGCCATCAGTTGAGCTTAGAATGAATTTTACTCAGTTTTAAACTTCTTCTTTAAACCAGAGGCCGCAGCTTCATCTAAATACCAGTGCAAATTATCATGATTGGGATGTATGAGCTGAGCCGGGTATTTTTCTAAATCAGGTTCATCTTCTAACACATGATGCACTGTTTTAATAGAAGCAGATTTATCGGCAAGTACAGGTGTATATGGAAAAAGAGATGCTGTATGGGCATTCTCTCCCAATCCCAAAAGAACTAAATCAAATTGGGCTTTATGTCCTTTAAAATGGGTGGTAATCTTTTTTGCATATTCATTTGCCGCTTCATTTGGTGAAAGAGTTGTATTAATTGAAAAAATTTTTGAAGCAGAAATATGTAAAGGTTCAAACAACACTTTTGTTACCATGAGCGCATTATTGCGGGGATCTTCTGATGGCACATGTCGTTCATCTCCAAAGAAAAAATTAATCTTTTCCCAGTTTGTCTGATTTTTAAAATCAAGTGATGCCAACATAGAATACAATAATTGGGGAGAATTACCTCCTGATAAAACAACATTAAATTCTCCATGTAATGATATAGCGTTATTAGCTGTGGTAATAAAGTAAACAGCCATCGCCTCCAGCAATTCATGTATGGTCTTGAATATCCTGATTGCCATTTTAATTAGGTTTTATTTTTGATATGCAGAGTAACGTATAAAAGCCGTCACCGGCAATCAATGTTTCAACAATTTCGTGCCTTTATAAATTTGCTGAAATTTCGTATTTGTGTGAAAAAAAATATTCCTCATTTTTTTCAATTAACTCACAATTTTATCGTGTGTCAAAATCAATATTTTTCTGAAGAAAATTCAATCCAACGGTGCCCGTCTTTTGCAATAATTGCTTCAGCATCTTCAGGGCCCTGCATACCAGCTTTATAGTTCGAGAAGTTAACAGAAGGATTTGCTTCCCAGGAATTAATAATGGGCATAAGTGCTTTCCACGCAGCTTCAACCTGATCGGCACGCATAAACAAAGTGGAGTCGCCTTCTATAATATCCAATAACAAAGTTTCATAAGCTTCAGGTGTCCCGGAAGTATATGATTCGTCATAGTTGAATTGCATATCAACAGGATATAAAAACATTTTAAGCCTGGGCCGTTTTGCCTGAAAGCCCATATGGATGCCCATGTGAGGTTGTATGTTCAAGCAATGGCCGATCATCAAAATAAACACATTCCTGTGGCGAAGCCTGTGCTACTCCCATTGCTAATTTAAAAATACCCAGATCCGGTTTTCGCATTCCTACTTCACATGAAGAAACAAATGCATCGAAGCACTGATGTAAACCAAATGTTTTAATCCGGTAATCATTAAGCTCTTTACCTTCATTATTAATCGATATAACCCGGAAGCCGCAAGCCTGTTTCCAATCTTTAAACCATTGCAGCATATAAGGTAGTTCTGTAGATTGTGCGAAAATAAATGCTCTTAAATCTTCTCTTGTAAAATCTCTCGGATTATTAAACACAACTGTATCCAGGTAATCATCAAGGCTGATCCTGCCTATTTCATAAATATTGAAAATAAAATGGTGCAAAATATCCATTTCTGCATAGTCAAAGCCAAATGCCTCTGCGGCTTTTTGTCGTGATTCATGGCCCCAGCCATTGCTGAGTAATACCCCTCCAATATCTAAAAAAATTACTTTGACTTCAGCTATTTTCATATAACCATTTTTACGAGACCATGTGCTTTTGTTTTTGCTCTTCAATCGCTTTCAAAAGTTTGTCATAAGCTTTATTGAATTTTTCTATGCCTTCATCTTCCAGTTTTTGGGTAATGATATTAATATCAATACCCCTGGCATTTAGCTGTGCCAGTACACCCGTTGCATTATCCATGTCATTCTCCAGGTTATTTCCTGCCTTTCCATGATCATTAAAAGCTTCCAGTGTTTCTATTGGAATAGTATTGATGGTTTCATCACCAATTAATGCCTCCACATATTTTACATCACTAAACGATGGATCTTTACTACTGGTGCTTGCCCACAGCACACGTTGTCGTTTTGCTCCCTTTGCTTCCAGCTTTTTAAAACGATCACTACCGAAAATATTTCTGTAAATTTCATAAGCCTTTTTTGCAGAAGCAATGGCTACTTCTCCTTTCAAATCGAACAGCCCTCTTCCTTCAAGAAGCGGATCGGTTAACACATCAATACGGCTGAGAAAGAAACTGGCTACCGAAGCAATTTGATTTATGGGTTGATTGGCTTTAACCCTGTCTTCCAGGCCGGAAAGAAATGCCTCAACTACCTCCTTGTAACGGGGCAAACCAAACAGCAACGTTATATTAATATTTATCCCTTCGCTGATACATTTTCGGATGGCAGGCAATCCTTCTGTTGTAGCGGGAATTTTAATCATTACATTTTTGCGGTCAACAGCCTTCCATAATTCCCTGGCTTGTTTTATTGTTCCATCTGTATCATGGGCAAGCAGTGGCGAAACTTCAAGACTTACAAAACCATCTTCACCGTTGGTTTTTTCATGGACAGTTTTAAAAAAATCGGCAGCACGTTTAATATCTTTAACGGCAAGGCTGAAGAATAATTTATCGTTGCTGTTTTCTTTTCCGGACAGTATTGCAATATCTTCATCATAATCTGAACTGCTGGTAATGGCCTTTTCAAAAATTGACGGATTGGATGTAACGCCACTAACACAATCTTCATCAATCAATTTTTTTAATTCTCCTGAGTCCATAATTTTTCGGTCAAAAAAATCAAGCCAGATACTTTGGCCAAAATCGTGTATGCTTTTTACTTTATTGTTTTGCATGTACGTTAAGTTTAATTGTTTTCTAATTGTTTAATTTTCTGCAGCCTTCGCAGATGTCGTTCTGCACCGGAAAATGTTGCTTTTAAAAACGTAAGTATTAATTCCTGTGCAATGGCAAAACCTGTAACCCGGCCTCCAAGGCAAATAAGGTTCATATCATCATCTTCAACACCTGGTGTGCCGAAAAATGATCTTGTATAAGTGCTGCTCTTACACCTGCAATTTTATTAGCGGCAATAGCTGCACCAACGCCACTGCCACAAATTGCAATACCACGTTGAAGCTCATTAATAGCAACCGCCCTGGCAAGTGGTATTACGAAGTCAGGATAATCATCTTTATCATCCAGTTTGAATGCACCAAAATCCAAAACTTCATAACCCATTTTAATTAAGAAGGGATGAATTATTTCTTTTAATGCGTATCCTCCATGATCTGCGCAGATGCCTATTTTCATTTTAAAACCTTTATATAAATGATAGAGTAAATAATCTGATAAAGGTTACAAGTTTATTCAAATCATTTACTCAATTAATTGCGTTATCAAAGCAATGCTTTAGCCCTGTTTTGATAGCTTTTTGTTCAATAGTTTGTGTTTGAATATTCATGATTGACAGATAAAACTTTAATTTATTTATGAGAAGCATTATGAGATTTAATGAAAAGGTTTTCATCAAGCTGCCATAACCTGGCGCCTCCTTTTATGCCGTCTTCATTTGTGATAATTTTTATATTTTTATCCAGTTTAAAATTAAGTTTGCCGGAATTGCCTCCTCCTATATATAACCAGTCATAATTAAATACTGTTTTTAAAACGCTTAAAACTTTTTTCATTCTTTCATTCCATTTTTCTTCGCCTGCCTTTTTTAAAGCAGCATCCCCTATATAATCATCGTATGTTTTATTTTTAGTAATAGGATGATGCGCCAGCTCCAGATGTGGCAGCAAATGTCCGTTCATTAATAGTGCAGTTCCAAATCCGGTGCCAAGTGTAATTACCATCTCCAATCCTTTTTCGCTTACCACACCCAAACCCTGCATATCTGCATCATTTACTATGCGTACTGGCTTATTTAATGTACCGGTAAGGAGTTTGTTTAAGTTTACCCCTTTCCATAAATCAGTACCCAGGTTGGGAGCTGTAAAAACAATCCCATTTTTTATGTACCCGGGAAAACCAACTGAAACCATGTCATAGTTTTGAAAGCCTTTGACCAGGTTTTGTATCGCTTCTAAAACTTTTTCAGGCGAAGCGGAACCGGGAGCCTTTACTTTTTTGTAGTCTTTTAAAAGTCCCCCTTCCTGGTTTAAAACTGTTGCTTTAATAAATGTACCTCCAATATCAATGCTCAGGATCTTTTTAAAATGTGAAGAAATTTTCATTTCGATTTTTATATTTTTAGCCTGATTATATTTTTAGTTTTTTACTTCTCTTAGTAATCAGCACTATTTGGCTTTTTTATTATTTAATATTCCAGAATTGATCTTTGTAAAAATCCTGCAATGATGATGGATGGTGTTTCTGAATTTGGTTACTGATACTTTCTATCTGCTCTTTACTTAATTTTCTTTCCAAATGTGGGAATAATTCTCTTTCTTCATATTGCACATGTTCATCCACCAGGTCTGCTAATTCTACCAGAAGTTTTCGTGCATTATTTTCTGAATGATTTTGTAAATTTATTATCTGTTTCTTTATGTGTTTATGTTCATTTATGGCTCGCTGAACCATCCTATCCTTCATTGGAGCAAAAAAAATCTGTTCTTCTTCCCGAAAATGTGGTTGCAAATATTGCCAGAAATATTGTACATATTTACAGATACGTTCCATGGCTACTTCACTTTTTAACCCTTGCCTGATTTTCCAGCAGAAAAGTATGGTAAAATGATGCTCACGGGAAAGCATCTTAATATGCTCATTTCGTCTCACGTTGGTTTTTTGCATAACTATTATTTTTTATTAACTTATCTATTTACAAAACCAATAAAATATCAGTACATGATTATGTTGTTGATTATTTATTTTCTTATTTCAGGCTACTTGTTCAAATTCAGATAACCAGAAAATGAAAGGTAGCCCTCTCTTCAACTGGTTTATAAACCCGATTTAAAAGAATTGCTATCATTATTAATAAGTTTCAAATGATTGCCTGAAAATTCTTCAGCCAGCATTGTTGCCTTAGGAAATAAGATCGTATTTTCAAGATGGACATACAGAAACAAATCATTTTCAAATTCTTTCATTTTCTTAAGCAAGTAATTGAACGAATTAGACCAATCTACCGGTAATTTGTAATTATTGGTAAGCTTACGAAACAGCTGCATATCTTCACCTGCCACCTGATTTTCTTTCTGTAACAGCATAACCCAATATTTTATAAAACCAAAAGTTGTATAAAGAGCCCTTGTCGGGTTTCTTTTATGTTTTGTCAATTGTCTGATAGCGGGAAACAGCATTTGCTCTTCTTTCATCAAATGGTTTAGTAAAGGTTGAAAGAATAGAAAGCTGGCTGAAGCCAGCTTTGACAATTCAGGATGAGCATCACCATACTTATAGGCAGTTTTTTGAATAAGGTCATAAATAATAATGGCATTTTTTTTAGCATAACGATGATGGGTATTAAGGATATAATCAGAAAGCGTATCAAGGTCCCATTTGTTAAATTCCTGCGAAACGGCCTTCTTGATTACACTGGCATGTCCCGTTGCATCTTTTAATTGATCTTCAATGGCGGCAACCTCTTTATTGCATTCATCCAGTAATTTATTACCTGCATACCAGCACTCAACATCAGTTCCTTTAAATACTTCTGTTTGGGAATTATTTTTACGAATCTGCTTATCTGGTGTTCCTGTGAAATGTATCGTGTCCATAGTAAATATTTTTAATCGTTTATTTGATAGAGTATGTAATTTTTATCTTGAGCATTCCTCATTTTACCATTAAAGCCTCAACAGGTTTTCTTTCCAAAAAATTATTCATTTTATTATCTGGATAAACTGGTGCTGTTTAAAATAAATTTTGTTACTCATTTATCGGGTAAGGGTTCTACAAATAAAATTTTTAATTTAGATGATGGTGCCAGTACTTCATTTATATGTTTGCCGGTAAGTGATGAAATTTTAGTTTCTACTCCTGGGTTTACAAACATCATATCTGCTCCAATACTTTCAGCATATTTTAGCGTGGCTTTTGGAAAATTATTACTATCCAGCAAATGGTATTCAATTGAATTAGTAAGTACAGTTTTTAATAAACGGTATGTGTCCAGCAATGCATTTCTTTCTGCATTTTCGGCCCCCATTTTATTCCGCACTGCCACAAGATGAATCTTTGCTCTGTACATTTTGGCAAAAACAAGCAGCAATTCAATTTTTCTTTTTGGAATAAAAGAACGCACGGGAACAACTATATTTTTCATTTTCGAATTTCTTGCGTCACTGATAATAGTGAGAACAGGACAACCTGTTATTTTTGAAATTTCATTGGGGCAAAGCGGACGAAAATATCTAAAGAAACTATGTTTGCATTTTTCACCTATAATTATTAATTGCGGTTGTATTTTTTTAGCGGTATTAATAATGTTTTCATGAACGGATCCTTCAGCCAGGTGAATTTTTACTTTACTTTCTGCAATGGTTTCTTCAATAGCCTGTTTCCATTCTTTTAATTTATTCATTACTTCATTGGCATTATAATTTTTATTGCCAGAAGAAACTATCAGGTCAGTAGAAGGGATATTGCTCCGGCTTGGTTTTACAACGTGGAGTAAGTGTATAGTTGCACCTGTTGTATTAGCCAGCTCAATTGCCTGCTTTACAACAAACTCTGTATTGATGCTAAAATCAATGGGAACCAGGATATCTTTTAAATTATTAAAAACCATTTTATTTAATTAAGGGGATAATATAGTGTGAAAAGCTAAAGTAAAACCACGTTATTAGATTAGCATTAAGAGGAGATTAGAATATCATTAGAACAGTAAAATAGTAGCCAGATAATTAAATGATAAAGAGTAAATTGCTTCATCATAACCGTTTAAATTTTATGGAGGCGAGAAAAATATTAATTGTTGAAGACGAAAGAAAAATTGCTGATACCCTTAAGTTTGGACTTAGTGAAATTGGGTTCTACGTTGAAGTGGCATACGATGGCACAATAGGCTATCATTTATTCTGCACTAAAGATTTTAACCTTGTTATTCTTGATATAAATCTTCCGGGAATGAACGGTTATGATTTATGTAAAGCAATACGTTTAAAGAACCAACATATACCGGTTTTGATGCTCACTTCAATGAGTACATTAAACGATAAAATTGAGGGATATGATTCAGGAGCAGATGATTATATGGTTAAACCATTTGAATTTAAAGAATTGCTTCTGAAAATACGGTCGTTGCTTAAACGTACCATGAACCAAAGCCTGCCCGTTGGCACTATTTTAATTGCGGCAGACCTTGAAATGAACCTTGACAGTAAAGAGGTAAAAAGAGATGACAGAATAATTAATTTGACTGCTAAAGAATTTCAGCTATTGGAATACTTGCTACGAAATAAAAACAGGCTAGTTTCAAGAGTAGATATTGCCATTAATGTGTGGGACGTAGACTTTGAAACCAATACCAATGTTATTGATGTTTACATAAGTTATCTTAGAAATAAGGTGGACAAATATTTTGAACATAAATTAATTCAAACCCATGTAGGCATGGGCTATATTTTAAAAGATCATTAATGCACGTAAGAATTAAAATAACATTGTTATTCACCGTAATAATGTTTCTGTTGTTATCATTATTATGTGGTTATATTTATTACTCTTCCTATACCATCAGGTTAGAAAATAGTAAGGCCCAGTTAACCAATTGGGCTTTAACAACATCCCATAAGTTAAACCAGCCGGATGTATATGATCAAAAATTTATGAAAAAAATAGATTCCATCCCAAGATTATTTATAAAAAATAAAACCGTTCAGGCATATAATTATCTTAACAAAAGAATATATACTTACAGTGATAATGCGGCTGATACAATACAGATCACGAATGAGGTATTAGATAAATCAAGGCTTGATAATATTGCTTATTTTAATGCTGGCAGAAGGGACGCTGTTGTTTACTATGATAAGAAGGATCGAATAGTTATTCTTGCAGCAGCCTATGATGAGCAGGGGAAAAAAAATCTACGGCACATAAAGTTTATTCTTTATTTAAGTTTGATAGTAGGTATATTGATTGCTTTTATATCAGGATATTTTTTTTCGAAAATATTGCTACGCCCCGTCAGGAAAATTGCTGATGAATTAAACACTATTTCTGCACAGAGTTTAGCACATAGGATAAAAACCGGAAATGCAAATGACGAATGGAATTATTTAACCGAAACATTAAATGACTTATTAAACCGCTTACAGGAAAGTTTTGTAATACAACGGCGGTTTATCTCTGCTGCTTCTCATGAGTTATCTACTCCACTAACTTCAATATCCAGCCAGTTGGAAGTATCCCTTCAAAAGGATAGAGCAACTGAAGAATATCGCCTGGTGATGCAGTCAGTTTACCAGGATGTGCGTGACTTAAGTAAACTAACACAAACACTATTGGAATTTGCAACAATGTCGGGTAACACCGGGGGAATAGAACTCAATTTAATCAGAATTGATGAGGTGCTAATGCGGCTTCCTGGCGAGATGACTAAAATGGATAAGGGATACTTAGTAAAGCTTGAATTTGATCAATTACCTGACGATGAAGAGAGATTACTCGTATTTGGTAATGCCGAATTATTATTTACAGCCATAAAAAACATCGTTTCTAACGCATGTAAATACTCAATTAACCGGCTTGCAAAAGTAAAATTGTCTGTTGATCAATCTATAATAATCGTTTCGGTTGAAGATGAAGGAAAAGGCATTCCTGAAAATGAGTTGCAGAATATTTTTCAACCTTTTTACAGAACGGAAGACAGCAGGTCAATAGTCGGTTTTGGCATGGGTCTACCATTAGTAAACCGCATTATTAAATTGCACAAGGGGCATATTAAAGTAAACTCCGTTGTTGGAAAGGGAACAACTTTTAATATTCAATTACCGATTGCTGGAAATACCAGGCTAAAATGATATTTCTAATTGCTTTCTAATTTCTTCTTAATTTCTTCTTAATACCATCACTGTACATTGTGTGCGATAACGAGATTGTAAAATTGTTAAAGCATAAAGCAATGATAAATACTAAAATAAAAAATATTCTTGTTCTGCTGGATTTCAGCGAAGCCTCGCTGAATGCTTTGGAAACAGCCATTGCTATCGCAA
>OCZT010006220.1_pt1 | contig 11829 bp, 9 predicted proteins | sample 1539031 | NCBI WGS metagenome assembly OCZT01 (sample SAMEA3539308, study PRJEB22396) | soil metagenome | biome: tundra; feature: field; material: soil | place: USA | collected 2010-05 | depth 0.15 m
GCTGCCCACCACGTTGTGGAGCCGCATCTGATCTAGTCCGCGCTCGCGCGACCACTTGTCTGCCGCACGCAACAGTGCACGCAGCACGCCTCGACGTCGCGCCTCGGGGCGCACATAAACGGACGAGATGTATGCATAGCGTGCCGGGTCGAGCAGTGGCGAGCCTATCGACTCCACACAGCGGAGGATCCCCGCGACGAGGCCCTCGCGCTCGGCGAGGAATATCGATTCGCTGGTGGAGCGCAGTTGCGTGGCGAACAGGTCGCGCGCGCGCGCGGTGACATCGGTGCGAAGCCGGCCGTAGATCGGGTGATCCGGATGCTCCCGGAGCAGCGCCAGTCTGAGCTCCATCACGGCATCGAGATCGCGAACGCTGGCCTGGCGCACGTGAATGCGGCTCGTGCTCGAGTCCGCGACCTCCGCCGCAAGCGGCTCCGTCTGTGCGCTGGTTGGCATCGCGTCAGGCCGACAGGCCGCCTCCAAAGAAGTCTTCATTCGGCCGGCGACGTCGCCGCTCCGGTTCGGCGCGGCCATACAGTCCGCCGTCCGAGCGCGAGATCTTCTTTCGCGCCACGAGTGCCTCGAGCACGAGCTCGCAGGCCGCAACGGTCATCGGCGCATCGCCCTCGGCAGCGAGACCCACGTGCCGCACGAGCTCGACGAGTCCCGGCACCGACTCGAATGCCGTCTGCATCGCTTCGGCGCGCTCGTCTTCCGTCACCTGCAGCGCTCCGCCTTCGTCGAACCAGATGACGACGTCGTCCGTGTTCACGCCGCCGGCGCGCTCGCTGAAGGTAGCGTCCGCTGCGCGGCGAATCAGCTCGCGCGCGATCGCGTGGCCGCCCACGAGCTCACCCTCATATTCCAGCTCGATCTTGCCGGTGATGGCCGGCTGTGCCGCATACACGTCGGAGATGCGCGGAACGATTTCCTCTTCGCCGGTGACGATCGCACGGCGCTCCGAGTTGGAGACGACGTTTTCCATCACGCTGATCGGCATGCGCTGCGACACTCCGGAACGGCGATCGATGCGCTTGTCGGTGCGCGCCTCGAAGGCGATACGCTCGACCACTTCCGCGATGAAGTCCGGTACGCGAACGGTCCTGGGCTCTCGCGTCGTCCACGATTCCTGCTCCGTGATCGCCATCCCCAGCTCGACCGTCTCGGGATAGTGCGTCAAGATCTCGCTGCCGATTCGGTCCTTGAGCGGCGTGATGATCTTGCCGCGCGCGGTGTAGTCCTCGGGGTTCGCCGTGAAGCAGAGCTGGACGTCGAGCGGAAGACGGACGGGATATCCCTTGATCTGCACGTCGCCTTCCTGCATCACGTTGAACAGGCCGACCTGCACTTTCCCAGCCAGGTCTGGGAGCTCATTCAACGCAAAGATTCCGCGGTTCGCGCGTGGCAGCATGCCGTAGTGAATCGTGAGCTCGTCGGAGAGCACATGTCCACCGCGCGCGGCGCGAATCGGATCGAGATCGCCAATCATGTCGGCGATCGTGACGTCGGGCGTCGCCAGTTTTTCGACGAAGCGGCTGTCTCGACCGACCCAAGCGATCGGAGTGTCATCCCCCGCCTCCGCGATGAGATTCTTCGCGTAGCGTGAGATCGGCGCGAAGGCATTGTCGTTCACTTCGCTGCCGGCGACGATCGGCATCGCGTCGTCGAGCAGCGTGACGAGCGCGCGCAGGATGCGCGACTTCGCCTGGCCGCGCAGGCCGAGGAGGATGAAGTTGTGGCGCGAGAGGAGGGCGTTGACGATCTGCGGCATGACCGTTTCTTCATAGCCGAGCACGCCATCGAACAGCGGTCCGCCAGTGGCGAGACGCGCAAGCAGGTTCTGGCGCATCTCGTCCTTCACCGATCGCGTTGCGCGACCGGATGCACCGTATGGAGAGCGCGCGAGCGCGCCAAGGGTCTCGGGGAACGACGACAACACTGCCTCCCTTGAAAACCGTCGATATCGTGAAGAAGCGCGGGGTGTGTGCGAGACGCAAGTGCTACTCGGCTTCAAATATGTCGTGACCGCACGTCTCTAAACTGTCTCGACTTCGACTTGATTGTCGTAGAACACCGGCCCGTGCCCGAGATCGGTCTCTCGCTGTGAGGTCGTCTGGTTCGCATTCGCCCCGTCGCCCGCGAGCTTGCCCCACCAGATAGACGGCGCCCACACCACGCCCTCACGAATGGCCGGTTCCACGCGGGCCTTCGCCAGAAAGGCGCCGCGGTCATTGTGGACCGTCACCATCATTCCCGCGGCAATGCCACGACGCTCCGCGTCGACCGGGTGAAGAAGTACTTCCGGCTCGTGCGCCTGACGACGCAGGGACGTCACGTTCACGAACGTCGAGTTCAGGAACGTGTGCGCAGGCGAAGAGATGAGCGTGAGAGGGAAGCGCGCAACGAGCGCCGGGTCGCGCTCCGCAGACTCGTACGGTGGAATGTACGTGGGGAGAGGATCGAACCCGAGGGCCGCGATGCGCTCGGAGAAGAACTCGCACTTGCCACTCGGCGTGGGAAAGCTGCCCTCGGCATAGGGAAGGAATGGCGTTGGCAAATTGAGCCGCATCCAGCCGCGCTCGCGCAGTGCGTCGAGCGTCACTCCTTCCAACTTCGGCGACTGAGACGCCAGCGCCTGGCGAATGAGTGACAGGTCGTCGTCGCGCATGAGCGGGTCCGTCATCCCCATGCGCGCCGCGAGCAGCCGGAAGATCTCGCTGTTGGGCTTCGCGTCGCCGACCGGCGCGATCGCGGGGCGATTGAGCGTGACGTAGTGGTGACCGTACGCGAAGTGAATGTCCCAGTGCTCGAGCTGCGTCGTCGCGGGAAGCACGATGTCGGCCCAGTCGGCGGTATCCGTCTGGAAGTGCTCGAGCACCACGGTGAACAGATCCTCGCGCGCAAATCCGCGCAGCACCGCGTTCCGGTCGGGCGCGACCGCGGCCGGATTGCTGTTGTACACGATCATTGCCTTCACCGGCGGTCCGCCGACGCCTGCATCGGGGAGCGTGAGCGCGTCGCCAAGCCGGATCATGTTGATCGTTCGCGTCGCCGGGCCGAGATCGGCGCGCTCGAGTGCAGCCTTGTTGAACTGAAAGTTCGCGGACGTGGAGAGCTGCACGCCGCCGCCCGCACGACGCCAGTGTCCCGTCACCGCTGGGAGACAGGCGATCGTGCGCACAGCCATGCCGCCGCCAGCGTGGCGCTGCAGCCCGTAATTCACGCGGATGAACGCCGCCTTCGCGCGCCCGAATCGCTCCGCGAGGGAGACGATGACGTCCTCGGAAAGTCCGGTGATCTCGGCGGTGCGCGCGGGCGTCCACTCGGCGGCGCGTTTACGCATCGCGGCGTGGCCGAGCGTGTGCTGCTCGAGATAGTCGCGATCCTCGAGTCCGCGCGCGAAGATGACGTGCATCATCCCGAGCGCGAGCGCGGCGTCCGAGCCGGGCCGGATCGGCAGCCATTCGTCGCACTGCTCTGCCGTGCGGGTGCGGATGGGATCGATGCAGATGATCGGCGCGCCGCGCTCTCGCGCCTTCAGAATGAATGGCCAGAGATGCGGATTCGCGGTGAGTGTGTTCGTGCCCCACAGCAGAACGAGATCACTCTCCGGCACACCTTCACTATCGGCCCCTGCGTTCGCGCCAACCGTCATGCGCATACCGATCGTTCCGGCTATCGAACAGATCGTCCGATCGAGTTTCGATGCGCCGAGCAGGTGGAAGAAGCGACGGTCCATGGATGAGCCCTGTACGAGCCCCATCGTACCTGCGTACGAGTACGGAAGAATCGCCTGCGGTCCATCCTTCGAGCGCGCGATCTCGCCGAGCCGCGTCGCTATCTCATCGAGGGCCGCGTCCCAGCTGATCGGCTCGAACTTTCCGCTGCCCTTAGGACCGACGCGTCGCATGGGAGTGCGCAGCCGGTCGTCGTGGTACGTTCGCTCCACGTACCGGTTCACCTTCGCGCAGAGAAAGCCCTGCGTCACCGGATGATCCGGATCGCCCGCGACACGCACGGCGCGGCCATTCTCGATGGTGACGAGCATGGCGCAGGTGTCCGGACAATCGTGCGGACAGGCGCCGCGAACGATGCCGTTGCCTCCGCGCGCGATTTCTTCGAAAAAAGTTTCGTTCGACATGATCCGGAGCAGGGAGCCATGCCCAAGCTATCATCACCGCGCCGGGCCGACCAGATACTATCTAACAAATGCGACGAAAAGCAACGTTAAGTCGTTGTAGTGAAACATGTTGCAGCAACTTTACCAGCGAGCGATGGCATTTGCCGGGGAACTGGGCAGCGCGACGCAGGGCGCTACGTGAGGCATGTTGTCGAGTTCGGAGACGAACCCGTTGGAGCACTTTCACTTGGCACGCCTGAATCCGCTCTTGACAGGACGGCATGAAATTTTAAGTTTCAGGCCGCATGAAGCCGGGCACCAAGTACGTGCGCGGACCACGCGTCATTCCGAACCTAATCAGGAGATACACATGAAGCGCCTGGCCCTTGTCGCAGTCGTGCTCGTCGCCGCCTGCAGCACGAAAGAAACCCCCAAGGCTGACACCGCCGCACCGGCGATGGCTCCCGCTCCCGCGATTGCAGTTGATACCGCCGCGAAGACCGCGGATTCCGCGATGGCCGCTATGAAGATTGACACGGCCAAGGCGAAGATCGACACCGCCGCCAAGAAGGTTGGTGAAGCGAAGAACGCGATGAAGGATGCGAGCAAGGCCGCCGCGAAGGCGACCAAGACGCCGTAATCGTCAACGCTTCTCTGTACGTTTGCGGGGCGGCACACTCTCGAGTGTGCCGCCCCGTTCTTTCAGTGATTCACTGCCCACCAACTGAAGGCATCGGGAATTCCAACCTCCGGCCGCATGGGAGGATCCCAGCCCAGCTCCCGGCGTGCGCGCTCCGAAGTGAATGGATTGTCCCGGGTCAGAAAGTCGACGGCCGAGAATGACACCGCCTTGAACCGGTTTCCGGGAAGCAGCGGCGCGATGCTCCTGAACGCTCGCTCCGCTCCCTTCGCCACAACGTACGGCACGCGCACATTGCGAAGGCGCACGTTCAATCCTGCGGCCGCGAGCCGGAAGAATTCGGCGACGGTTACGTCGTAGTCGTTCGCGAGATTGTACGCGCGCCCTCCCGCCATCTCCGTCGCCGCGGCGCGCACCATCCCATCGGCTACGTTCTCCGCGTGCACGATCGCAAGCGTGGATTGGCCTCCTCCGATGATGGGCACGAATCCTCGGCGGAGCAGCCGCACGACGCGCGGCACGAACTGCCGGTCATGCCGTCCATAGATCACGTCGGGCCGCACTGCCGTTGCCCAGATGCGGCCTTCATGATGCGCGCCGAGCACGAGGGCTTCCGATTCGCGCTTCGATCGCGCGTAGTGGGAGTTGTCGGACAGCGGTGCGATCTCGGTGTCCTCGCCGGTCAACGCTCCATCGCGGTAGCGCGAGGCAGAGCCATACACGGCAACGCTGCTCACGTGCACGAGACGCGCGCCAGCGCCCGCGACAGCGGCGATGGCATTGCGAGTGCCTTCCACATTCGGGCGCTGGAATGCTTCCCAGCCGCCGGCCGGCGTCACCGCCGCGGCGGTATGGAACACGACGTCGCATCCACGCGCGGCCCGGGCGAAGCCAGTGGGCTCGAGCACGTCACCGGTCGCGAGATCCACTCCCGTCCTGCTCAGCGAACCCGCGCGCGCCGCGTCGCGTACGAGCGCGCGCACCTTCCATCCGTCGCGCTGGAGCCGCTGCACGACATGCGTGCCCACCAAGCCAGTTGCGCCGGTGACGAGCGCGGTCGGCACTGTCAGGGCGCGGCGAAGGGGAGTGCTACTACCTCGACGGGGCGCTCGCTCAGCGCTAAATCCACCGCGCCTTCCGCCGTCCATCGTGCGGTAAGAGCCGCGCCAAACGCGACCTCTCGGCGGATCATCGCGAGCGCGATCCCGCCGAGGCGAGGCGACCGCACGGCGGTGCGGACGTCGCCAACCTGAAGGCCTGCCTCGTCATGCAGCTTGGCGCCGGCAGGCGGCGCGTCGAGTCCGGCGCCATGAATGCCGCGAAGATGCTTGTTCACATGGCCGCGAAAGTGAATGCGGGCGATAGTCTCCTGTCCCACGTAGCAGCCCTTCGTGTACGAGATCGCGTGGAGCTCGTCGAAGTTCGCCTCCTGCGGAATCGTGCTGTCGTCGATGTCGAGCCCCCACTCGGGACGGCCGGCTTCCACCCGCGCGATCTCCCACGCTTCGAGACCGGCTGGTGTCGCTCCGGCTTCGATGGCGCGCGCCCACAACCCGCCGAACTGCTCCGCCGGCACGATGAGCTCGAACCCTTCGACGCCAAGGTCGGGTGACTTGGTCACGAGCATCTTGTGTCCGTCGATCTCAATGGTCACGTGCGCGTAGGGCGCGAGCGCGCTGAGCGCCGGCGCCTGTACGCCCGTGAGCGTGGCGACGACGTGACGCGCATTCGCGCCGAAGATTCCGAGATCGCGCAGCACCGCGCTCTCGTCCCCGTAAGGTGCGACGCGAGGATTGATGAATTTCTTCACCATCGCCGCCCACGCTGGCGCGGCGCGAGGCGGCGTGTCGGTGAGGACGCTCCCCTCCTCGATGAACACGCGCACATCCGCGACAATCTTTCCCTTGGCCGTGAGCGCGGCGGCGTAGCACCCTTGTCCCGGAACGAGTCCGGCCACGTCGTTCGTCACGAGTCCAGCCACCATCTCGGCGGCTTTCTCGCCCTTGACGCGAATGCGTCCGCGATGACTCCGGTCGAAGAGCGCGGCGCGCGACTGCAGCGCTTCGTATTCCGCCGCGATGCTGCCGTAGGCAAGCACCACGCTGCGTCCACCCACATCGCCGATAGTCGTCCGCGGCGCCTGGCCGGCACTCATGGTTGACGCTCCACCGTCGCGATGCCGGCGAGCCGCGAGAGATCGAGCAGCGAAAGCCCATTGATCGCGTCTACCGCGCCGTCGGCATCAACGGCGACGTGAGCGGGCGCTCCGAGTGCGAGGGTGCGCACGCCAGCGGCCCGCGCAGCGCGCAACGCGACAAGCCCGGCGAGCGTGGCATCGGTGCGGCCGCGGTACGCCAGCGCATTACTGACGGCATTGTGCAGGGGCTGTCCGTCGCACTGCATCGCGTATGCCTCGGCGTTGAGGCACACGCCTTCCTCGGAGAGCGCGCGCAGTAGCGCATCGCGGCGCGCGCTGGCCGTGTCGGTGAGCACGCCTTCCCAGTCGAGGACTACCGCATCCGGCATGCGGCGTAAGTAAGTGGCCGACCCCGGAGAGCGCTACGGTGGGTGGAGTGGCTAATCGTTTTTCGCCGCGTACGACGCGTCGAGCAGATCGACCGGATGAATCGCATGCGCCGTCACACCTGCCTGAAGCAGCCCGGCGCCAATCTGCATCAGGCAGCCGGGATTCCCCGTCGCCACGAGAGACGCGCCGGTCTCCGCGATGTGCCGCAACTTGGGCGCGAGCACGCGGTCGCTCGTCTCCGGCTCCACGAGATTGTAGATCCCGGCGCTGCCGCAGCAATGCTCGCTTCCCTCGAGCGGTACGAGCGTCAGTCCGGGCACCGCGGCCAGCACGCGCAGCGGCGGAGCCGCGAGACGCTGCGCGTGCAGCAGATGACATGGCGCATCGTACGTGACGGTGAGTGGTAGCGCGGCTCCCGGCCGTGGCCCCGCCTCCGCGAGCAGCTCACTGACATCGCGCACGCGTGAAGCGACGGCGGCGGCGCGCTCCTTCCATGCCGGGTCATCGGCGAGCAACAGGCCGTACTCCTTCATGATCGCGCCGCAGCCCGCGGCATTCACCGCGATCCACTCCGCTCCCGTTCGCTCGAACGCGGCGACATTCGCCCGCGCCAGCTCGCGCGCCGTCTCGGCATCGCCGGCGTGCGCGTGCAGCGCGCCACAACAGCGCTGTCCAGGCGCGGCGACGATCGCGTAGTCGTTCATCGCCAAGGTTCGTTCCGTCGCGCGATTCGTCTCCGTGAACAGCCCTTCCATCACGCAGCCGGTCAGCAGCGCGACTGTGCCGCGCGAGCCATCCGAGCGCGCCACGTACTCCCGCCGAGAAATTGGCGTGCGGGTCGACTCGAGCATTGCCATCGCGAATCCGAGTCGCCCTGGCATGCGCGCGAGCAGGCGTGAGACACGGAGTGCCCGCACGACGCGGCCGCCGAGCATGGCAAGACGCATCAGCGGCCGCCGAGCAAACGCGAAGAGAATCGCGCGCGCGATGAACGGATTCGGCCGCTCGGCTGTGAGCGTCGCGCGCGTCGCTTCCAGCAGATGACCGTACGGGACGCCAGATGGACACGCGGTCTCGCAGGCGCGGCACCCGAGACAACGGTCGATGTGGGTGCGGACATCAGTGTCGTTCGTGGGCAGTGTGCCCTCGACGAGCGCGCGCATGAGCACGATGCGCCCGCGAGGACTGTCATTCTCGTCCTCGAGCACAAGGTAGGTAGGGCAGGCCTGCAGGCAGAAGCCGCAATGCACGCAGGCATCGATGCCGGCGCTCGCGTCGGCAAGTGGACTGCCGGGGATGGCGCATGGAGTCGTTGCGCCGATGCCGGACCTCATGCGCCTCCGAGAAGGCCGGGATTCATGATGTGGTCGGGATCGAACGCGCGTCGAACACGTTCTGCCAAGGCGTCGGATGCTCCGGGGCGCGAACTGATGTTCCAGAGCGCTGCCGGCATCCGCTCGCCCACGACCGTGACTCCGGTGGAGAGCTGCGACAGCCCCGCGCGCAGACGCTCCATCGCATTGTCATCCCTCGGTGCGGGAAGTACGCAGCGCACGCCGCCGCGCGCCAGCGTGGAATGAGCGTACCCGCCGAGTCCCTCGGCAAGATCGGCTGTTCGCGCAAACAGAGAGCCGATGTTCGAAGGAAGCGCGCTCGCTCGAAAGACGATGGCCTCCGCGGGCTCCGCGAGTGCGAGGGCGCCCCAGATGTTCGGCGCAACGGCCTGCGCATCTCCAAGAGCAGCGACCGCACTCCTCGCCGCGCGCACGAAGCTCGTATTGCCGGCCAGGCGCACGAGAAGTCGCGCATCCGGTGAGCCGGACATTCCGGTGAGACGCTGAGCGAGCGACGGCGAAACAAGCTCCGCGGCGAATGGCCTGTACTCACTTTCACGTGTCCACCGCCACGCCAACTCAGCGGCGCTCGCCGCGGAGATACCGCCCACGCTCACCGCGAGCGTTATGTCCTCCTCCGGCCGCGCGCGCAGTCGCACGGTGATCTCGGTGAGTGCGCCGAGCGTACCCCACGCGCCGGTGACGAGTCGTACGAGGTCGAAGCCCGCGACGTTCTTCACGACTCGCCCACCCGCGCGCACGACGTCTCCGGTTCCGCTCACGAACTCGCAACCGAGTACGTGATCGCGCGGCGTGCCGAAAGCCGACGCGAGTGGCCCCGCCGACGCCGTGGCAACCGTGGCGCCAATCGTACCACTTGGCGCGCCATGGGCATCGAGCGTCAACCACTGACCCTCTGCCGCGGTAACCCGCTCGATCTCCGCGAGTGGTGTTGCGGCGCGAGCGGTAAGTGTGAGGTCTCCGGGCTCATACGACACGATGCCTTGCAGCGCCGCGAGTTCGAGCCGCTCGGACGCGGCGCAGGGCCGGCCAGCGTCCAGCCAGTTGCCGGCGCTCACGATGCGAAGTGTGGCGCCGCGCGAGCGTGCGGAGCGCACCCGATCGGCGATTGTCATGACGTCCGCACTCACCGCTGCCTTCATCATGAGCGGATCGGGCGAGCGGACGGCGCAGCATGCCATTCTCGGCAACTGTGCACGGGAACGACCTTGCCCGGGTTTGCGCGACGCTCGGGATCGAAGACGTCGCGCAGCGCGCACATCGCGCCAAGCGTGGTTGGCGTGAACAGCGCCTCCATGTACGGCAGCTTGTCCAGACCAACACCGTGTTCGCCGGTGATCGTGCCGCCGGCGTCGATACAGGCCTGCATGATCTCCGTCATCGCGGTGTGTACGCGCGCCGACTCGTCCGCGTCGTTCGCGTCGTAGCCGATGTTCGGGTGCACGTTGCCGTCGCCAGCATGGAAGACGTTGCAGACGTTCACGCGGTAGCGCGCGCCGATGCGATGAATCTCCGCGAGCACGGCGGGCAATTTCGTTCGCGGTACAACGGCATCCTGCACCACGAGGTGCGACGAGATGCGACCCATCGCGCCGAAGGCCTTCTTGCGGCCCTGCCAGAGCCGCGCGCGGTCGGCGGGATCGGTGGCGACGCGCACGCCACGCGCGCCAGCGTCGGCGCAGAACGCGGCGACGCGCGCAACGTCGTCGTCGAGACCTGCCGTTGCGCCGTCCAGCTCGATGAGAAGGATCGCAGCCGCATCGGTCGGATAGCCGGCGGCATAGATGGACGCCTCCACGACCTGGATCGCCGCGTTGTCCATCATCTCCAGCGCCGCCGCGACGATGCCCGACGCGATGATCGCCGAAACGGCATGCGCCGCGGCATCGACAGCGCTGAAGTCGGCCAGCAGCGTTCGCACGGATTGCGGGTTGCGCTCCAGGCGAACGGTCGCGTCGAGCACGACACCGAAGCATCCCTCGGAGCCGATGAACGCGCCGAGCAGGTCGTATCCCTCCGCCTCTCCCTCGGCGTTGCCGAGCGAGACGACCTCTCCGCTCGGGAGGAGCACGGTGAGCGCGAGGACGTGATTGAGCGTCACGCCGTATTTGAGGCAGTGAGGGCCGCCAGCATTCTCGGCGATGTTGCCGCCGATCGTGCACACCGTCTGGCTCGATGGATCGGGAGCGTAGTGAAGACCGTATGCCGACGCAGCAGCGGTGAGCGTCGCATTGACGACGCCGGGCTCGACGACTGCGCGCGCATTGTCACCGTCGATCGAGATGATGCGCTTGAGCCGGTGCAGTCCGAGCAACACGACATCGTCAGCGAGCGAGCCCCCCGACAGCCCAGTGCCCGCGCCGCGCGCCACGAATACCGCATGCGCTTCAGCGAGTGCTCGCACGACAGCTATCGTTTCGTCGCGCGTACCCGGGAAGACGGCGAGCGATGGCTTGAGCTGATAGCCGGGCAGCCCATCCGATTCATATGCGCGCAGCTCGCCTGGGCGGAGGAGCACACGCTGCTCTCCGACGATCCTCGCAAGTCGCGCGGCGAGATCGGTATTCAGGGGCATACCACGTGAACCGCGTCGCGTTCGAGATGATACGCGAGCGGTGTGCCGAGTGAGACCAGCTCGCCGTCCACGGCGATGGTGGTGTGGCGGCGAAGGGTGATCGTGCAGTGGTCAACGATAAAGCTGTCGAGTTCGAGCGTGCGCGACACGGTCGTTACCCCTCGCGCGACCGCGTTCAGTGCGATCGCCAGCACGCGTGCCGCAGAGCGGCCGCGTACGACCATCACGTGAAGTCCGCGCTTCCCGTGAGGAATCCTGTTACCCAGTGTCGGGAGTTTGAGCTCGCGCTCCCCCACGCCGATGAAGACGATGGGTGTGCGATAGGTGCGACGCTTTCCATCGACCTCGACTTCGACGGTGAACTGGCGAAGCTGGAACAGGATTCGGAAGGCGGCAATCGCGGAGGCGATCCTGTATCCGAAGCGCGGCTCCAGGTACTCACGCACCTTCACGAAGTGGACGTATGCGCCAACGCTGCTGGTGTTGAGGAACAGGCGCTTGTTCACCAGCGCTGCATCCGCCGGGCGCGCGCGTCCGCTCGTGGCAAGCGCCAACGCCTCGGCGGATTCCTTCGGAATGGCGAGGTCCGTTGCAAAGGGATTGAGTGTGCCA
>OCZT010006221.1_pt1 | contig 11828 bp, 15 predicted proteins | sample 1539031 | NCBI WGS metagenome assembly OCZT01 (sample SAMEA3539308, study PRJEB22396) | soil metagenome | biome: tundra; feature: field; material: soil | place: USA | collected 2010-05 | depth 0.15 m
ACGCCGAGGCCGGTCCTTGACCAAACCGCCCGGCCGTTAACTCCCCGGCATTGAGCCTAGGCAGGCATCGGCCATGGTGCTGGGCACCGGCCGCCCGGTCGCCGCGCGCCAGGTATCCGCGTAGGCAACTTCGGCGGCCGCCAGGTGAGGTGACTTGATCTGCTGAGCGCACCAGCAGGTGGGAAACCCAATGCGGAGGTAGGCAAGTTCCGCGATCCCGTCGCCGGAACAAGCATGCTCCAGATCGACGAATCGCAGCCCTGAACTGGCGCGGATGGTGTTGTCAGGGCAGGGGTCGCCGTGCAGCATGGACCTCTGGCCAGAGGTCCATGCTGCGTGACAGCGGCGTCGAGTTCGTCGCGCAGGCCGCCGGAGATCTGGACACCAACTGCAGTCGCCAGAGCCAGGAAGGCCGTCACGTCCTCCTCCGTGGGGCGAGCCTGCCGCGGCAGACCGGCGCCCGCGGTACCGGCAGCGTGCAGCCGGGCGAGCGCAGTCGCGTAGTCGACAGCCCACGGCTCTGACGACCGCCCGGCCGGCAGGTATTCGAGCACCATCACTCGTTCCGCCTCGTCGACTCCCAGCAGCGCGGGCACTACCTGCGGCGAGACGCCCGCAACGAACGGCAGCGCCGTGACCTCCCGCCGGAACCGCGACACCGCGTCACCGCCGGCATCGAGGACTTGCTTGACCACAGCCGGCCCATCCGGGAGATCTACTCGCCATACCCGCGATCGCGGGCTGCTGGCTAGCCGGCGAGCACGGCGCGGCACGCCAAGACACGACGTCAACTCGCCGCCCATTCGAAGCCGGGACAACACCCAGCCACCCTAAAGCAGTGCCGCCCAAGATCAACTGAACTGCCTTTCACACAGGAGGTGGCGCCGGCCCGGTTCGTGGACGCCCGCCGCGGCTGGAGCAGCACTGTCAATATGTGCCATTAAATGAGTTCTTGGTCATCGGGTCACTCAAGGTTGTCGGCACGACCGTTCACGTGCGCGCTCGGGATCACATCGCTAACGACGCGTTCCGGGCCGCTTCCGATTGCGTTGCGCTTGAGTCACGGGCGTTGCCGGCAGCGATCCGGCGTGTGTCAATGCCCCCATGACGAGCGCCGGGAACGCGGCGGCTGGCGATGACGGCCCGTTCGCCGGCCCTCGCCGGTGGAATGTCTTCGCCAAGGCCATGGGCATCGTGTTGTTGTGGCATGTGATCCCGGTCAGTGACGTGGCGGCTGGGCTAGCGGCAAGTTTTCGGGAGAAGTCCGCGGGAACGTGCGTCGACACGTGCGGGTGGGACGGGCTGATCTGGGCGGGCCAAATTGCCATGGTGACGGTGTCGCTGCTGCTCAGCACGGTCATAGTCGCTGTCCTGAGCGCAGCGGGGCGCCGCAGGCCAGCTCTTCGCCGCGTCGTCCTCGTCGGCAACGTCGGTGCGGTCCCCGGAATCCTGGTTAATCTTGTCGCGCTTCCTGGCCTGATCATCTGGCTTGAGATGCTCTCAAAGCCCCCGGGATGAGCGCGGCCTGCCTCGCGCCACATGTCGGCCAACCGGGGCGTTGGGCGCCGATCTCCGGCAGGCAGGTGGTGATCTCCTCGGCCTGGCCGGCGGGCGCAGGCCGGGCTGATGCCCGTTTCCGGCCCTAGCAGGTGATTCAGGAGGCGGCCCCCGGTGCGCAGCCGCGAAGAGTGGACGCCTATGTCGCAGGAGCAACACTGTTCGTCCACACTTCGTCGGCGCGTGGGAGGCAGAGCCCGATCGAGCTGATGCCACACGGCTACACGAGCCACACCACCCGGGATGGCCCGGTAGTGACAAAGGCCTACCGGGGGCCCGACGCTACCCAGCGGTGCGCCCGTGAGACCGCCATGCTCCGCCGGCTCGCCGGGCTGGTGCCGTCCCCCCGGTTGTCGCCAGCACTGACATCAGCCTGAGCCTGGGTTTCATGCCCGGCGTGCACGGCCAGGATCTGATCGCCGCTGGCCTGGGCGGCCAGGTGCTGCATGCCTGCGGCCAGGTGCTCCGGCGCATCCATGCGCTCGATCCCGGGCCGGCTCCCGCCGGTCAACGGTCACCAGCCCGGGCGGTCCTGGTGCACGGTGACTTCGGGCCGAACAACGTCCTGCTCGACCAGGCCGGCCAGGAGATCACGGCCGTCCTGGACTGGGAATGGGCCCATGCCGGGGACCCTGTGGAGGATCTGGCCTGGTGCGAGTGGATCATGCGCATGCATCACCCGCGGGACGCCGCCGCCTCGACGGGTTCTTCGGCGCGTACGGCCGCACGCCCGCCTGGGCGGCACGCCAGGACGCGATGCTCACCCGGTGCAGCACCCTCCTCGACCTCTGCGAGCGATGGCAGCCGGGTGGAGAGAGCGTCCGCGTGTGGCGGCATCGCCTCGCGGTCACGCGGTCGTGGATCGGATAACGCCGGTACCCCGCTGCGCAGCGTGACGATCCGGGTGGCACATAACGCCCGTGTCGTGTGATTTAACCCACGAATTAAGACAACGCTAAGTGCTGGCGCGCGATTATCGGTGTGGATGCTCGACTCGCCAGGGGGCCAGGCCCGTGACCGGCCCTGGCCCGTGACCCTGGCCCATGGCCGGTCACGGGCCAGGGCCGTTGGCTGGCCGCCGGCGCGGCTTCGCGATGAGCTGGGCAGCGACGGCCGGAACGTAGCCACGCAGGGCCCAATGGCCCGCCTTCCCGGGACCTCGGACGGCAGACGGCATCGGTCACAGTCCGCGAGCATGAGGGCAACAGCCGAACGACGGTGCCGGAGGTGACGGATCGTGACTGCCAGCCAGGACGCCGCGGGCAACGGCAGATCATCGCATGGCCGTGCCCTCGGGCCTGCCAGCGGCCGGGTGCTGCAGACGCTCACCCCGGCTGAGTGCTACGACCTGCTGTCGCCCGGAGGCCTGGGCCGCGTGGTGTTCTCCACGCTGGACGGGCCGGTGGCGCTACCGGTCAACTTCGCCATGGTCGGGCAGACCGTGGTCCTGCGGACCGGCGTGGACACCCAGCTGGCCAGTCACCTGGACTGCAAAGCCGGATTTGAGGTCGACCGCCTCGACGAAACGCTGAGCGAGGGCTGGAGCGTGCTGGTCACCGGCCATGCGGTCCGGGTCAAGAAGGAAGAACAGGTGCGCCACCTGGAAATGGCGGCGCACCTCCAACCCTGGGCCGGCGGTGCGCGCGACGTCTACGTGCAGATCATGCCGCTCCGCATCAGCGGCCGCCGGATCCGTAACTGAGCCAGGCCGCCTGAGCCGCTGGAACGGCCGCGTTCCTGAGGAGGGGACATGAACAAGACCATCCTGCTGGCCGTCGATGCCGCCAGCCACGTCGCAGCCGCCGCGGAGTTCACCCGCGAACTCAGCCGCGACAGCGGCGACAAGGTCGTCGTGCTGCACGTCCACGAGTTCGCGGTGGGCCGGTTCGGCAGAATCCGGGTGGATTGCGCCGACGGCGAGGGCGAGCAGCTCGCCGCCGGAATCGTGGACGACCTGACCAAGGCCGGCGTCAGCGCGGAAGCCGAGATCCAGGAGGCCAACTACGGCCACATCCCCAGGAAGATCCTGGCCGTGGCCGACTCCTGCGACGCCAGGATCATCGTGGTCGGCTCGCGGGGCCGCGCCGACCTGCCGCACCTGCCGCTGGGCAGCGTGTCACACCGGCTGCTCCACCTGGCGCGGCGGCCTGTTCTCATCGTGCCCAAGCTGGCCGTCGAGGTGACCGCGGCGGAGCCGACCACGGCTGGACGGGCCGCGTCGGCCGAGGCCGCCACCGCCTGATCTCGCGGGGCGAGCAATTCTCGGGCAGACCGATGAGTTCGTGTCCGCTGCCTAGTCTGTATAGGTAGCGGACACGAAAGGTCGTGACGATGCCGGACAGCGCGGTCCAGCAGGAGGAGTTCCTGCCTCGGGCGGAGCCGTACCGGCGCGAGTTGCTGGCGCATTGCTACCGGATGCTCGGCTCGGTGCACGACGCCGAGGATCTCGTGCAGGAGACCTACCTGCGCGCCTGGCGGGCCTACGACCGGTTCGAGGAGCGCTCGTCGCTTCGGACCTGGCTCTACCGGATCGCCACCAGCGCCTGCCTGACCGCGCTGGAGAGCCGCAATCGCCGCCCGCTGCCCAGCGGGCTCGGTGCCCCGAGTTCCGATCCTGAGGCAGACCTGGCCCAGCAGCCGGAGGTGCCGTGGCTGGAGCCGATCCCTGACGCCATGGTCGCCGGCCAGGCGGCGGATCCGGCCACGATTGCTGTCTCGCGGGACAGTATCCGGCTCGCCCTCATCGCCGCGTTGCAGCACCTGCCGCCGCAGCAGCGCACCGTCCTGATCCTCCGAGAAGTCCTGAAGTGGCCAGCCGCGCAAGTGGCCGAACTGCTCGGTACCACGACCGCCGCCGTGAACAGTTCGCTGCAACGCGCTCGCGCGCAGATCAGCCAGGTCGCTCCGACCCAGGATGACGTCGCCGAACCCAGCACGGCCGAGCAACGAGAACTGCTCCGGCGTTACGTCGCGGCCTTCGAGGACTACGACGTGGCCGCGCTCGTGGAACTGTTCAGCGCGGACGCGGTCTGGGAGATGCCGCCGTACACCGGCTGGTACCAGACGCCCGCGGACATCGGCCGCCTCGTCGCGACCCAGTGTCCCGCCAAGACCCCGGGCGACCTGCGGCTGCTTCCAACCGAGGCGAACGGGCAGCCCGCCTTCGGCATGTACCGGCGGGACGAGTCCGGCGAGTACCAGGCCTTCCAGTTGCACGTCGTCCATGTCACCACGGCGGGAATCGACCATGTGGCCGCGTTCTTCGACACCTCGCTGTTCGCCGCGTTCGGCCTGCCCGCGGTCCTGTCGGCCCGGTCATGACCGAGGGCCAGGCGGCGGTGCTGTTCGCCGCCGTCGGACTGCTCGAACGAGCGATCAGTTACACCCTCGGCAACCTACCCAACGGAACTTCGGCCGCCTGGTCCCAGCCGACGCCGTGCCGGGACTGGGACCTGGCTGCCCTGCTGGCCCACATGAGCGAGTCCCTCGTCGCCCTGCAGGAGGCCGGCGACGTCGGCCGGGTAGAGCTCAGCCCGGTCAGCGAGCACGGTAATCCGGGGGCCGACCCCGTCTCGGCGCTGCGGGCCCAGGCTGGCCAGCTCCTCGGCAGGTGGGCGGACATGGACGCCGACCTGGTCTCGGTGGGCGGTTGCCCGGTATCTACGAGCATTGTGACGAGCGTCGGGGCGGTGGAGATCGCCGTGCACGGCTGGGATGTCGCGCAGGCATGCGGGCACCCCCGGCCGATCCCGCCGCAGCTGGCGGAGGAACTGCTCCGGCTCGCGCCGTTGCTCGTCACCGACGCCGACCGGCCCGGCCGGTTCGCGACCCCGGTCGCCGTGCCGGCCCACGCCAGCCCCGGCGACCGGCTGGGGGCCTTCCTGGGCCGCGACCCCCAGTGAGCGGCAGCATGCCGCCTGATCACTCTGGGGTCACACCTGACGCCGAGCGCGGTGGGCCGGGCCACGGCCAGCGCCCTGTCCCAGGCCGGCCCGATCTCGTCGGGCTTGTCCACGTTGAGGGCCAGCAGACCGAGACTGGCGGCGAAGGCCGCGTGATCGACGTCCTGCAGAGTCTGGGATTCGGGTGCTCGCCCGGACGCCGCTTCCCGGTTGCGGCGCCCGCAACAGCCGCGGTGCTTGCCGGTCCGGTGAATGCGCGATTCACCGGACCAGGAGGTGGCCCCGTTTTCCCAGCCGAGAGGGGAGCTAGGCCACCGTCATGCCCGGACATAGAATCAAGATCTACGATGCGGTTTAGCGGCCACGTCCGGCCGGGAGTCGGCCAGCCACGAATGATTGAGGTCTGCAGCACGGACGATGGCCGCAGCGTTTGGATTTCGGGAGAACAGCATGGCGCGTTCTATGTGGTCGGGATTTCTCAGCTTCGGGCTGGTGAGTGTTCCAGTAGGCCTGTATTCGGCCACTGCTGACCAGACGATTCATTTCAACCAGCTGCATAAGGGCACGTCGAATCGGATCCGCTATAAGAAGGTCGACGAGGTCACCGGCGAAGAAGTGCCGAACTCAGACATCGTCAACGGCTACGACCTCGGCGACGGCGAGTACGTCGTCGTCACCCGGGAAGAGCTGAAAGAGGTTGCCCCCGGCAAGTCGGAGACGATCGAGATCAGCGACTTCGTCGACCTTGATCGCATAGACCCGGTCCATTTCCGCCAGACGTACTACCTCGCGCCCCGGGGGAAAGGCGCGGACCGCGCCTACGCACTGCTCCGGCAGGCAATGCACGAAACCGGCAAGGTCGGCATTGCCACCCTCATCCTCCGGGACAAGGAGCATCTTGTCGCCGTGCGCCCCGGCGAGGACGTCTTGATCCTGGAGACGATGTACTTCGCCGACGAGATCCGCTCTCCGAGTGAGGAACTCGACAGCCTGCCCCAGGACGCGACCTTCGCGGGGCGCGAGCTGGAGGTGGCCAAGAAACTCGTCGAGTCGCTCACGGTGGAGTGGTCTCCTGAGGACTACCACAACACCTACCGCGCGCGGGTCGAGGAAGTGATCGAGCGGAAGCGGGAGGGACACGCGGTCGTCTTCGAAAAGGAGCGCCCGAAGTCGAACGTCATCGACCTGATGGCCGCGCTTGAGGCATCGGTCGCCAGGACGGGAGAGTCGCGGGCGGCGGAGGCTGCCCCGCCGGACGCGGATCAGCCGGCTACGCCTGCCAGCGAGGCAAAGCAGCAGGACCTTGACGAGATGACCAAGGCCGAGCTGCTGGCTCGCGCTGCGGAGCTGGACATCCAGGGACGCTCCAAGATGACCAAGCCTGAGCTCATCGAGGCGATAGGTGACGCGGCGGCACCCAAGCGACGGGGCAGGAAGATTTCTTAAGTATCGGTCCGCTGGCCGGCCCGGCGCGCGGCAGACTGTCGGCCCCTGGTGATAGATGAAGAGGGTGAAAGGAGCCGTCATGACCGAGCCAGCCCTCATCATCGAAGTGTGCGTCGAATGCGAGCAGGACCTCGAGCACTGCCACGGGACGGCGATCGTGCACTTCGACGGCTCGGCCGACTGCGCCGAGGACCCCGGCTGCCGGATGGCCGCTGAGCAGCATCTGTTCGTGATCATGTGTGGCGAGGTGGAGTGCAGCTGCGGCGATCCGCAGCCCGCGGCAGGCTGGCCTGGAGAGCACGCCGCCGCGTCGTGAGCGGGTAGCCCCGCGTGATGAGCGGGCAGCCGCCTACCCGAGCGGTGCGAAGAGATCCCCGAGACGCTCGACGCGGTCAAGAACCTCGCCTGGGCCGAAACGCAGCTGGGCGCCGTCTCCGCTCCGCTCGCAATCCTGCACCTCATCCCAGGTGACCGGGGTCGAGACGGACGGCTCGGCGCCCCCGCGAAGCGAGTAGACGGCGACGGTTGTCTTCGCCTGATGGTTCTGGCTCCAGTCGATGAGCACCCGGCCCCGGCGCAGCGCCTTGGTCATGTTCGTCACGACAAGCTCGGGGTGATCTCCCTCGATCGCCTGGGCGATCCCGAGAGCGTTTTCCCGGGCTTTGTCCCACTCTGTGCGGGCCGGGAGCTTGACATAGACCTGGAGGCCTTTCGACCCGCTGGTCTTCACCAGCGGCTCGCGGCCACCTCCGGTGAGGCGGGCGGAGATCCACGTCGCGATGCGGCAGCACTCGACGATCGTGGTTCCTGGTCCCGGGTCGAGGTCGAACACCATATGGTCCGGCCGGCCGGGCAGCGGGCGCCGGCCCCCGGCGTGCCAGAGCGGCACGTGGAATTCGATGGCCGCCAGGTTCGCCGCCCAGACCAGGGTCGGCCTGTCCGCCACCACCGCGTACTCGACGTCCCCCTCGGCGGGCTTATCCCGGCCCCACCCGGTGCTGCCCGACGACGGGACCTTGACGGTGTGCACCCACTGCGGCGCGTGCGAGGGCACATGCTTCTCCACGAACGACTTGCCGCTGACGCCGTCGGGAAAGCGGCGGAAGGTGGCGGGCCGGTCCCGCAGGTGGGGCAGCATGACCGCGGCGATCCGGGCGTAGTAGTCGATGAGTGCGGCCTTGGTGAACCCGCTGGCCGGATACATCACCTTGTCCAGGTTCGACAGCGAGAGACGACGGCCCTCCACCTGCGTCTGGACGCGCTCAGGGCTCATCGGTGACCTCCGCTGGATCCTTGTCGGGCCGCAGGCCACGCCAGGCGGGGTGGCGCAGGTGCCCGTCCGCGGTCCGGTCGCCGTACCGGACCTCGCCGACCACGACCGGCCGCACGAAGTGGGCCAACCCCGCCACCGGCGCGGGAAGCCCTGCGCAGAACGGGCTCGTATTCCTGGCCAGAGGCCGGAGGCGGTCCAGTAGTTCGCGGCGATCCTGCTCGCCGAAGCCGGTGCCCACCTTTCCTACATAACGCAATCCGTCGGCCCCCGGTATCCCGAGAAGGAGCGCGCCGAGGCTGCCAGTTCGCTCTCCATTACCATCGGTCCACCCACCAATGATCACTTCCTGGGTTTTGAGAATCTTCACCTTCACCCACTCGCCGCTGCGGCGACCGACGCGGTACGGAGAATTCCGGCGCTTGGCGATCACGCCTTCGAGGCCGTTGTGGTCCGCGGCCGCGAGGACGTCGGCGCCGGGCACGTCCCGGAACGAGTCGCCGGTCGCCAGCGACCCCCCGGACAGACCGAGGGACTCGAGGCGCTTGCGGCGCTCGTCGTAGGGCAGATCGAGCAGCGACTGCCCATCGAGATGCAGCACGTCGAACACGACATAGCTGACCGGGACCCCCCGGGCACGCCGGGTGATCTCGGCGCTGCCCGACAGATGCATGCGCTGCTGCAGCAGGCCGAAGCTCGGCCGCCCGTCAGGGCCCAGGGCGACAAGTTCCCCGTCGATGACAGCCGGGCGAGCCCCGAGTCGCTCCCCCACCTCCCGCAACTCGGGAAACGTGGCCGTGATGTCCCTGTCCGTCCTGCTCAGAGCGCGAACGCGGCCACCGTCGACATAGACCACAGCCCGGATGCCATCCCACTTGATCTCATAGGCCCACCCCTCGTCACGGGCCGGCAACGATCCGGCTGTCGCGAGCATGGGCGCGATCCGCCCCGGAAGTGGCTGGAAGCCGTCACGGACGGGGTCCATGCGGTGAATCATCCAGTTCTTCCCGCCGGTCGCGAACAAGACGTAGCGGCCACGAGCCTTCGTCCCGTGCAGTACGACCATGACCTCGGTGTCGGTCCACTTCTCGAGTTCGTAATCGCCGTGATCCCAGATGCTCACGCGCCCGCCGCCGTACTGGCCTTTCGGGATGTCACCTTCGAAGCTTCCGTACTCAAGCGGATGGTCTTCGGTATGCACGGCGAGATGATTCGTGGCCGGGTCTTCCGGGACACCCTTCGGCAGCGCCCACGACACCAGGACGCCGTCGTGCTCAAGCCGGAAGTCCCAGTGCAGCGCCCGCGCGTGGTGCTCCTGGATGACAAACACCGGCCGGTCGTGTTCCCGCGGCGCGCGGGAGCCCTTCGTCTGCATCGGCTCCGGGGTCCGGGCCGGATCACGCTTCGCCCGGTAGGCACTGAGCGGGCTGTCCTCAGCCATGGCGGGCTTCTCCGGGGGGCTGCGCAGGCATGGCCATCCTGGGCCAATACCCGCGAGCACGCCGGCTACGCCCAACGCCTCCCCCGCCAGGATCGGGTCAACCGCCAGGATCGGGTTAAGGCCAGGATCGGGTCAAGGTCATCCACCGCGACTGCCGCCCGGGCCTCACCACCTACGGGGCATCCCACCTGTGCCGGATGGCGGCGTCGATGATCTGCCTGGCGAGGGTTTCAAGCCGCGTGCCGCTGTCGTCCGACATGGCGAGCATTCGGTCGAACGCCGCGGCTATGCTCAGCCCGGTCTGCGCGGCGAGCACGCCCTTGGCCTGCTCGATGATGGCGCGCGTGGCGAGCGCCCGCCGGATACTGCCAGCAATGTCGCCCGCCCCCGCCTGGCTCATCTGGAGGACCGCGACCGTAGCGATATCGGCGAACGCCTGCACGATCTGGCGCTCCTCGTCGACGAGGCTTCCCGGCGAGGCGAAGAATACGTTGATCGCTCCGATGACGAGCCCGCGCCACCGCAGTGGGCACGCCTGAACGGCCTGATAACCGGCGGCCGCCGCCTCCGCGCCGAACAGCGGCCAGCGGGCGATGATCTGCTCCGCCGAGGAGCAAGAGGCACTGGCGCCAGTGTGGAACGCGTCGATGCACGGTCCCTGGCCAGCCTGGAGTTCGTACAGGTCGAGTTCCTCGGCCTGGTGGCTGGACGCCGCCATCACCTCAAGCTGGCCAGATGCGTCGGCCAGCATGATCCCGACCGTCGTGGCCCCGACCACGTCCGCGCAGTGGACGCACAACCGGCTGAGAGTCCCGACCGTGTCGTGGTCGACAACCAGCGCCGCCGCCGCGGTCGCCAGCGCGACCGCCGGGGCAATCACAGTGTGTTCCGGGCCGGCTCCACGACCACCTGCACGGCACGCGCGTAGCAGGTGTCCATGAGGGCTCCCTCGCTGGCACTTCGCTGGGTAACGGGGTTGTCACCCCGTGAGGTTCAGCTTACGCTTTGCCACCGCCCGTGCGACGTCGGTGAGATAGGCGCTGTTCGCGAATGCGTAAGACCGCAGCACAGCGAGCGCATCGTCGATGCTCACCCCGAGTTGAGCGACGAGCATCCCGGTCGCCTGGCGCACCACCGCGCGGGAGGACCATGCGCTCGCGTCCGCCATTTCCGCCAGCGCTGACGGCTCGCGGAGCAGGGTGGCGGCCAGGGTGTCCGCCAGGAGCTGCACGGCGTCAATGGATTCGGCGAGGGGGCTCTGGGATATCCGGTACAGGTTCATCGTCCCGATGACGTCTCCTGCCGAATGCATCGGGAATGCCCGCAGTGCAGGGCCAGTCGCATCGTCGTCTCTCTGCCTATGCGCGGTGTCTTGAACTGCTAGACCGCCCAGATACGCCGAACTCATCGCACGCGTCCGCTGGGCGCCGACCACCGGCAACTACCACTGACCCGCCAGCAAGTGATCGGCTCGATCATGCAGTTGAGGATGGTGCCTGCTGTCAGGGACTGGGGCGTGGTTCCGATCATGCCGCCGGATGAGTGCCCGGCCGGATCTTGCTGTCGCTGGCTGCGTGTCCAAGATGCCGAGTGCGCGCTACGGCGCCGTTAGCGATGCAGAAACGTCTGATCGTGCTGGCTTCTGTATCTGCCGTTATCTCAGGCGTGTTCAAGGCCGCCCGGACGGCGCTGCTCGCGAGGGAGTGCCCGGCGTCGGTTTCAGGGTGCGTTGAGGCCGGCGCGCAGGTCGGCTGCGACTCGGTCGGCGGCCGCGGCGCAGGCGGGGGAGATCTCGTCCAGCAGCATGAAGTTGTGGATCAGGCCGCGCTCGCGGCGCAGTTCGACCTGGACACCGGCGTGCCGCAGGCGGCGGGCGTAGGCCTCGGATTCGTCGCGTAGCGGGTCGTGCTCGGCAGTGACGATCAGCGCGCTCGGCAACCCGCAGAGGTCGCGGGCGTGCAGCGGGCTGACACCAGGGTCAGACCATCTCATCTGGTCTGGCATCCATTGGGAGTTGAAGAACCGCACCAGGCCGGCGTCCAGGCCCCAGCCGGCCGCCTTCTCGCGCATCGAGGGCCAGTCGCCGGTGAGGTCGGTGTTCGCACAAAGCAGCGCTTGCAGGCGGGGCAGCGCCGCGGGGTACTCGTCGCGCAGGCGGAGGCAGGCCAGCGCGGCGAGGGTGCCGCCGGCGCTGTCGCCCGCGACTGCCACC
>OCZT010006222.1_pt1 | contig 11826 bp, 8 predicted proteins | sample 1539031 | NCBI WGS metagenome assembly OCZT01 (sample SAMEA3539308, study PRJEB22396) | soil metagenome | biome: tundra; feature: field; material: soil | place: USA | collected 2010-05 | depth 0.15 m
AAGATTTCCTGCGAGAGGAGGAAGGCTCAGGGAAGTAGCGCCGGGGCCCGAATCCGAAGGGACCGGCCGCCGCCGAACCTTTGTCAGGATCCAAGCTGACTGACGCAGACAGAATTAGCTCCTGAAAAGCGCCGAACGTGAGAATTATGGGAGTTGTACGGCGGGTCTGTCAACCTTGGATCTTTTGCGGGCTTGCTGTTCCTGTGTGGACAAAGGGCGGGGACTCCGGGCACCACGAAAGTTTCTCGGGGCTTTGTCTAGGGCAGCGTATCTGCGTAACGGCTCAGTTCGACGCCGCTGCCCACGGGCAAGAGCACGGTGTCGATCTTCGGTTTCGACCGCGCATGCTTGCGATACGCAAGGGCACTGGCGCGATATGCCTCGGGGCGCAGCATGTTGTCCGCTGCCACGAAGCCTCCGACACTGAGCTTCGGATAGAAGAGATTAAAACACGGTATGTAAAGATCTTTCCATAGATCGAGAAGAACGAAATCAAATGGGCCGGCGAGAGAGGTGATTGTCTCGCGTGCATCGCCAAGGCGGAATTCGACGTGCGCGGATAGGCCGGCCTTGCTAAGCATCGCGCGCGCATATTCCTGCTTGTTCGCTCTGATTTCCAGGCTAATTACCTTGCCGCCCGTCTTACGCGCAGCTTCCGCCAGCCAGACGGTTGAATAACCGTAAGACGTTCCAAGTTCCAGGATGTTCCGCGCCTTGGCTCCCTTCGCGATGATGTTGAGGAGCATACCCGTCTCGCGGCCGACTGCAATCAAGAACTCGTCGCGTCGACCGAGCCACTGCTCTTCGCCAATCTGGGCCTGAAGCTTAAACTCCGCGGCGCCCCGCTTTTCGTACTCGGCTAGGATGGACTCGATCGCCTCATCCATCTCTCGGCGTTCCAAATTGAGCTGTCTCAGCTTACCCATGCGAATTTACTTCTCCTTGATTCGCAGAATCTGGGAAGAAAGGTCCGAAGCGTATAGCTGCTCGACGAGCTCAGCTCGTCGCTCCAGCACGGCGCGCTGATTGAAAGAACCTTTATCCGTTATCTCCCCAGCATCGAGGGATGGCGGTTCGTCCGCAATGACCGCACGCACGATCCGGTTTGAACTGCCCGTGGACTCAGCTGCAAAGCTATCGAGCAGCGCCTGAAATCTTGCGTGCACGGCGGGATGCCGTACGATCTCCGCGAGCAGCGCGTGTTTTGGTAACTCCGGAGCGAGCGTATGGCAAGCATCCAGATCTGGAAAAATAATGGCTCCCAAATAATCGCGGTTCAGACCGGTGATCACGGCATCGCGAACGAAAGGCGCAAAGTGGCCGAGAATTCTGGCGCGCAGCGGGCCAACGCTGACCCATGTTCCGTTCCCCAGCTTGAAGTCTTCAGCCAGGCGGCCGTCGAAAAGGAGCCCTTTGTTCACATCGTTCGGATCGACGAACCGCACAGCATCTCCGAATGAATAGAACCCCTCTTCATCGAACACTTTTTGTGTCAATTCCCGCTGACGCCAGTATCCCGGCGTGACGTTGGGGCCTCGAACGCGCGCCTCGAGTTTGCCGCCACGCGGAACGAGCTTCAATTCAACGCCCGGCACAGGAATACCGATCGTTCCCGCGCGGTCCGTTTCCCACGTCGTTTGCATCGCCATGGGCGATGTCTCCGTCGAGCCAAGCCCAGTCGCCATAATGATGCGTTCCCCGCAAGTTTCGAGTGCCAGCTCGCGATACGCGTCCCACACCGGCTGCGAGAGGCCTGCCCCTGCATAGAACATCAGACCGAGGCGGCGGAAGAAACTCTCACGAAGTTCGCTGTCGGCGCGAAGATATGGAAGTAAATCTTCGTATCCCTTTGGGACATTGAAATAAACAGTCGTGGAAATCTCGCGCAGGTTGCGAACCGTCTTCTCCATCGCGCCGCGACCGGGCTTGCCGTCGTCGATGTAAAACGTGCCACCGTTATACAACGCAATACCGACGTCATGATTCCCGCCAAATGTGTGATTCCACGGCAGCCAATCCACGATCACCGGAGGCTCGTCTTCGAGAAAACCAAAAAGTTGAGCAATCATCTGCTGGTTGCTGCAGATCATCCGGTGCGTATTAATGACCCCTTTCGGCATGGCTGTCGATCCGGACGTAAAAAGAAATTTCGCTACATCATCCGGGTCAATCCGGTTGTGAGCCGCGTTAACAGCCGGCGTCGGGTTGGTTTCGAGGAGATCGGCAAACAGTCCCGCTTTTCGGCGGTCCGGAGGCGCGGTCGTAGCAATAACTTCCACATGCTCGCCCACGACGCTTTCAATGGCAGCTGCGTAGCGAGTGCCATCGGACACAAAGACGAGACCCGGAGTGAGAATGTTCAAGCAGTGACGCAGCTTGCCAAAATCCTTTGACACTAGCGAATAGGACGGCGAGAGAGGCGCGGTTGGAACGCCCACGTGTTGCCCAGCCAGCGTGAGGAGGAAGTGCTCCAGATCGTTCTCTGAAAGAATCGCCACGGGCCGGTCAACTAAAAGCCCGCGGTCGAGCAACGCTTGGCCGATGCTAATGACCGATTCCAGAACCTGCGCGTAGGTGAGTTCACGCCATCCGTCGTCCGCGCGGCGCTTCGCAATACAAACCTTGTTCGGAGTAACTTTCGCCCAGTGAACCAGGCGGTCAGTCAGAACTTTTGGATAAGGCTTAAGTGCTTCATCCGGCTTGATAAGGAATGCCCCGTCAGCCAGGCGCTCGAGGGACGCTCCCGAAGTGCGCATTCGAACCTGGCGAACGCCCTGCATGCTGGTAGCGCCTCGCTCGGAATCAGTTTTGCCGCGCATCGTTTATTGTTCGAGGGTCTCTCACAAGAAACTTTCCGCGAACTGTGTTTTGTGCTATCAACGAAGCACATTCTCCCACAATTCGTTCAACCTCTCCACGTCCGCCGCGGAGGCCACGTCGCCTGTGGTCGTGATGATTGCAGGACGCAGTTTGGATACGGCACGCCGAAGAGATTCGTCGAGTTCAGCGGCACTAGATCCACCGACCCGAAAAGCCTCGGGAGGCAGCGCGACACCAAACTGAGTGCCTCCGGATTCCGGTGCTTCAGCTAACCCGTCCGGCAGAGCTCCGTTCAGCACGAGACAAATCACACAATCCCAATGCTGCCGCAAAATTACGTCGCGATTTGTCGTGAAGGACTCCTTATGGGTGAGCAAAAGAACGGGAAGCGCCTGATAAAAGCGGATGATATTGACGGTCGTAGCGAGCTGCGAAGCCCACTCCGCACACTCTTCGGTCGAAAATTCGGGAAGAATGTCCTCGCGAATAAATAGTGCGTTGGCCCCCGCTTCCACAAGAGCCTTCGCGATTCCCGAAATCACTGACGTCGCGAAGTCGAGTGCTGAAGCGGAAAGTTTAGAGTACTGGAGGGCGTCGTTCAAGTTGACCTGCGACAGTAGCGCCGCAAGCGTTATAGGGCCAGTGACGCCCGCTGTGAGAAGACAGTCGTCACGCACCACCGATTTGAGCCTCCGGATCACTTCGACAGCGACAGCGACCCGGCTTCCTTTCGACGTTTCCGTGAACGAGCCGATCCTCGTGGGCAACTCGCCTGCGGCGGTATTCTGTGGCCAGTGTAGCGAGGGCGTCCGGCCTTCCGCGTCCCAGTGCACCACACCGCCAAGTTCCTCCGCTTCGAGGAATGGATCGAAGTAGCAAGTAATTCCGTCCGAACGCAGATGCGCGCGGATTTGCCTCAGCGAGTTGGTAATTTTCGTGGGGTTTGTGAGAAAAGTCCGAACGGGCAAATTCTCGATCCGGGCCCCATGCGAAAATACGATCGGCAGAAAGAGCGGACGGGGTGGCGCAACTCCCTCAAGCAGCCCCTTAATTATCTGCCGAGGCGTAATGATTTCAACCATTGATCAGGATCGAACGACCGGTCCGAGCGGTTTGGCGTCAGGCCAGGAACCGTACCACTGCAGAATTTCTTGCGGCGGTTTTTTCTTGTCCCATTCTTTGTGAAATTCTTCGAACGATTTCCCTCGAGCAAGGCGCGCGCGTCTTTCCTCGTCTCTCAGCTGTTTAGTTTTCTCGACGTCGAGCTTTCTGCGTTCGGGTTCATATGCGAGCTTGTAAATGTTCTGCGCTGTCCAATCTGAAATGATTTGCTTGCGCAGGTCTTCGAGTACTTCCTCCGGGGGGCGCTCCAGCGGATCGCCGTAGCCCGGCCCTCCGCCGCTAAATCCGAACAATAGATCGCCCTCGTCATACATCTTGGGCGTTCGCGCCACGAACTCAAAGTTCCAGTCGCCATGGATTGTTTTCTGCCCGAGAACCTCGCGGTTGTCGAGGGTCAGCTGCGGATTCCCTTCGCTCATCTGTTGCAGCAAATCAGCCTTGCGGATACTAATGCCGGGAATTGGTGAGGACGCATATCCGCCGAAAAGCGGCTGGCCGAGCGGCACCTTGCTTCCGTTACCCATGCACATAGAAACAAGGTGCGGCACTTTGTGGACCATCCAGTGTTGGACGCCACCCGATCCGCCGCGATGAAGCCCCGGCCCCGAGGAGTCTTTCCAGTGCTGCGACAGCGTGACCGTCACGGGGAGTTCGCTCTCGACTTGTTCCGAATCCGGAGCGCGTCCAAAGGCACACCAGGCAAAACCGTACGCATCCATTCCGTCCGATGCCGCCCGGCCGCCCTGGCCCATGGTATTGAGCGCAAAAGAAAGAACATCCGACACGGCCAGTTTCCACTGCGAGAGCCCCGCGCATATCTGAGACGTGTGTTGGCTCCCGGGAGAGGCGGCCACTTGCCCCCACAGCGCACCGTTCGAGAAAATCATTTTGGCGAAGCTGTTCTGGGTGGCACACCGGGCCTGCATTCCGATATACACGCAGCAACTCGTCGCGGCCATCTTGTCCGGATAGACGATGCTTCCTTCGGGAAAAACAAAATCTAGCATAGCGAATGTGGAACTGCAGATAGGCAAATCGTGAAACATGTACTCATACATGAAATTCGCGATGTGGCCGACCACCGCTTGCGGGTGAACATTGTAGGACGAAGGGTTCTCGGGCGATGTCCCGTGGAAATCGAAGATGATTCCGCCGTCCTTTTTCGTAAGGGTCAAATAGCAGGAGCGCACGAGAGCTGGCGTCATGCCAATGGCGTCATTGAAAACAACTGTGCGGAATTTCCCGTCGGGGAGGTCTCTCACGATTCTCCGCGCCCCCGCCTCCGCCGTATCCGACATCTTGCGGAGCAATCCCACCACGAAGTCAGGGCCGCGCTTGTCCGCCAGCTCGAGCAGGCGCACGCGAACACGATCCGCGGTGGTGCAGCGCGCTCGAAGATCGGAAATGAACATCGCAGGGGCCCGCATTCCGTAGACGGAATACATTTCGAGAAAATCGTTGCGGATCTCGAAGTTTTCGCCGATTTTGATTGGAGGCAGGTTGAGTCCCTCTTCGAAACGAGATTTCGCGCTGACAGGCATCCCTCCCGGTTCGATCGCGCCAGTTTCCGTAGTGTGCAGCGCTGCCGACGACCACGCCAGCAATTTGCCTTTGTGAAAAATCGGCATCAGCGCGACTTGGTCGGGATTGTGGATGCCTCCGTAGAGCGCGTCGTTGGTGTACCAGATGTCTCCATCGCGAATGCCCGGATTCTCCGTGTAGTACTTGTGAATGAACTTGATGATGATCGGCTGAATGATTGCGTGCAAATACGTGCCGCACGACGCGTTGATCAAGTCCCCGTTCGCCGTGAAAATCGCCACCATCGAGTCGCCGGAAACTCCGAAGTAGCTGCGCGACGAGCGGACGAACACCTCCATCGCTTCGTCCAGAATATCGTTCGTGATCTGTACGCCGATCTCGTAATCGCCCTGTAGTACTTTGGCGGCGCACTCCGTTTCATGCGCCGTCGCGGGAGCTGGCTTCAGCCATTGGAGCTTTTCCGCGAGTGTGGGAATAGGCATAAAAGTTTCCTCGATCCTTTATACGGGTGACGTTTCCAGAATACCGAGCCCGCGCTCATCGATCGAAAAGCGCATACGCGGTGGGACGACCATCGTCGTGTACTGGCCCTCGACAATTGCCGGACCTTCCACGACATTCCCAGGCCGCAACGATTCATACGCGAACGTCGGCGTTTGACGAAAAGCCTTTTCTTCTGGCCAGTAGGCCGGGCGCTCGCCCTTCCGCGCCGCCGAAGGATCTTTTCCTTCGAGTGCCATTGTCGGCAGCTCAACTTTCGGAGTCGTTACGATGGCTTTTAAGATGAAGCTCTCGATGAAAATACCCCCTTCAGGGTTCACCACGAACGGGCTGAAAGCCTCGCTGAATTCCTTGTTGAAAGCGTCGCATATGGCGCGAACGTCCTCTGTGGAGCTGAGGGACAGCCGCGGTGAAAGCGCACGTTTCACGTGGAACTGCCCGCCGTAAAGCATGTCGAGCTCCAGTACGAACGCTGCCTTCTTCGGATCGACGCCGTCTGCAACCAAGTCCTTTCGTGCCTGCTCGACCAGCGACTCGACAGTCGCGTTGTAATCGGCATATTCATGGGTGAGCTGCTGGTCGCCCGGCGTCATCAGCGTGAGTTTCTTCGACGCCTCATATACGTGCATGATGTCCATCGTCGAGGATCCAAACGCACAAAAGACCGGCGAAAAAGGAAACATCACGGCCTTGCGAATGTCGCCCTTGAAGCCTTCGGCGTGGGTCGCGCCAGCGCCGCCGCCGACGAACAAGATAAAATCTTCCGGGCTGTGCCCGCGCAGATGGACTTCCTTCACGATTGCCGAGGACATATTCCCGTTGACGATCTTTCGAATAATTGCGGCGCCCTCCTCAACGCTCACTCCGAGAGGCTTTGCGATTTTCTCGCGAACCGCCTGAATCGCGCGATTTTTGTCGAGGCGCATTTTGCCGCCAAAGTAGTAGTCGGGATTGATGTAGCCCAAAACAACATCGGCATCGGTGACGGTCGGTTCCGTCCCTCCGAGGTTGAAGCATGCGGGGCCTGGCATCGACCCGGCGCTGCGCGGGCCTACTTGCACCCGGTTCTGAAGCAGGCGGTTGAGCGAAGCGATTGAGCCGCCGCCGGCGCCGATCGAAAGCGTCTTGACCATTGTGATGCCGACCATCCAACGGTCGATGATTGGCCGGAAGTCGTAGCTGCGCACGCTGTCTTTCACCACCAGCCCGACATCGAAGCTCGTGCCTCCCATGTCCGTCATTACAACGTTTTGATAACCCAGTGACTTGGCGACGTGGTGCGCTCCCATCAAGCCGGAAACGGGCCCGCTGTTGAACGTGCGGCTGGCCGAAGTGCGGAAGACTTCAGCGATGCCCCCGGAGCTCTGAATCATCAACAAGGGCTTTTTGTAGCCGCGCTCGCGGAGCTTGTCCCACATCGCGGAAAGCTCAATCTGCATCGAGCGCTGCAGATAGGCATCGAGGATCGCCGCGAGCGTGCGCTCGTATTCGCCGAGTTTCCCAACGACCTGGCCCGCGAGAACGACCGGCATGTAGCCGATATGAAATTCCTTATATTCGTCGCGAATGATTTCTTTAACGCGCCGCTCGTTGACAGGGTTCAGAAATCCCCACAGCAGCGATACCACAAAGCCGCGCGCGCCTCGGCTCACGAGGTAGCGGACTTTTTCTCGAACGCTGTTTTCATCGAGAGGACGAATCACGATTCCGCGCGAGTCCACACGCTCCTTGACGCCTACAATCAGGTCTCGCGGAATCAATGGATCAGGTTTTTTCTGGATCGCCAGGTTTCTTCGTTCGGCGACGCGCGTCCCGTCAATCCATTGCGCGCCTCGGCCGATCAGGACGACGTCTTCGTGGCCTTCGGTGGTAATCAAGCCAAGTCGCGGCCCTTTCCGCTCGATCAGCCGGTTCATGGCGATCGTGGTCGAATAGCGAATGATGTCGATGGCCGGCAAAAGCTCGTCAATTTGCAAGCCGAACTCGCTCGCGCCTTCCTCAATCACGCGCGAAAAGCAGACGGAGAGATCGTAAGGAGTGGTAGGAGCCTTCTTGATCAAGGCCCTGCCATTGAAATTGAGGACCAGGTCGGTGAACGTCCCGCCGACGTCTATGTCGATTGAGTTCATTCTACCAACTCGAGCCGCTGTCCGCGGATGATGAATTGGCCTTTGCGCAGGCGTTCCTTGAGCCGGTCGATATCGATTTCGATGTCATGAGTAATCGGATGCCCCGGTGGCAAATATTCGGTCTCGATTTGCGTGCCGCATCTGGGGCAGTAGCATTCGACGATGCGCACCCACGACGGATCCGGCGAAAAATTAAACGTTGCCGCAACCAGCGCGGGATGGACTTCGCGGGGGTCACGATCGTGGAGCAGGCAGCCCTTCTTATAGTTCTCGCGAGCCGAACCGAGAACGTGGTTGCACCGGTTGCACATCCATTGTTCCCGGTCGATGTCCAGATCGAGATACTCGGTGATTCGAATCCGGTTTGGCGTTTCCGATGACATGGCTTTTTTTCGTCAGCCTTTATGGCCTTGCTTTCCTCTACCTTCACGCACGGATTGACCGCAGCCTGTCTATACAGTGTTTAGCGTTCCGTTACCATAGCCATCGACAACCATCGCCCAGCCGTCAGGCACGAAGTAAGTTGTGTTCACGCCTTCGAGTACGGCACAACCTTCCACGCGATTCCCGGGCCGCAATGATTCCCAGCGATATACTTGCGCCTCGCCGTTGCGGCTTCCCCAGAAGACCTGCCGCTTCCCCAGCCGGGCATGGGCCGAATCCGGATCTTGTAACGGCAGTTTAACGAGCCGTGGTTTCGGCATCTCCTTCTTCACGCGCAAGCGAAACAGGTCGAGAGAAATGGCATTCAGCGCGCCGGAGGCTTCCTGCAGAGCGTCCTGCAATTCCTTCGCGGAGCGAAGGGATACTTCCGAGCACGCCACCGGCATCGAATGTCTGCTTTTTCCCGAGACTTCGAACTCGATCGCGTAGCTCACATTGTCCGGGCGAATTCCTTCGCCGAGAAGATCCTGCATTCCTTCCGCCTTCATCTCTTCGAGCATCTGGCGAAGCCGGGGCATGCCGCTTTCCGAGATCACAGGTTCAGAAACCGCGCGCTCATAGACATGAGAAATATCCGAAACCGATGAGCCGAACGCGCTAAAAACCGGGCCGAGCGAAAACACTTGAACACGCTTCAGCCCCGCCTTCTCAGCCACGCTGCAGGCGAAGAGGCCGCCGTTGCCTCCATAAGCAAAGAGCACGTGTTTAGATAGATCCTGTCGAAGCTCCGCTTGCGCGCTAGCAATAACACCCGCTACCATTTCGAACGCGCGACCGATGACGGCTTTGCACGCATCTTCCGTCGAAACGTGCAAGGGTCGCGCCACCGATTCTTCAATGGCCTTTCGCGCCAATTCTCGGTCGATCTGTTTTGTTCCGCCGAGGAAATAATCCGGATTGATGAGTCCTGCGGTGACAAACGCGTCGGTCAGAGTCGGCTGATCTCCGCCAAGGTTGTAGCATGCAGGCCCCGGATACGAACCCATGCTTTCCGGCCCAAGCTGAACGACTGGCCCCTTCGTGTCAGTAACGATCTTGACCACGCTCCCCCCGCCAAGCGCGATTGAGCGCAAATAAGGAAGGGACAATTCCAGGGGAATACCGAACAAGTCGGATGGCTTCCGATAGACAGGCTCGGCGCCGGCAAGCACGCTGATCTTTGCAGTCGTGCCTCCCACATCCATCGCAATCACATCGTTCAGGCCGTAGGCCTTCGCCAGGTGTGCACTGCCGAGAATTCCAAGCACCGGTCCCGATTCGAGCGTGTCGATTGCCCGCGTCTTCGCGATCCCTGCGACTCCGCCATTGATGTGGCTCACCAGAAAGGTGCCCGCGTACCGCGAGGTTTCGCGCAGATCGTCTTCCGCCTTGAACAACGTGGCCGCGAGCGCTCCGTGCGTGTAGGCGTTGATCACCGCGCAGTAGGTGCGCGTCCGATCGTCAGCGCTTTTTGAAATGTCGCTCCCGGACAGAACGGGAACGGATCCCAGAAAATGGTCGGGATACTGCTGATCGATAATCTTCTTCCAGGCAATTTCTTGCTCGGGATGGCGGTGGGAGTCTTGCAGACTGATACAGATTCTTCGTACGCCACTTTCGAGAAGGGCGCGTGCCGCGTTCATGATTTCCGTCTCGCTCGCGGAGTCCTTGAGCCCCATCACATCGCGGCTAACGATGAGCCGGTTCAGAATCGTGCTCTCGGCGTCGTTGCCATAGAGATTGTTTTCATGGCCGCTCGAAACGAGCAAGCCAATGCGGGGTCCTCGCAGTTCGGCGAGAACGTTGGAGGTGATCGTCGTGGACCAGCGAATAAGTTCGACGTTTTCCAGAAACGAAGCGACGTCGGGAAACTCCAATTTCGCCGCACCCTGTGCAAGGCAATCGAATAGACACACGGTCAAATCGTGCGGCGTCGTGTCGACCTTCACGCACGTCACATTTTCACCGCCGGTGAAGAGGCCGTCGGTGAGCGTTCCGCCTACATCGATGTCAACTGTCCACAAGAGACGCTTACCTGCCCCTCGCCCCAAGACAAGCTAGCAATTCGTCGGAACCCACGGTCCAACCAAAGAAGGATTCTACGTTAAACATCGTCGCTTCGTAAGCGCTGCGTCCACCCGCGGGCATGGTGCCGTCCGCCAGCAGAATCGGCCAGTAGTCCAGAAAGTACGCGTCGCGCAGAGTCGATTCCACACAAACGTTCGTGGCAATTCCGGCGAAAAACAAGTACTGAATACCGCGAACGCGCAATTGCGCGTCCAGCGTCGTGCCTGAAAATCCACTGTAGCGCGTTTTTGTAATTACAATGTCACTGGGCATTGGTGCCAGCTCGTCGACGACCGCGAAGTCCCAGCTTCCTTCTGTGAGCAGTTGTCCCTTCAATTCCGGTTTCGAATTCATCAGGTGCATCGCAAGCTCTTTGTGATAGTTGGGGGAGCGTGTTCCACCGGCATTGCTTAGGTCCGGCTTGTATCCCATCTGCAGGAAGACAATTGGCACGCCCGCCGTCCGCCCGGCAGCGATCACCTGTCCGATCGCTCGAACCACACCCGCGGCATCGGACAAATCCAGGCCGGCGATATCGAGAGTGCTGCCCTTGCTGGCAAACGCGTTTTGCATGTCCACCACTACGATCGCCGATCGGTCGAGCTCAACCTCGACCGGCTCTGGCTTGGCATTTAGTCTCAGCATTGGCTTCGGATATTCCGTGTTGCGCGGTTGAGAACAGTACCACACTTGAGGCAAATCTAGTCTGTAGCCAATCGCAGCCAAAAAAAAGGCCGGGCGTAAGCCCGGCCCTCGGCGATGCTATCTGCTTGCCTGAAAGTTAGAAGGTAAACTTCGCTGAGAACTGGAACTGCCTCGGGTTGAGCATGGTTCTCGGCCTTCCGAAAGTGCTATTCGGAGTCCCCGGAATAGCAACGGGCAAGAGTCCGTCGGCGAGGAAAGCTCCCCCAGGGAAATTGAGGCCGGGGGCGGGGCCAAAACTCGCCGCTATCTGTGGACCGCAGGACACTCCGGCAGGGCTCTGAATGGCTTGTGTTATGGTGTCGTTGTAGTGCCGTGGGATGGCCGGAGTGGCTCCGCAGAACACAGGAGATCCATAAACGCTCGTGACTTCGTCCACGTTCGCACGATTGAGCACGTTGAAGGCATCGACCATAAGGTCGAGCTTCATCCGCTCCGTCAGCTGGAAGTATCGGGACACTCGAAGGTCCCATGCATACAAAGGGTCGCCCGTATAGGTGTTCCTGCCAACGGTAGTGGT
>OCZT010006223.1_pt1 | contig 11825 bp, 6 predicted proteins | sample 1539031 | NCBI WGS metagenome assembly OCZT01 (sample SAMEA3539308, study PRJEB22396) | soil metagenome | biome: tundra; feature: field; material: soil | place: USA | collected 2010-05 | depth 0.15 m
ATGCCTGTACGCCATTCCTCAACCAGGCCGGACAGACTGTGACCTGCCATCCTACACTGCCGCTTTCCACCTCAGCGCTAACCGCCACGGGCATCATCCCCCCAAATTGCAACTACGCAACCGACCACACTTGCGGCGGCATGCCCACAACAGCCGGCCCGGTCTATGCCGAGTACAACGCCGCCAAGAGCCTGCTGGTGGTGGCCGACTATGCCGGCAACACGATCACTGTCATCGACGTGAGCCTGGACGAGTACGGCAACGACAGCGCCACCTTTGGCACTACTTACACGATTCCGGTGGGCCAGAACCCCGCCAGCGTAACGGTTTTGGTTGATGGAAGCCGCGCCTATACGGCCAACCAGACAGACAAGTCGGTAACCATCGCCAACCTGAGCAGCTACACGGTGGAAAAGACTCTACCGGTCACCGGCTACCCGCGCACCGTGGTTTCCACCCAGAATTCCTCCTACGGCAAAGTCTATGTGGGTTCGCCGAACACTAACTACCTGACCATCCTCCGCACCGATCAGGACATTGTGGACACGACGGTGCTGTTGGAAGGCGACATCGTGGATGTGCGCGTGTCCACGCAGGACGGCAGCAGGGGAAACAACAACGTCACGAGCCGGGTTCCCGGTTATGGCCAGCCCTGCAACCTGCCGCCGGGCGTGGAGCCCACGCCCACGGGCACACAGACAGCGTTGGAAGTCTGCCAGAAGCAGCCGTAACGGATTTGCCTGAAAAGAGGCCATCCAGACAGCCAAAGAGGTTTCTCCCGCGAGGGAAGGCTCCTTTGGCTGTTTTTGCGTCTCCTTAAGAGGCTATGAGGCTTTTTTAGCCGCCATGTGAAACGATAAAGAGAATGGCCGGAACAACTAAAATACGCGTGGACCTGCTGCTGGTGGAGCGAGGACTGGTTCCCAGCCGGGAGCGGGCGCGCGCGCTCATCCTGGCCGGGCGGGTTCTGGTCAGCGAGCAGAAGGTGGAGAAAGCCGGCGCCACCGTCCCCGCGGACGCTCCCATCCGTCTGCTCGGCGAAGACCAGCCTTACGTGAGCCGCGGCGGCTTCAAGCTGGCCGCCGCGCTGGAACACTGGCAGATCGCCGTCCAGGGCCGAGCCTGCCTCGACGTGGGCGCCTCCACCGGCGGATTTACAGATTGCCTCCTGCAAGCAGGCGCTGCGCACGTCACCGCCGTCGATACCGGCTTCGGCCAGATTGCCATGAAGCTGCGCAACGACACGCGCGTCCGCCTGCTAGAGCGCACCAACGCGCGTTTTCTTGAGCCGGGAGCCTTTGCATCAGGGGCACTGGCGTCCCAGGCCTCTGAAAAACTCATTTCTGGCTCCAAGAAGTGTCTGGGCACGACTACACAGGCTCCGGAAAAACTCGTTATGGGCAGCAAGAAGTGTCAGGGTACGACTTCAGTCGTGCCGCAAATGCCGCAAAAGGAAAGTCGGGCTTTAGCCCCGGAAGGAACTCTTGACCTCACGCTGCTGGTGATGGATGTCTCCTTCATCTCCGCCACGTTGCTGCTGGTGCCGGTCTTTGCCGCCGCGCCGTCGCTCACCGAAGCCGTCGTTCTGGTAAAGCCGCAGTTTGAGGCAGGGCGCGGCCACGTGGGCAAGGGCGGCATCGTCCGCGATCCCGAGGCGCATCAGTTGGCCGTCAACAGGGTGGCCGATTGCGTTCGCTCGCTGGGCTGGCTGGTGGTCGAGACAATTCCTTCGCCCATCACCGGCGCGGAGGGCAACCGCGAGTTTCTGCTCTACGCGCGGCGGAATTAGCGGCACAGATTGACCCCACCGCAGGCTGAGTTGGCTCCGCCACAGCGCTTCCGTTACACTAAAAGCCGCATGGTTCGTGTCGCGATTGTCTGCAAACCCGAGAAGAAAGAGCTGGCCCGGCTCCTGCCGGAGCTGATCGCATGGCTGCGCCAGCACGACTATGAACCGCTGCTGGACCTGGAGGGTGGCCAGTACACAGCGGCAGCGCCGGCCATGGACCGTGCACGGATGCCGGTACAGGCGCCTGCGCTGGTCATTGTCCTGGGCGGGGACGGGACCCTGCTGTCCGTAGCACGTATTTTTGCCTCCACCGGCACTCCCATCCTTGGCGTGAACCTGGGTTCTCTTGGCTTTTTGACCGAGGTCCGCCTGGCCGATCTCTATCCTGCGTTGGAGAGCTGGCACAGCGGCCGCGATGGCTGCCATGTTCTCGATACGCGCGCCATGCTGCATGCCGAACTGTGGCGAGGCGGCGCGCTGCGCTCCGGCTATGAAGCCCTGAACGAGGTGGTCATCTCCAAGGGAGACATTGCCCGCATGGGCGACTTTGCCGTCGAGCTGGACGGCAAGAGCGTGGCCCGCTTCCGCGCCGACGGCGTCATCGTCTCCACCCCCACCGGCTCCACGGCCTATACGCTGGCCGCCAACGGCCCCATCTTGACCCCGGATGTGGACGCGATGGTAGTCACGCCCATCTGTCCGCATCTGCTCACGCTCCGGCCCATCGTGATGCGCGGCGACGCCTCACTCTGCGTCCGTGTCGAGGGCATCGTTAACCCGGCGCTGCTCACCGTGGACGGCCAGAAAGGTATCGAGCTGCTCATCGGCGATGAGGTTCGCTGCCGCAAGTCCGCGCATACCGTCAACCTTGTCCGCATGAGCGAGGGCGGTTTCTTTGAGGCGCTGCGCAGCAAGTTGAGCTGGGGCGAGCGCTAAGACCGAGCTTCAGCCCGCCTTCTCCGTCAACTCCGCCCATCGTGCGTAGAGCGCATCGTTTTCGTGCTGTGTCGCGTCCAGTTCCCTCAGCGCCTCTTGAAGAGCGGCAGCGTTGGTGGCAATCTCAGGATGTTCGACGCGCTCGTGGGCGGCTGCCAGGCGGGCGTCAGACGCCTCAACCCTCTTTTCGATGGCCGCAAACTCGCGGGCTTCCAGATAAGAGAGCTTCTTCTTGCCTCCTGCGCATTGCGCCTGCTCGCTGCCTGTCCGCTGTGCGGATCTGGAGCCGTCGGCCTTGCGTTCCGTCTTGCTCTGCGCCAGGTCGTCCTGTTCCTCGAGCCAGTCTTCCCATTGCGCGTAGTCGGCAAATCTCCCGATGTGCCCGCGGCCGTCCAGGCCCAGCACCGTCGAGGAAACGCGGTTCAGCAGGTAGCGGTCGTGCGTCACCAGCACCAGCGCGCCGGGAAACTCCAGCAGATTGTCTTCCAGAATCTCCAGCGTTGGAATGTCCAGGTCGTTGGTCGGCTCATCCAGCAGCAGCACGTCCGCCGGCTCCAGCATCAATTTTGCAATCAGCACCCGCGCCCGCTCGCCGCCGCTCAAATTTCTGACCGGCTGATTCAGTTGCTCGCCGGTAAATAGGAACCGCGCTGCCCAACTGGCCACGTGGACCAACCGTCCCTGGTACATCACCGAATCGCCCTCCGGAGCCAGGGCTCGGCGCAAGGTCTGGTTCTCGTCCAGCGTGCGCATCTGGCTGAAGTAGACCAGCCTGAGCACCTCGGCCCTGCGAATGCTGCCCTCGGCCGGCTCTATCTCGCCCAGCAACAGCCGCAGCAGCGTCGTCTTCCCGCTGCCGTTCGGACCCACCAGCCCCACCTTCATGCCTGCGGTAAGAATAAAATTCAACCCGGTAAAAAGCCGCCGCCCGCGCTTCTCTCCGTCTGGAGGATTTTCATCAGGAGTATGAGAACTTGGGTGCCCCACCCTCGCCGCGTTTTTGTCTTTGCGGCTAGGGTGGGATACCGCGATGCCTGCATCTTCTCCATCCTCGGAGGATTGTACGTCGCAAGCCACGCCCTTGAACTCGACCAGCCGCTTGGTCTTGCGCTGGCTGGCCTCGAAGTCGATTCCGGCCGTCGCCACTGCCGTCCTCGCATTCATCTCCGCCAGTTGGCCAATCATCGCGTTGGCCGAATCGATGCGCGCTTTTGATTTCGTCGTCCTCGCCTTGGGGCCGCGCCTGAGCCACTCGATCTCGGTTCTCACCTGGTTGCGCAGACTCTCCTGCTGGCGATTCTGCGATTCCAGATAGGCCTGCTTTTCTTCCAGAAACCGGCTGAAGTTGCCCTTTACTCGCAGTAGGCCATCGGCATAAACGCGATTCAGCTCGATGATTTCGCTGGACGTGGATTCGAGAAAGTAGCGGTCGTGGCTCACCGTGACGGCGGCAAACGAAGACGAGTTGAGCAGATCCTCCAGCCACTCGATCCCGGCCAGGTCCAGGTGGTTGGTCGGCTCGTCCAGCAGCATCACCTCGGGTTCACTCACCAGCGCCTCGGTAATCGCCAGCCGTTTCCGCCATCCGCCGCTCAACGAGGCCGCCTCGGCTGTGAGGTCCGCAAAGCCTGCGCGGCCTCCCAACTCTCGAATCAGGCCCTCGCGCTCCCGGCCCTCCCGCTCGCTCTCATTCACATTCGCTGCAGACAGCGCCCGCTCCAGAACCTGGCGAATGGTGAGGCCGGCGGCAAAGTGCGAGTCCTGCGGCACGTAGGCCGCGCGGGCGCGTTTGCGCACCGCCAACTCGCCCGAATCCGGCTCCATCTGCCCGGCAAGAATCGCCAGCAGAGTGGATTTGCCTGCCCCATTAGGGCCGATCAACCCAATCCGGCTGCCTTCCTCGACGGTGAGCGAAATATTCTGGAACAGCGGCTTGGCGCCGAACTGCTTAGTCACCGACTGCGCGTTGAGAATGGGAGGCATCTCTTTCAAGAGTATCGTGTTGCGGTTCCACCCTGTGTGCCGTTCGATGCAGCTGCCGTATACAGCCCCCACGGTCTATACTCTCCTCTGTCGGATTTCTTTTCGAAAGGGAGTACATCCATGTCTTCACCCGCTGTAGCCTACGCACGCCAGAACCAACCCCGCTTTCTGAAGGAATTGAAGGATTTGCTTCGCATTCCTTCCATTTCCACCCTGCCCGAGAACAAAGGCGACTGCCGTCGCGCCGCCGAATCACTGGCAGCCGAGCTGACCCGCATCGGCCTCGAGCACGCCCGCCTCATCGAAACCACCGGCCATCCTCTGGTCTACGCCGACTGGCTGCACGCCGCGGGTAAACCCACCGGCCTGTTTTACGGCCACTATGATGTGCAGCCCGTCGATCCAATTGACGAATGGATCTCGCCGCCCTTCGAGCCCACGGAGCGCGACGGCAACATCTACGGCCGCGGCACCTGTGACGACAAGGGCCAGATCTGGGCGCAAATTAAAGCTCTGGAATCGCTCATGGAGGCCAACAAAGGCAAGCTGCCCGTCAACGTGCGCATCATCTTCGAGGGCGACGAAGAGGTCGGAGGGGAGGGAATTGCCGCTTTTGTCGCCTCCAAGCCGCCCGAACTGAAGGCCGACTTTGCCCTGGTCTCCGATACCGAGCTCTTCGCGCCCGGCCTGCCCACCCTGTGCGTCGGCCTGCGCGGCATGATCTACACCGAGCTGGAAGTCCGCGGCGCCAAAACCGATCTGCACTCCGGCATGTACGGCGGCGCGGCCCCCAATCCCTTCGTGACCATCGCGCAGATGATCGCCAAGCTCAAGGACGAGAACGGCCACATCCTCATCCCCGGCTTCTACGACGGCATCATTCCCCCCAGCCCCGAGGAGCTTAAAGCCTGGAGCAGCCTGCCCTTCGACGAAGAGCACTACCGCATCACAGAAGTGGGCTCCCGCTCCCTGGTCGGCGAACCCGGCTACAGCGTCATGGAGCGCACCTGGGCACGGCCCACGCTCGACGTGCATGGCATCCCCGGCGGCTTCATCGGCGCGGGCGCCAAAACCGTCATCCCCGCCAAGGCGGTCGCCAAGGTCTCCATGCGCCTGGTTCCCGGCATGACTCCGGCCAAGTCCTTTGCCCTCTACAAATCCTATGTCGAAAAGATCGCCCCCGCCGGCGTCGAGGTCGAGGTGCGTCTGATCAGCGCCGGCGACCCTTGCCTGGTCCGCGTCGATAACCCCTACATTCAGGCTGCCACCCGCGCCCTGCATGAGGTCTGGGGCAAAGACACGGTCTTCATCCGCTCCGGCGGTTCCATCCCCATCGTCGGCGACTTCGACCGCCATCTGGGCGTGCCCAGCGTGATGATGGGCTTCGGCCTGCCCGACGACTGCATCCACGCCCCAAACGAGAAATTCCATCTGAAGAACTTCGAGCTGGGCATCGAATCGGTCGTCCGCTTCCTGGAGGAAGCTGGACGGTAGAACTGGAACCCCAGGTCTCCTAAGCAATCCATGTCGATCTGATTCCAATCGCGAGCAGGGAGTAGCCATTTTCAAGATGAGAAAGTGTGGTGCATGTGAGAAGGTATCTGAGTTACGGAGTTTAATCGTAAGGCTGCTAGCTTTGTTTGCCTTTTTAGCAGCGGTTCCGTGGGTCTGCGGCCAGGCGCCAAAACAACCCGTGAGTCAAGAGGCGGATTTGTCCGTGACTGCCGATGAGGTCTCACTCGATCTCGTGGTTCATGACAAGAAGAACAAGCCAGTTTTCGACCTGAAACAAGGAGAGATCGCGGTCACTGATGGCGGTTCTCCGGTCACGCTCAACAGTTTTCGTCTTGTCAGCGGCGAACAGAAAAGCGAGCGCCTGATTACACTTGTCTTTGATCGGCCAGGTCCGGTCACCGGCAATAAACAGGGAACAGACCCGTCCCTGATGAAGAACGCCCGCGATGCGGCGACGAAGATACTCAAGATGGTCCCCGCGAGCGGCTTTTCTGTTTCAGTGCTGACTGTCGAAGGCCGGCTCCGGCTTCAGGTTGGATTCACCTCGGATCGCAAAGCGCTTGCGCAGGCCATCGACGCGGCCACCCAGTCGGTCAAGACCAATACCAAGACCAATACATGGAACAGCAGCACACCCAACGAGCCCGAAAAGCAACTCATTGCCGAGGCGCAGACCGGCGCTGATCCATCAGGGAAGCCTATAAGCGCCAAAGTTCGCGCCCAGGATATGGCGATGCTTTCGGCGCTTAAAGGCTCCAGCAGGATTGCGCAGGATCAACACCTTCGGCCTTTCCTGGCGGGTTTATTGGCTTTGGCGCAATCCCAGCAACAAATCACGCAGAGAAAGGCGCTGATCTATTGCACTTCCTTACAGGGAGGTCAGATTGACTCACGCACCAGCGATGCCATCAAATCCATCGTCGGATCGGCGAATCGAGCCGGAGAGAGCATCTATGTTGTCGATTTGAATTCCAATGAAGTGTTGTCTACCTCGCAAGATATATATGCTGGACATGATCGACTCCTGGAGAAGCATCAGAATCTGGCGGCCGTGAACATGGAAATATATGAAGGCGACATGAAACATTTGGCCGAGGGAACGGGCGGCAGATACATGACTCTGAATCGTTTGCAGAAGTCGCTGGCACAGATGATACAGGACATGACGACGTATTACGTTGCTTCCTATCGTCCCCCGATCAAGGAATTCGACGGACAATTTCGTTCAGTTGGCGTCAAACCCCTCCGCTCAGGGCTCAAGATACGCTCCAAGTCGGGCTATCTTGCGTTGCCGCCGCCCGCCGTCGCTGGCAACAGTCAACAGCCGTTCGAGTTGCCGTTGCTTAAGATTCTCAGCCAATCGCTGTTGCCCACAGATCTGACCTTCCGTGCTGCGATCCTCCGCATGGAAGATCGGCCTGAGGGAAATGTCAATACGCTGGCCATCGAGGTGCCGCTCTCAAGTCTGGAGGTTCGAGAGGATTCCAGCACCAACCTCTATTCCGCTCACCTGTCGATCGTTGCAAATATCAAAGACAAGATGGGTATGGTCGTTGAACACTTTAGCGCGGATATTCCACGCCGCGGCGCACTGAAAGACATCGATAAGACTAAGTATGAAGCAATCTTGATGGATCGCTACTTTGCCGCCGAGCCGGGCCAATACCTTCTGGAAGCGGCCATTTTGGACCAAAACAGCGGCAAAGCCGGCGCACAGCGCATGACCTTCGAAATTCCCAACGCGTCCGCCGCGCCCTCGCTCAGCGATATGGTTCTGGTTCGGCAAACCGAGCCGATACGCGCCGAGGATGATCCCTCCGATCCTCTGCGGCATGAAAGCAATAAAGTGACTCCAAATCTCTCCGGCCAGTTGTCGCCCCACGCCAAGGATGTTTCGGTCTTCTTCATCGCTCATGCGGACCAGCACGCAGCGGGAGCCGCCACGCTTAACATCCATGTGCTCAGGAGTGACAAACTGCTGGGTGGCGCGCCGATGACTGCCAAGCAAGATGGTGGGTCTGGATTCTCTTCTTACCTGATCAGATTCTCCATCGATCCACCGATGGATGGTCAGTACGAAGTGAAGGCAATCCTGAGCCAGGGCGGAAAAACCGCGCAAGCAGGCGCCACGTTCACCCTGGCGGGATTCCAGCCGTCCAGTGCAGATACCGCGGACCCCAATTTACCTGCTCTGGAAACCTTGGCACACCCTGCCGGTCCGCTTGTCATCTCTTTTCCGGCAAACCCCATTCAGTCTCCGCCGCCAGATGAACTCCAGTCCATCCTTGCGGATGCAACGCACTACGCAATGGACTATAGGTCATCGCGTCCCAACTACATATGCAAACAGATAACCAATCGATCGGTCGATCCGAGTGGCTCGATGCACTGGAAGCACAAAGATACGCTGACGGAACGCCTGACCTATCTCAATAATGTGGAAGACCGGACCCTCATGGAGGTCGAGGCCAACGGCTACAAGAGCGATACCTACTTCATAGATACTAAGGGAATGTTGTCAACCGGAGAGTTCGGCGTTGTTCTCTCAGGCCTGTTTCTACCGAAGTCAAAGGCCGAATTCACATGGAAGAAAACCGGTATGCTGGGAGACGAGACCGTCCAGGTGTTCGACTATCGCGTGGCCCGCGAAAACTCCACCTTGAATCTCCGGTCGGGCTCCAATGAGGTCATCACGGTTGGTTACCATGGTCAGGTTTTCATTGACAGCGCCACCCGCAGTGTTCGCCGTATCACGCAAGAGGCAGACGATGTGCCGAATAAGTGCCTCATTCATGCGACTTCCGTGAGCGTGGACTACGACTATGTAATGATCAACAAGCACGACTACCTGCTGCCAATCGGTGCAGAAATCATGCTCCGAATAGGCCACCGCGAGACGGATCTGAACGAGATCGAGTTCCGCAACTTCCACCGCTTCGGTTCTACTTTAAGACTTCTCGATTCTTCTCCTGAGGTAAGACCCTGACCTTGACGTCCGCAGTTCAGGCGAGTGGCGCAGGTCTCACTATCCCAAAATGAACGTGTGCCTCAGGTCTCGCTTCTGAGACATGGGAAGACGAATCCTCAACCGACGCGCCCCCAGTCGCGTAATCTGAATCTAAGCCCATGTCCGATTTCCCCTCCAACGCGGAGCAGTCCACGGACCACTTCATCTCCTTCAGCCACGTCGGCATCTCCTTTGATGGCCGCCAGGTTCTGGAGGACGTCAGCTTTTATGTGGATCGCGGCCAAACTCTCTGCATTCTGGGCCGCAGCGGCGTCGGCAAGTCTGTGGCCCTGCGCATGTTAATGGGCTTTCTCAAACCGGATGAGGGTTCCATTCACGTCGAAGGCCAGGAGATCACCTCCCTGAGCGAAGAGGGTTTGCGGGCCATCCGCAAGCGCGTCACCATGGTCTTCCAGAACGGCGCCCTTTTCGATTCCCTCAGCGTGCGCGAAAACGTGGCCTTTCCCATGCGCGAACGCGGCGGCATGGACGAGGACGAGATCCTGCAGTCGGTAGATCAGCTTATCAGCCTGGTGGGCGCAGAAGATGCGCTCGATGCCCTGCCGGCCAGCCTCTCCACCGGACGCAAGCGCGCCGTGGCCATCGCCCGTGCCCTCGCCGCCAAGCCGGAGGTGGTGCTCTATGACGAGCCGACCACCATGGTCGACCCCATCATCGCGCGCCTTCTCGGCGACCTCATCCAGCGGCTCAAGCACCAGCTTCGCTTCACCAGCATCGTGGTCACTCACGACACGCGCTTTGCCGAGCGGCTCGCTGATCTGGTTCTCTTCCTCCATCAGGGCCGGGCTCAGTATTTTGGCCCCCTCCCGGGATTCCTGGCCTCTACCGACCCGGATATTCAGCAATTTCTGGCCCTGGATGCCTACACGTTGCCTGCGGAATAAAATGTTTCTCACTTCTCCGGCACTTGTTCATTCGATTCGCTGCCATCGGCGTAGTCTTGGCCGGAACCGGCGCCTGGCCGGCGAGTCGGTCCTCTGTTACGCCTCTGCATGGGATTAAACTGGGAGTGTGAAGATCGCGCTGGCCCAGATCAATCCGACTGTCGGAGATTTCACCGGAAATCTTGATAAGATTGTCGCGTCCAGCCGTCGCGCGGCCACCATGGGCGCGCGACTCACCGTCTTTTCCGAGCTGGTGCTCTGCGGTTACCCGCCCGCCGACTTCCTGGAAAAGCCGAGCTTCCTGGCTCGCTGCCGCGCTGCCGTCGATGAGCTGGCCGCCGCTACCCGTGACCTGCCTACCGCTGTGCTCGCGGGCGTGGCCCTGCCGGCCGAGGCAGAGAGAGGGAAACCCGCCGTCAACGCCGCGGTTCTGCTGGATGGCGGTCGCATCCTTCTTGAACAGCACAAGCGCCTGTTGCCCTTCTACGACGTATTCGATGAGCAGCGTTACTTCGCGCCGTCGAAACCTCAGCAGGTAGTCGAGCTGGACGGCCTCCGGCTGGCTATTACCATCTGCGAGGACGCCTGGAACGACAAGAACTATTGGCCCCGCCCCCTTTACGCCGTCGATCCGGTCGAAGAGCTGATGCGCCAGCAGCCCGCCGTCCACATCAACCTCTCTGCGTCGCCTTTCTGGCATGGCAAGCGCGCCATGCGCCGCCAAATGCTCTCTGCGATTGCCAGGCGGGATGGTATGCCGGTGCTTCTGTCCAACCAGGTGGGCGGCAACGACAGCCTGATTTTCGACGGCACTTCGCTGGCCCTCAATGCGCGTGGAGAGCTGATCGCCCAGGCTGCCTCGTTTGAAGAGGACCTCATACTGGTTGACCCATTCGGCGCGCCGCCCGTTCCCACCCCGGCTGAGGACGACACGGAGGCCGCTTACCGCGCCCTGGTGCTGGGCACGCGAGATTACGTGCGCAAATGCGGCTTCAAGAAGGTTCTGGTGGGCCTCAGTGGGGGCATCGACTCCGCGCTGGTGGCGGCCATCGCCACCGAGGCCTTGGGCGCGGAAAACGTCGTCGGCGTCGGCATGCCCAGCCCCTACTCCTCCACCGGCTCCATCGACGACAGCCGCCGGCTGGCTGCCAATCTGGGCATTCGCTATGAGGTCATCGGCATCAGCGGCCTCTTTCAGGAGTTCACCCACGCCCTGGAGCCGCTATTTGCGGGAACCAAGCCGGACACTACCGAGGAAAACATCCAGTCCCGGATTCGCGGTGACCTGCTCATGGCCCTCTCCAACAAGTTCTCCGCGCTGGTGCTCACTACCGGTAACAAGTCGGAGATGGCCGTGGGCTACTGCACCCTCTACGGGGACATGGTCGGCGCCCTGGCGGTTATTGGCGACCTGGTCAAAACCCGCGTCTACCAGGTCTGCCGCTGGATCAACCGAAACGGCGAGGTGATTCCCTGGGCAATTCTGGAAAAACCGCCTTCGGCCGAGCTGCGTCCGGACCAAAAGGACACCGACTCTCTGCCGCCCTACGAAGTTCTCGACCCAATTTTGGAAGCCTACGTCGAGCGCTATGAAACCCCCGAGCAGATTGCCCGGGATAACGAATTGCCCCTGGAGCTCGTCCAACAGGTGGTGCGTCTGGTGGAGCGCAGCGAGTACAAACGCCAGCAG
>OCZT010006224.1_pt1 | contig 11825 bp, 10 predicted proteins | sample 1539031 | NCBI WGS metagenome assembly OCZT01 (sample SAMEA3539308, study PRJEB22396) | soil metagenome | biome: tundra; feature: field; material: soil | place: USA | collected 2010-05 | depth 0.15 m
ATGTGAGACAGGGGCTGGGGGCTAGGGACTAGGCGCTGGGGAAAAGCCAAGCAATCAGACCCTGACCACCGAGGCTTCACTTCTGTACTAAGCAGGAAGACTGAGGAGAGCAAACATGGCAGTCATCGGTATCATGGTGGGGCTTATCGGCGCCGCCGTAGGCATCGTGGTCGGTCTGGTAGGGGGCTTGGTGGGAATGGTATTGGGGTTACTGGGCGGCTCCCTCGGCTTGGTGCTTCACTTGTTCCCTGTTCTATTGATTACCGCCGGAATCATTTGGCTGGTGAAGGAATCGAATTCGAGAAATGTCGCGGGAGTACAGGCGAGCCATAGCGGTCCCCCTCCGCCTCACAGTCCCAGCAAGCTGCGGTAAGGTGTCGGAATGCTCAATCGTTAAGTTCGAACCGCTTGGAGGAAACATGAACATCAGTCCCTTTGCCGTGCCCCTGGGAGCTTTTGTGATGGTGGTCATCATTGTCGCCATTGGCTCCATGAAAAAGATGCGAGAGAAGGAATTGGAGGCGCACCAGCAACTCCGCACGCAGGAAATGGAACACGAGCGGAAGATGAAGGAACTGGAGCTTGAAAAAGCCAAGATCGAGCTGGAGAAAGTACGTTCATCAAAGACCGGCTGATGTGGAAAACCATTGCCGTATTGGATCGCGCCAGGCGGCCGGAGGATGCTTATGAACATGGAAATTAATCCTTTGTTGATTCCGATTGTGGCAATCGTTTCCGGCACGGCAATGATTGTTGCCATTGTCTGGATCGTCCATTGGCATAAGGCGCGCGATAAAGAATTGCAGTACCACCAGGATCTGCGGGTTCGTGAAATGGAACACCAAGTCAAAATGAAGCAACTTGAGGTTGATCTCGAGAAAGCCCGGCAGAAGAATCCGTAAAGCCCCGAAGTCGAACCAGAACACGATGAGGAGCGCACGATGCACGAAATTATGACTTTCATGGATGGCAACGGAATATGGGTGATGGTCATCGCGGTGGTGGGCATCGGCAGCTACTTCAAATTTCGCCAACGGGAATTGCAGGCCCACCAGGAATTGCGTGCCCGGGAGATGGAACACCTCCAGAAGATGAAACAACTTGAGATCGAGTTGGAAAAAACCAGGAACCAAAATCATTCAGGACAGACCGCATAACGATTGTCTGCCTGCATAGGCGAGGGAGGCGTTTGTCCATGTCACCGTTCCTCATTCCGCTTGCAGTGTTCGCCATGGTCGTGCTGATTGTGGCCCTCGTCAATGTCGCCAAAATTCAGAGTCTGGAAACAGAGGTCCACCAGAAGTTGCACGCGCAGGAGATGGAGCACCAGCGCAAAATGAAGGAACTGGATTTGGAACTCCAGCGTATAAACCAAGGGAACTAGAGTAGCGCGGCATGAGGGTTTGAATTGAACGGAGCAAATGATGGGAGCATCACCTCCAACACCGGCACAAAGACGAGGCGGCCTTACGTTTCCCGTGCTTCTCATTGTTATAGGAATAATGCTTCTGCTGAATCACGTCGTGCCCGGTTGGGGATTGCATAAAACCTGGCCCGTACTTCTGGTGGCGATGGGCGTCTTGAAGTTGGTGGATGCGACCCGGCCACCACGCCCTCCCGAAGGGCCCCGGGTCTGAAAAGAAGTAGGCAGAAAGCAGTATGCAGCAGGCAGCAGACAAAGGGCACCATGCGAAGGGTGGCAAACTGCGAGCAAGGAACCGGTTAGAACAGTAAATTGGCATTCACCATGTTCCGGTCTGCCTTTTGCTGCCACTGCCAAGTGCCTACTGCCTACGAGGGGTTGACGGGAGATCATCATGAGCGTCTACAACTATCGTCGTGGATCGATATTCTGGGCGCTGACCCTGATTGTGGTGGGCGGCATTTTTCTGTGGCAGAATTTTGACTCCAATGTCCATCCCTGGCAATTGATCGCCAAATTTTGGCCCGTCCTTATCATCTTCTGGGGAGTTTCCAAGCTCATCGATTACGTGCAGGCGCAAGCCCATCCGGAAACCACCCCACCCCCGCTCTTCTCCGGCAGTGAAGTGGTGATGCTGGTCCTGATCCTGATTCTGGGCACGGTCGTTTCCAAAGTGGTACTGCGCTCCGGGTCGCCGTGGGGATGGCATATGAACGGGGATGAAATCTCCAACATGTTCATGAATTCCTACACGTTTACGAAGACGTTTTCGCAGCCGGCGCAGGGATTGCCGCACTTGGTGCTGGAGGACCAACGCGGCGATGTTGAAATTCGCGGGGCCGACCAGAATGCCATCGACGTCATGGCCAAGGAATCGATCCGCGCCGATGACGAGAATGCGGCGAAAAAGCTTTCCGACAATCTGAAGCTGGAGGTGGCGGAGGAGGCCGGGCATTACTTGTTGCGGTCCAATAGGCGCTCCCTGGCGGATGAGGGCCGTCGCATCTCCATTGACATGAGCTTGCGTGTTCCCAAAGCAACCAGCAATGATGTTGGTTCAGAGCACGGCGACATTGTGGTGGACGGGTTGAATGGTGATCAGACCCTCACCACGCAGAAAGGCGATGTGCGTGCGACCAATGTTCAAGGCCTGGTGAAAATCCACAAAAGCGGCGGCTCCACGGAAGTCCGAAGTGTGAAAGGCAGTTTGGATCTTGAAGGTCGAGGCGACGATATCGAGGTTGCGGACGTCTCCGACACGGTGACTATTCACGGTGAATTTGGCGGCGCCATCCAGTTTCGCAATGTCGGCCAAACATTGCGCTTTGAATCCATGCGCACGGATATGACCGTGCAAAAGCTCTCCGGGCGCATCGACATGGAGGTGGGCTCCATGGAAGCGAATGGTGTTGATGGGCCGCTGGAAATCACCACACGTGATAAAGACATCACCGTCAGCAATTTCAAGCATAGCCTGCGCATCACCGACAGCAACGGCCACATCAATCTCGAGACCTCCACCCCGCCCACCCATGACATCCAGGTGGAATCGAAAAAAGGCGAAGTCGAACTGACCCTTCCTGCGGGCTCGAATTTTCAAATTCAGGCCTCCTCGCACCACGGTGAAGTGGAGTGCGACTTTTCGGGACCCAGTTTAAAAGTGGTGAAGGATGGTGACACGCCATCAATTTCCGGGAGCTTTGGGAAGGGTGGGGCGCTCATCCGCATCAATACCGATTACGGCGCCATTCGAATTTTGCGCGCGGGCGCACACCCTTCCGCGAAGCCGGAGCCACCCGAGCCCCCTGATCCGCCCGAGCCCTCGGGCAAGGCGCAGACGACGCGCAATTATTTTGGCCGCCCCAATGTGCCTGATGTTCATGCACCCAATGCGCCTGATGTTCATGCGCCGATTGCGCGTGTGCCGGTTGCTCACTTGCCTTTTTTTCACGTAGCCGCCGACCGCAGACGCCGGGCCGTTTCAATCGGCAACTGAGCGCGAATCTGGTAGCGCAGGGCCCGCACTCCGGCCCTGCGGCTCTTCCGTGCTGCGGCTCTTCCGTGCTGCGGCTCTTCCGTCCTGCGGCTCTTCCACGCATCACCACGAGACGTTCTTCCCCATCATTACGGCGGGCTGCGGAAAATGAACCCGGGGTGCGGGCCAACTTGCTGCCAACTTTGCTTCATCGACCTTGCTGGTTAGAATTTTAAAATTTAGTGATAAAAAGCGAGTTCCAAATGGCCAAGCGCGGCCAAAGGCGCGGGTTGGGCTGGGTTCGAAATTCCCGCAAGCCAGGTGACATTTCGACGAGCTTTATTGTAATGGGATTTATTTTCAGTCAGTTGGCGGTTTAGTGGTGAATAGGGTCAAATAAGGGCATATTGTCCGACTTTGGGCCCGCAGCCCCTACGGTCCCACAGCATTCAGCACCTCTTAGCACCATTCCCCACCCTCGGAAATGCCCTACGCTTGTAAATGCCGTTATCAATTTATAAAGCGCCGAAAACTCACCCGCGGAATTCTACTTCCCGACTTTTTCGCCGTTCATTTTTCGCTGCTGATTTACCCCGCCACGCGGTCGAGCGTTTCGAAGAAATCCGGAAAGGAAATATCCACGCAGGAACTGTCTTTGATGACGGTGGTGCCTTCCGCCACCAGTGCGGCGACGGCAAAGGCCATGGCAATGCGATGATCGGCGTGCGGGTCGATTTCCGCGCCGCGCAGTTTCTGGCGGCCGGCCACGTGCAGACCGTCGGGAAATTCCTCCACCTCCGCCCCCATGCGGCGCAGGTTTTCCGCCACCGCAGCCAGGCGATCACTCTCCTTCACGCGCAGTTCGGCGGCGCCTCGAAATGTCAATCCCTGCTCGGTTTGTGTTCCCAGAACGGAAAGCACCGGCAGTTCGTCGATCAGTCCCGGCACCAGTTCCGGCGGAATCTCCCCGCCCGTCAGTTGACTGGAATCGACGTGGAGGTCGCCGAGCAATTCCCCGTTCAGCATTTCCAGGTTCACCACCTTGACGCGCCCGCCCATGGGAACCAGCAGGTCAAGCAATGCCGTGCGGGTGGGATTCAGTCCGACGTTGTGCAGCATCAAGTTGGAATTCGCGACCATGAGCCCAGCCACGATGAAAAATGCCGCGGAGGAAAGATCGCCGGGAACGTAGAGCTTTTTCCCCTCCAAGCGCGCCCGCCCGCGCACGGCGATCGTCTGCTGGTGGCGGCCGATATCCGCTCCCATCAACTCCAGGGCGATTTCCGTATGGTCGCGGGTGGGGTGTTTTTCCACTACTTCAGTTTCGCCCTCGGCAAACAGGCCCGCCAGCAGGACGGCGGATTTGACTTGAGCGCTCGCCACCGGCATCTCATAGCGAATGGGCTTAAGGTTGCCGCCTTCGATCTCGATGGGAGGGCAGCCTTTATCAGCCGTCTTGAAGCGCGCACCCATCAGGGTTAGCGGATCGGCCACGCGTTTCATGGGGCGGCGCGAAAGTGATTCGTCGCCCACCAGCACGGAGCGAAATGGCTGACCGGAAAGAATCCCCGAAAGCATGCGGATGGTGGAGCCGGAATTCCCCGCGTCGAGCGGTCCCGATGGCGCTCGCAGACCATCCAGGCCTACCCCCGCAATCTTTACCACGTTGTCCTTACGCTCAATCTTGACGCCCAGCGACTTCAGGCAGTTGAGGGTGGACTGGCAATCGGCGCTGGGAGAAAAGAAGTGGATTTCGCTCTCCCCGTTGGCGATGGCGGCCAGCATCGCATAGCGATGGGAAATGGACTTATCCCCACCGAATTGCACCGTGCCTTCCAGCTTTTTCGCAGCGTTGACTTTCTTCGATTTCGATCCGAACAAACCCATGGATTAGCCTTACTCCACCGTCACGCTCTTGGCGAGGTTGCGGGGCTTGTCAACGTCGCGGCCGAGGAGCACTCCGCAGTAGTAGGCAAAGAGTTGCAGAGGTACAACCGTCAGCAGCGGAGCCACCGCTTCGTGCGTTCGCGGGATATAAATGATGTCATCCACCAGATTCCCGAGATTGGTGTTGCCTTCGGTGGTGATGGCGATGATTTTGCCCTCGCGCGCGCGAATCTCCTGCATGTTGGAGACGACGCGCTCATAGGAACCGTCTTCAAGCGCCAGCGCCAGGGTGGGGAATTTGGGATCGATCAGCGCAATCGGCCCATGCTTCATTTCGCCCGCGGCATAGCCCTCGGAATGGATGTAGGCGATTTCCTTGAGTTTCAGCGCGCCTTCCAGGGCAATGGGGTACTGGAACTTGCGTCCGACGAAAAGGAAGTGGTCCGTGTGGCAATACTTTTCCGCCAGCTCGCGGATTTTCCCCGCCTGCTTCAGGATTTCACCAATCTGCTCCGGCACCTTTTCCAGCGCCCGGATAATGTCATGACCTTCTTCGTAGGAAAGATCGCGGCCGCGGCCGATCAACAGAGCCATGAGGGTCAGGATGGTGAGCTGTGAAGTGAAGGATTTGGTGGAGGCGACGCCCACTTCAATGCCGGCATGAGAATAAATTCCGGCGTGAGTTTCGCGGGCGATGGTGCTGCCCACAACGTTCACCAACCCCAGCACCAGGGCGCCTTTGCGCTTGGCTTCGCGCAGGGCGGCGAGAGTGTCCGCGGTTTCTCCGGACTGGCTGATGGCTAGCACCACGGTCCCCTCACGGATATTCAGCTTGCGGTAGCGGAACTCCGACGCCAATTCGGTTTCCACGGTCAGATCCGTAAGCGTTTCCATTACATAGCGCCCGAACATTCCCGCGTAGTAGCTGGTGCCGCAGCTCACAATAATCAAGTGGCGGGCATGCACCAGGCGGTCCTGCACGGATTCGAGTCCGCCCAGTTTGGCGACGGCTTCCGAGTGATTCACCCGCCCGCGCAACGCGTTTTCCACGGATTCCGGCTGTTCGAAGATTTCTTTCAGCATGTAGTGCGGAAAGGAGCCTCGGTCCATGGATTCGATACTGTAATCCAGGTTGGTGGTACCGCGGCTTACGGAGCGGTTATCGAGCGTGGTGATGGTGAATTTTCCCGGCTCGAGGAACGCCACCTCATTGTCTTCGAGAAAAACCACCTTGTCGGTGTGCTGAGCGAGGGCGGAGGCGTCCGAGGCCGCCAGAGAAGCCTTCTCGCTAATACCGAGGATGATGGGGCTGCCACGTCGCGCCACTATGATGGAACTTGGGTGGTCGACATGCATCACCGCGATCCCGAACGTACCCTGCACTTGCAGCAGGGCCTTCTGGACGGCAGCCCGGAGGTCGCCATGATAGTTGGCCTCAACGAGATGAGTAAGCACTTCTGTATCAGTCTCGGATTTAAATTTGTGGCCCGCTTCCAGCAGGCGTTTCTTCAGCAAAAGGTAGTTTTCAATAATGCCGTTGTGCACCAGGTACAGCTTTCCGCCACAATCCGGCTGGGGATGAGCGTTTGCCTCGCTGGGCTTGCCGTGTGTGGCCCATCGGGTGTGGGCGATTCCCGCCACGCCGTCAGGGGCCGTATCCCACACGAGGCGTTCAAGTTCGGCCACCTTGCCGACCGCTCGGGCAAGATAGGGAGATCCATTGACAATAAAAATGCCGCTTGAGTCGTAGCCGCGGTACTCCAGCCTTTTCAACCCCTCAATCAGAATTCCCTTGGCCGGTTGGTCTCCTGTGTACGCAACGATTCCACACATTGGTAGCTCCTCTTGCCCCCCTGGTTTGCAGCCGCCCTGGTCGTAGGGGTACGGCTTGCCGTGCACTCTTTGTCGCGCGGAAAAAACGCAGAGGGTACGGCAAGCCGTACCCAACTCCAATCTCGTGGAGAATTCAAGTATCCATTCTCGCTTTAAATGCGCACTGAGGCAAGCCTCAAGACTGCCTCGCGTGCAGGCGCGGGAGCAGCCGTAGGTGCAAGTTGTTGCTGGAGGATCCGCTTTCGAACAGGCTAAGGCCGTTCGAAACAAAAGATTTATTGCACTTACGCAATAGGAGTGCCCGGCATGGTTGGGGTTCTCATAACCCGGAATTTCCCGGTCCGTCCCGCCAAGCGTGCTAAAATTACCGCGGACTGGCGCGTAAGGCCATCGTAAGTGTTGCGCCAGCCTACTTCGGGCGTTCGCGAGAACCCGCGAACTCCGATCAATGGGTGGTGGTGGCGGCCCCGGTGAAGCTACCGATTCTGAGGAGGCAAGTGGAAAGCGATTCGCTGAGCGTTGTCGTTCCCGTTTACAACGAGGAGGAAAACATCGCAGCGCTCCTGGAGCAGATGCAGGCCGCAATGAAGGACTGGGCGGCGGAGGTGGAATTCCTCTTTGTCGATGACGGCAGCACTGACTCGACATTGGAGCTTCTGAAGCGCGCGCAGTCGAGCGATCCACGCATTCGCATTGCCCATTTTCGCCGTAATCTGGGACAAACCGCGGCCATGGAAGCGGGCTTTCATTTGGCCAAGGGCTACGCCGTGGTAACCCTGGATGGCGACCTGCAAAATGATCCGGCGGAAATCCCCCGGCTTGCCCAGATGCTTTCCGATTTTGACGTGGTCTGCGGCATCCGGACCCGTCGGCAAGACACTTGGTGGAAACGCCGGTCGTCCCGCATCGCCAACGGCTTTCGCAATTGGATGACGGGCGACGATGTTGTGGATACCGGTTGCACCTTGAAGGCTTACCGGCGTGAGTGCGTGGAGCGCCTGGAGCTTTACAACGGCATGCACCGCTTTCTTCCCACGCTCCTCAAGATGCGCGGATACCGTGTGACGCAGGTGCCGGTTGGTCATCATCCCCGGCGCGCGGGAAAAACGAAATACGATACCTGGCGGCGATTGAAGAAGGGCTTGGCAGATGTTTGGGCCGTGCGCTGGATGAAGAAGAATTGGATCGCTTACGAAGGCGTGCTGGAAGTTGTGGAAGCGCCTGCCACGAGCAACCTCAAAAGACAGGAGATTGGTAAAGTCTGATGATCATTGGATTCGGCGAAAACCACAACACCCGATCATCCGATCATCGGATCCCCCGATAGCCTTGACACCCACGGATTCCCCCCAAAACACACGGACGACCCTCGCCCTTTCGCTGGGCTTGCTGCTTTTCGCGGCGGCGGTGCTATTCTTCGCCGGCCTGGGCCGCCTTCCCCTGCTCGAGCCTGATGAGGGCCGCAACGCGGAAGTTGGGCGCGAGATGCTGGTTTCGGGCGATTGGATTACGCCGCACTATAACGGTTTCGCTTATCTCGACAAGCCCGCGGTTTTCTTTTGGATGGAGGCGGCGTCGTTGAAAGTCTTTGGCGTCTCCGAAGCCGCCGCGCGCCTGCCGTCGGCGTTGATGGCCCTGGCAACGATGCTGTTGGTGTGGTTCCTGGCACGCCGTATGTTCGGGGATTCCGCAGGGTTGCGGGCGGGGTTGGTCTTTGCCGCTTGTCCCCTAGTGTTTGTGCTCGCCCGTGAAGTCATCTTTGACATGACGCTCACGTGTCTTGTCACCGTGGCGATGGTGGCATTCTGGCTGGTGGAGGAGAGCGGCTTTCAAAGGCCTTGGTTCGACGCCTTGATGTTCGCGGCGATGGGGCTGGCGGTTATCACTAAAGGTTTCGTGGGAATTTTGATTCCGCTGATCGCGGTTCTGATTTATCAAGCTGCCCGAGGTCGCGCTCGGGAATGGTTGCGCTTGCGATGGGGTTGGGGGCTACTGGTTTTGTTGGCCGCAGCCCTGCCCTGGTTTATTGCCGTTTCCCTACGCAATCCGGATTTTCCCCGTTACGCCTTTTGGAACGAAAGCCTGAAGCGTTTCACCACCACCGCGGCGCACCGTGGAGGAGGAATTTTCTATTACATTCCCGTCTTTCTCGGCGGCTTCTTCCCTTGGAGCCTTTTTCTGCTACTGGCGGGTTGGAATCGGCTGCGACGTTGGCGGGAACTCAAGCAAGAGGCGGGTCGTCCCGTCGTGTTTTTGCTAAGCTGGGCGGTATGGGTATTCCTCTTCTTCACGCTTTCGCATTCCAAGCTTCCCACCTATTTTCTGCCCGCAATTGTCCCGCTCAGCATCCTGATGGGGCTGGTCTGGCAGGAGGTGGGCAAGCAGGTGCCTTCGCGTCCGCCGGATTGGCTAACGGCAGGATTTGCTTTGTTCTTGGCCATCGGTGTTTTGGTGGCTGCCGCGTCGCACTCATGGCTCTTTGACTCAATTCATGTCCGGCTCGCTAAAAGACTTGCACCCAGTGTGTTGGAGCTTATACAGCCGTCGCTGCTCTATACCGGTTTGATCCTGGCGGCAATGGGATTTCTCGGTAGAAGGTTGGCCACGCAGGTGCTCGGGCGAACCCTCGCCATCGCCACTTTCGTGCTGCTGGTGGCAGTGGTTCCCATGTTTGTCCTGCGCTGGTACGCGCCGCTCGAATTGCTCACCGAAACTCATTCCAGCCGCGGCCTGGCGGCAACCATCCTTGCCAGCCCGGAGCGCGACTTACCGATTTTCGGCTACTACTATTTTCGCACCAGCCTGCCGTTTTATTTGCGTCGCCCGGTGGGGTTGCTCTCCGTAGAGTGGGGAGAGATGACCAGCAACTACCAGGTGGCGCGTCAGGCGGCGGCTCGGCGGGTGGCGGGCGGGGATCCGGGCAAGGGGATACTGGTGACGCTCCCAGAATTTCTGGCCCTCAAGAAGTCGAACCCACAGCCCATTCTGGTATTGACCCCGAATGCGCTCGTGGAAAACCTTTGGGTTAACGCGGGGCGCGTCGACCCGCTGTGGAATGAATCGGACTTTTCCGTTTGGGAAATTCCGCCGGCCAATGCCGCGCATCGGGAAAACGTGCCGGCCAGAGTGGTGGCGCCATTTCAGCCATAAGTCATCACTTGCCAGGAACCCTGGGATTGGCGCTGGATTTCTGCGACCTGTAACCTGTAACCTATTTCCTGTAACCTCCCTATGTGTGGAATTTGCGGCATCTTCAATTTGCAGCTTCAACCGCTCGCGCACGGCGAGTGCATCGACGCGATGGCGCAGACCCTCTTCCTTCGCGGGCCTGACAGCGGCGGAAAATTTCAGTCGCCCCACATCGCGCTGGCTATCCGGCGGCTCAGCATTATTGATCTGGAAACTGGCAACCAGCCTCTTTCCAACGAGGCCGGCGACATCACCCTGGTTTTCAACGGCGAGATTTATAACTACCGCGAGTTGTGCGAGGGTTTGCTGGACCGCGGCCATCATTTCAAAACGCATTCCGACGGCGAAGCCATCATCCACCTCTATGAGGAGAAGGGCCCGGACTGCCTGCGCGATTTGAACGGGATGTTCGCCATCGCCCTGTGGGATGATCGTGCCAAACGATTGCTCCTGGCTCGCGACCGGGCGGGCGAGAAGCCTCTTTATTACTGGCGCGGCGGCCAAACGCTGGTGTTTGGGTCGGAGATCAAGTCGCTGCTCGAATACCCGGGAATCAGTCGCGCGATCGATCCCACGGCGCTCACCCACTACTTTTTCTACGGTCATTTTCCTAGTCCCAACAGCGTTTATGCCGAGATCAAAAAACTTTCGGCGGCGCATTACATGATCGTGGAAAATGGCGGCATTCACATTGACGCTTACTGGCGCCCGCAGGATTATTTGCGTTCGCCGGAGCAGCCTCCGGTGACGCCCCGGGAGGAGCGCGATCTGGTGGAAGAACTCGCCGTGCGCTTCCGGCAGGCCGCCGAGTCCCGCCTGGTGAGCGATGTTCCCCTGGGGGTATTCCTGAGCGGCGGCGTGGATTCCTCCGCCATCGTCGCCATCATGAGCGAGCTGAGTCCGGGAAACGTCAATTCGTTTTCGGTGAATTTCCCGGAGAAGACTTTTAACGAGGAGCCTTACTCGACGCTGGTGGCAAAGCGCTTTCGCACCCAGCATCACGTGTTGACTGCCGACAAACCCGCCATGTTCCAGGCGCTCACGACGCTGGCCAATCACCTGGATGAGCCCCTGGCCGACCCGGCGGTCATTCCCACTTACATGATTTCGCGTTTCGCCCGCGAACATATCAAAGTAGCGCTGAGCGGCGAGGGCAGCGATGAACTTTTCGGCGGCTATCCCACCTATATGGGAGCGCGCCTTGCGGATTATTACCTGAAGCTCCCAGGCGTGGTGCGCCGCCAGGTGTTTGGCCGCCTCCAGCGCTTTCTTCCTGTCTCCTCCACCGCGGTTCCCAAGGGCCTATTCCTACGCCGCTTCCTGAGCCATGCGGAAAAAACTCCGGCGGAGCGCCACCACATCTGGTTCGGCATGTTCAACCCCACGGAACTTGATCAGCTTTTCTCACCCGATTGGACCGGACCGCGGCCGCCCAGCAGCCATATCTACTCGCCGCTGGCCCGCGTGCTGGAAGGCGCGCGCTTTGATGAAACCGTCTCCGAAATGCTTTACCTGGAT
>OCZT010006225.1_pt1 | contig 11824 bp, 11 predicted proteins | sample 1539031 | NCBI WGS metagenome assembly OCZT01 (sample SAMEA3539308, study PRJEB22396) | soil metagenome | biome: tundra; feature: field; material: soil | place: USA | collected 2010-05 | depth 0.15 m
CCATGTCTCCACCGGGTAATGCAGGCGCTCCACCCATGTCTCCTCCGGGTAATGCAGGCGCTCCACCCATGTCTCCTCCGGGTAATGCAGGCGCTCCACCCATGTCTCCTCCGGGTAATGCAGGCGCTCCACCCATGTCTCCTCCGGGTAATGCGGGCGCTCCACCCATGTCTCCTCCGGGCATTGCAGGCGCTCCGCCCATATCTCCACCGGGCATTGCAGGCACTCCACCCATGTCTTCTCCGGGCATTGCGGGCGCTCCACCCATATCTCCACCGGGCATTGCTGGCGCTCCGCCCATGTCTCCACCGGGCATTGCTGGCGCTCCGCCCATGTCTCCACCGGGCATTGCTGGCGCTCCGCCCATGTCTCCACCGGGCATTGCTGGCGCTCCGCCCATGTCTCCACCGGGCATCGCTTCCATTCCTGGTGCGGCTGGCGCGGCTCCCATATCTCCGCCGGGCATTGCTTCCATTCCAGGAATTGCTTCGACGGAAGTTGACGGCCCGCCGGGTGTTGTTGCAGGTTCCAAAGGTATGGCAGGCACATTTGTTTGGGACGGTATTGAGGCAGCTTGCACTGCTTTCTTTGCTTTAGCTGAAGCTGATGATTTTTTCCTTGAAGGTTTGCTGGCCAACAGCATGCTTTTCTGCTGGTATTTTCTTACCCTTATTTTCGGATACATGGTGGACGCTACAGAACTTCCTTTATTTCCTTCCTGCAACAGCCAGCTATCAACTATTTTTACAGCGGACATCCTTTGAAACGGCTGGACAACTTCAACCATTACTTTTCCGTATCTTCCGTTAACAAGGAACCTGTCGCCCTGCTTAATGCCGTGCGTTTTCCCGATATCCACGTAAGTGTATTCCTTGTAATTCGGGTCGGCAACGCCGATTATTTTCGCGTTAATCTCATAATCTGTTTTGGATTCTTTTGATGATTTGGAATATAAATTCACGGCCGTGAACAATGACAATATAATTGCGGACAAAAATAGCAAACGCAGGTTTTTAAAATTAGTCATAAATCCTCCAAACCTTTTTTGACTGCTTTTGAAACGTATTTTTATATTATATTAAACACAAATTTTTGTCAATAGTAAATTATTTCTTAAATCAGAATACTGTTTCACGTTTTTAAAACTTTTAATCGATTTAACGCATTTTAGCCCTTATTTTAAAGAGTTTTATATATGCAACTTTTTCCGTATGCCTTTGAGCGCGTTAACGGCCGCTTTTTTCCTGTGGGAAAGGCTGTTTTTCTCTTTTGGGAGCATTTGAGCGTAGGTTTTTTTCGAGTTTTCAGGATAAAACACAGGGTCATAACCAAATCCCATGTCCCCCTTCTCTGACAGGCCTATTTTACCTTTAACATTTCCCTCAAATGTTTCTTCGGTTCCGTCCTCATATATGACCGCGACAATAGTCCTGAAATTCGCCCCCCGGTCCTTTGATTTTACGCCCTTGAGCAGTTTCAAAAGTTTCCTGTTATTATCCTCAAATGAACACTGCGGCCCGGCAAATCTTGCCGAATAAACACCCGGCGCTTTTGCCAGATAATCCACTTCGAGTCCCGTGTCATCGGCGAATACCACAGAACCTTTTGCTTTTGCCCAAACCGCTCTTGCCTTAATCAGGGCATTTTCAGCAAGCGTCTCGCCTGTCTCTTCCGTGTCCCCCTTAAAACCTATGTCTGCAAGCGACAAAACACGGACTTTTTTACTGTTTAAAATACCGCGGAGCTCGTCCAGCTTGTTCCTATTATTTGAAGCAAGCACAATTTTTATCATGTTTAAAGCCCCAGGGTTTTCTTTTGTATGCTGATCAATTCCATAATTCCCTTTTTCCCGAGTTCAATCATTTTGAGGAGTTTTGTTTCGTTAAAGGTTTTTTTCTCGGCAGATGACTGCACCTCGACAAATTCCCCGGAATCGGTCATGACTATATTCATATCCACCTGGGCGGAGGAGTCCTCCGAGTAATTCAAATCAAGTATTTCTTCGCCTGATGAATTCACCCCGGTAGATATGGCGGCCAAAAAACCCCTGACCGGATTTTCTTTTACATCCTTATTTTGCATCATCAGGGTAATGGCGTCATATAAAGCTATGAAAGACCCTGTAATCGCAGCGGTTCTTGTCCCGCCGTCAGCCTGCATGACATCCGCATCTATAATTATGGATTTTTCCCCCAGCTTTTTCATGTCAATTACGCTGCGAAGCGACCTTCCTATGAGCCTTTGTATTTCCTGGCTCCTGCCGTTTACTTTCCCCTTTACAGCGTCCCTGGGTATCCTTGTCTGCGCCGAACGCGGCAGCATGGAATACTCGGCCGTAACCCAGCCTGAACCCGTACCCTTTAGAAAAGACGGGATATCATCCGTAACCGATGCCGTGCATATGACCTTGGTTTCCCCGAATTCGACAAGGACAGAGCCTTCTGCGGATTTGATAAAGTCCCTGGTTATTTTAACCTTCCTCAGTTCGTCGTTCTTACGCCCGTCAATACGCATGTTTGCTCCCTGATTTTATTTTTAAAACAATCCGTCATTGCGGGCCCTTCGACAGGCTCACTGCCAACGACGATTGAAACATATTAATCTTCCGTGTACGCCGCCATGGAACTGTCGGATTCATAAATGGCAACCTTGTTGATCCCTGCTTTCTTCACATTTGCTTTCAAATAATCATAAATGAACTTCGCTATGTTTTCCGCGGAAGTGTTGTTCTTTTTAAAAAACACAATGTCTTCATTCAAATTCCTGTGGTCGAGTTTGTCAATTATTTTTTTCAGATGTTTTTTTAATATGGTAAAATCCACGGCAAGCCCGTCTTTGCCAAGCGTTTCGGACGTAAAATACGCCTCTACTATATAATTATGCCCGTGTACCCTTTCGCACTTTCCTTTGTAATCGCGGAGGTTATGAGCCGCCGCAAAGCTGTCTTTTACCATGAGTTCGTACATAAAAAGACTCCTTTATTTAATACCCGCAGCGGGCGGACACATAGGTCCGCCCCTACATGTGCAAACAAGCGGCTTTAAAGAACCACCCTCTTCGCCAACACCATGTCCTTTTTCAAGAACATCCTGCCCACCTTATTGAAAGTATCAGGCGTGTCCGTCACAAAAAACTCCGGTTTTCTCCTGTTGTTTTGCTTCGAGGTAATGTCGCGGGCTTCCAGGATGGCCCTTACAGTCTTGGCAATTTCCCTGGCGGAATCGATTATGCTGACTTTTGGCATTATCTTTTTGATAAGCGGTTTTAACAGCGGGTAGTGCGTGCATCCGAGCACAAGCGTATCTATCTTATTTGATTTGAAACTTTCAAGATAACGGCGCAATATGCTTTCCGTTTCTTTATTTGACAGCCAGCCTTCCTCCACAAGCGGCACCAAAAGAGGCGCGGCCTGCCCGAACACGCGGCAATGGGAATCATATTTTTTTATGGCCGCTATATACGCACAGCTTGCAATCGTTGCTTTGGTTCCTATTACGCCTATTCTTTTGTTTTTTGTAGTTTCCACCGCAGCCCTTGCGCCCGCTTCGATTACCCCTATAATATCTATGTCAAAAGCATGTTTTATCTCTTTTAAAGCAAGAGCGGAAGCCGTATTGCACGCTACAACGATTATTTTCACGTTCTTTTTAAGCAAAAAAGCCGTATTTTCTTTTGAGAAACTTATTATGGTTTCTTTGGTTTTTGTGCCATACGGCGTCCTTGCCGTGTCTCCAAGATAAAATATCCGCTCATTGGGCATGAGGTTCATGATTTCCTTTACAACGGTCAGGCCGCCAAGCCCCGAGTCAAAAACGCCGATTCCTTTGTTGTTCATGATTTCTCCGGTTTTGTTTGAAACTTTTCTATTATTTTACCTCTATTAAATCATACTCCATGTTCCCCATCCCTAGTTTCTGCGCGTGTTCCAGCTGAACTTTCCAGTTAAGCCCGGGATGCGCCATTTTAAACTTGTCTTTTTCAGCGTGCTTCATGTCATAACCTTCCCTGATCTCCACATTGTCTTTGATGACTTTCGCCGAATTTACCAGCTCGGCCGATGCAGTATCTATGGCTACCGGGTCAAATGAAGCGAGTATGCCGATGTCCGGCACCAGGTAATTATCAGATGACGGCATGCAGTCGCATTCCGGGGTTATATTCAGCACAAAATTTATGAAAAAAGCCTTGTTCTTTTTATTTGCCATTACCGCCGAGGCGTATTCAGCCATTTTTTCGTTCATTTTTATCAGGTCCGTGTCCCATTTGCTTTCTATAGCGTCAAACCTGCATGCCGGCACGCACTCGCCGCAGCCCGCGCATTTGACAGGGTCATTGACAACCTTGCCGTCGACTATCTTCAGGGCGTCAAAATTACACCAATCGACGCACTCGCCGCAGCCCGTGCATAGCGTCTTTTTATACTGCGGCACGTTTCCGGAATGCTGATCCTGTTTTCCCGACCTTGGCGTGCAGCCCATGCCGAGGTTTTTGATCGCCCCGCCCATGGCTGTCATCATGTGGCCCTTGCAGTGGGACAAAACCACCATGCTGTTGGCCCAGTATATGGCGGACGCTACCCTTGCTTTCTTAATATGGGTTCCATTTATTTTAACATCAACCCCGTCCATGCCGGTAAGCCCGTCCGCTATCACAACAGGCGCGCCAGCCGAGGCAAATGAAAATCCGTGTTTTAATGCCGTATTTAAGTGCTTGACCGCGTTATTTCTTTCGCCCACGTAAAGCGTGTTTGTATCGGTCAGGAAAGGGTTTCCGCCGCAGGCTTTTATCCTGTCGACTATTGTGCGGTAATATAAGGGGGACACAAAAGACACATTGCCTTCTTCGCCAAAGTGCGCTTTCACCGCCACCATTTCATGTTCCTTTATAATGCTTCCCGCGCCGGCGCGGTCAAACATTTTTGACAGCCTGCCAAGGATGGAATCATTTGCGTGCGGAGCGCCAAAACGGGTAAAAAAGACTTCGCTTTTCATAAATACTCCTTTACGTGGTTTGCTTTCCTGCCTGTGGCCGAATAATATTCGGCCACTACACTGCCCTGTAGTGGCCGAATATTATTCGGCCATACGCGGGATTTAAAATCGGATCACATAATTTACCTGCTTTTCATCAGCTTATACTCGACTGAGTCAACCAATGCCATCCAGCTTGCTTCTATTACATTTTCCGAAACACCCACCGTTGTCCAGACGTCTTTGTTGTCGGAACTCTCGATTAATACCCTTACCTTCGCGCTCGTGCCTTTTGTGCCTTCAACCACGCGGACTTTGTAGTCGACAAGGTGCATATCTTTGACCTCGGGGTAGAACTTTATTATGGCTTTTCTCAAAGCATTATCAAGCGCGTTTACCGGGCCGTCGCCTTCCGCTGCGGTGTGTTCCAGTTTGTCTTTTACCTTTATTTTTATTGTGGCTTCGGAAAAAAGCGTTCCTTCCTTTTCTTCAACTATAACACGCAGTCCTTTAAGCTCAAAAAACGGCTTGTATCTGGAAAGGCTCTTTTTCAGGAACAAGTTTAAGGACGCGTCAGCGCCTTCAAATTCATAGCCATCCTGCTCCATCTTTTTTATTTTGGACAAAAACTCCCTGGTGCGCGGATCGTCTTTTTCAAGCTTTATACCCCACTGCCTGGACTTAAACAGCAGACTTGATATTCCCGCCTGGTTGGTAACAGGCATCTGCCTTATATTGCCCACTGTTTCAGGCTTTATATGTTCATAGGCCAGTTCGTCTTTGAGCATGGCGTCCGCGTGAACCCCGGCTTTATGTGTAAAGGCGTTTTTACCCACATATGCCTGGCTGTCCAGGGGGGCCATATTTGCAACTTCATAAAAATAATGCGCGCTTTCGGTTAATTTGTTTATCTGCTTTAAAGGTAAGCAGTCATAACCCATTTTAAAAGTAAGCGCGGGTATTATGGAAACTAGGTTCATGTTCCCGGTCCTCTCGCCAAATCCGTTCATTGTGCCCTGTACCTGCGAAATGCCGTTCTCCACGGCAATTATAGCGTTTGCAACGGCAAGGTCCGAATCATTATGCGTGTGTATTCCCAGCTTTGTCTTGATCTTTGAGAATACATCCTTTGTGATCGCGTCCATATCCCGCGTTAAAGTACCGCCGTTGGTGTCGCACAGGCAGATACAGTCGGCGCCCGCTGCCTGGGCGGCTTTAACGCATTTTAAAGCGTACTCCGGGTTATCCTTATAGCCGTCAAAAAAATGCTCGGCGTCAAATATAACCTCTTTTTTATGGTCCTTTAAGTAAGCGACTGATTCGCCGATCATAACTATATTTTCTTCAGGCGTGACTTTGAGGACATTCACCGCATGCAGTGTCCATGTTTTTCCGAAAATGGTCACAACGCCGGTGCCGGCTTCTATGAGCGAGTTCAATATTATATCTTCTTTAACCGAGGCTTTCGCCCTGCGGGTCGAACCAAAGGCGGCTATTTTTGAGTTCCTGATCTTCAGTTTTTTCACGCGTTTGAAAAACTCAAGATCCATGGAATTCATACCTTTGACGGGCCAGCCGCCTTCTATGTATGCCACGCCCATATCATCAAGCTTTTGGGCAAGCAGCAGTTTATCTTCAAGCGAAAATGATATTTTAGGGCTCTGCGCCCCGTCCCTTAAAGTTGTGTCATATATTTCTATTTTTCTTTTCATTTATGCCTACTTTAAAGTTAGTTTTAAAACGAAATAGAGAATGCCCAGTATCACATAAATTACGGCAAGCACCTTAATGTGCCATGCAATGGAAAATTCTTCGCCGCCTTTTTTCTTTTCAGGCTGTTTATCCTGAACTGCCGGCTGCTGCGGGAGCGGTGCGTTTTCCTGTGTGTTTAATGTGTTGTCCATAATTCCTCCATATCCGGCTTAACGCCGGTTTTTAAGCTATATTTCCGCCTTTACATCCTTCTTGCCGAGCTTAAAAGCCGAGTGAAGAACCCTGACTGCGTCTTCAACCTGGTCTTCTTTTACCACAACCGATATTTTTATCTCGGAAGTTGATATCATTTCTATGTTTATTTTTTTGTCGGCAAGCGCCTTGAACATGACGGACGCGATGCCCGTATGCGTCCTCATCCCCACGCCCACGGCTGATACCTTGCCTATTTTCTCGTCTATGGAGTAGCCTTTTGCCTTTACCATTTTTACAATCTCATCGAGCACCCTGACCGCTTTTGCGGCGTCTTTTCTGAATATCGTAAATGAAATATCAGTAGTGCCGTTGTCGGAGACGTTCTGGATGATCATGTCCACATTCACATCCCCATCCGCTATCTTATTAAAAACGAGCGACGCTATCCCCGGCTGGTCAGGCACGCCCTTTATGGTTATCTTGGCTTCTTTTTTATTATAGGTAATACCGCTTACGATTATCTTTTCCATTTTTTCATCCTCCTTTTTGATTATGGTCCCCTGTTTGTCCGTAAATGTCCCGCGCACGTGCAGGACGACATTATAATTCTTGGCGAACTCGACGCACCGGTTATAAAGCACCTGGGCGCCGCCGCTGGAGAGTTCAAGCATTTCATCGTATGAAAGGCAGTCGATTTTCACCGCATCAGCCACTATTTCCGGATTTGCGGTAAACACCCCGTCAACATCCTTTAAAAACTCGCATACATCGGCTTTTATCGCGGTCGCAAGCGCGACCGCCGTCAGATCCGATCCGCCGCGCCCAAGCGTGGTAACTTCTTCATCGTTTGTAATTCCCTGGAACCCGGCCACCATGCATATGTAGCCTTCCTTAAGCGCTTTTTTTATCTTGCCGGTCCCTTTAATATCCAGGATACGCGCTTTTGTATGTTTAGTATCTGTCATGATCCCGAGCTGCGCCCCTGTAAATGATTTTGCCTTGCAGCCCTTTTCTATCAGGGCCATGGACATGAGCGCGATCGACTGCTGCTCGCCTGTCGCCATTAACATATCAAGTTCCCTTTCATCGGGGACTTTCGCGAGTTTTTCCGCAAAATCAATAAGATTATCCGTGGTGTCGCCGGGGGCGGACACTACCACGACCATCTGGTTGCCCTTTTTCTTTTCCCTGATGATCCTGTCGGCCACAAAAAGCATTTTTTCGGGCGTGGCAAGAGATGCTCCTCCGAACTTCTGCACTATCAAAGGCATGTCAATAATCCTCCATAAATTCAAACTGCTATTTTTTTATAAAGAAATCAAATAATTCCCAGCCGTTCTTATAGGCTATCCCTGTTATTGCCGCTGCCTTTTCCGAATACTTGATAGGCGCGGAATTAACGGCCTTTGATGGATCATATATCATAAAAGGCACGGGGTCGTTGGTATGTGTTCCGGCTTTTACCGGCGTGGCGTGGTCGGAAGTTATCATGATCCTGTATTCCCTGAATTGTTTCATGCCTTCGGATATCCTGGATACAATTTCGCCGTCAAATTTCTCTATGGCATGTATCTTGCCTTTTATGTCCTTATTATGCCCCATCTCATCCGTGGCTTCGACATGAAGATACACAAAATCCACATTCTTCATGGCCTTTAAGGCATAATCGGCTTTTCCCGCGAAATTGGTGTCTATGTACCCCGTCACACCCGGGACGTCCACGACTTTAAGCCCCATTGATATGCCTATGCCATTGACCAGGTCCACGGCGGAAATCACCGCGCCTTTTAATCCATATTTTTCCTTTAACTGCGGCAGGTCAAGTTTTTTTCCCTGGCCCCAGAGCCATATCATGTTAGCCGGATTTTTGCCCTCTGCCCTGCGCCGCATATTGACCTCATGGCCATCCAAAAGGAACTGTGAGTCCCGCATGAGCTGTATCAGCCTGTCTGCCCCGGCGCCTTTAGGCATGTGCGGTTCTATTGACTGCCCGGTTATATCATGCGGCGGCGAGGCCTTTATATTTTCCCCGCCCTTCATTACCATTATATGTCTGTAGCTTTTTCCCGGATAAAACCTGACATCATCGCTGCCGAGCTTTTTATCCAGCATTTTAATCAGCGTTTTTGACTCTTCGGTGGATATGTGCCCCGAGCTGTAATCGATCATTTTTTCCGACTTTACATAAACAAGATTACACCTGAAAGCCACGTCTTTGCCGCCAAGTTCGATCCCCATATTCGCGGCTTCCATGGGCGCACGGCCGGTATAGTGTTCATTGGGATTATTGCCAAGCATGGTCATGTTCCCGATATCCGAGCCGAACGGAAAACCCTTGCAAAGCGGATTTACCATGCCCGACATGCTGTGCCGGAATAAAGCATCCATATGCGGCGTATTTGCGGCTTCAAGCGGTGTTTTTCCGCCAAGTTCCTCTACCGGCACATCTCCCATGCCGTCGGCTAACAGTATTATATATTTCATGCTTACTTCCTTCAAATTTTGTTTAAAACTCGTCGGCGTCCGCCGTGTTCCCTTCGCTGTCAACGGCGTCTTCGCCTTCCACTTTCTTTGGTTTGTCGTCAGGGACGCGCAGTTCCTCGACCATTTCCATCTCGGCCTCTTTTTTCTTCTTCTCTTTTGCCGCTTCTATTTCCTTAACCATCTTCTCACGCTGTCTTTTCTTTAAGACTTGAAGCTCGCGTTTTGCCGTCTGTTTATCCTCTTCGATCTCTTTCTTGGTAAGGACAACCTCCCCGCCTTCGGAGCCTTCTTCCCCCTCGATAACTATTTTCCTGAATGAAACCTGGTCAGTGAAGCTTTCCCTGGTTTTCTTCACCGTTTCATAGGCTTTTCTTGCCAGGGTATAGTTCTTATTTAATTTTAGCGCATTCTTAAAAGACTCCTGGGATTCGGCAAACATGTTTTTGTGCAGGTATGCCTTGCCGAGCGAGTAATAAGCCTCGGGAAATTTCGGGTTCAAGGCTATGGCAAGCTGCAGGTGCGCGATGGCTTTGTCGTAATAACCGCTGTCAATAAGCGCGTTGCCGTAACTGTATTGCGCTCCATCAAAATTTTTGTCTATTTTCAGCGTGTCTTCAAGCTGTATGACCGCTTTGGCCAGGTTTCCTTTCTTCTGGTAGGTCAAGGCAAGGTTTGTGGACGCTTCTTTGTATTCATGTTTTAGTTCGATTGCCTTTGAGAAACTTTCCTCAGCTTTGTCGTACAGCTGCGTTTCATAGTAACAAAGGCCGGTTTGATTGTACAGTTCCTCAAAAGTAGGCTCCACCTTTACGGCATTTCTCAAAAGCAGTATGGCATCGTCGTACTTTTTCTGCATCCTGTAAATTCTCGCGAGATTAAGCGATGCCCTGGCGAATATGTGGTCGTCGTTTTTCAGGTCAACCGCCTTTTGATAAAGTTCTATCTGCCTTTTTGTGTTCTTAGGGTCCTTGATCTCCATGGCCACGCCGTAATCATACCAGGCTTCCGAGTAGTTTGGGTCTATATAAACAGCCTGCTTATACATGTATAACGCGTGGTCCGTTTCCTTCATGGCGATATAGGCAAGCCCGGCTTTATTATAAGGCTTGACAAACTCAGGCAGCATTTTTATGCTTTCTTTGAATTTTGCCACAGCGCCTTTATAATCGTTTACTGCATAAAGGTCGTAACCTTCATTGTAAACGTCGGAAGCCGTCCTTACCGCGCGGGCATTTATGAAAACAAGGGCGAATACAAGAACGAGTGCTGGAATTTTCTTCATTTAAGATAGCCTCCCTATTTTTCTATTATTTTCATTATAGATTTTAAATCCGGTTTTACGACGACCGGCTTGAATTTAACGCTTTTTATCGCCCTGTCCGGGTCCTTTAAACCGTGGCCGGTCAGCACGCAGACAATTTTCAGGGTCTTCTTTGATTTAGAAAAACAGTTCTTCTTTCCGTATTTTATAAGCCCGGCGATTGACGCGGCTGACGCGGGCTCGCAGTATATGCCTTCCGTCATGGCCAGCAGTTTGTAAGCTTCAACTATCTCTTCATCCGTTACCATATCTATGACCCCGCCTGACTGGTCGCGGGCGGCTTCAGCCTGTTTCCAGCTCGCCGGGTTGCCTATCCTGATCGCGGTCGCCAGTGTGTCGGGATTTTCAACCGGCTTTCCCAGGACTATGGGTGCCGACCCTGCCGCCTGGAAACCCATCATAAACGGAAGTTTCTTTGATTTTTTTGCGGCCTTAAATTCAGTATAACCTTTCCAGTAGGCCGTTATATTACCGGCGTTCCCGACCGGAATAAAATGATAATCAGGCGCATCCCCCAGATACTCAATGATCTCAAACGCCGCTGTTTTCTGCCCTTCAATCCTGTACGGATTAAGCGAATTAACAAGTTCTATGGGGTATTTCTCGCATATCTGTTTTACCATTGAGAGGGCCACGTCAAAGTTACCCTCCACAGCTATGACTTTGGCGCCGTGGATCATGGCCTGCGACAGCTTTCCGAGCGCTATGTAGCCGTTAGGTATTATGACATAACTTTTAATGCCGGCGCGCGCCGAATACGCTGCTGCCGAGGCTGATGTGTTCCCGGTTGAGGCGCATATTGTGGCTTTCATGCCTTTTTCACAGGCTTTTGATATGGCCATAGTCATGCCCCTGTCTTTAAATGACCCGGTGGGGTTTAATCCTTCGTATTTCACGTACATTTCCACATTGGGGGCTATCATTTTTTCAATCTTATTCATCCTAATTAAAGGCGTATTTCCTTCATTTAAAGAAATAACCGGCGTCTTTTTGGTGACGGGCAGGTACTTCCTGTATTTTTCGATGAGGCCTTTGTATTGTTTCATAAATTCTCCTAAAAAGTCAGATTATCTTAATTTACGCCGAGAGAACCGGCATAAGATATTCTAACACCGCACAAAACGCGGTGTAAGAATATCTA
>OCZT010006226.1_pt1 | contig 11824 bp, 7 predicted proteins | sample 1539031 | NCBI WGS metagenome assembly OCZT01 (sample SAMEA3539308, study PRJEB22396) | soil metagenome | biome: tundra; feature: field; material: soil | place: USA | collected 2010-05 | depth 0.15 m
AGGTGCAGCGAGCGCCCGCCGCCAGGCAGCCGACGCCCTCCAGCCACCGGACGCCGGGTGAAGGAGGCGGCGGTGAGCTACCACGACCCGCAAGAGCCCCGGACCTACGGCGGCTGGCGACGCCGGCGCGGCATCGGGCTATTCGGGCTGGGGGCCGCGGGCACGCTCGCGGTACTCGGCGCCCTGCTAGTCCTGGTCATCGCGGCGACGGCTGATGCGGCCGCCCTGCTGTACATCGCCCCGCCGGTACTCCTAGCAGCAGGGCTGGCCGTGACCCGGATCGGCGGTGAGCCGCTGGCGCTCGCTGCGCTGCGCCGGCTGCGCTGGCAGTACGGTTCGGCGCGGAACTACACCCGTTACCGGGCGGCCGTCGTGGCCGAACATTCCCCCGCATTCCAGCTGCCCGGAGTCCTGGCCCCGCTGGCCTTGCTGGACGCCGAAGACGGCAACGGGGGACGGTACGGCATCGTGCTGGACTGCCGTACCGGCCTGATGACCCCGACGCTGCGCGTGATACCCGCCTCCACGTGGCTCGCCAACCGGGAAGACGCCGATGCCTGGGTCGCTAACTGGGGCGGCTGGCTGGCCAGCCTCGGTTGCCTGCCCGCCCTGCGGTGGGTGACGGTCACCATCGACACCGCACCGGAACCCGGTTCGACCCTCGCCGATGCCGTCGCGGCCGCGCTCGACCCCGGATCCCCGCTGGCCGCCCGGCAGATCATGGGCCAGCTCGTCGAGGCAGCGCCGTCGGCCGCGGCCGACGTCGACACCCGGGTGAGCATCACCTTCGACCCGAAGGCGTCCCCGGCGTCCCCGGCTGACGTTACCGCCGCTGCCGCCGAGGTCGGCCGTACGATGCACGGCCTGGAGTCAGCGCTGGGCACCTGCGGGGTGACCGTCCTGGGCCGGGCCACCGCGGATGAGATCGCCGGGGTGGTGCGTACCGCGTTCGACCCGGCCGCCCGCGGTGAGGTCAACCGCATCCTGGCCAAGTCCCGCCCCGCGCACCCAGCCCAGCGGCTGGGCTGGACCGATGCCGGGCCCGTCGGAGCGGAAGAAGAACCCGGCTGCTACCGGCACGACAGCGGCATCAGCGTGACCTGGGCCTGGCACGAGGCACCCCGGCAGAACGTGACCGCCGACGTGCTCGCCCGCCTGGTCGCCCCCGGCCGCTACCCCAAGCGGGTCAGCCTGCAATACCGGCCGTTCCCCGCCGCGCAGGCCACCCGCGTCCTGGAGACAGAGGTCAACGCCGCCCAGTTCCGGGCCATCTACAAACGCCGCACCGGCCGGGACGAGACCGCGCGGGACAGCTATGACCAGGCCCGCGCCCGGCAGGCCGCCGCCGAGGAAGCAGCCGGCGCCGGAGTCTGCCTGGTCTCCCTCTACGTCACCGTCACGGTGACCAGCGCAGCAGAACTCCCGCGGGCCGCCGCCGAGACCGAGGCCGCCGCCGAATCCTCCAGGATCCGGCTGCGCCGGATGACCTACGCCCAGGCCGCCGGGTGGGCCGCCACGCTCCCGTGCGGCATCAGCCCCGCCGAGCTCGCCCGGCGGATGCCCCACTAGCAACAGGAGCAGACACCATGACAACACCGAACGAGATCCCGCCGCCGCCAGCATGGGGATGGAAGATCCCCTACGCCGGCCGCGCCGTGCACGTCGCGGCGGCCCCTGAGTACCAGGCCACCACCACGCAGGTCTGCGGGCTGTTCCCGTATGTCGCGGGCTCCGGGACGCCAGCCGCAGGAACGCCGGTCGGCCGGCACCAGCTATTCGGCGAGGTGGTCTGCCTGGACCCGCTGGCCTGGCTTCGCGCTGGCCTGGTGGTCAATCCCGGCGAATTCATCCTCGGGCAGCCCGGCACCGGGAAATCCACCCTCAGCAAGCGCCAGATTACCGGGGCCGTCGCGACCGGTACCAGGGCCATCATCCTGGGGGACACCAAGCCCGACTACACGCTGCTGACCGAGCACCTCGGCGGGCAGGTCATCCGCATCGGCCGCGGCCTGGACAGGATCAACCCGCTGGACAGCGGCCCGCTGGGCGATGCGCTGCGGCGGATGAGCGGCGCCGACGCCCAGGCGCTGCGGTGGGAAGTCCGCAGCAGGCGCCTGTCGCTGCTCATGGCGCTATGCACCCTCGTCAGGGAATCCCGGATCACCAACGCCGAGGAAGTCGTCCTCGGCCGCGCCGTTGACCTGCTCGACCAGCGGAACCCGTCCGTCCAGCCCACCGTGACCGACGTCCTGGCCGTCATCGGGGAAGGCCCGGACATCCTCCGCTCCGCTGCCCGCACCGACACCCCGGCCGAATTCCGGGACCGGGTAAACGGCCTCAGCTTCACGCTCGACCTGCTGGCCACCGGCAGCCTGGCAGGCTGCTTCGACCAGCCCACCTCCAAGCCCATCGACCTCGACGCCCCCGCCGTCAGCGTGGACATCAGCCGGGTCGGCGCAGCCGGCGACAAGCTCCTGACCGCCGCGATGCTGTGCGTGTGGTCCTACGGGTTCGCGATGGTCGACGCGGCGGCAGCCCTGACCGAGCAGCACCTCGCGCCGCGGCGCTCGTACCTGGCGGTGATGGACGAGCTGTGGCGTGCGCTCCGCGGCGCCCCGGGCCTGGTCGAGTACGCCGACAGCCTGACCCGGCTGAACCGGGCCAAGGGCATGGGCACCATCATGATCACCCACAGCCTCGCCGACCTCGACGCCCTGGCCACCGAAGCAGACCGGGCCAAAGCCCGCGGCTTCATCGAACGATGCGCCATCACGGTCATGGGCGGCCTGCCGCCACGTGAACTCGCCCGCGTCCACGAGATCACCCCCCTGACCGGGCCAGAACAAGAACTGGTCACCTCCTGGTCGGCACCGGACTCCTGGCAGCCCGGCGTCCGCCACCCGGGCCGGGGCAAGTACCTGATCAAGACCGGCGAACGGCTCGGCATCCCGATCGAGCTAAGCCTCGTCGGCGCGGAAGCCCGGCTGTACGACACTGACCAGGCCATCCGGACCGGCCAGCTGGGAGCTTGATCATGTTCTGGAAGGCCATGCCCGGCAGGGAGCGTCGGCGGTGACCCGCGCAGCAGGCCCTCGGGTACCGATCATGGCAGGCAACGGGGCCGGGGTCTGGGTTGTCCTGCTGATCGGCTGGGGTCTCGCCGCGGTGGCATGGCTGGCCTGGCTCTCCGCCCTGATCGCCGCAACGCTGGCTGGCCGCCACATTCCCTCGTTCGGCGAGCACTGGATCATCAGCCTGGCCCGCGGGCGCACCGGTCAGGCGTGGCCTGGCACGCCCACCCTGCTGGTTTCGCTGATCGCCGTCACGCTGGCCTGCGTAGCGATCACGGCCGGGGCCATGACGTGGCGTGTCATCGCCGCGCGTATCCCGCAGCCCGGAGATCCCGTGGCTGCGCTCGCCGTCAATCCGCAGATCGAACCGCTGATGCCGGTCCCGGCCGCAAAAGGCGCGATCAGGCTTCGCCCGTCACTGGCGGGAGCCAATCCCCGCTCCCTCCCGGCGGGCGATACCGGGCTCCTGCTCGGTGACCTCAAGCGGCCAGCAGGCCGCGGAGCTGCCCTGTTCGCGTCCTGGGAAGACACCATCACCGCGTTCATGGCTCCCCGCTCGGGCAAGACGACAGCGCTGAGTATCCCGTATGTCCTGTCCGCGCCGGGTGCCGTCGTCGCTACCAGCAACAAGGCCGACCTGTGGGCCGCGACCGCGCAGCCGCGCGCCGAATCAGGCAGCACAGTGTGGCTGTTCGACCCGCAGCGCATTACCGGCGCCGATCAGCGCTGGTGGTGGAACCCGCTCGCGGGCCTGGCGACCGTCGAGGCCGCCCACCGGCTTGCCTCCCATTTCGTTCTGACCGTGGACGACAGCAGCCGCCGTGACATCTGGGGTCCGGCCGCCCAGGACCTGCTGTGCGCCGTGTTCCTCGCCGCCGCCACTTCCGCCCGCTCGCTGCGGGAGTGCGGCCGGTGGCTGGCCGACGCCGGGTCCCCGATCCCCGCCGAGCTGCTCGACGCCGCCGGCTTTCACGCCCTTGCCGCCAGCCTGCGCGGCGCGCAGAACGGCGCCCCGGAGACCCGTGACGGCATCTACCAGACGGCCAGAACGGCGGCGAAATGCCTCAACGATGAGGAAATCATGCCGTGGGTGACTCCGCCGCGCGGTATGTCACTTCCGGCCTTCGATCCCGCCGCGTTCGCAGGCGGCCGCGACACTCTTTACCTGCTGACCGAGTCCCGTTCCGCCGCGTCCCCGCTGATCGCCGCGCTGACCGACACCGTGATGCGGGCTGGCCGCCGGCAGGCCGAACGGGCTGGCGGAAGACTCGATCCGCCGATGGTCGTCGTGCTGGACGAGGCGGCCAACATCTGCCGCATCGCGGACCTGCCCGAGCTGTATTCCCATCTCGGGTCGCGCGGGATGGTGCCGGTCACCATCCTGCAGTCCTACCAGCAGGGAGTTGCCGTGTGGGGTGAGCCCGGCATGGCCGCGCTGTGGGGCGCGAGCACCAAGAAGGTCATCGGCGCCGGCATCGACGACCCCAGGCATGCCCGTGACCTGGCCACCCTGGTCGGCCAGCACGACGTGCCGGTCATCTCGGTCACCTACGGGGACGGCCGCGCGAGTCAGCAGGTCTCGCTGCGCCGTCAGGAGATCCTCGAAGCGGCCGACATCCGCGCCCTGCCCCCCGGCTCGGCCCTGCTCCTGGCGACCGGGGCCCGGCCCGCGCTGATCAGCCTCAGGCCCTGGTACACCGGGCCGCAAGCACCCCAGATCACCACGGCCATCGCCCAGGCCCAGGACGCCATGCAACGCGCCGCGCAAGCCAGTGGCGGCCCGGGCGGCCCGCTAGCCCCGGCCGCAGTCGAGCAGCGGGACGCCGGATCATGACCAGCCAGCCAGAGACCGTGCACACGCCAGACCGTGACGCTGAACCACCGCCCCAGCCCGTCTACGGCAGCGTCGAGGAATGGGTGACAAGCCATTTCCTGCCCATGTTCCGCCGCCCGCTCGGCGGGGAGTTCCGGTGGTGCGCGCAATGGTGGCGGCACGCCGAGGCGATCACCCGGCTCACCGCGCTGTGGCATACCTGGGAGGCGCTGCGGCTCCAGCCCGGCACCGGCATGGCCACCTGGCTACGCGACCATCTCGACCACCAGCTCCCCGTCCTGCTCGGCAGGACCGGGCCGTTCAGCATGTGCTCCGAGGACGAGCACATCGACCCCAGGCAGGCACGCACCAGGCAGCCACCAAGCGGATGGTGGGACCCAGAGCCATCCCCCACCATGCCTGCCATCACCGGCGAGCCGCTGACTCATTAGGAGATGGATCACCATGACTGAGCACCCAGCTCACCGGATCGCCAGCACACCTGCCGCCCATCGCCCGCACGACGCCACCCAGAAACCAGGCGCCGAGGGCGCCCGGCGCGGCAGTCCGCGGCGCTGAACCAAAGAGGTTCCCGCAGCTACCGGCAGAAGCGCTCCCGCGCCACTGACATCACTTAAATACAAAAAACAGAAGATCATTTTTCAATTTCAGTTGAAGAATTCGTGAGGGGAAGCCTACGATGCTCCTAGAGATCAGCAGCCGACGCTGCCAGTCTCGCGGCCACTCCGCCGTCCGTTGTCAGGATCCTGCCCCACCGGATGATCCGGCGCGGGGGTGACCCAGGCGTGGTAGCGCGGCGGCGGAGATATTCCAAGACCCAGGTCGACGGCCAGCTCTCGTTCGAGGACTTGCTGGAGCTGGCCGGGAAAGAGGATGAGGAACATGAACCAGTACGGCGCGATGGCGCAGAGCCACTGGGCCCGGTGGCTGCCGCAACGGTACGCGACGATCAACGATCCGGACAGCTTCTTCTCGACGCTTGGGCAGGAGACAGCCCGGCAGATCGAGGAGCTGGCGGCGGACCTGGCGGGCGACGACCAGCCCGGGGAGGGCTACCTGGCCAAGGCGGGCCGCCTGACCGCGGCACGCAGCCAGGCGGAGGAGATCATCTTGCCCCAGCAGGTGCTACTGGCACCGGAGCCGGAGGCGAACGAGGACCCGGAGCAGAACGATCCGCCGCCAGCGAGCGAGGACCGGCCGCTGATCGTGGACCGCAGCCACCCGCTATGGGCGGAAGTGAACGCCGAGCAGCAGGAACTGGCCCAGGACAGCTAACCGCACAAAGGTTCCGCCCGCACGGCCAGGACGACCTCGCCCCCTCTGGCTCAGTCGCCCGTATCCGCGCGAACCTCGCCGCGCTCACGACGCTGCGCATCATCCAGCACGATGACCGCCCGGCCACACCCGATGAACAGGCAGTCCTGGCCCGCTGGTCCGGGTGGGGCGCGGTCCCGGAGGTCTTCGACCCCGGCAGGCGGGAGTACGCCTGGGCCCGGGAGGAACTGTCCGGCCTGCTGACGCCCGCCGAGCTGGCCGCGGCGGCCCGCAACACGCTGAATGCGCACTACACTGACGCCAGTCTCGTTCAGGCCGTCTGGGATGGCGTCCGGCAGCTTGGCTTCACCGGAGGGCGGGTCCTGGAACCGGGATGCGGGTCAGGCAACTTCATTGGCTTTGCGCCCGGCGGCGCCCACCTCACGGGTGTGGAACTCGAGCCGGTTACCGCCCAGATCGCGGCCGCGCTCTACCCGGACGCCGACATCGTCAACGAGTCCTTCGCCGGGACCCGGGACCGCGAGGGCACCTATGACCTGGCCGTCGGCAACGTGCCGTTCGGCGCGCTCCGGCTGACCGACCGGCAGCACAATCCGGGCGGCCACAGCATCCACAACCACTTCATCATCAAGGCTCTGCACCTGGTCCGCCCCGGCGGCCTGGTCGCCGTGGTGACCTCCCGCTACACCATGGATGCCCGCAACCCCGCCGCGCGCCGTGAGATCGCCGGCCTGGCCGACCTGACCGGCGCAGTACGGCTGCCCAGCGGCGCGCACCAGCGTGCAGCGGGAACCGGAGTCGTCACCGACCTGCTGATCTTCCGCCGCCGCGAGCCCGGCCGCGAGCCTGACGCCGCCGGCTGGGAACAGACGCGGATGGCCGAGCTCGATGGCACCCAGATACCCGTCAACGAGTATTTCCTTGATCACCCGGACGCCGTGCTCGGTGACCTGCACGCCGTCCGCGGCGCCTACAGCGCCGAGGACCTGGTCGTCGCCCCGGCCGGGGACACCAGCGCGGCGCTCGCCCGCTCCCTGGCCCGCATCGCCAACAACGCCACCGCCCATAGGCTCACCTGGACCTCTGCGCCGGGGCAGGGCGGGCTGCCCGCGGCAGCACCGGCCGGACCCCGATCCCGGCAGCCGGACGGCTATCTGGAAGCACAAGCCGACGGCACCTTCACGCAGGTCGCCGATGGGCATGCGGTCGCGTTCCCGGTACCGGCCAGCCAGGGCGCCGAGCTGCGGCAGCTACTCGGGCTCCGCGACGCGGTCACCGGCCTGCTGGAAGCCGAGGCCGCCTCGCTGGACGACACCTCCGAGCTGAACGACCTGCGCCGGCACCTCAACCTCCGCTACGACGCCTACCTGCGGACCTACGGCCCGATCAGCAGGTTTTCCTGGCGGCACACCGGCCGCACCGATCCCTCCACGGGGGAGGAGAAGCTCGCCCGCATCCGGCCGCCGCAAGGCGGCTTCCGCTCCGACCCGTTCGCGCCCCTGGTCCAGGCGCTGGAGGAATTCGACCCGGTCAGCCAGACCGCCGCCAAGGCCGCGATCTTCACCAGCCGCGTCGTCGCCCCCCGCAACCCCCGGCTGGGCGCCGACACCCCCGCCGACGCGCTGGCGATCTGCCTGGACGTCTGCGGAGAAGTCCGGCTGAACGGGATAGCGCAGCTGCTAGGCACCAACGAGGAGCAGGCCCGCCAGGAACTAGGCACCCTGGTCTTCGACGACCCCGAATCCGGGCGTCTGGTGCCCGCCGCCGAATACCTGTCCGGCCAAGTCCGCCACAAGCTTGAAGCCGCCGAACGAGCCGCTGCCGACGACCTCCGTTACGAGGTCAACGCCGCCGAACTCCGCAAGGTCATCCCGGCCGACCTGATGCCCGGCGAGATCGACGCCCGGCTCGGCGCCGCCTGGATCGACGCCACCGTCGTCCGGGACTTCCTCCGCGACATCCTCGACGACGACACCGTCCGGGTCGAGCATCCCGGCGGCCAGGTATGGACCGTCCGCGGCAACCGGTACACGGTCCTGGCCACCTCCACCTGGGGCACCAGCCGCTATCCGGCCCCGGCTCTCGCCCAGGCCGTCCTGGAACAGCGCCGCCTCGAGGTACGCGACAAGATCGGCGACGACACCTGGGTCCTGAACATGGAGGACACCCTCGCCGCGCAGGAAAAGGCCGCCGAGCTGGCCGGGCGGTTCTCCGAATGGGCCTGGGAAGACCCGGCCCGGGCCGGGCAGCTGGCTAGCACCTACAACCGGCTCTTCAACGACATCGTGCTGCGCAGTTACGACGACGCCCAGCTGTCCCTGCCCGGTCTGGCCATGAGCTTCGAGCCCCGTCCGCACCAGGTCGCAGCCGTCGCCCGGATCATCAACGAGCCCGCGGTCGGCCTATTTCACGAGGTCGGCGCCGGGAAGACCGCCGAGATGGTCATGGGCGCGATGGAACTGCGCCGCCTGCACCTGGCCCGTAAGCCCGCCATCATCGTGCCTAACCACATGCTGGAGCAGTTCAGCCGCGAGTTCCTCCAGCTCTACCCCCAGGCGAAGGTCCAGGTCACCCAGCGCGAAGACCTCCAGGCCGGCCGGCGGCGCCAGTTCATTGCCCGCTGCGCGACCGGCGACTGGGACGCGGTCATCATGTCCCGTTCGGCGTTCGAGCGGATCCCGATGAGCGCCGACGCCCAGCGCGCCTACCTCGACGCCGAGCTCGACCGGATGCGGGACTTCATCCGCACGTCCAAGGAGGGCGACGGGCTGACCGTCAAGCGCCTAGAAGGTGCCCTGCTGCGCGCCGAGGAACGGCTCAAAGCCAGGCTGGACTCCGCCAAGGACCCCGGCATTACCTTCGAGAAGACGGGCATCGACTACCTGTTCGTCGACGAGGCGCACGGGTACAAGAACCTCCGCACCCCCTCCAACATCCCTGACGCCGCGATCGACGGGTCCATGCGCGCCGCCGACCTGGACATGAAGATCGGCTACCTGCGCGGCCGCAACGGCAACCGGGTGGTCACCTTCGCTACCGCCACCCCGATCGCCAACAGCATCACCGAAGCCTGGGTCATGCAGCACTACCTGCGGCCCGACCTGCTCCAGGCCGCCGGCGTCACCGACTTCGACAGCTGGGCCGCCACCTTCGGCCAGACCGTCACCCAGATCGAGATGGCCCCCGAAGGCGGCAACAGCTTCCGGCAGAAAACCCGGTTCGCCAAGTTCACCAACGTGCCGGAAATGCTCCGCCGCTGGCACGTCTCCGCCGACATCAAGACCGCCCAGGACCTCAAGCTCCCCATCCCAGCCCTGAAGCAGCGGGACGCCGACGGCCAGCGCGCACCCGAAACGGTGATCACCCAGCCCTCCGACATGCAACTCGACATCATGACCCAGCTGGGCGAGCGGGCCGACGCCATCCGGAACCGTGAGGTGCTGCCCGAAGAAGACAATATGCTCAAGGTCTGCAGTGACGGCCGCAAGGCCGCCCTGGACCTGCGCCTGACCGGCCTGCCCATGACCGTCCCCGGCAAGATCGAGACCGCCGCCGCCCGGATCGCGGACCTGTGGCAAGCGCACCGCGACGACACCTACCCGGCCCCCGGCGGACAGGATGCTCCCACCCGGGGGAGCCTCCAGCTCGTCTTCTGCGATATCGGCACGCCCAGGGATGACTGGAACGTCTATGACGAGCTCCGCGGCCAGCTCACCGCCCGCGGCCTGCCCCGCGAGGCCATCCGGTTCGTGCACGACGCGAAAACCGACCGGGACAAAGGCGAGCTCTTCGCCGCCTGCCGCGCCGGGAACGTTGCCATCCTGGTCGGCAGCACCGAGAAGATGGGCGTGGGCACCAACGTCCAGTTCCGCGCCATTGCCCTGCATCACCTCGACTGCCCCTGGCGCCCCGCCGACGTCGCCCAGCGCGAAGGCCGCATCCTGCGCCAGGGCAACCACAACGACGAGGTCCAGATCCTGCGGTACGTCACCGAACGATCCTTCGACGGCTACATGTGGCAAACCGTCGAACGAAAGGCCCGGTTCATCGCCCAGGTCATGCGCGGACGCCTCGACGTCCGCGAGATCGAAGACATCGGCGACGCCGCCCTGTCCTACAACGAGGTCAAGGCCCTCGCTACCGGCAACCCTCTGCTCATGGACAAAGCCGAAGCCGACGCAGAACTAACCCGCCTGGACCGCGCCGAACGCGCCCACCACCGCAACCAGGAAGCGCTGCAGCACAAGGTATCCCAAGGCGAACATCGCGTCGCCGCCCTCACTGCACTCATCGATGAAATTGGTACCGCCATCAGCCGCCGCACCGACACCCGCGGTGACGCGTTCACCATGACCATCGACGGCATCGGATACACCAAAAGGATCGACGCCGGCCGGTGTCTCCAGCAGCTCACAGCACAGATGGCAGAAGCCCTCTTCAAAACCAGCCACAGGCGGCTCCAGGAACAGGCCGGCGAGCTCGGTGGCTTCGCGATGACTGTCACCGTGGAGCGCGTCCTAGGCACAATGAACGTCATCATGGCCCTCGATGGTGCTCCCGGCACAGACGTCCGCATGACCTCCGCCGAGGTCAAGGGCGTTGACCCGGGCAAGCTGATCATCCGCCTGGAGAACCGGCTCAGTGGCCTTGAGTCCCTCAGGTCCCGGTCTCTCTCCGAGATCGACCAGCTGACCGCTGAAGCCGCTCACGCTCGCGACGACATCGCGCGGCCCTTCCAGCAAGCCGGACAACTCGCCGCCGCTCGCGAGCGCGTAGCCCGCCTGGACGAGCAACTCCGCCAGACAGCCGCGCCGCCGCAGCACAACAGCGATGACGGGCTGGTCGCAGCAGCCATGCACGACGCGGCGGTCATGGCAGACATACCCGGTGCGACCGGGGTCGTGGTCAGTCACCAGAACGGTCAGCTGCAATCCGCTGTCCAGGTTTCTCGGAGTGACTTCCCTGTGGGCAATCCGCTTGCCGGAGCCGCACCGGCAGCCGAGCCGATTGCGCCTAAGCCGTCGACCCAAGCACCTCGTGCTGCCCCCCATATGAGCTGAGCACCAGGTGCGATTAGGGATCCCGTCACGTCCCACAACACAATTCTGGCATGATTCGCGCGGGTCGGACCGATCTGGCAGGGTCGCCCCTCGACGCGGCGGGCACGCGCACTCATGCCGATGAGGGTGTTGTCTCCTCGCATAGTTATGCGCTGGCCCGTATGGCGCTAACGATGGTGACGGCTAGTTCAAGCTGGCGGCTCCTATCAGGGGCGCGCCTAATGCCGACTTCGTACTGGATTGGCCTGAAGGTACATGAACCAGGTCATGTACCAGAACAGCCATCTGGCTGATTCATGCGGAGTTCCTCGAGTTTAGCTGGCCCGCGCGAGGAACTCATAAAGCGGGATGTTGGTGGTAGCGGCACCCCGTGCAGCGCGGAGTACCCATAGATGATGAGCATATGCCAAGTAGATCATCCGATCTTCACCTGGGATCCCATAACCCCTCTCGGTCACAACGACGCCGACTACGTCACGTGATCCAGCCCGGAATACAGGAGAACCGCTCAGCCCAGGCGGGGCGGGCATATCGAGTTCGTACATCCGTGTCTCCGGCTGTCCCGGGAAGTCGGCAATCCGGAT
>OCZT010006227.1_pt1 | contig 11821 bp, 11 predicted proteins | sample 1539031 | NCBI WGS metagenome assembly OCZT01 (sample SAMEA3539308, study PRJEB22396) | soil metagenome | biome: tundra; feature: field; material: soil | place: USA | collected 2010-05 | depth 0.15 m
CAGTTTTGCCTGATACTCTGTTCAATATACCCGATTAAACGTTCCTGTATCATAAGATTTGAGGTTTTAGTTTTCCGACGAAATTACAATTTGATTAGCAATAATATGTTCAATAATTCAATTTTTCTTATAAGTTGAATTCCCGGGCAGGGGTCACTAGATGAAATACATCAGAAGAATTGCCACTATCGAAAGAATATTTACCACTGTAAAAAAGTAATTATATCCTTCTCTTTTTTTGCTGAACTGACCAAGTTTCCGCGCAAATATACCAATTGTAGGAACAAAAAGAACAACAAGGAATGCAAAAAATTCAATGCCGTAGAATACTGTTTCCAGTCCGCCTTTCACAAGTGCCGAGAGATAAATTACAATCAGAAGTACCAATAAATAAAGCAGATAACTGATTTTGAGAAGAAGCGTGGATACAAGCCTGCGTTTATGCAGCTCATGCGGTTTAAGATAGGCATAGGCAAGTGCAAAAACTATAATAATAAATACAACCCCAAGAATATGATTTAGTACAGCAGGAAAATTGGCCATTTCCACAGATATTAGTTTGATAATCATGATCCTTTATTTGTCCATACTAATGAACTTGCTCCAAGTACAGCAGCATTATGAGTACTTAACTGCGAAGGCAGTAGCTTCACTTTGCCTTTGTAAATGCTAAGAAGGTTTTCTTCCATATATTCTTTAGCAGGTTCAAAGATCAAATCCTTGGCAAGGGCCAATCCGCCAAAAAGAAATATTGCTTCAGGATTGGTAAAAGCAACAACATCGGCAAGTTTAAAGCCGAGCATCCTTCCTGTATGCGTAAAAGCTCTCATTGCAATATAATCGCCTCTCTTGGCGGCATCATGTATAATTTCTGCATCAAGTTCTTCAAAACTTAATTTTCTCAGTTCGCTGGGTTCATTGCTGTCAGCCATTATCTTAAGAAGAGATCTCTTGAGTCCCGTGGCCGAGACATATGTTTCCAGACAACCTTTTCTACCGCATCCGCAATCGCGGTTTGATGAACCCGGCCGGATTGCAGTATGTCCGATTTCGCCGGCAAAACCATCATGCCCATAAACAAGTTTACCGTCAATAACAAATCCGCTGCCGAGGCCGGTACCAAGCGTAATCACAACAAAGTTCTTCATCCCTTTTGCACCTCCATACATCATTTCTCCTACAGCTGCTGCATTTGCATCGTTTGTGACAATTACCGGAAGGTTTGTATGTCTGTTGAAAATTTCGGCAAGAGGAACAATTCCTTTCCAGGGAAGGCCTGCAGCATGTTCGATTGTTCCTTTATTAATATTTCCCATGGGAGCACCAATGCCAAATCCTATAACTTCTGAACCGTTCCCCATTTTTTGGGCTGTTACCTGTATCTTTTCATATAATGCTGCTACAAATACTTCAATTTCATCATAATGTGAGGTTTTCAAATTGTCTTCACCTAAAATATTACCTTCTCTGTCAACAAAACCAAAGACTGTATTTGTACCACCGATGTCAATACCAACTGCAACCTCTTTTTTTGCCATAATATTTAATGATTGCTTTGTACCTGTAAATATAACAAATACAAATATTCTGGTAACTAATTTATTGATTTTCTTCGTTTACCCTGGCTCCGCCAGCTGGCGGAGAGCGAAGAACCGACGACACGAAGTGGAGGAGCTCGACGAAGTCAAAATCAATTTACTCCCCTTGGGGGCGGGGTAAATAAATTGATTTTCAAGCGTTTTAAGATCGACTTTTTTTACTCCGGAATATATTCGTTCCCTACTTTTCGTGCCCTGGTTGGCTTATCAAGATCAATCCCGAGAGAAATCCCTGTTTCTACAAGAATATTCCATCCTGCTGCAAGCTGAACATATTCAGCATATTGACCACCATCCGGAATAACTATCGTCGGGAATATGCTTTTTTCAGTTGAGACCGCAATGATATTCATTCCCACGCCTTTCACCAGACACTCATTAAATTTCCCCATTTCACAAGCAAATGGTTCAATCCATATCAGAACTTCATTTTTGTCCATTACTTCCTCAATGCCATGAACTGCAAAAGTCCCCTCGAGAAATACTGATTTTTTTCTGGTAATTTCATTGGTCTTCAGAGCCAGTTCCTCAGCAACCCCGTTGTTTCTTCCTGCAAAGTATATCGTGCCGGTTTTCCTTATTATTTCAATTATTGCCGGGTCAATTTTTAATGTCAGAGCCTCTTCTGTTTTTTTTGCCAGCTCTTTTAGCCCTTCCATTTTCTCACCCCTGATGATCCTGAGTAGTGAATCATAAAAAAGCCCCTGTTCAATCACCGACTTTGTAGCTGCTACTGCGTTTTCTTTACCACAAATTAGTACATGCGTAGCTGAGGCAATTTCTTCAAGTTTCGTCTTCTGGTTTGCCGTGAGACCAAAAATTGCATTATGTTTCTGTTTTTTAAGTAAGGTTGTCAAACGAACAACCTCTTTTGTCTGACCCGAATTTGATGCAGCAAATATAGCATAGTCTTTCAGATTATATTCTTCAGCCTGTGTACACCCTTCTGTTACAATAGGAAGAGTCAAACCTATTTTATGAGATGCATAGATTGCTCTTTTAGCAGGAAAAATCCTGCTGCTACCCTCTCCGGTAAGAAATAATCCTTTGAACTTCTTGACTGTTGAAGCAAATTTTTCTGCTGCTTCAGGCTTAAAGGATTTAATGATATCCGGTGTTTCCATCATTTCCCTTACCAGGGCATATTTATTATACCTCCCCTCATTCAGTTTCATAATTATTAAATTTTATTTATTAGAAATTCTGAAAGATCATTCTGAACCTGGGACTCTTTCTGGAAACCGCCTCCGAGATGCTGCCAGTAAACTTCAGCATATTCAATACCAACCATTTTGCCATAGTTCCGGTTTCCTTCAAGCACATATCCGAAGAAATCTTTCATTTTATGCATATGTTGCATTAACTCAATCTGAGAGATATGATATCCGAGCATCTTTTTCTTCATTTCAATAGCTGTTTTTATGTCAACAAAAAAATGCGGAGGGACTATCTGTGATCCCAGCGGGTCAGATAAAGTAAGCGGGGAAGTATGATACAACAATGGTGGTATTTCGAGAGATTTTTCTTTGACCGGAACCGTATCGAGCGATGAGACCAATGCCGCCGTTTCAACAATATTTGCCGTTGTACGATGATCAGAATGGTAATCTGAAGAAAGATGCGTGAATATTATACCTGCCCTGATCTTTCTCATCAGAGATATTGCTTTTAACCTTAATTCCATTGTGTCAAAAAGAAAACCGTCTTTCCCTCCAAGCATGTAGTATTCGGCATCCAGAACTGAAGCTGCTTTTTTTGCCTCCTCAACCCGGAGTCTGGCGGTTTCTTCCATTGTCATACCGCAACCACCAAGGTCTCCTGCTGTCATTGTGGCTATAACTATCTTATAACCTTTGTCTTTTAGTAATTTCAAGACTCCTGCGTTCCATGCTTCCGCGTCATCGGGATGGGCATGAATTGATAATACAACCTTATTAAATTCTTTAGTCATAGTTGATTTTTTTATTTTCTTTTTGCAAATATTTTTTCGAGCTGTACAAATTCCGGTAGCTCTCCGATAAGAGGTTTTATATAATCAATGAATTTTTGAGATATATGATTCCCTTCCTTATTAAAGTAATCTGTGGACATAGGTTTTGCTGAAAGAGCAACCTCTTTTAAAGGAATTTTCCCAAATTCAATGGTATATGGGTTGTTTGAAGTTCTCTTAATACTTACCATAAATCCTGACTCTCCTTTCTCTGCCAGTTTAACTGCTTCGACTCCGCAGCGAAAAGCTTCAATAAGATCCACCTTCGAAGATCTCACGAAATCGCTCATTATCAATGACTCTGTGATTTGAAATTCGCCCCTGAATCCGAACTCCCCGGTTATCATCCGGTGAAGGCTGAGTGCAACGCTTGAACCACCCATTGCGCCAAACTCAGTATTATTAAACTTATCCTTTACGGTAGCAGAACTCACCGGAGTGCCATCGGAATATTTCAGTCCTTCTCCGCAAACAATGGAAACCCAACCATATTTTTTAATGCATGAATCAGCTTCTTTCAGGAATTTTTCACGATCAAAATGAAACTCCGGAGCATATATAAGATGCGGGGCATCTTCTTCATTTTTTCTTGCCATTGCAGTTGCAGCTGCTAACCAGCCGGCATTTCTTCCAATTGTCTGATATATAACAAATGTGTCAACTTTCTGCATATCACGGGCAAGTATTCCGGCCTGCATTACATTTAGAATATTTGACCTTGCAGCCGAGGCAAATCCCGGAGTATGATCTGTACCAAATAAATCATTATCAACAGTTTTAGGAATTCCAATACCTGTGAGTTCGTACTTTTCATTCCTGCAATAGGATTCAACCCTGTGGATGGTATCCATTGTGTCGTTCCCTCCAATCAGAAAGAAATACCTTATGCCGAATTTCTTAAGTACATCAAGAATCAGGGGAAGATCATTCTCCTGAACCTTGTGACGTGATGAACCCAATGCTGAGGAAGGGGTACGACGTAAACCTTCAATGATATTGCGCGGCTGCCTTCCAAGATCATACAACCACTCCTGCATAAAACCTTCTATCCCAAAGTGCATTCCATAAATCTCCCCGATTAAAGATGAGGATAAAGCCGTTTCTATAACTCCTGCAAGACTTGAGTTGATCACCGATGTTGGTCCCCCTGATTGCCCTATGAGAGCATTCCCTTTAATCATATTTGTAATATTTTTATAATCAATACGTCCATTCTCCCCTTGCTATTACCCCCCAACGGAGCTGTTGAATAAGTCGAAATCCATTAACCACAGAGGTCACAAAAGTTCTACACAAAGATCACAAAGGTCTGATAACTATGTATTTCTTCAGAATTTATGTAACAGTTTAAACTATTCCTAATTTGAGCTTTTAAGGTTATTTTCTTAATCAGGCTACCCCCTTCCCAGCCTTCCCCGCCAGCTGGCGGGGGAAGGAGCAAAAAATCCTTTCCCCCTTGAAATAAGAAAGGGGGTTTTAACTTAAAAGAATTGATTATTTTGTTACCATAATTCTGAAGTGTTACTTAGTTATCGGAATGAATTATATGGTTTTAACTTTGTGCCCTTTGTGCATTCTTTAGGTTCTTTGTGGTTAAAAAGGACTTTTTCAACACTACAGAGAGGGGGGTAATTATACAAATTTCAGTAACCCAAAATGTTCCGGCTGATGGTAATCCGGCTTCTTTGTGCCCACCGGATTCCACGTTACGTAATGAGGAACCGTAAGCTTATCACCGCATTTATAAAAATTCGCCCTGAAGATTTTCCCTTTCAGATCTTTTACCTGATGATGGAAAAAAACCTCAAAAGGAATGGCTACGGTTATCGTCCATGCATACTCTCCCTCTATCTCTCTGACAGGTTTTGTACCTGCAGTTGTTAGCCGCCTGATTTTTGAAATGATCTCGGGTCTTACTCTTTGGCTGTTAGCTCTACCGGTTCCAACTCCAAGAAGACACGTCCCGATTGCATTAAACTCCATGTTATAATATATTCCGTCATCCTCAGGTGAAACAAAAAACTCGACACATGAATCTTCGCAAACCATTTGATTAGTATCAGTTTTTTCAGCCTTGAAATAACTTTCGGTAATATAATACTTCAGGAAAATTTCATGGTCGCTATATGCGATAGATAATGCCACATCAGGCTTATAATTATACCCTTTCCAGTTAATGGTATCAATCAGGAGCCGCTCTTTCTGTTCATCCATCCTGACTGATATTTCTTCCAGAGGCGGAAAATCAGATTTAAGTTCTACTTTTTGTACTTCTGCAATTTTCATATCTGATAGAGTTTTTCTTCGGAACTTAAAGAGCCATAATTAATTTAAAAACACGTTCATACCCAATTCAAAAATATCCCTGTTACTTTAATTTATCCCAGGCAAGAGGCATGAGTCTGGTTTTTTATTTCCCTTTTTTCTTTTCGCGCAGTTTAGGATCCTTGAAGTTCTTTATACCTATATCCCATGCTTTTGAATCTGTGAATTCGAGCTCATATCCTGATCTTAATTCAATTTCAGCAGGGTAATAAGAAACAGGTTCCGGCTGCCTGTGTATTGTAAAATCACCTGTGGTCCATTTCCTGTCGCCATTCAGATCGTATATTACCCGTAAACGGTATACACCGGGATCAAGGAGTGGAAAAACAGCTTTCCCATCTTTTGTCATGTAATTTTCTGCAACCAGTTTTTCAGATTTATCTAGCAATTGAATTATCCTGTTACCATTATAATTCTTAATCGCTATTGTCAATTTACAATATGATTCAGGGTCCTTAATAGAGAATTTTGTTCCGGTAGAGTCGGAAAAATCATTATAAATATCGCTAAATGAAGCTCTATCGGCAATTAGCAGGTATTTCTTACCTTCTGCCAGCTTTGTTTTCAGGTAATATTTACATGAATTGGCACTGTCTTTAATTATACGGTACGGTAAACTTTGCCTGGTTGCCTCTAACAATTCATAAAGTTTGATTTTCGAAGTATCAGGTTGCCGGAAAGGAGTTTTAGATTTAAAAACAATGGATTGTCCGGGTTTTAAAAAGCCTGATTGAATAGTGCTTTCAAAAGTAAAAACGGTTCTTTTTATTTTTGTCACCTTTGGCGGCTTCGGTGCAAGGAATCTCATCACAATAGTGTCTTGCTTATAACCTGTTACCCCAAGTGTGTCTGTAAAAGGAAATTTTATAATAGTTTTAATCTGAGGTTGCGAATAAAGAGAACTGTCTGTCAGCCATATATTTAAAGTATCTCTGTTTCGGCTTGATTCTGTAAAATATTCTTTGCTGTCTACCCCAGGTATATAAAAATCAAATTTCATTGTATCGGGGGGCAAAGAGAGGATATATATCATCTGGTATTTATGATCCCTGTGAGAACTTATAAGGTAATGAGCTTTCTTGGGTGCAGTAAACTGGTGTAGCCTGAATTCTCCGATTAAGGCTACCGGTTCCTTTTCTTTCAATTTTTTTAGATTTGCGGTGTCTTTTGACGCAGTGTTGTTTTTGTTTATACCCTTTTTGGCTGTTTGAGTGGCTTTAGCTTCTTTCTTTTTTACTGGTATTGTATCTTTAACAACAGGAGGTGGTGGAATGTAATTTTTCCCGGGAGTGATTATAACTGTGGAATCCATGAATGCAAATTCTTCGTCAGCACGATTATAGTTTTTGCTGTTATCTCCATCTTTTAGTCCATATAATCTGTAAGTTCCGGGACGAACATTATCAATCCTGAAATAACCATCCTGATCTACTCTTGATATATATTCAGGAAGGTGCTTAACCACTGCAGAATCTGCTAACTCCCTGTATAAAAGCGCCTCTGTTTTCTCAGGAGCCTCAAGATCAAATGCATTATAAATATTCCCAGTAACAGAAAGAGAGTCTATTACCGGTCCGGTCGAAAACACAAACTGATAATTCTGAAGAATATTCCCTTCATTCAGATCTTTTATTCCATCCTGAAAATAAAAAGTATAAGTTGTACTGTCTTTCAGTTTATCATCGAATTCAACCTCCACAGCTTTCCCTTTAATTAATACTCTTGGTTTCTTTTTCATCGGTGGGGAAACCATGAATTTTTCATTTATGTTATCCAGAACAACAAATTCATTAAATACAATTTCAAGTTTGTTCCCCTTGAAATTTCTGGCCCCGTTTACCGGAATACTTTTTACTACAACCGGTGGTGTCCTGTCTCTGGGACCACCCGAAGGTGAGCTGATCTTAGCACATGCCCCGACAATGACAATGAAAGCTAAAATAAGAAAAAGACGGGCAATCATCCTTTTATACATAAACTTCATCGGTTTATTAATGAATTACAAACTTACATCATTTTTTAAAGATTCATTTCGATATTGGATTAAATGACAATTGGTTTTCAATATAAATATGAGGACTATTTTTCATTCAATAACCCCCATCCCGGCCTTCCCCCACGGGAGAAGGAGCACAAACAAAGCCTCCCCTTACGCGGGACGGGAAAATGGTTTAAAAACTAATTGTAGCATTGCTTTTTTGATTTTGATCAATAATATTATTTTCTACCTTTGGCACTAACAAAAAATGTTGCTTATGCATTTACTTGTAATTCCCTGGGATGTAAATCCCGAAATATTCCGGATTTGGCATATTGCTGTAAGATGGTATGGTCTATTGTTCGCTTCTGCTTTTTTATTCGGATATATTATTATGTACAGGATTTTCAAGAATGAAAATCTCGGGGAAGCCGTTCTTGACAGATTAACGATCTATATGGCCGTTGGTGTCATTATTGGCGCCCGTCTGGGTCATTGCCTCTTCTATGAACCCGGCTACTATTTAAGCCATCCGCTGGAGATTATAATGATCTGGCATGGAGGTCTTGCAAGTCATGGTGCGGCAATTGGCATCCTGATTGCCGTATGGCTTTTTGCAAAAAAAGAGAAAAAAGATTACTTCTGGGTCCTCGACCGTATTGCCATTGTTGTTGCTCTGTCGGGGTTTCTGATCAGAATGGGAAATCTAATGAATTCTGAAATCTATGGCATAGAAACCACTGTTCCATGGGGATTTGTTTTCTTAAGAAACCACGAAGTTGCCCCGAAACACCCGACACAGATTTATGAAGGATTAGCCTATCTAGCTATTTTTATTCTCCTTAACAGATTGTATTGGTCGAAAAAAGGGGAACATTATCAGGGTATGCTTATAAGTTTGCTGTGCATATTAGTATTCACTGCCCGTTTCTTTATTGAATTCCTGAAAGAGGATCAGGTAGCTTTTGAAGCAACTATGAAACTCAATATGGGACAATGGTTGAGTATACCTTTTGTTTTGCTGGGTATAGGTGGGTTGTACTGGAGCCTGAAAAAGAAAAAGCGAGCTGTCATTATACGACAGTAACATTTCACGCAACGTTATTACCTCTTTTTTACGATTCCATAAAACAGGACATCAAGAATCGCATTCAGCCTGCTCTCAATATTCACCTCTTTCTTTTTCCAGAATAGAGGGACCTCAAGTCCTTTAAGTGTTGTCTGTACGGCCATTGCTGTATATTCACTGTTCACAACGTTAAAGACTTCTTTTCTTGCTCCATGATATATTATCAGACGGAGAATTGCAAGCTCCTCCCTGTCATATTTTTCGCGGATGGTTTCTATAAAATCAAAATGATCTAGGTTTTTATCAAAGATGGCATTATAATAATTTGAAAGTTTTTCGAACGATTTCATTCTTACAAATACGTAACTTCTCATTTTATCAATAGGCGATTCAACAGCCTTAATTGCTGTAGTAAGCTCATTTCTAAGAATATTGGCTTCATATTGTACAACAGCTTCAAAGATATCTTCTTTGCTTTCAAAGTAATAATAAATGGAACTTTTACCCATTTTCAGCGCTTTTGCTATCTCATCCATGGTTGTCTTCTTAAAGCCATAATGACTGAAAATCTGTCCCGCTGAAATGATAATTTTTTTTCTAAACTCCTCTTTGTTAATCATATACTACCCTAATTTTTATTTTTCTCTTTATTGTACAAAGATAATACAATTAAAAAAAATAACAAGTGCCTTCGAATGAATTGGTCGACAATTCGAAATTTTTAGCTCCGATTCCCTTCTAATGTACTCTCTCTATTTCTGTTTTTTTGCCCCCCTTTCCTACCTTTTTCGTTGTATTTGCCCCCCACACCCCCCCTGAAGGGGGGCTGATACTCGATTTTTAAGTGACGTTTCGTAATGTTCGAGAATTAATCCCCCTTTAGGGGGAAGTCCCGCTTCAGCGGGACAGGGGGCTTTGCTCCCAAATCCGAATTCAACAATCTAAAATCCCATATCAATATAATACTTTTATATTTCGTATTTTTGATACTTTATTATTTCGGGGACAGGAAGAACATAAAAAAATGAAGATAGGCAATCAGAATTATCAGAGCATCTGGATTGATGAAAGTGATCCTGATGTTGTCAGGGTCATTGACCAGCAAAAGCTGCCTTTCTTTTTCGAAATAAAGGATCTCCGGTCGGTTGACGATGTTTTTAATGCAATAGATAACATGACCGTCAGGGGAGCTCCTCTTATTGGCGCTACCGGGGCATTTGGAATCTACTTGGCCACTCTCGAGATCAACTCACAGACAAATATCAGTGAACATCTTTCAAATGCTGCCCGATACCTGATTTCCTGCCGGCCTACAGCGGTTAACCTTTCATGGGCCGTAAGTTATGTGATGGGAAAACTTAAAAAACACGATTCTCGTGCTTCCCTGACAAAATCAGCTCTTGATGCCGCACTTGAGATTTGTGAAATAGAAAAAGAAAACTGCAGGCAGATAGGGAAGCACGGATTAAAATTGATTGAATCTTTAAGTGAGAAAAAAAAGGGGGCAACAGTTAACATACTTACTCATTGTAATGCCGGGTGGCTCGCCTGTATAGACTTTGGTACCGTTACAGCTCCGATTTATCTTGCTCATGAGAAAGGTATTCCTGTTCATGTGTGGGTCGATGAAACCAGACCACGAAACCAGGGTGCAAAACTCACGGCATATGAACTTGGACAAAATGGTATTCCCTATACATTGATCACCGATAACTCAGGCGGCCATCTGATGCAACAAAAGCAAATTGACATTGTTATTGTTGGCAGTGACCGGACAACCAGAACAGGAGATGTTGCAAATAAAATCGGAACCTATCTTAAGGCGCTTGCTGCTTTTGATAATATTATCCCGTTTTATTGTGCACTACCATCATCTTCAATTGATTTCAATATCTCCGATGGGTTGAAGGAAATTGTTATTGAAGAGCGCGACCCTGAGGAGGTAACAAATGTTACCGGATTTGCCGATGGAAAAATACAGTCGGTCAGGATCTGTCCTGAGGATACCACTGCAGCCAACTTTGGCTTTGATATTACTCCTGCACGTCTTATCACAGGACTTATAACTGAGAAAGGCATTTGCAGGGCTACTGAAAAAGATATTAAAGAGATGTTTTCAGATAAATTCAATTAAAATGGAAGGGGTAGTTAAATTCAATTGTCACTGGAACCAGTCGGGGCCTGTCATCTCCGACGAACAGTATGAAATAATTAATTACTGGAGAGAGGTACTTTACAATATGGACCTTATTGGAGCCTACGAGAATGGTGTCGGTTTTGGAAATATCAGCATGAGGATCAGGGGGGGTAATCAGTTTGTGATCACCGGATCAGCAACTGGAGAGATGCCGGAGCTTGAACCCGGTCATTATGTAAAGGTAAACTCCTTCAATATTGAAGACAATGCGGTTCAGTGTGTAGGACCATTAAAAGCCTCATCGGAATCATTAACACATGCAGCTATTTATTCAGCTGACCCCGGAGCAAACGCTGTTGTTCATGTTCACAGCATAGAGCTGTGGAACGAGCTTATTTATAAGGTCCCTACAACAAATCCATCGATGGATTATGGAACGATAGGTCTTGCAAAAGATATTCTGCGTCTTTTCAAGGATTCGGATGTATATGAGAAGAGGATAATTATAATGGCTGGCGACAGGGCGGGGATACTCACATTTGGCCACGACATGGATGAGGCGGTAAATGTACTGCTGGAATATCTCAAGAAAGAGGGATAACAAATTTTCTTTTTATAGGGGACTTGCATAATTACATTCAAATAACTAATATTGCAGTCCGTTTTTACTTTGGGCCCATAGCTCAGCTGGTTAGCAGCACCTGACTCATAATCAGGGGGTCGC
>OCZT010006228.1_pt1 | contig 11819 bp, 8 predicted proteins | sample 1539031 | NCBI WGS metagenome assembly OCZT01 (sample SAMEA3539308, study PRJEB22396) | soil metagenome | biome: tundra; feature: field; material: soil | place: USA | collected 2010-05 | depth 0.15 m
GCCCGAACAAAAGCCGGGAGCACTAACCCTCTCGTAGTGCGGAAAATGGGGCTAGCTGAGCGTGGTCGAGGTTCGTCTTGAGCAAGCGCTTGCCGAACCGCGTACCCGCTGCCGGCGTGCGCGATGGCACCACGTCACATGGTCCCCTCGCCGCTACTGCTTCCCATGCAAGGCAGAAGCCAGAGCTCGAACCGTCGGCGCTTCCCCTATCGCGTGGAGGCAACGGGCCGCGCCGCGAGCTGGCGGGCAAGTGCTTTGTCGCGAGGCTGTCGGAATATTTGGAAAGAGCGGGATTCTGGGGGTCGGCCGGCGGTTCCGCGGAACCGCACTGTGTTAGGTGCGGTTCTTCGCCTCTCAGGTGGTGTTGGCGATCCAGTGGCTGTGGAGCTTGAGGAGATTGTGGGTGGCTGCCACTAGCCGCCACTCTGACTGCGCGGCGGCTCTGCCTCTTCGCATGAACCTGTCGATCCGCCTGTTGTATTTGATCTGTCCGTAGACCGGCTCGACGGTGATCTTTCGTTGTGCGTAGAGCTCGCGACCGCGATCGGTGGAGAGCCTTTGGCGCATCAGCTCGTAGAGCCCGTTCTCCCAGCCGGGGCGTTTGCCCTCGCGCATCGTGCCGTCGGGCGGGATCAGGACCTCGATCCCTCGCTCTGTGATCGACTCGATCTGGCGCGAATGCCAGTAGCCGGCGTCACCCAGTACTGCATCGGGCATGTCGCTCACGCCGTGGCGCTCGAGGTGGCGCAGCGTGCTATCGAGCATCGGTTCCAGGTGCCCGAAGTCGGGCGCGTCGACGTTGACCTCTGCCGCGAGAATGATCTGGCGGTCGTTGACCGCGGTCTGCGCGTTGTAGGCCTGGCGGGGTGGGGTGCCCTGGGTGCGCATCACCCGCGAATCAGGGTCTGAGAGGTTGATCGTTCCCTCCGGCAACTCCGCCGGCACATACGGCTTGCTGTTGCCCTTCAACACGCGGCCGAGGGTGTCGCGCGAGGTCGCCCGCCAGCGCTCGTAGGCCTCATTCGCGGCCACGTCCACCCGATGGTTCTCCTCAAAGCGACCCAGCGCCTGGAACAAGCGATCCTCCCGATCGCGCCGCACCGGCCGCGCTTCGCGCTCCCGGCGCTCCTCCAGCTCGCGGCGCGCGACCCGAAACCACTCGCGCCGGCCACCACGACGCCCGCCCCGACCGAGCACCACCTCTGGATCGACCACCACCTCAGCGGCGGTCTCCTCCTCGCTGATCGCGCGGTCCTTGCGCTCCGCGATCCGCCGCTTCGCGTCCGCCAACGCCTGTCGGCGCCCTTCTGGGGTGCGCAACGGTTCGGGCAGCTCATCGCCGCGCGCGTCACCGTAGAGCTCGTCCTCAGCCCGGTCGATCTCCTCGGCCTCGCGCAGAATCTGGGTGACGATCTCGCGGTAGCAGCGGTTCTGGTCCATCGACGCGTTCGCCTTGATCTTCGTCCCATCGATCGTGATCACCCCGACCGACACCAACCCCGCCTCCCGGCACAGACCGAGCACGTCATCAAACAACTCCTCGATCTCTGTCTCGTGCCGGCGGCGGAACTCCGCGATCGTCGAGTGATCCGGCGTGCGCATCGCGCAGATCACCTTGTAGGCCACGTCCTCCCAACACGCCCGCTCGATCCCCCGCGACGAGCGGTTCCCGCGCGCATACGCGTACAACAGCAACGCAACCATCATCGCCGGGTCATACGGAGCGCGACCCGCAGCACCCAGCCGATACGCCTCGGTAAAACGAGCCAGATCCATCTGCTCGACCGCCCCCAGCACCGTCCACACCAGATGCTCCTCAGGCAGCCACTCCACCAGCGACGGCGGCATCAACAACAGTTGGCCGCGTTCACACGAAACGAAATCTCTAGCCATCCCGGAAGTGTCTTAAACCCACCAGACGGCACCGATATTCCGACAGCCTCGCGACAAAGCGCTCGTCCCAGCGCCCCGAGCTCGTGGCCGCTGCTCGCACGCGAAAGGGACAGTCACAGCGATGGCGACTATCGCTTGCTAGGGAGCCTTACCAAGGCGAGCCAGCTAGCGTCCGAGATGCTTGCTGAGACGCGTCGAACAAGCAAGCGCCTGAGCAGAACACGTCGTCGCGGGTCGGTGAGCGGACGCGTGAGCCAGCGGCTCGGTCAGCACCAACCGCTCGTGGTACCGCTTCGACGGCAACATCGGGGCGGCGAGCGCCACCCGCCACGATGCGGACTAGGGGGCCCATGCCCCCGCGAAGCGCGGGAACGCCCCGTAGGGGCCGACGCGAACCTGCCAGGGATCGAGGTTTGTCCGCGGGGGAAGGCCCTGCGAACAGTGGCGCGAACCGTTGTCCAGCCCTACTCGTCGCGCAAATGACGGACGCCGACGGCGTCCGACGAGAGACCCGCTCCGCTCGCCGCGCGGTACTTTCGCTACGCCGTAATGGAGTCACCAGGCGACCGCGTTCGCGTGGCTGCTTCAGTGGGCGGCGGGGACGGCGCGGCGGCGGAGGCCGAGCAGCTTCAGCTGGCCGACACCGCATACACGGGCGGGAGCCGCGCCGTGACCTCGAACCACGTCGCCCCCGCGTCGCCCGAGCCGAACACCTCGCCGGTAGTCGAGCCGAAGTAGATTTCAAGCGACGGCCCAGAGCCCTTGCGCTGGAACGCCTGGCGCAGGACGGTCAGGTACGCGTCCTTCTGCGGCAGCCCGTCGCCGCGCGGCGCCCAGGTCTCACCCCCGTCGCGCGTCTCGTACACGCACACGCGCCCCTCCGGCATCACCCGGTCCATGTCGGCGACGAGCGGAATCACGTACGCGCTGTCGGGGTCAGCCGGGTCGACAGCCAGCGGGAACCCGAAGTCCGACGGGAGACCCGCGCCTATCTCGCTCCAGCTTGAGCCGGCGTCGTCGGAGCGATACACCCCCCCGTGGAACTGGATGAACATCCGCTCCGGGCGCGCCGGCGCGCGCTCCATGTGGTGCACACACAGCGCCGTGTCGGCATCGGGCGGCGGCTCGGGCAGGTTCAGCTCAGCGATCACCTCGTCCGGCAGGTAGCGCGGCGTCAGCCCCTGGTTGCTCCGCCGCCACGAGCGCCCGCCGTCGTCGGTGTGCCAAACGCCCGCCGCCGAGATTGCGACCGACAGTTTGTCGGGATCGCCCGGCCACGGGGCGATCGAGTGCAAGCACAGCCCGCCGCCGCCAGGCTGCCACTTCGGGCGCGTCTCGTGCTCCTACAGCCCAGCATTGATCTCCCACGCGGAACCGCCGTCGGCGGACTGGAACAGGACTCCAGGATCCCCGCCCGCGTACATCAGCCCGTCGGCCTCGCCGGGCGAGATCACCCAGATCCGCTCAAGCGCCTGCTCGCCCCCCTGCGGCAGCGCGACGCCCTGGGCCTGCTCCCATCCCTCGTTTCGCTTGGCGCCGCCCCAATCGCTCGCCGGCAGCTCGGTGTAGAAGACCTTCGGGCCGTAGAACGGCGAGGTCATCGTCGCGAGCACCCGCCTCGTGCGCGGGTCGCGCACCGCGTAGTCGACCGGCTCGCCGGCGAACGCCCGCGCGACGATCTCCCAGTCGCCGCCGGGCTCGCCTGCGAGCGCGAACAGCCCCTTCTTCGTGGACACCAGCAGCTCGGTCATCTCCTCAGCCTCCTGTGATCGCGGGCAGGATCTCGACGCGGGCGTCGGCGGCAACCGCCGTATCCTCCCCGCCGCGCTCGCCGTTGACGAACACATTGATGTGACGCCTGATCAGGCCACGCTCGTCGACGATCCAGCCGCCCAGCGCGGGATACTCGCGCTCGAGCTCGCGCAGCAGCTCGAGGACCGTGGCCGCTTGGAGCTTGTGCTCCCCAGCGCCGCCGGCCAGTTGTCGCAGCGGCCCGTGGACGCAGACGCGGGTCATAATCAGATCCTAAGACCCTCGACGGCGCCGAAACTCATCGACTACCCAACGCAAACGTCCGCGGCGGCGAACGTGCTGCTGGCCTCGCGTCCGACACCGGGCAGGCGTCTCACGAGCCAACGTTGCTGGGCTAGCGACCGCCTCCAGGCAGCCCCGGTTGCCGCAGCGGTAGATCGGGCCGCTTGGGTCCGACAACACTTGGCCGATCTCTCCCGCCACCCCGGCAACGCCCGGGTACGGCTGGCGAACATAGAGCAGGTCGTCGACCCCCCGGGCGGCACCGAATGCCTTCTCGCCGAGGGCGCCGACGTTCGCGTCGTTGTCGAGCGCGACGGGGACTCCGAGGCGAGCTTCCATCTCCTCCGCCGGGCGGATCCCGCGCCAGCCCGGGAGGATGCCATCCGCCTCTAGCTCGCCGGTCGCCTTGTTGATCGGGACCGCGAGTCCCATGCCGACGCCGAGCAGCTGGTCGGGTGCGACGCCAGCGCTGTGCAGCGCCTGGCGCACGAGTTCGTGCGCCAGCCAGGTCGAGGCTCTCGGCCGGCGCGTGGTCGACGTCTGCCATCGAGTAGTCGTCCACGATCGGCTCGCCCGACAGGTCGCACAGCGCCACCCGGATGTGCTGGTGGCCGAAGTCGAGGCCGACCGCGAAGGCGGCGCGAGAGACGAGCGACAGCAGCAGGGGCGGACGCCCGACGGCCGCTTCCGCGCTCGTTCCCGGAGGCCGCTGCGCCGGGGTGCTCCTCGACCAGGCCGGCCCGCACCAGCTCCTCGACGAGGGTCGAGACGGTCTCCCGTGAGAGCTGGGCGTGGCGAGCCAGATCGGCTCTGCTCGACAACGGGCGCCGGTAGCCCGCCTCGATGATCCTCAAGCGGTTCATTTGGCGCGGACCGAGCATGGGTTCGTCGATACTTTCGCGTTCACGACTGCGGAATTTGCCGCTAACCTGGATCTCTCCCCGGTCCTTTTTGACCTGGGATTGACATATCTCGCCACGCTGTCGTCTTGGAGGCTTGACTTCTGTCAACGCTCGACGTAGAGTTCGCGCGCCGCCGTCCAGGGAGTTGAGGTATATGAACGACGTCGACTGCGTTGGGGCGCGACCGAGCCAGGGTAGGGCTCGGCGCATGCCGGTCGGCGCGCGGGGACCGCGGAGGAGCCTCTTCATCTCCCTCGGGACGCGATCAAGTCCATCTCGAAAGGGAGCGCCCGATGCGTCTGCGTCTGCTTCTGCTCACGTCTGTCCTCGCTGCTGCGATCACCGTCCCGATCGCCGTCTCCTCCGCCTCGCGGCCCCGTAGCGCAGACCCCGCGCCGATCTATTTGAACCGCTCCTACTCGCCGGCCGAGCGCGCGGCGGATCTCGTGTCGCGCATGACGCTCACGCAAAAGGCGTCGCAGATGAATTCGAGCCAGGCGCCGGCGATCCCTGGCTCGTCGTCGATCCCGACCGGTGTGTCCGCCTACGGGTGGTGGAACGAGGCGCTGCATGGCGTGTCGCGCCTGCAGCTTGCCCCGTCGGGGAACGCGACGGTGCTCGATAACACGACCTCCTACCCGATCAGCCTCACGCTCGGGTCGTCGTGGGACCCCAACGCCATGTACCAGGAGGCGTCGGCGATCTCCGATGAGGCGCGCGAGGTGGTCCCGAACAACTCGCTCGACCTCGACCTTTACTCGCCGACCGTCAACCTCGGCCGCGATCCGCGCTGGGGCCGCAACGACGAGGCGTTCTCGGAGGATCCGCTGCTCACGGGGATGATGGCGTCGCAGTTCGTCGACGGCGTGGAGGGCAAGGACCAGAATGGCAACCTGCTGCCGCAGGGCGGCGGCTACCTGAAGGCGATCGCCACGATCAAGCACTATGCCGCCAACAATACGGAGGGCGATCAGATCGGCGGTCCCACCGATCGCTTGACCGGGACCTCGAACATGGACGAGCGTACGTTGCGCGAGTACTACACGGCGCAGTTCAAGCAGATCATCCAGCAGGCCCACCCCGGGTCGATCATGTCCGCCTACAACTCGGTCAACAACATTCCGTCGCCGGCCAATATCCACCTGATCGACACGCTGGCGCGGCAGACCTTCGGGTTCGGCGGCTATTTCACCTCCGACTGCGATGCGGTGTACGAGATCTATCACGGCCATCACTGGCAGCCGCCCGGGTACAGCCGACCGCTGAACGCCAGCGAGGCGCGCGCGTTTGCCAGTGCCGCCGGCGAGGATCTGAATTGCAACGCCGGCTACGCCGACAGTTTCAGCTACGGGAACACGCTTCCCGCTGCCGCCGGTGAGTCGATTCCGACCCAAACCGATACGTTCAACGTCAATGACATGGACACGTCCCTGGTGCGCCTGTTCACCGCGCGGATGCAGCTGGGCGAGTTCGACAACGTGGCCAACGAGCCGTGGGTGAAAGCGGCTCGCGCGCAGCTTCCGCCCGGCACCTGGACAAACTCCGACGCTAACAACGCCGTCACCGAGACACCGGCGCGCCTCCAGCTTGCGCAGCAGGTCGCCGACCGCGGCTTCGTGTTGCTCAAGAACGCCGGCACCACGCTCAACGACGGCACCACCGGCACGGTGCTGCCGATGCACGTCCCGAGCAGCGGTCCGTTCAAGGTCGCGGTGATCGGTTACCTGGCGAATCCCTCGCCCAGGGGGGAAGTCGGCTCCACCGGCGCCGCGGCGGGCGCGATGTACCTCGGGGGCTACTCGAGCGACCAGGGTACGCCGGGCGACGCCAACGAGGTGACCCCCTACCAGGGCCTCAAGCACGCGATCCAGGCGATCGATCCGAGCGCCACGGTCGACTTCTACAACGGGTTCACGGGCACCCCGACGAACGCCTTGCAACTGACCACGATCGACCAGAACGCGGTCAACGCGGCCGCCAACTACGACTACGTGATCGTGTACGCCGGGACCGACGACAGCACTGCGAACGAGTTCTCCGACCGCACCACCATGGCGCTTCCGGGCGCACAGGCCGACCTCATCAACGACGTCGCGGCGAAGAACCCGAACACGGCCGCCGTGATCGAGTCGATCGGGCAGGTTGACGTCGACAGCTTCCGCGACAACGTCCCGTCGTTGCTGTGGACCTCCTACAACGGCCAGCGCAGTGGCGACGCGCTCGCGGACGTCGTCCTCGGGAAATACGACCCGAGCGGTCACCTCCCGTTCACCTGGTACGAGAACGCAAGTGACTTGCCGGCGCTCGATGACTACAGCATCCGTCCGAGCTCGACCAGCATGGGCCGCACGTACATGTACTACCGCGGTCCCGAATCGTTCCCGTTCGGGTATGGGCTCAGCTACACGGCGTTCAAGACATCAAACCTGAGCGTGGACCGGAACCGCCTCAGCGCCAATGGCACGCTGCAGGCCAGCGTCGATGTGACCAATACGGGCTCGGTTGCCGGGGAGGACCTCGTCCAGCTGTACGTGTCCACCCCCGACGCGCCGGCGTCCCTGCAGCGGCCGATCAAACGCCTGGAGGGCTTCCAGCAGGTCGAGCTCGACCCCGGCCAGACGAAGACGGTCACGCTGACCGTGTCCGTGCCGAACCTGGCGTTCTTCAACCAGAGCACGAACCGCTACGAGGTCGACGACGGCCGCTACGGGATCCAGATCTCGAGTTCGTCAGCCGACAGCGACATCCTCGCGCAGCAGTTCGTCACCGTCGGCGGCAGTCTGACACCGGTCCCAGCCACGCTGACGGCCCAGCCGACGATGCTGGGCGACGCTGCGCGGGGCATCCAGTCGCGGGTGATGTACCCGGAGAACGCCATCGTGCGTCCGAACCTGACCGTGTCGATGAACAACGAATCGCTGTACGGATTCATCGAACCCGGCCAGAGCAAGTCGTTCCCGCGCGAAATGCGGTTCACGTTCTCCAGCGACCATCCGGACGTGGTCGCCGTCGCCCCGGGCGACGCGATCCGGACGCTTCGCAACGGCGTGGCGACGATTACCGCCGAGGTGAGGTACCGGGGTGTCACCCGCTCGACTCAGTTCGTGGTCAGGGTCCTGTCCGAACTCGACCGGCTCGCGGTGGACGCCGGGCAGATACGTGGGTTCCATCCCGACACGTACAGCTATGACGTGATCGTCCCCGACGGTGCGCCCGTCCCCAAGGTCAGCGCGGGCTCACCCGATCGGACTTCGACCGTGGCGGTTACCCAGGCGAGCGATGTCCCCGGACACGCAATCGCCACCGTCACCGGCCCGGACGGCATCACCCAGACCTATACCGTCTACTTCGCTCGTCGCGCTCGAAGTGACGACCTCAGCGGCACGAGCGTGGGGCCGCAGTGGACCTGGCTCCGGCAGGATCCAGCCAACGAGCAGGTCTCGGCCGGGGCCCTGACTATCACGCCGGAGCAGGGAGACCTGGGCGGCACCAACCCGCCGGCGCGCAACGTCCTCCTCCAACCCGCGCTGGGTAACTGGGCGATGGTGACCAAGCTGACGTTCAGCACCGCGCCCCACGTGGCCAACCAGCAGGGCGGCATCATCGCCTATCAGGACGATGCGAACTGGCTGAAGCTCGACTGGGAGTACTCGAGCGGAACGCCGGGAACGGCCGAACTGGCGGAGACGACCTCCGACAACCAGAACATCGCCGGCCAGCAGATCACCCAGGTGCTGGACACGATCCCGACCGCTGGCGTATTGACGTCAGACACCGTGTGGCTGGCGATGGACAAGGTGGGGTCGCGCTATACCACCTACTACTCCACCGACGGTGCTCACTTCACCCCGATCTACAACGTCGGGGCGAGCCTCAGCAATGTCAAGGTGGGGCTGTTCGCCTCGAACGGTCCCGCCACCACCAACGACCTCAAGGTTTCCTTCGCACACTTCCACATAACTAATTAATCGGGGTCCCACGGTCCGGCACGGCCGCCGGTAGCGCGTCAGCTCACCGTCCGCCGTGCCGCGCCCGCATCGTCGATGTGGGGCAACCAGCTCACCCGACTGCCGCGCCCGCTTTCCACACCGCGACGCGATAGCCGCCGACAGCGGTCAGGCCACTGTCGCAAAGAGTCCGGCAAGCGCAAGCACGCGAAATTCCGCTGGACATGCAACAAGCGCCTTCGGAACACGCTCTCGACCCTCGCTCACAGCACCCGCATATGGAACCCCTGGGCCGCTGCCCGGTATGCCGCCGCCAGAGCCGGGGGACACAACCACCCTCGAGCGTTACGCACCCTCGGCCGTGCCTGGACTCGCATCATCTGGCGCTGCTGGAGAACCCACACGCCATATGACCTCACCCGGCACACCGGGCTTCAACAGCACATGCTGGTGACAATCCCTACGCCGTCCGGCCCCCGGCCCGACCTAGCCGCCACGCAGCGGATGGCCGGCGAAACCGTCACCCGCAGGGCCGGGCGCGAAAGCGCTTGACGACAAGCCGCCAGCCGCAATTCCCGCTCGAGGTTGACGCAGGACGTCTTCGACGCAGGCGGCGCCGCGTCCATTGTCGCAGTGGCTGGCACCGCGATGCTGGTCATGCTCGGCATCCTCTAGGCCTGCATTCCTTGACCGCCAAGTCGCCGGCCCGGCAGTCGCGGGTGCGCGCGGCAGCCCTGCGGGGGCGTGCGGCACATTCCTTCAGGTGCGCCACGGCGCCTTCCCGCGCGTTAGGATGCTCACCCCAGCGCTCCGGGCCGACCAGCCGCCGACGGCTCCCGTGGTAGCTCGAGTGCCTCGCATGTCGAGCCGAGCAGGCATCAGCGACTGACCTCTCTCACGAGCTCGGAGCTCGTCGCTGCTGCTCCGTCGCCGTTGGGGCGGTCTCCACGAGGCGGCTGCCCTCGGCCGGACGCACCCGTATGACGAGAGCGGCGTCTCACAAGGGATCCGCGAGCGGGCGCCTATGGACCGCATTCTGGTCAGGGCGACCACTAGCTTCTACGCCACGACGTCGTCGCATTAGAAGTGTTCGGTGAAGATTCGCACTTGGTGGGGCTATTCGTACGCCGTGGACCTCGGCATGGGCTAGAAAGACACCCGCTGGCGTCGACCGTCCCTCGGACGGAGCCGCCCCGGACTGCGTCGGAGCTGAAACGCTCCGCCGCGGTCGCCGCCGTCGGGCTGTTGGCCGGTGTGCGACTGCCTTCGCGGGATGACGCCGCGACCGAGCCGTCCAGCCCGGGCGCTTGCTGGTCCGCCAGGCTCGGCAAGCAGCGGCACGCGCGAGCTGAATCGCTCGCTGCGCGGTCGTTGCAAGCGGGTCATCGGATTCCGGCCGCCACTGCTTTCGACGGCGAGCGATCGTGCGATCCCGCCGGTCGGTGTGATCGCAAAGCCACGAAGGCAGTCGTCCCGTGTCGGCCGCCCGGACGATCGCAATGCGCGAGAAGCGATCGTCCCACTCTCATGTGTCGCTCACGAGCGCCTGGCCGCATGATGCAGTCACGCGCTATACGTGCGCGGCCAAGAGGAACCCGGTGGGTCGTGGCTGTGCATCGCCGACATCTTGCGCTCGTCAGTAGCAGACGTCACGCTATTGCGTCATGGAGCGCTGGCTATGGGTGACTGAGCCCCGATTCTGGGGAACGCTGCGCGGCGGCAGCCTCGACCACGGGCTCCTCGTGACGTGGACCTGTGACAAGCGAACCTGGCACGGGGACTTGGCGCTGCTCTATCGGGCGGACCTCGCCAAGGACATCGCTCACGTCTTCAAAGTCGAGAGTGACGACCCTTGGCTCGATGTGCACCCAACAGACCCCAAGCGAGATGCGTGGTGGTGTGACGCCACTCGGGTTCACACCCTCCAGCATCCGCTACTGCTCTGGGATCTGCGCGAGGACAGCCGCCTCGACGGATGGATCGCACTCCAGGTCAATCTGCACGCCCTGTCGTTCGAGATCCCCCATCACATCTGGCGTGCGCTTCTCGATCGAGCCCACCCGCTAGATCGAATTGCGTTCCGCCGCTCCGGAGGCCAATAGCGGCGCGGGTGCGGGCGGCGACAGACCGCGACAATTCGTCCGGGTGATGGGCCCCACAGGGTGGGCACGCGAATGGGACGGTTGAAACGTCGCCGAAGAGCTCGCGCGCGACGTGCCGGCGGAAAACACGAAGGCGAGTGGCGGCCTTTGAGGTCGGTCTCTTGCGACGGGTTCTCGTGCAACGAGGAAGCGAGCCTTCTTCGGGCCCTAGCGCAGGCGCGCCCGCCGATCGCGAGCGCCGAGGCTTTAGCTGGGCTTCACGGCGTGATCCCGGCCTCCATGGCCGGGAACGGGTACTCGTTGACGGCCGGACTGGGCAATCCGCGCGGCATCGTGTATGGCTCCAGGAGGTGCTGCAGGGTCAGGAAGACGCCGCCCAGAACATCAAGGATCAGCCAGACAGGCCGTCCCTCCATGTCGTTCCGGTACATCGCCTCGTTGTCGGCGTACTGCGGCTTGCTCGGTGGAGGGAGATCATCAGCTGCTCTCCACGCCCATCCACCCTCCCGGCCGGAGCGAGGCTCCATGGCGTCGGACCAATCGTGGTGGACACTGTTTCGGGCGAAGGAGACCCCGCCCATGATCTCGCCGTTCGGGATCATGTCCCGCCAGCCGTACCCCACCGGTCTCCCGTTCGGGACGAAGTGGGCCCTCGTCCGCTCGTCGAGGGCTACGGCCCAGTTCAGCGCCTCAGCCATGGCGGTGTAGCTCAGGACCGGGTCGGTGTCCCGTGTCGCCACCTCGAATCGGTTCAGCGCATCGACGTAGCCGACGAACATGGCGTGAAACGTCACGATGTTCTGGTCGTAGGGCTCCACATCTCTCAGACTCAGATCTCCGGTAGTGGGCTGGCGGGCGATGTCAAGGCTGGGAGGTGCTGTAGGTGATTTTCCGGGGGTCGCCGGCGAGTTTGGGTGGGGTGTTGTTGATCTGGTCGATCA
>OCZT010006230.1_pt1 | contig 11819 bp, 17 predicted proteins | sample 1539031 | NCBI WGS metagenome assembly OCZT01 (sample SAMEA3539308, study PRJEB22396) | soil metagenome | biome: tundra; feature: field; material: soil | place: USA | collected 2010-05 | depth 0.15 m
AGCAGCGCCCGCGCGCGGTCGAGCGCACGGCCGCTGCCCTCGGCGCCGATGAGCGCGCCGGGAGCGCCATGGGCGAGGAGCACCAATTCACCGGTCGTGGCGCCGCCGCCGACGACCGAGGCGACTTCCGGCTGGGCGAGGAAGGCCCGCACCGCTGCCTCGGACAGCGGCGGAACGCGCACGCTCACGACACGCGAGCGAATGGTCGGCAGCAGTGCGCCGGGCTCGCTCGAGGTCAGGATGATGGTGGTGTCGGCCGGCGGCTCCTCCAGCAATTTCAGGAACGCGTTCGCCGCTTCCGGGCTCGACAGCTGCGGCACCATGCGCTCGGCGTCGCCGACGACGAACACCTTTCGGCGCGCCATCGACGGTGTGCGGACTGCCTGCTGCACGATGAGCCGCGTCGTGTACACGAAGATGCCCTGCGATCCGTCGCCGTGGGCGTACAACCCGTACGCTGCGGCGCGCTCCGCGATGGCCTCGTCATAATCGCGCGCGACTTCCTCGACGGGGATGTCCGACGAGTCCTTGAGACGCGGCCGTGGAAAGAACCAATGCAGGTCCGGATGCACGCCGCGCAGTGCATATGAACAGTGCTGGCACGCACCGCACGGCGCGCCGGCCGACTCGCACAGGAGACGCTGACCCAGCCAGAGCGCGAGGCGTTGCTTGCCGACCCCGGGAGGTCCCTGCAGCAACAGGCTCGCCGGCAACGTCCCCCGCGAGGCTTGCCCGTCGAGGCGCTCGCGCAGAGCGTCGTGACCGATGAGGGGAAGAAACGGCATGGCGAAGGAAAAGATATGCGGTATCTTCGCCAGATGCGTACTCGATCGCTCGTTATGGTTCCGCTCGCCGCGTGCGTCGCCCTCGCGGGAGCCCAGTCCCCTCGTGCGCGAGCCCGCGAGCTCGGCGTCGCGCCCGGAATCTTCAGGCCCGGGCCGCTCAACGCCATCACCGACGTAGCCGGTGTGCGCGTTGGACAGGTGACCCTCGCCGAGGGCGACAAGGTTCGCACCGGAGTCACGGCGGTGCTCCCTCACGCGGGCAACGCCTACCTCGAGCGCGTGCCTGCCGCGGTGTTCGTCGGCAATGGATTTGGCAAGCTCACGGGCAGCACGCAGGTGACCGAACTCGGCGAGATCGAGACTCCGATCCTTCTCACCTGCACGCTCTGCGTATGGAAGGCGGCCGATGCGATGGTCGATTGGATGCTCGCGCAGCCCGGGATGGAGCGCGTGCGGTCGATCAACCCGCTGGTGGCGGAGACGAACGATGGCACGCTCAACGATATCCGCGCGCGGCCGGTGACCGCCGATGCTGTGCGGCGCGCGCTCGAGTCCGCATCCGGCGGCGCGGTGGAGGAGGGCAGCGTCGGCGCGGGAACCGGTACGGTCGCGTTCGGATGGAAGGGCGGCATCGGCACGTCGTCGCGAGTGCTGCCCGCCTCCCTCGGCGGCTTCACGGTCGGCGTGCTGGTGCAGACCAACTTCGGGGGCGTGCTCCAAGTGCTCGGCGCGCCGGTCGGCACGGCGCTCGGCCGCTACGCGTTCGAGGGCAACGTGAGTCCCGAGCGCGGCGACGGTTCGTGCATCGTGGTCATCGCGACCGACGCGCCGCTGTCCGACCGCAACCTCAAGCGGGTCGCCGCGCGCGCGATGCTCGCGCTCGGTCGGACGGGTTCGAGCGCGTCGAATGGCTCAGGCGACTACGCGATCGCCTTCTCAACGGCGCCCGATGTCCGGCGCGCCTGGAACGCGAAACGGCTCACGACCTCCGAACTGGCGAACGAAGAGGTCTCCGGCGTGTTCGAGGGCGCGGTCGAGGCGACCGAAGAGGCCGTGTACAACTCGCTCTTCATGGCGACCACGGTGACGGGAAACGGTCGCACCGTGGAGGCGCTGCCGCTCGACCGCGTGCGGCAGATCCTCGCGGAGCATGGGATCACGGTGAAGAAGAACTGATCCGTACTCAGTCGGCCGTGGCCGCCGTCCGTCCCGTCACCTGGTCCGCGTGGACGCGGAACACCACGGTTCGATCGGGGAAAGGATCGTGCTCGCTCAGCGCGTCGGGATTGAGCTTCCGCAGCACGCTCACGGCGTGGTCGTAGGGGGCACCCCCGGTGTCGAGGATATACAGCGCGCCCTTGATCACGACCGACCTCCAGTCGAACATCGCGTTGACCTCGTCCGTCTCGAACGCCACCCAGCGGTTGTGCGCGAGCGTCCGCAGCTTCGTGCCGTCCGCCGTGCGTCCGTAGATCCAGCCATCCTCGTACGAGAAGTGGATCGGCTCGATGTCCACGCGGTCGTGAAAGCTGAACGCAATGCGCCCTACGTGGTTGCGCGCGAGGACCGTGTCGCATTCCGCACGGGTGAGCTCGCGGAAGGCAGGAGCGTTCGGCGCGGTCATGGCACGGGCGCCTGCTGCGGGAGGGTCTGTGCGAGCACGTCGCGCGCGCGGTTCTCGCGCCATGCGCGCAGTTTCTCGCGCACTTCCGGCCGAGCGACACCGATGATCTGTGCCGCGAGGATCGCCGCGTTCGTCGCGCCGGGCTTGCCGATCGCGAGGGTCGCGACCGGCACGCCCGCCGGCATCTGCACGATGCTCAGCAGGGAGTCGAGGCCGTTCAGCGACGTCGAGGGGATCGGCACGCCGAGCACGGGGAGGATCGTCTTGGAGGCGAGCACGCCGCCCAGATGCGCGGCGCCGCCCGCCGCGGCGATGATGCAGAAGAGTCCACGGCGCTCGGCGGACGCGGCGTACTCGGCGGTCTCGTCCGGCGTGCGGTGCGCCGAGAGCACCTTCGCTTCGTACGGAATGCCGAGGTGCGTCAACATCTCGCATGCGGGGACGAGGTAGTCGTAGTCGGACTTGCTCCCCATGATGACGCCGACGAGTGGTGCGCTCATGCGGACAATATGCCATCTTTGACGCGATTTGGCATGCTCACTTTTCGGCTCACTGTTCGGGAGGGACCATGAAGCGCATGTATCTGGCCGTTCTCGTCGCTGCGGTCGCGGTGGGAGGCTCGAGCCTCGCGGCGCAGCAGGTGAACCCCGCGGAGAAGAAAGGGACTCCGCAGCATGACAGTCTCAAGTCGGTGAACAAGACGATCAAGTCGGACAAGAAGGCCCGCAAGGCGGCGCAGGCGAAGGGCGACACGGCGACGGCCAAGGCGCTCAAGAAACAGATCAAGTCCGAGGAGAAGACGAAGGCCGCGTTGAAGGCGGAGACCACGAAGACGTCCAAGTCGAAGAAGCCGGCGGCCTCGCCTACGCGGTAGCGCCGCGAGCCGCGCGAACGAACGAAAAAGAGGCCACCAGGCGGGCGGCCTCTTTTGCGTTGCGTACGCTCCCGAGGAGGGACTCGCCCCGCTCGGCGTAACCATATCGCTGTAAGTGCGTTAGGTCACGCCGTAGATGGTTCGCTCGTGCCACTACCACCAGCGATACCCCGTCCTGCGCGCAGGTTACGCCGAGAGCGACGATCGCCCGCCCCCACGTCCCTTGCCTCTCCGGGCACTATCGGCGCCTTCCTGAGCGATCGTAGGAGCGCGGGAACCTATTGGGTATCGTTGGTGGTATCGGTAACGGCGACCTTCAAGGCGATATGCTAACTCATATGTACTGTGAGTGTTACGCAAGTGGTTCGAGTCCCTGCATGGGGCACTCGTAGGCCTGTCCGTAGGAGGTTTGGGCTACGGGGCGCCTGCGAACACCTAGACCGTGATCCTGTCGCCCGTATTCAGCATTGTTCAGCAGCAGGGTGATGTCGATCGGCATATCCGAGTGCCTAGGGAGTGCCTAGACGCCGCCACCATCGAGCACATGGCGCACGTCGGGCGTGCGGACGCCATCACGCCAGCGGTGCACTTCCTTGCGCGTGTTCGGCGGCGCCGGGAAGGCACGGAGCGCCGCCATCTCAACCGCCCCCGGCCAGTCTCGGCTCTTCACTTGCACGAGTCGCACGTCATTGGTGGAGAACGCCATCACGTCAAAGGCACCATGACTCCCAGCAGCACGGAGGCACACATACCCGGCCGCCTCAAGCAGACGCATCGTGTCGTGTTCGCGTCGCGCGCCCTTCGCGTAGGCGGTCATTGGGGCACCGCGCCACGACGTACACGTTGACTGCCTGACGACCGTCGCTCACTCGGCACGCCGAGCGCCCGACAATCAACGTGTACGCCGCGGTGCACTACTTCATGCCGAGCGCGGTGAGATCGAGGGCGATCCAATCCGTCGCCACGCCGCTGCGGGCGACCGCATAGGCGTTGATGTCCGCCTGGTCGATGAAGTCCATCTTCGCCTGTCTGAGCTCCGGCGTGGACTCCAGGTGACGAAGCGGGTTCGCCGGCGACTCCGTGATGAACGTGGACTTGGAAAACTGGCAGTTGATAGCGACGATGCGGGCCATGTGGTGAATCCTCTTGTACGGGGTGGGTGGTGCGGGTGGTGCGCTTACGCGCCGACGTGGTACGACACCTTGCGATCTTCAGCGAGCTTTTTGAGCCGCTTATACTCGGAGTGACTCGCTCCGCGCGGTATGACGACGGGCAGTCCGGGCGTGATCACCGCCGGCATCGCATCCGGAACGTTCGTCTCGTCCGGTGCAATCTCGATCTTGCATCCGAGTCGTGTCGCCGTCTCGTTCGCCCGCATGAAATCGGCCTCAGTGATGTGCCGGCTAATCACAATCGTATTCGGCTCAGGTACCCAGGTGCCGCCGTCAGCCTCGCGGATCGGCGTGCCCGTCCATTCGGCGGGTGCTGAAGTCACAACCAACCCCAAAGGATCGGCGTGCGCGTGCGCTGCGCGAACTTCCTCTAGCGTCGCGCCATGCTTGAGGACGTAGGCGTTCTCCGGGGGCGTCCACGGCTTCGGCACGGCTTTGCCAATCGTCAACGTCTGTCCCGCTGCGGCGGCGAGTTCCTTCGCTCTCCTATACAGGTGCGGGTTCTGCGCGTCGGCGTGACTCAGGACCATCCCGCGGTCCTCAAAATTCAGTAGCGTTGGTTCCATGTTCATCCCTCTGTGAGTGTGAGTGAGATCCTGCGGGTTACCATTTTACCCTGACCGTCCGCCACGCTTGCCGCGCACTCGGTGCCGAGTTGAGAAGCGCGATCGTCACGGCGTCACATCGATCGGGACTTCGTTTTAACGCGGCGCGCAAAATATCCTTATTGCCGATGACGATGCGGCCCTTCGCATCTTCGGTCCACTCGGTCGAGAGAATTTCTTCGCGCAACAGAGGATCGGGGGGAAGTTGCGCCGCGCCGGTCTCGAGGAGGCGTTTCAGATTTAGGTACGCGTCCGAACGAACATTCAGGTGTCGCGTCGGATCGGACGATGGCCTCCAACCCCAATGTTCCGCGTAGGGATACCCTTGCCGCTTGGCCTCGTCGCAGCAACCCGAGCCGATTCCACTCGCGTCGATGAACAGCGGGACCGGCGGCGTCGTGATGCTGCTGAGTTCATCCGGCGAGTGCGCCGTCAGCATCCACTCGCGCCACGCGGCCTTCGCTACGGCGATCGCCCGATTCGTGGTCGCTACTAAATCACGCACGCGCCATGTGGCGAGCGAATGAATGCGAGCGCCCTGAGCAACGGCCGCGCAGCTCTCATCGCGCGCCTCGCTTCGTGCGACGTCGAGACCAACGACCGGCCCGCGCGGAGTCGGACGGAGCCCGCCCTCGAGCCATTTTGCGTTCGCCTCGTCCACGGTCGCCGCCTTGACCAAGGCATCGATGGACCCGACCGGAGGGAATTCTCCGAGCACCCGGCTCTTATACCAGGGCGAGTCGATGCCGACCTCCGCTTCCATCTCCGCCGGCCAGCTCGGCGCCGGCATGCCCGGATGGACGACGCGCTGCTCGATGATGTTCGGGAGGTCGAAGGCGCTAATCTGAATCCTGCGCCACGTCTCTTTGCGCGTGACTTCGTAGAACCTGCCGACGGCACGAATTGGATTCCCCACGACCACGATACGCGACGCATCATCGACCGCGTTCGCGAGCGCGGCATCGAACGCCGTGTCTCCGACCGCCTCCGATTGACTCTCCGAAATCAGGACGGCCACGCCGTGCTCATGGTGCCACCCGGTCAAGTTCGACGTACTGCCTGAGGTCATGGCAATGATCCGCTTTTCGCCGCCGATGCGAAGATCCGCGGTATACAGTGCGCCCGGCAGTCGCGGCGAGAAGCGCGCGCCGATCTCGCGCCACAACTGACCGAGCAACTGCCGTTCCGTCGCGCTCACCACGAGTACGAGCATGCCTTCGACAAAGGCCGCGTACAGCGCGATGCACGCGAGCGCCGCATCTTTGCCCGCGCCGTGACAGCCCTGCACGACCGTGCGCTTGTTCGCGGTAAAGGACTCGAACATCTCGATTTGCTTGCCGTACGGCGTGAAGCCCAACTCCTCGCGAGCGAAGGCCTCCACGCGGCCCTTGTAGCGCGCGAAGTCGGCAACGCCGCGCGTCTCATCGTGGCGCGCGATGAGTTCGCCAACCCCTTCGCGGAGCTGGCGGATGTCGGAGACGTAGCTCGTACTCATGCCGCCTTCCGTGCGGCGGCGAGATCGCGGCGCAGTTGCTGCACCTCGCGCAGTAGATCGCGCTTCTCGAGGCCCGCCTTGAGCGTGTTCAGGATGAACGCGATTTCATGGCCGGTCCTGCTGTCCATCTGTCCGCTCGCCACTTGGTGCACGGCCCACGCGGCGTATGAAACCGCATCCTCAAGATTCTGAGGGACCGCAGGGCAGCCGCGGAGTGCTGCGGCCTTCGCCGTCATAGCGAGTCGCGATCGTGAGGCGTTGCCCTTCGCGCGGCGTGCTGCCATCACGTCCTTCATGTTCGGATTGTGGTGCGGACACAAATCGACACCATCCGGCACGTTCATGCCGCACGGCGTCCCGTCTGATTTCTTGCCGCCACTGTCGCCGCACACGCGCGGCGTGCTCGCGCCTGGCTGGTTGTGCGCGCTCCACTCGGCGGCGCGCAACTGGTCGGGTGTCATCGTGGCGGGTGTCATTTCGCGCCCATAAGGCGATCCATGAACGCAATCGCATCTTCGCCGGACTTGTTCATGGCCTCGTCGATGAGCGCACCCTCGATCTCGCGACCAGACGCGGCAATGCCCCGCAGGCCATCGCGGATGTAGCTCCCGGCCGCGTCGGAGTGACCCTTCGCCCGGTCCCGGAGCGTCGCCTGCTGTTCTTTCGCATTCGCGTGCGCCGCGGCCGTCACGACGGTTGCCCCCATAGCGGCAATGTGGACCTTGGCGAGTTCGGCCATGTGGTTCACGAGGATCGCGCCGATATGCTGGCGGAATACTTGGTCGGGAGTCTGTGCCATGTTACTTGTCCTCGTCTGTGGTGCGGGGGGTGGGTATGTAGTCGATCGTCGTCACGGTGAGTCCGCGCCGCTCGAGGCGAGCCACGGCCCACCGTATCGCGTCGTGGGCCCGGCCTAGGGGATGTGAGACAACGGCGATGCCGTCGGACGGGTACGCGACAACGGCTGGTGCGTCCTCACGTTCACGCTGATTGAGCCAGCCCAGCGGCCCGGCGAGCAGGCGCTCGGTCCAGAGGACGGCGGCGCGGCTCATGCGGCTACCCCTGTTTTCTCCGGTAAAGAGGCATGGGAGGAATGGGAGGAGTGGGAGGTAAGCTCGACCTTTCTCCCATCACTCCCATTACTCCCATAGCCCTTTTCCAGCCGGAGGGCGTGGCGGGTAGCGATCCAGCTCTCGGCTGATCGGCCTGCTGTCGCCTGCGAGCGTGACCGAACCTGACCAGCATCACGGAGCCGGGTCAGCGACTTCGCGATCGTGGCGGCGGGAAGGTTGTTCGAGCGCACGATCTTCGCGCGGATGTCCGTCCTCGTCATCCAGTCACCCGCGGCCTCGAGGCCCGCGAGGATCTTACGGTCGAGTGGATCGAGCAGCTCCTCCCCGCCGAACACGAACGCAGCGGAGTCAAAGGCGTACCGCCAGACGGCCATCGCGGCGTCCAGGTCGGGCACGGTGATGCTTGCCCGCCCGCTTGTGAGCGCGTAGAGCATCGCGAGCCGCCGGACGTATGGTGCTGCGCGCCGTGTGGCCTGACCGAGCCGTCCGGGATGACCGCGCGTAAGCCCTTCGTACTCGGCCTCCCACCAGAGACGACCGTCGGTATCGAGATCCATGCGTCCGACTTGCCGCGCCGTGATGATGTTCCGTCCGAGTCGCGCAACAAGCCGCGCGAATTCCTTCGGGTTGGGATCGCCACCGTGCGGCAGCGACCGCGTGCGCTCGACCCAGCAGAACAGGAACCTGTTCATCGTGCCTGCGGAGAAGTCCACCTCCGAGCTAACTGAGCGTAACTCCTCTGGCGTGATGGAGCCGATCACGACGATGTGCGGATCGGTGGCCTTCATCGGGTCGGCCTTCGTGATCGTGCCGAGTGGCTGGCCGTCCCACGCATCACGAAGTACATGCACCAGCGTATTCTCGCGGCCGGTCATCTTGCGAAATGCCGCGCCTAGCTCGTCTGCCGTGACGACGAGACGCTTATCTGCGACACCGGCATGGCCGATGATGCCCGGAGCCGGCGCCACGGCATCGCGCACCTTGGCGATCAACCCTTCGCCCGACGAGAGACCGCTCGCGTAGTTCTCCTTACTGAAGTCAATGTCGAGGTCGCGGGTAACTCGTCTCGCCCAGCGGGTTGTCGTTCCTTTCCGGCCGTCCGATGTCGGCCCGCACAGCACGATGAACAGGCAGCACCGATGATCTGTACCGTCGATGGTCTGGTACGGTGATCGCCCGATGAGCCCGCCGACACTCGCGAACGTGGCAAGCAGAAGACCCGCGGGATGGCTCTCGGTGTGCGGCTCGATGAGCTGCACCAGTTCGCCTACTGGGCCGACCAGGGCGCCGTGGTCAAGTACCGGCGTGCTGGCGATCGCAACATCATCGTCGATCGCCTGGGCGATGTGCGGCCCGCTCATGCGGCCACCTGCTGCTCGTCATTCACCTGCATGATCTGTGCTGCTTCGAGCTCGAAATCTTCAGCATCGCGCCGGCGATCCCACTCGTCGATCGAGCCGGTCGTCCGCAACATGCCGGCGACGAGTTCACGCCACGCCGCCGACCATAAAAAATCGGTTGGGAAATTCTGCTGGCGAAGTCCCGCGCGCACTTCGCGCCGGAACTGCGACAGCGCAGTACGAGGTTGAGGTTTTTTCACTGTGCTCTCCATCTGTACGTCGAGCCGCCGGTGCGCGTGCGAGCGGGAGTGGCCGGCAGCAGGGGCACTACGCTGCGACAGCCTTCTGCTTGGCGAGCGCGTCACGGCGCCGTGCGGATGCCGTAGCCGACTTCTCTGCGCGAGTCTCGAGGGCAGCGGTATCGCGTGCGGAGCGGATCTGTTCGGCCGCCCAGGCATCGACCTCTGCGGTCGCAAAGGCGACGATGTGCGCCCCACCGAGCGGGATGGGCGCGGGAAACTGGCGGGCTTTAATCCGGGCGTAGATCGAAGAACGGGAGAGCCCGACGTACGCGGGCAACTGCGCGAGTCTGAGGAAGATCGGTGCTGGCATGGTGCGTGTCCCGGCGAAGGTGGTACGCTGCCGGACAGCAAAAGTCCGAGCGGCGCGATGACTAGCGTCGTCGGCCACCCCTGCGGCCATTGGTTCGGCCGCGCAATCGGTAAAACGACAGTTACGTCGCTAGACCGACTGCATCAGGTTGGCACAACGCGTGTCATTGCACCCCTCGGACGTAGGACGGGTGTGAGCTTCCTCCCGTCCTATATAATATAGCCAATTGCACAGCAGGATGTCAGTGTTCACCAATTCCTAAAGCGGTGATGTCCTCGGCACAGCGCACAAAGACATCGGCGACCGCAAGGATTCGAGCCGTTCGAGCCCGGTCACGGATCGCGCCGACGTGGTTCATGAGCGTGCGCGCCGCGTGAGTGAGGGAACTTGCGGTGATCTTTACCTCGGCGTCGATCACTCCCTCCACAAAACTCGCCGCCCGCCACGCGGCGGAGTCCATCACCGACTGCGAGAGCGGGGCGCGCGGCTTTGCGGTGCCGTCGCTTCTGATGAGTGTGAATGGCGCCGGCTGATTCTTCTCTTTGTTTTTCATATCACGCCACCCCGGTTGAACGCAGCGGAAGCACGGAGCCGCCGTGCTGTGCCGCGGTGAGTTGACTGTCCCACCAGTGCATCAGCTTGACCCGCTGCTCGAGCTTGTGCCCGCGGTCATAGGCGCGGGCGACTTCACTGCGGGGTTCGTGATCGAGACTCAGCTCCACCATGTCCTTATCGAAGCCGGCGTCGGCGTCGTTCGCCAACGTCGAGAGTGAGGCCCGCCAGGAGTTCGGTGTGTGGATGCCGGCCAGCTTCAACGTCTTGCGGTACACCTTCTCGACGGACTCGACCGTGATGTGCTCGTTCCCCATCGGCGAGGCGAACAGGTAGCCCGTGCCGCCCGTCGCCGTGCGCCATGCCTTCAGCTCACTGGTGATCGTCGGCGATAGGACGACGGTGAAGTCGAAGTCGCGATCCGTGATCTTGCACTTCGCCCGCGGGATGACCCACTTCGGCACGGCATCGTCGAGATGGAATTCCTTCCACTCCGCCGGAACGACCGAGCCGATGCGAACGCCCGTGAACGCGATCAGCCGGTGCGCCATCTGGACCGACCGCGAGACCGGCGCGGCATCCGCGCGGCGCAGCAGGTCGCCGAGGCCTTCCCACTTCAGGATCGCCGGCCGGTGCTTCTCGCGGTGCCGCTTGCTCAGAAGTTCCGGGACCAGCGCGGCGGGGTTGTCCGTGCAGTACTTCTTCGCCTGAGCGTGGCGGAAGATGCTGGTGATCCACCGCAGCAGTTTCCGCGCATACACACGAGCCTTACGCCGCTCGATCGACTTGATGATCCGCTCGATCATCGCCACATCGATGTCGGCGATCGGCAAGTTCCCGATATCCTTCATGGCGTTCTTCTCGATCCAGACGCGCGTCCGCCGTAGATAGGCCGGCTTCCAGTCGTCCGCCTGCTTCGCGAACCACTCGTCGGCCACCGCGCGGAATGTGGTGCCCGTCGCGACCTTCGCGCGCTCCCGCTCGAGGCGGCGTTCGGTGACAGGGTGGCGCCCCTTCGTGAGCCACACCTTCATCGTGTCGCGCTCGGCGCGCGCCTTCTCCCGTCCGACCTCAGGCCATGTGCCAAGCGAGGCGAGCTGCTCACGTCCTGCAAACCGGAACCGGAGCCGCCACGCCGCTGTCCCCGCCGGCGTCACGGCGAGGTAGATGCCGCCCCCGTCGCTCAACTTCGTGGTCGTCGCGGTGCCCGCCTTCGTCTGCTTGATGAAGTCCCGCACGTGCTTGTCGCTGAGCCGGTCCTTCCCGCGCCCCTGCTGGATCTGCTTGATCTTCGCGTTCATCATGCCCTCGGCGGTTCGGTTCAACTTGATACCACCAGTGCTACCACCAATGGTAATATTAGACGCCGACGAACGCAAGGGGACGTTACTGCACTATTATCTCCTCTGTGTAGAGGGAGATGGAAACGACAACGGCGCCCGAAATGGACGCCGTTGGACTTGCCTGAACCGTCTTTTAACTCCCGAGGAGGGACTCGAACCCCCGACCCGGCGATTAACAGTCGCCTGCTCTACCAACTGAGCTACTCGGGAAGAACCAAGAAACCTAGAGCGCGTGCAGGGTTGGGTCAACGAACACTCGACCGCACGCTAGCTCCGTGCGCGTTCACCCGCCATCTGCCGTCTGCCGTCTGCCGTCTGCCGTCTGCCGTCTGCCGTCTGCCGTC